>Ga0307472_100000958_pt1 | contig 11022 bp, 7 predicted proteins | sample atmos_gasesAM5C__2_FD_204582 | JGI IMG/M metagenome (GOLD analysis project Ga0307472, IMG submission 204582) | Hardwood forest soil microbial communities from Morgan-Monroe State Forest, Indiana, United States - atmos_gasesAM5C_05 | ecosystem: Environmental > Terrestrial > Soil > Temperate... | reverse complement strand
GTGTCCTGCAGTGGCCCTAGCGCATTTTCCACAAAAAACGACATTCGGTTCCAGTCGATTGGACATGGCTGTAGGCTCTACAAGAAGCTCTGCGGATCGACGTCGACGTCGAGCTTGAGGTCGCCCTTGGCCTTGGGCGCCGCTACGCGCCACTGCCGCAGATAGGCGGCAAGGTCGAAGCCGCGCGCGGCCTTGACCAGCAGGCGGAAACGGTGGCGGCCGCGCACGACCGCGAGCGGTGCTTCCGCCGGGCCGAGCACGCGCACGTTTGCATCATGCGGCGCGGCGGCGGCAAGCCGACGCGCGTGGCCTTCTGCGGCCGGGCGGTTTCCCGCCGACACGAGCAGGCTCGCGAGTCGCCCGAACGGCGGATAGCCGGATGTTTCCCGCGCCGCGATCTCGCTCGCATAGAATGCCTCGCGGTCCTGAGCGATCAGCGCCTTCATCACCGGATGCTCGGGCTGGTGCGTCTGCAGGAAACCGAGCCCGCGCCCCTCGTCGCGACCGGCGCGTCCCGCCACCTGGTGCAGGAGCTGGAACGTGCGTTCGGCGGCGCGTGGGTCGCCGTTGCTGAGACCGAGATCGGCGTCGACGATGCCGACCAGATTGAGCTTGGGAAAATTGTGGCCCTTGGCCACGAGCTGCGTGCCGATGATGATGTCGACACGGCCTTGCTCGATGTCCTTGAACTCTTCGCGCATGCGCTCGATCGTGGCGATGAGATCGCTCGAAAGAACGAGCACGCGCGCGTTCGGAAACAGCGAATGAGCTTCCTCCTCGAGCCGCTCGACGCCCGGCCCGCAGGCAACCAGCGACTCGCTCGCCGCGCATTGCGGGCATGAGGCCGGATGCGGCGTGAAGAACCCGCAGTGATGGCACACCAGCTGGCGGCGGAAGCGGTGGTCGACCAGCCAGGCGTCGCAATTGCGGCAGGCGAAGCGGTGGCCGCATTTGCGGCATAGCGTGAGCGGCGCGTAGCCTCGGCGATTGAGGAACAACAGCGCCTGTTCCTTGCGCTCGAGCGCGCGCTTCACCGCTCCGGCGAGCCGCGGGGCAATGAAGCGGCCGCGCGGCGGTCCTTCGCGCGTCAGATCGATCGCCTCGATCGCCGGCAGGTGCTGGCCGCCGAACCGTCGCGGCAGGCTCAGCCGCCGGTAGCGTCCGCGCCGCGCATTGACCTCGGTCTCGACCGAGGGCGTCGCCGACGACAGCACAATTGGGATCTGCGCGATATGGGCGCGCACCACCGCCATGTCTCGCGCGTGGTAGCGCACGCCGTCCTCCTGCTTATAGACCGGGTCATGTTCCTCATCGACGATGATCAGGCCGAGATCGGCATAGGGAAGAAACAGCGCCGAGCGCGCGCCGGTCACGACGTTGACGTCGCCCTCCGCGACCGCGTGCCAGGTCCGCGCGCGCTTGCGCGGCGCGATTTCCGAATGCCACTCCGCCGGCCGCACGCCGAAACGCGCAGCGAAACGGTCGAGGAACTGCGCCGTCAACGCGATCTCCGGCATCAGGATCAGCGATTGCCGGCCGCGCCTGATCGTCTCGGCCACCGCCTCGAAATAGACTTCGGTCTTGCCCGAGCCGGTCACGCCGTCGATGAGCGTGACCGAATAGCCGCCGGCGGCGACCGTTTGGCGCAGGGCATTCGCTGCTGTTTGCTGTTCCGGCGAAAAATCCGGGACCTCGAAGGCGGGGTCGGGCGGGCGCGTCACCGGCTCGGGCGGCAGCGGCAGGACTTCAAGCGTGCCTTCGTCGACCAGGCCGTCGACGACGCCAACCGAAACGCCGGCTTCTTCGGCTGCTTCCGATTTGGCGTGCATCAAGCCGTCGGCCAGGACCTTCAGCACACGGGCGCGCGCCGTGGTCATGCGCTGGGGCGGCGCACCGGCAAGCCGCACGCCGATGCGCAGGCGCTCGGGGCCGAGGTTCTCGCCCATGCGCAGGCATGCGCGCAGCACCATGCCCTTGGGGCTCAGCGTGTAGCCCGCCACCCAATCGACCAGCTTGCGCAGTTCCGGCCTGAGCGGCGGGATGTCGAGCTTCTCGGCGACGTATTTCAGGCGGTTGTCGAGGCCGGGCCGCACCGTGACGTTGTCGGCCCAGACCACGCCGGTGCATTCGCGCGCTCCGAGCGGGATGGTCACGAGGTCGCCGGGGGCGAGGTCGAGCTCGTCCGGGACCCGATAGGAATAGGGCTGGTCGAGCGCGACCGGCACCAGCACGTCGACGATGCGCTTTGCCATGGCGACTCGGTCGAATCCGGTGTTTAAGGAAGGATGAAGGAAGTGGGTGCGATAAACATGGAGTCAAGCTCCCGATCGTGATGACCGCACCGAAGACCATAGACCTGCCGTTTGCCACCGGCGACATGACGCAAGAAACCGTCCGCTGGCTGCGGCAGCTCGGCGCCGAGCGGCGCCTGTCGGCCAAGACCGTCGAGGCCTACCGACGTGACGTCCTGCAATTCCTCGCCTTTCTCGCCGACTATCGCGGCGGTCGTATCACGCTGGCCAACTTCGCCCGCATCGAGCCGGCCGACGTGCGCGCCTTCATGGCGTCGCGCCGCAGCGAGGGAATCGGCAGCCGGTCGCTGATGCGCACGCTTGCCGGCGTTCGTTCGTTCGCGCGCTTCCTCGAACGCGGCGGTAAGGGCAGGATCGCGGCGTTCTCGGCCGTGCGCGCGCCGAAACTCGCCAGGACGCTGCCCAAGCCGGTCGCGGTCGCGCCGGCCAAGCGAATGACCGACGCCGATCTGCGCGCCGGCGAGGAGCGCGAGCCGTGGGTGCTGGCGCGCGATGCGGCAGTGCTGGCGCTGCTCTACGGCTCCGGCCTGCGCATTTCGGAGGCGCTCGGCTTGAAGCGCAAAGACTTTCCCGCGCCCGGCCAAGGTGACGTCATCCGCGTGACCGGCAAGGGCAACAAGACGCGCATGGTGCCGCTGCTGCGACAGGTGACCCAGCTCGTCGCCGACTACGTCGCGATGTGTCCGCACAATCCGGGACCGAATGGGCCGCTGTTCGTCGGTGTCAGGGGCGCGGCGCTGTCGCCGCGGATCGTGCAGCTCGTCATGGAACGGTTACGCGGCGTGCTGGGCCTGCCGGACACGGCGACGCCGCACGCGCTGCGTCATTCCTTCGCCACCCATCTCCTGGCGGGCGGCGGCGACCTGCGCGCCATCCAGGAGCTGCTCGGCCACGCCTCGCTGTCGACCACGCAGATCTATACCGCCGTCGACAGCGAACGCCTGCTCGAAGTCTACGACAGCACGCATCCGCGGGCCTGATTTCCCCTGTCATTCCCATGACATGAGCGAAACCTATGCAACAGGACTTGCGTCGCTTTGGTACATCGGTAAACCGTCAGTTCCGTTCAACCCATTGAGGCACGACACCATGGCTGGCGCACATGAGAACCTGGAGCATGCCGAGCACGCCGAGCATGCCGCCGGACATAACAGGCAGGTCGCGTTGCTGATCGCGATCCTCGCGCTGTTCCTCGCCTTCTCCGAAACGCTGGGCAAGAGCGCCCAGACCGGCGCCATCAGCTACAACGTCGAGGCTTCGAACCTGTGGGCCTTCTTCCAGGCCAAGACCATCCGCATGACGGCGGTTCGCACCGCGGCCGAAGAAATGAAGGTCGGCCTTCCGGCGGTATCGGATGCCACGCTCAGGGCGTCGATGGAGAAGCAGATCGACACCTGGCAGAAGACCGCCAACCGCTACGACGACGAACCAGAAACGAACGAAGGCCGCAAGCAGCTCGTGGTGCGCGCCAAAAAGGCCGAAGAGCAGCGCGACACCGCGATGGCGCGCTATCATCACTACGAATTGGCGTCGGCCGCCTTCCAGATCGGCATCGTGTTGGCGTCGGCTACCATCATCACCCGGATCACGGTGCTGTCGTTTCTCGCCATCGGGCTGGGCGTGGCCGGCCTCGCCTTCACCGCGATCGGATTTCTCGCTCCTCACGCAGTGCACTTGTTCTGATCACCGTCACGCCGCATGCGCCGGACGGGTCGTGCGATGACGCATGTGCGCGAGACGGCGGAGCAGACGGCTGGTCCGGCGCGGCCGGATCAGCCGGAGGATCGCGCGCACGCGGCGCCTGACCGGCTTGACCTCGTCATGTGCCCAGTCGCGCCACGCCGTCACGCGCCTGTAGACCGCGCGAAACCATCCGATCTGCAGCAGCTTGTCGCGCGTGGCGTCGAACACGAAGGCGGCGACGCCGAGGCCGACGAGCTTGGCGAGCACGAGAAGCGCGACGGCGGCGAGCCAGCGATCGTTGGCAAGAAGCCACAGCCCGGCAAGCTTGATCGGGACCAGCGCGATCGCCGGGATGACGAAGACGACAAGCGTCGCTGCCGGCGGCAGGGTCTTGATGCCGGCGATGACGGCGCCCCTGAGACGGCCCCACGGGAGGTGGCCGACGATCCGGGCGACGATCGGCTCAAGCCGATCCCACAGCCACGCTTCCAGCAGGAAAGCGAGCGCGACGACGATCCAGAATGCACGGACGAGGCGACGCATGCGCGGACGCTAGCATAGCTGGCGTTACGACTTGGTAGATCGGGAGAAACCGCGTCGGAACAACATGCTAGATCACGCCGCTCACGACGCGGCGTGGGCGCGGCGCCGGATGCGCAGGAGAAGCTTGACCGCCCGGCTGGCGCGGCGCGGCGCGAACATGCGGACCCACCGGCGGATGCGGCGTTTGATCGGCTCGATCGTGGCGTTGGCCCAATCGCGCCACGCCATCACGTGGTCATAGATCGAACGGAACCACGCGATCAACAACAGCTTGTCGCGCGTCACGTCGAACACGAAGGCGGTGATGCCGAGACCCAGCAGCTTGGCGAGGATGAGCACGCCGGTCGCGCCGAGCCAGTCGCCACGCGCGATCATCCACATGCCGACAAGCTTGAGCGGAAACAGCAGCACGAGCGGAACGAAGAAGACGATGACGGTTGCTTCCGGCGGCAGATCGTTGATCCATGCCGCGAACTTCCGTTTGATCGCCTTGAGCGGAATGCGCTCGACGATCCAGCCAATCAGCGGCTGCAGGTGATCCCATAGCCAAGCCTCCAGCAGGAAGATGATGGCGAGCAGGATCCAGAACGATCGGACGAGGCGGCGCATCGCAGGCTCCTGCCAACTGTGCCGTCATCCTGACGTGCAGCGCAGCAAAATGCGGGGTCGCGCCCCGCGAGGATTCCCAAACGACTCTCCGGTTACATATGGATCGTCCGCCTGGCCACCGCCAGGGCGGCTTCCTTCACCGCTTCGGGCAGCGTCGGATGGGCGTGGCAGGTGCGCGCGATGTCCTCCGACGCGGCGCCGAATTCCATGGCGACGGCCGCTTCGGCAATCATGTTGCCGGCATCAGTCCCGACGATGTGCACGCCGAGCACGCGATCGGTCTTGGCATCGGCGAGAATCTTCACGAAGCCGTCGGTCTGCTGGTTCGCCTTGGCGCGGCCATTGGCAGTGAACGGGAACTTGCCGACGTTGTAGGCGACGCCGGCCCGCTTCAAGTCCTCTTCCGCCTTGCCGACCGAAGCGACCTCGGGGAACGTGTAGACCACGTTGGGGATCACGTCATAGTTCACATGGCCGGCCTGGCCGGCGATGATCTCGGCGACAGCGATGCCTTCGTCTTCCGCCTTGTGTGCGAGCATCGGCCCGGCGATCACGTCGCCGATGGCGTAGATGCCGGGCACGCTGGTGTGGAAATGCGGATCGACGATCACGCGGCCCTTGTTGTCCTTCTTCACGCCGGCGGCTTCGAGCCCCAGGCCTTCCGTATAAGGCACGCGGCCGACGGCGACGAGGACGACATCGGTGTCGATCGTTTCCTTGGCCCCGCCGGCGGCCGGCTCGATCGTCGCCTTGAGCGACTTGCCGGCGGTGGCGACCGCCGTGACCTTCGACGACAGCTTGAAGGTCATGCCCTGCTTTTCGAGGATGCGCTGGAACTGCCGCGCCACCTCGCCGTCCATGTCGGGCAGGATGCGATCGAGGAATTCGATCACCTGCACCTGCGCGCCGAGTCGCCGCCACACTGATCCGAGCTCGAGGCCGATCACCCCGGCGCCGACCACGAGCAGCTTACCCGGCACCTTGTCGAGCACGAGTGCGCCGGTCGAGGACACGATGCGCTTCTCGTCGATGTCGATGTCCTTGAGGCGCGCGATGTCCGAGCCGGTGGCGATGACGATCGACCTGGTTTCGATCGTCCGCGTCTTGCTGTCGGTGCCGGTCACCTCGACCTTGCCCGGTGCAGCGATGCGGCCAGCGCCTTGCAGCGCGTCGATCTTGTTCTTCTTGAACAGGAAAGCGACGCCCTTGACGTTGCCGTCGACGCCCTCGTCCTTGAACTTCATCATGGCGGCAAGGTCAAGCTTTGGCGTGCCGACCTTGATGCCCATCCTGCCGAAGGCGTGGCCGGCTTCGTCGAACAGCTCGGAGGCGTACAGCAATGCCTTGGAGGGAATGCAACCGATATTGAGGCAGGTGCCGCCGAAGGTGTTGTCCTTCTCGACCACCGCCACCTTCATTCCAAGCTGCGCCGCGCGAATGGCGCAGACATAGCCGCCGGGGCCGCTGCCGATGACCACCAGATCGTAAGGCATGAAGAACTCCGCACTCCCTTGGGGCGAGACAACCAGCGCATCTTCCGGAACAGTGGGAACCGGCCTTCCGAAAGAAAGTGCAGTCAACGAAACACGCTAGCGCGTTTTCCGATTCACCTTGGCCGGAACGCGCGACTAGAGGTCCAACACCAGCCGCGCCGGGTCCTCGAGCACGTCCTTCACGCGCACCAGGAAGCTCACCGCCTCGCGGCCGTCGACGACGCGGTGATCGTAGCTGAGTGCGAGATACATCATCGGACGCGGCTCGATCTTGCCGGCGACGACCATCGGCCGCTCCTGGATCTTGTGCATGCCGAGGATGCCCGACTGCGGCGCGTTGAGGATCGGCGTCGACATCAGCGAGCCGTAGACGCCACCGTTGGAGATGGTGAAGGTGCCGCCCTGCATCTCCTCGATCTTGAGCGCGCCGTCGCGCGCGCGGCGGCCGAAATCGGCGATCTCCTTCTCGATCTGGGCCAACGATTTGGTATCGCAGTCGCGGACCACCGGAACGACCAGGCCCTTCTCGGTGCCGACGGCGACGCCGACGTGATAGTAGTTCTTGTAGACGAGGTCGGTGCCGTCGATCTCGGCGTTGACGGCGGGAATTTCCTTGAGCGCCTGAACGCAGGCGCGCACGAAGAAGCCCATGAAGCCGAGCTTTACGCCGTGCTTCTTCTCGAACACGTCCTTGTACTGGTTGCGCAGCGCCATCACGTGGCCCAGGTCGACCTCGTTGAAGGTCGTGAGCATGGCGGCGGTGTTCTGCGCGTCCTTCAGGCGCCGCGCGATGGTCTGGCGCAGCCGCGTCATCCTCACACGCTCCTCGCGGGCGGCGTCGTCGGCCGGCGAGGGCGCCCGCACGTGAACGGCGGCGGCGGATTGCGGGACAGGCGTCGGCTGCGCTGCGGCGCGCTCGATCGCCGCCATCATGTCGCCCTTGCTGACCCGGCCGTCCTTGCCGGTCCCGGCCACGGTCGCCGCGTCGATCCCGCTCTCGGCCGAGAGCTTGCGCACCGACGGCGCCAGCGGCACGTCGGCGGACAGCATCTTGGCCGGCGGTGCCGGCTTCGCTTCGGATCGCGGTTGCGGCTGTTCCGGCCCGGCGCCGATCGGCTTGGTCGTCGACGTCTTCTGATCAGGCCGGCCGGTCGGCGCCGCGCCACCGCCATCGTTGATCTGGCCGAGCAGTGCGCCGACCGCGACCGTTTCGCCGTCCTTGGCGACGATCTCGGAGAGCACGCCGGCCGACGGCGCTGGCACCTCGATCGTCACCTTGTCGGTCTCGAGCTCGACCACCGGCTCGTCGACCGCGACCGCATCGCCCGCCCTCTTGAACCACTTGCCGATCGTCGCCTCGGTCACCGATTCGCCGAGCGTGGGGACGCGAATCTCGGTCATCTCGCCGTTTCCTTCCTCGTCGTCATGGTCATGCCGGCGCCAGGGTGGGGTGATGGCCCTGCCGCACGCGCCATCTCAACCCAGGGCCTCTTCCAGAAATGCGCTGAGCTGCGCGAGGTGCTTCGACATGATGCCGCTCGCGGTCGCCGCCGAAGCGGGCCGCCCGGCATAGCGCGGCCGGCGGACCGCCGCGCCGGTCTGGTTCAATACCCATTGCAGGTAGGGCTCGACGAAGCTCCAGGACCCCATATTGCGCGGTTCTTCCTGGCACCACACCAGCTCAGCTTGCTTGAAGCGCGTCATCTCGTGAACCAGCGCCTTGACCGGGAACGGATAGAGTTGCTCGACCCGCATCAGGTAGATGTCATCGACGCCGCGCTTCTCACGCTCTTCGTAGAGGTCGTAATAGACCTTGCCGGAGCACAGCACGACACGCCGAATCTTGTCGTCGGGAACGAGCTTGATCTTCTCGTCCGGCAGCAGCTGCGCGTCGTCCCACAGCAGGCGGTGGAAGGTGGCACCCAAACCCATCTCGTCGAGACGCGAGACCGCGCGCCTGTGACGCAGCAGGCTCTTGGGCGTCATCAGGATGAGCGGCTTGCGGATCTCGCGCTTGAGCTGTCGGCGCAGGATATGGAAGTAGTTCGCCGGCGTCGTGCAGTTGGCGACCTGCATGTTGTCCTCGGCGCACATCTGCAGGAAGCGTTCGAGACGCGCCGACGAATGCTCGGGGCCCTGACCTTCGTAGCCGTGCGGCAGCAGGCAGACGAGCCCCGACATGCGCAGCCACTTGCGTTCGCCCGACGAGACGAACTGGTCGAACACCACCTGCGCGCCGTTGGCGAAGTCGCCGAACTGCGCTTCCCACAGCGTCAGGGCATTGGGCTCGGCCAGCGAATAGCCATACTCGAAACCGAGCACGGCTTCCTCCGACAACATCGAGTTAATGACCTCGAAGCGCGCCTGGCGCTCGCGCAGATGGTTGAAGGGGATGAAGCGCGTCTCGTCGGCCTGATCGACCAGCACCGCATGGCGCTGCGAGAACGTGCCACGTTCGGAATCCTGTCCCGCCAGACGCACCGGGTTGCCGTCGAGCATCAGCGAGCTGAAGGCGAGCGCTTCTGCCGTTGCCCAGTCGATGTCCTTGCCCTGCTCGATCGCTTTGCGGCGGTTGTCGAGAAAGCGCTGGATGGTGCGGTGCAGGTGGAAACCCGGCGGCACCGTCGTGATCTTGCTGCCGATCTCCTTGAGCGTCTCGATCTCGACGCCGGTATTGCCACGGCGCGGATCGTCCGAGACGTCGGCGACCTTGAAGCCGGCCCAGCGGCCGTCGAGCCAGTCGGCGCGGTTGGCGCGGTAGCTCTGGCCGGCCTCCAGTTCCGCGTCGAGCCGCGCGCGCCAGTCGGCCTTCATCTTTTCCACCTCGCTCTCGGTGACGACGCCGTCGGCGACGAGCAGCTTGGCGTAGATGTCGAGCGTCGAGGGATGCGAGCGGATCTTCTTGTACATCAACGGTTGGGTGAACGAGGGCTCGTCGCCTTCGTTGTGGCCGAACCGTCGATAGCAGAACATGTCGATGACGACCGGCTTCTGGAATTTCTGCCGGAACTCGGTCGCGATCTTGGCCGCGAACACCACCGCTTCCGGATCGTCGCCGTTGACGTGGAAGATCGGCGCCTCGATCATCTTGGCGACGTCCGACGGATAGGGCGATGAGCGCGAGTAGCGCGGATAGGTCGTGAAGCCGATCTGGTTGTTGATGATGAAATGAACCGAGCCGCCGGTGCGGTGCCCGCGCAGGCCGGAGAGGCCGAAACATTCGGCGATCACGCCCTGGCCGGCAAAGGCCGCGTCGCCCGAGATCAGCAGCGGCATCACCATGGTGCGGTCTTCCGGCGTGGCGCCGTGCTGGTCCTGCTTGGCGCGCACCTTGCCGAGCACAACCGGATTGACGATCTCGAGATGCGACGGGTTGGCGGTGAGCGAGAGATGCACCCGGTTGCCATCGAACTCGCGATCGGATGAAGCACCGAGGTGATACTTCACGTCGCCGGAGCCCTCGACCTCGTTTGGGGTCGACGAGCCGCCCTTGAACTCGTGGAAGATCGCGCGGTGAGGCTTGGCCATCACCTGCGAGAGCACGTTGAGCCGCCCGCGGTGGGCCATGCCGATGACGATCTCCTTCACGCCGAGCGCACCGCCGCGCTTGATGATCTGCTCGAGCGCCGGAATCATCGACTCCGCGCCGTCGAGGCCGAAGCGCTTGGTGCCGGTGAACTTGAGATCGCAGAACTTCTCGAAGCCGTCGGCCTCGACCAGCTTGTTGAGGATCGCGCGCTTGCCTTCGCGCGTGAACGTGATCTCCTTGTCGGGCCCTTCGATTCGCTCCTGGATCCAGCCCTTCTGCGCCGGATCGGAGATGTGCATGAATTCGACGCCGAGCGTGCGGCAGTAGGTGCGCTGCAGGATCGCGAGGATCTCGTGCAGCGTGCCGAACTCGAGACCGAGCACCTTGTCGAGGAAGATCGGCCGGTCGTAATCGGCGTCGGCGAAGCCATAGGAGCGCGGGTCGAGCTCCTCGTGGTCCTTGGGCGGCTCGAGCCCGAGCGGATCGAGGTTGGCATGGAGGTGGCCGCGCATGCGGTAGGCGCGGATCAGCATCAGCGCCCGCACCGAATCGCGCGTCGCCTGCTGGACGTCGGCGGTGGAGATGGCGACGCCCTTGTCCTGCACCTTGGCCTTGATCCTGTCGCCGACCGCCTTCTCAACCTCGGCCCAGTCGCCATCGAACGCCGCCACCAGGTCGTCGCGGGGGCGCGGCGGCCAGTTCGGCGTCGTCCATGAGGCGCCGCGCACGCTCTTGACGACGTCCGAGGCCTCGTCCTTCAGGCTGGCGAAGAAGGCCTGCCACTCGGCATCGACCGAGCGGGGGTCGGCCTCGTAGCGGGCATGGAGGTCCTCGATATAGGCGGCGTTGCCGC
>Ga0307472_100000957_pt1 | contig 11025 bp, 7 predicted proteins | sample atmos_gasesAM5C__2_FD_204582 | JGI IMG/M metagenome (GOLD analysis project Ga0307472, IMG submission 204582) | Hardwood forest soil microbial communities from Morgan-Monroe State Forest, Indiana, United States - atmos_gasesAM5C_05 | ecosystem: Environmental > Terrestrial > Soil > Temperate... | reverse complement strand
GCGAGCTGGTGACGAAGCGGCCACCATCAAGGCGAGCATGAGCTGCCGAGTGGACCAGCGAGTCATTGCGTCGCCCCTCCGCGAGGGCTCGCAGTGCCCGCGCTCGGCCCACGGCGGCCGCCGCGAACCCGCTCCGGTCGACAGGTTCAGGGCCCGCGACGTTGCAATCGCCGACTACAGTCACCGTGCCGAGCGCACGGGACGGCGGCTCGGACGACCGTCCTGCTTGGTTCGGCGGTAGTCATCGGTTCGGGCAGGGAGCGAGACGAAGTCGCACATCTCGCAGAGCCGGCTGTAGATCCTTTCACCGATCCGCTCGACCAGCAGCTCCTCGCGCTCGAGGACCTGCTCGGGTGATTGGTACGCACGGGGGCTGCTCGGTGCGCGCTCTCGCTCCAGCGAGTAGTTGGTGGCGACGATGGTGGTCAACCCGGAGTTGTATCGGCGGGCGATCAACTCATCCAGGGTCTCCAGCTCGAAGGAGCTCCCGCGACCACGGCCAAGCTCGTCGATGGCGAGGATGTCCGCGTCGACGAGACGGGCGATGATCTCCCCGCCGCTCTTGCCTTCGTTGAACCCTCGGCGGATGTCGGCGAAGAGCAGCGACGTCTCGCGATACTGAGCGCTCGCCCCGCGCTCCAGAACCAGGTGCCGGAGCGTGGCGGCGAGCAGGTGGGTCTTTCCGGAACCGACGCGCCCGCAGAGCACGAACCCGCGGGCAGGATGGTCCCGGCGCCACTCTCGGGCCACGCTCCGTGAGACAGCCAGGGCCTGTTCCAGTGCGGCGGTCTTCTCCTGATCGTCCCCCTTGGCCCGGAAGGACGAGAAGCTGCTCGTCGCGTGGTGCGCTGGAATTCCGACGCGACCGAACTCGGCCACGCGCTCGGCGAGAAGTCTGCAGAGACATGGGGCGAGGGCCTCGTAGGTCCGGAGCCCGACCTTGCGGCTGAACTCGCCTTCCCGTGCGGTGTAGATGAAGCCGCGGCCTTCGCAGTGAGCACAGGGCTCGCGACAGGCGCAGACCCGGGCCACCGCCCCTGCCCGGCGACCGTCTCCAGGGCCGGACAGCACCTCGGCCTCGACCCGGTAACCCTCGCCACGGCAGTCGGGGCACGTCGAGGGGTTGGCGAGGGCTTCCATGGGTCTTCAGTTCGCCGGTGCCCGAGAGCTGCGCGACGTCCTCTCCGGGCAGAACGGAGAAGCCGGCTCCTGTAGCACCAGTGCCCGCCGTCTGCGCAAGATGGACAGGCGTTCCGCCGAGCCACTCCAGGTGTCAAACACCTCGATCACTCCGATTCCGAGCTAGCAAGGATGGCGCCAGAGGGGGACGGATCGATCGGAGCGCTGCGGTCGGAAAGGTTCAGCGCAGCGCCCTCGCCGTGAAGCGCCGCCGCGGACGCCGAGCCGCGCTCGCTGCTCGCTCCCCCGTGCGGCACCAGGACCGGCCGCCCATCTTCGATGGCCAGGCTCGGGGGCAGCTCTCCGGCCGTCGAGGTGTCAAACACCTCGACTGGAAACACCTCGAGTGGGGTGCCGAGGTGGCGCTGGCGCCAGGCAGCGATCTCCTCCTCCACCTCCGGCCGACAGGCGCCGAGCGTGCGCGGGACACCTCCACCCGACCCCATCCAGCGCACCCGCTCGGCCGCCCGGAGCATCCCCCGGGCGACGACCCGAAGCGGGGCCCCGCTCTCGGCCCACCCCGCCAGCACCACCCGGTCCAGCGCTCCCAGGGCGAGCCCCCGGCCGCGGACCACCGCAAACAGCGCCTCGACTCGCTCGGCAAATGACGAGGTAGGCGGAAGAAGACTCATTCCACACCTCCTCTCCGCAGGGCCGAGGGCCAGGTTGACCTGCCCTCCAAAGGTTGGGGATGATGCCATCGGAACTCCGAAAAATTTCCCAACGCGATCAATGACTTGCCCGCTCGAAGTCCACGGGGTGGAGCAGCAGATCCGGAGTGAACAGTTCGCATGCGCCGCCTGAGTCTCGTCGTTGCCCTGACGCTCCCCATGTTCGCGCACGCGGCCGACACTCACGCGCGCGAGCAGACCCTCGGCAAGAAGGAGCAGACCTCCCTCGACGCCTCGCTCGCCGGCGACATCACCCGCAAGAAGGAGGACACCGGCGGCGCCCCGATGGAATACGACCAGTTCCGCCTCGGGGTGGAGCGCCAGGTCTCCGACAAGCGCCGGGACCAGATCGAGTCGCTCCGGAAGATCATCGAGCTGTCCCCCGACCAGAAGGAGACCCCCGACCTCCTCTTCCGCCTCGGCGAGCTCTACTTCGAGGAGTCGCGCGACTACTTCTTCCAGGCCAACCGGAAGGATGACGATCTCATCCGGGCGCTGCAGACCAAGGACGTCGCTGCCCAGGAGAAGGCGAAGAAGGAGAAGGCGGCCCTCCTCGTCCAGCGGGACGCCTACGCCCGGCTGGCCGTCGACCAGTACACGCAGATCGTCCAGCGTTACAAGGACTACCCCCGCACCGACGAGGTCCTCTACTTCCTCGGCCACAACCTGATGGACCTGGGCGAGGAGAAGAAGGGGCTGGTCGCCTACCGGAAGCTGATCGAGACCTATCCCAAGTCGCGCTTCGTCCCCGACGCGCACCTGGCCTTCGGCGAGTACTACTTCAACAACAGCAAGGGGAAACGGGAGTTCCTCACCCGGGCGCTGCAGTCGTACCAGGCCGCGGCCAGCTTCCCCGAGAGCTCGATCTACGGCTTCGCCCTCTACAAGCAGGGCTGGTGCTACTTCAACCTCACCGACTACGCGCGGGCGATGGACATGTTCAAGGCGGTGGTGCTCTACGGCGAGTTCACCGGCGCCTCCACCCTGGAGAAGCAGGGCGGCACCAAGGGCAAGAACATCCTCATCCGCGAGGCCCGCGCCGACTACGTCCGGGCCTACGAGCGCGCCGGCCGCCGGCCCGAGGAGGCGAAGGAGAACTTCAGCACCGTCGCCTCCAACCCTGACGACCGGTTCGCGATGATGGAGATGCTCGCCGGCCTCTACTACGACGCCGGCAAGGACCGGGAAGCGGCCCTGGCCTACAACTTCCTGATCAAGGAGAAGCCGCTGGTGGCCAAGACGCCCGGCTGGCAGAGCCGGATCGTCGACTGTGTGCTCCGCGCCGGGGACAAGAAGCAGACCGTGGCCCAGGTCCGCCGGCTGGTGAAGATCCTCGGCGACGTCGAGGCCTCGGGCAACGTCAAGACCGACGCCGACAAGAAGGCAGTGGCCGCCGCCCGCGACCAGTCAGAACGGACGCTCTCCAACATCGCCGTCAACTGGCACATCGAGGGCCGGAAGACGCGCGACGACGACACCTTCGAGTACGCCAACGAGGTCTACGCCGACTACCTGGCCCTCTTCCCCCAGAACCCCAAGGCCTACGACCTCCGCTTCTACTGGGGCGAGCTCCTCAACGACTACCTCCGCAAGTACCCAGAGGCCTCCGAGCAGTACACCCAGGTGGTGCTCCAGGACGGGGCGAAGCTCGACGCCAAGCCTCCGGCCAAGCCCGGCAAGTGGCTGCCCAATGCCGCGTTCAATGCGGTCTACGCCGGCGACGAGGTGGTGCGCCGCGCCGAGCAGAAGGGCGAGCTGAAGCCGCCGACCGCCGCGGATCTGAAGACGGTCGTCCCCCTCGCCCCGCAGCGGAAGGTCCTCCTCGACGCCTGCGAGCGGTACCTCAAGTACCTGCCCAAAGGCGAGAAGCGGGTGGAGATCGCCTACAAGGCGGCCAAGCTCTACTACGACCATCACCGCTACGACGAGGCGGTGTACCGCTTCAGCGAGATCGCCCTCACCGCCCCGGACTACAAGTTCGACAACGGTGACCGCGCCGGCGAGATCGCCGCCAACCTGGTCCTCGACTCCTACAACGCCCAGGGCGACTACAAGAAGGTGAACGAGTGGGCCCGGCGCTTCTACGCCAACGACAAGCTGGCCACCGGGAAGTTCAAGGACGAGCTGTCCAAGGTCATCGAGCAGTCCAGCTTCAAGCTGGTCAACGCCCTGGAGGAGAAGCACGAGTACGCCGCCGCGGCGCAGGCCTACCTGGACTTCGTGAAGGACTTCCCGAAGACGCAAATCGCCGACAAGGCGCTCTACAACGCCTCCACCGACTTCTACAAAGCGCACATGCTGGAGAAGGCGCTGGCCACCCGCGAGCTCCTCTTCCGCAACTACCCGAAGAGCACCCTGGTGCCGCTGTGCCAGTGGGCCAACGCCGAGGGATACGAGGCCATCGGCGACTTCGAGCACGCCGCCGAGGCCTACGAGCTCTACGTCTCCGGCTACGAGAGGCAGCTCGGCCCGGCGGAGAAGACCTCGAAGAAGACGGCGAAGAAGAAGTCGAGGAAGGGGAAGTCGGCCCCCGCTCCCGAGGAGCCGAAGAAGGAAGGCCCGGTGTGGGAGGAGGCGAAGGCGCAGATCGCCCTCTTCAACGCCGGCGTCTACCGGGAGGGCCTGGGCCAGCTCAAGCAGGCTCTGAAGGACCGCGAGCGGTATCTCGACCTGTGGCCGAACGCCAAGGACTCGGACACGGTGGCCCTCTCCATCGCCGACCTCCACGAGCGGATGGGCAACTACTCCAAGTCGGTGGCCTTCCTGGAGGACCGGGCCCGTGAGCAGGAGCGCGACCCCAACAAGTTCCTCGCCACCCAGGCCCGAATTCTCGTGATCCAGGACCAGAAGCTGAAGAACCCCAAGGCGGTGGCCCGCACCGAGAAGACGGTGCTCGACTACTACGACAAGCTCTACCGCCGTCAGAAGGACGCCCTCGACCCGCCGGCGAAGGAGGCGGTGGCCCGCGCCTCCTACTCCAAGAACGAGGAGCAGTTTCAGTTCTACGCCCGGCAGAAGCTCCACTGGGGCAAGGGCCCCGACCCGGTGAAGGAGTTCCGGGAAAGCATCAAGCAGAAGGGAAAGTCGCTGGACGAGATCAACCGCCTCTACACCAACACCGTAGCCCTCGGTGCGGCGGAGCCGGCCATCTGCTCGCTGCGGAAGATCGGCCTGGCCTACGAGAACATGGCGGACTCGGTGGCCAACGCTCCGATGCTCCGCTCGCTTCCACCCGAAGCGCAGGAAGAGCTGAAGAACCAGCTCGATCAGCAGGCCCAGCCGATCCGGGAGAAGGGCGCCGACCACTTCGCCGCCGCGGTGACCAAGAGCCGCGAGCTGGGCGTGCGCAGCGAGTGTGCAACGAAGAGCCTCCAGGCGCTGCGAGCCTACCGGCCGGCGCAGTACCCGCCGCTGCTGGAGGAGCTGGCCACGCCGCGGATCGCCCGCGGGATCCAGCCTCCTCCCCCCCAGCTGCTGGGGCAGGTGCAGCCGGTGGCCGACGGGGTGGTGCTCAAGGGGACCTCCGCCGTCCTCGCTCAACCCCGGTCGGTGGCCGCCCGGGATGCCGCGTCGAGCTCGGGCACCGCCCGGCAGGACGACACGAGCGATCTGCGGCCAGGGCAGCGGCCAAGCGATGCCCGCGCACCGGTGGTGGTCCCTGCGAAGACGAATCCCTCGGCAGCGAAATCCTCTGACGCGGAGCCGGAGGACCTCCCCAAGTGAGGACCGACCGAATCCACCTCCCACGCGAGCAAGGGTCCGGCCGGCTTCCGGCGGCGATGTCCCGCCTCGCCCCGGCGCTGCTCGCCCTGGGCTTTGTCTTCCTCGTCGGCTGCGCCACCAGCGCCCCGGCGGCGAAGGCGCCGGTCACCCCGGTGACCACCTCCCTGCCGGCGACCTCCACCGGGCCGAACACGCACGCCCTGCTCCTCTTCGAGGATGCAAACAAGGCGGCCGAGGCCCAGGCCAAATCGGGGAACCGGGACGATGCGACGCTGGAGCGCCGGTACCAGGCCGTCCGCGATGCCGACCCCAGCTTCGCCGAAGCCGACTACAACCTGGGGGTCCTCGCCGAGCGGCAGGGGAAGCGGGACCAGGCCTTCGCTGCCTACAAGTCGGCGCTGCAGAAGAAGCCCTCGCTCAAGCCGGCGGCCGAGGGGCTGGCCCGGCTCACCCAGACCTCCGGTGACGTGCCCGCGGCGATTGCCCAGTGGAACGACATCGCCCGCGCCTTTCCCGACGATGCCGGCAGCCGCGCCCAGCTGGCCGAGCTCTACCGGATCACCGCCGACCACGACCGGGCGCAGGACTTCGCCCGCCAGGCGCTGATCCGTGACCCCCGCAACCTCTCTGCCTACAAGACGATGCTCCGGAGCAACCTCGACCGGAAGCAGTATGCGATGGCCGAGCTGGTGGGTGTCCGGGCGCTGAAGATCTCCACCACCGACCCCGAGCTGTTCCTCGCCCTCGGCGACGTGCAGATGGGCAAGGGGTCTGTGGACAAGGCCATCGCCCAGTACCAGAAGGCGCTGGAGGTGAAGCCGGATTACGTCCCGGCACGCCTGGCCCTGGCCCGGCTGGCGCTGAAGGACGAGGACTTCGGCGCCGCGGAGAAGTACCTCTCCAAGGCGGTGGCCGACGGTGGCGGGACCGCCGAGGTGCACCTCAACCTGGGCGTCGCCTACCGGGGCCTGGGCCAGGTGGACAAGGCGCTGGCCGAGTACGACGCGGCCCAGAAGCTCGACCCCAAGCTCGCGCCGGTCTACCTCAACCGGGGCATCATCCTGCAGCGGTACAAGGACGCCCCGGACCAGTCGCTGGAACTCTACAAGCAGTACGTCCTGCTCTCCGGTGGGGAGTCAGCTCTGCCCCCCGACGCTCCGGTCATCGCGCTCCGGCGGGAGGCGGAGCAGCTGGTGGCCGCCAAGTCGCAGGCCAAGACCGTCGAGCAGCAGACCCGCACGCTCCAGGACGCACAGAAACTCCAGCAGCAGCGGCTGCGCGACGCCGAGGCTGCCCAGAAGGTTCCCCCGGGTCAGACTCCCCCCGTGAAGGAGGGGGACAAGCTGTAGGCGGGTGTGGTCGGGTGGACGGCCCACTCGGGTGCAGGTGTTTCGGGGGCGGCAGTCGTTTGAGGTAGATTGAAACCACGGGGGTTGGATGCCCATGGGAGCAGGTACGCGCGGTGCGCTGTGGTTGGTGGCTGGGCTCATGGTCCCGGGCATGGCTCTGGCCCAGGACACCACCTCCACCAGCTCCAGCTCGGCCGAGGCCGCGGCAGCAAAGGCCCAGAAGCGCACCGAGTTCAGCTTCGAGGAGGACACCATCGAAGGTGACCTCAGTCGTCCCGACGGCGAGTACGTCGAGGCGGTGAAGCGGGTGCCGCACTCCAACCTGATCAAGATTCGCGAGGAGTACCGCGAGAAGGTGATGCAGTCAGTGGACGAGCTGTAACCCAGGAACCAACGCCCAGTGTCCGTACCCCTCACTCTCAAGGTCTTCAAGGGCGACGCGATGGTCGCCCGGCGGGACTACGACCGCGACATCATCAAGATCGGTCGGCTCGCCTCGGCCCACCTCTGTCTCGACGACGACAAGGTGAGCCGCATCCACTCGGTGATCGAGGTGGCTCCCGACGGGAAGCTGTCGATCATCGACATGGGGAGCGTCGAGGGCACCTGGGTCAACGGCAAGCGGGTGAACAAGGGCGCCATCGCCTTCGGTGATGAGATCCGGGTGGGGAATACCCTGATCCGCATCGAGGACGGGGCAGGCGCCGTCGCCGCCCCTGCCGCTGCCGCGCCGATGACCAACGGGAACGGCAGCCAGTATCCGGCCCCAGTGCTGAGCGCGGTGCCCGCTTCCGCTCCTGCCCCGACGCCAGCGCCAGTGGTTGCCCCGGCCGCTGAACCCACGCCCGCTCCTGCCGCGGCGCCGGTCACGGCACGTGCGCCGGCGACGCCCACCCCCGCGCCGGCGGCTGCTCCCGCACCGGTTCCGGCCAGTACTCCGGCGCGCACGCCGTCCGGCCTCCATCCGCGCGCCCACCCGCATCATCAGGCGGAGGACTGGCCGCATCTCGATGCACGGCTCCGCCCGGTGCGTCGCAAGGGCGCCGGTCCGCTCGGGCTCGAGCTGCGGTTCCGCTGGGGCGATCAGATCCTCTCCGAGCAGCTGCTGCCCCCCACCCACAAGGGCGAGTTCACCGTCGGAACCGCCGAGGGCGTGGACCTCGCGGTGGGAGACAGCAAGACCGGAACGCCGAAGTTCGTCCTGATCTCCGCCGACGGGACGGGAGGCTTCACCCTCCACGTCACCGGGAAGATGGGCGGGGAGCTGGAGCGGAAGGGGCGCATCGTCACCCTGATGCAGGCCATCGAGTCGAGCATGGCCACCAACGACGGCGACACCTACGGCATCGCGCTCGAGCCCGACGACATCGCGCTGGTGGACCTCGGCGGGGTGGTGGTCGACCTCTGCTTCCAGCCCATGCCCCAGAAGGTGGCGGTGCCGCTCACCGAGCGGCTGGACTGGACCGCCCTCAACATCTTCCTCCTGGTCTTCTTCCTCGCCGGGGTGCTCTTCGTGGCCGGCATCAACCGCGCCGCCTCCGGGGACGAGTTCTCCGACGAGCTCTCGGGCAACAACGCGGTGCTCACCAAGCTGCTGGTGAAGCCGCCGGAGATGCAGAAGAACCCCTTCCTCGAGCAGCTGGCGAAGCAGAAGGAGAAGGGCGAGGCCCCCGCCGCATTCAAGGGCGAGGAGGGGAAGATGGGGAAGAAGGACGCCCCGAACCGGAACGCCCGGGCCGCTCCCAAGGCCATCGACCCCAACAGCAAGGACCAGGCGCGGCTCATCGCCCAGCGGATCTTCGGAGGGAAGGGCAACCAGGGCATCGCCACCCTCTTCGGACGGGCGGGGCTGGGGGGCAGCCTCCAGGCGGCGATGGGCAACATGACCGGCTCCACCGTGGGTGACGCCGGAGGCGTGCTGGGCATGGGCCTCAAGGGTGGTGGCGGCGGGGGTGGCGGCACCGGGAACACCATCGGCATCGGAGCGGTGGGCACCCGCGGCGTGGCCGGCGGGGAGGGCAAGTACGGAACCGGGATCGGGATGGGCAAGAAATCCAGCGCCGACATCTCGATCACCCAGTCCGATCCCGAGGTGCAGGGTTCGATGGACCCCGAGCTCATCCGCCGCGTCGTCCGCAGCCACCACGACCAGCTGAAGTACTGCTACGACAACGCACTCACCCGGAATCCCAAACTCACCGGGAAGGTGTCGGTGAAGTGGATCATCACCGAGGCCGGAACGGTGGCCTCCTCCAACGTGGTGAGCTCCAGCACCAACACCCCGGAGCTCGACCGGTGCATCGCCGGCCGCGTCCTGACCTGGGTCTTCCCCAAGCCGAAGGGCGGCGGGGTGGCCGTGGTCACCTATCCCTTCGTCTTCAAGCAGGCGGGCGAATAGCCTTGCGCCGTCCCCTCTCTCCGGGAGAGTCGATGCACCGCACTCTGCTCGCCCTGACCGTGGTTGGACTGTCTCTCGGGTCGGGTGCTGCCCGCGCCCAGGCCGCGGCGCCGGTGCTCGCTGCCACCGAGGCTCCGCCGGACGAGATCGAGCGGGGCGTATTCTTCGGCCTCGACGTCGGTCCCGCCTTCCTCACCGGGGCGCCCGCTCCAGCTGGGACCAATAGCCCCTTCACCACCGGGGTGACCCTGCGGCTGGAGGTGGGGGTGGACATCGGGCGCTTCGTCTCGCTCAGCCTCTTCTTCGCCGGGACGACCTACGGCGCGAACGCCGACTACGTCGGGGCCTCCGGAGGGAACGCCTCGGGTGACTTCTCCAGCATCGCCGGCGGCCTGGCGGTGCGGTGGAACGCCATCGGGTTCGCCGACAGTCAGGGGGTCCAGCGAACCTGGCTCTACCTCAAGGCGGCCGCGGGCTATGCCCTGCTCAAGCCCAACGCCCTGTTCTCTCCCGACCCCACCTCGAGCTACGGCAGCATTCTTGTGTTCGGCGGACCCGGAGTGCAGTACTACACGCGCCTTCGACACTTTTCGGTGGGCGTGGAAGTCGTGGCTTCGTACCTGTTGAAGCCCAAGACATTTGGCTTCGCAGTCACTCCGAACCTGCGCTACGCCTTCTAGCGAGGGCAGCCGTGGCGGTGGACAGTGGACAGGGACCGGGGCGTCCGGGGCAGGGGCGCCGTGGTGGAGCAGGGCCGGGACGGGGGCCGCGTGGTGGCGGCCGCGGTGACCGGCGCGACCGGCGTGACGGGGAGGCGGGCGGCAGCAGCTCCGCGGCCCGGGTGGTGCCCGAGCTCTCGGTGCTGGAGAAGGCGCTGGCCAAGGCGGATCTGACCGGCCAGCTCCAGCCGCTCGACACGGTGGTGAAGGCGCTGCGTCAGGCGCGCGCCCGTTCGCTCCAGGACCTGGACATGGACACCCGCGGGCGGCTGATCACCACGCTCTCCCGCATCGCCCGCCAGCCCAAACCCCCCACGGTGGAGGTGTCAAACACCTCGACTGCCGACACCACGGAACCCTCCGAAGCCGCGGAGGCGCCGGCCACGGACGCTCCCTCGGACGCTCCCCAATCGAGTTCGGAGGCCTCGGACGTGTCGGCCTCGGAGGTGTCAAACACCTCGACTGCGGACGGAGTGTCCGCTGCGGCGGACTCCGCGGGTGCCCAGGCCGAAACTTCGGCGGGAGGTGCCGCGACCGAGCCGGCCGGGCCGGGGTCCCCCGCGGTGTCAAACACCTCGTCTTACGAGGAGGTGCTGTTTCGGGTGGGGCTGGCGTGGAGCGCGGTCGGGGAGGCCGATCGGGCGGAAGCGGCGTTCGGCGCTGCGGGACGGCGGCCGTCAGCCGATGAGCTGCGTGCGCCGGAGGCACAGCGCCCGCCCCCCGGTGCACCGCCGTCCCGTGGAGAGCGCGGCGCCCCGCGTGCCGAGCGGCCCTCACGCGGCGCCCGTCCGGAGCGTCCCCCGCGGGTGGAACGCCGCGGCGCCCCCGTGCGTGGTGGCCCGGTGGAGATTCCTTCCGAGCTGTCCGGTGACTGGAAGGCCCAGGCGACGTTCCTCGAGTCGCGGGGCCGTACCCGCGACGCCGCCCGGCTGCACGACCGGAACGGCAGCCACGCCGAGGCGGCGAGGCTCTTTGAGGGCGGCGGC
>Ga0307472_100000956_pt1 | contig 11026 bp, 12 predicted proteins | sample atmos_gasesAM5C__2_FD_204582 | JGI IMG/M metagenome (GOLD analysis project Ga0307472, IMG submission 204582) | Hardwood forest soil microbial communities from Morgan-Monroe State Forest, Indiana, United States - atmos_gasesAM5C_05 | ecosystem: Environmental > Terrestrial > Soil > Temperate... | reverse complement strand
CCCGGTTTGCTGGGCGAACGCCGCGAGGGCCTGCGCGAGCGGCTGCGCGGGGATCGCAGCTGCCAGGGACGCAGCCTGCGCAGATTGGGCAAGAACGGCCGGCGCGTTAGAGAGGGCAGCCGGCGCGCCGATTGCCAATGCGCGCAGCACTCCGGACACCGCAGTCGCGATCCGCGTCGATGGCTGACGCAAGCGGGCCCCCCGGCCAGTCTCGTGTGGACTTGTTAACGCCCCGGGAGTTTAGCCGCTGAGCGGCCAACCCTAACTTTGCAGTGCAGCACGATCTATCGCTGTGATACGCGAACCCGGGTTGCGGTTTCGTCGACCTGCACACCCTCGAGACTCCGCAGGAAGGCCAGGAAGGCGCTGCTATCGTCGACCAGGAACACCCCGCTGATTTCCAGATTGTTCAGTGCGGGCGTAGTGATCTCGATTGGCTTCGGAGCATAGCGATTGACTTCAGCGATGACCTGCGCAAGCGGCTCGCCGTCGAACACGATCTTTCGGTGCTGCCAGGCCGTGACGCGCGCCGCATCGACGCTAACCGGCGTGGCCGGCCACGCACCCGCGGCGACGGTGATCTGCTGACCGGCGCCGACTGCGACGGGCTGATCACGATTGGCGCTCTGCGCTGCGAGCGCAGGAGAGGGCTCGACGGCGACCCGACCCTCGACCACCGTAACCAGCGTCGAACGATCCTTCAGGCGCACGTCGAACTCGGTTCCGAGATCCCGGATCTCAGCGGCCCCGGCGAGCACGCGGAAGGGCCGACCGGTCTCGTGTGTCACCTCGAAGGCGGCCTCGCCGAAGGCGATGGTGACCAGCCTGTCCTTGCCGCCGTAGCGGACCGTCACGTCCGTGTCGGTGTTGAGGTGCAGCACGGAGTTGTCCGCCAGGCGTTGAGTCTGCTGCTCGCCGTGACGGGTCATGAAATGCCAGGCGGTGATGCGCTCCGGCGCCGGCAGCGGCGCGACCGGCGACAGACTGCGCGACAGCAGCAGCGCCACGGCCGCCACGCCGCACGCGGCCACCGCGACCGCAGCGGGCTGCCAGCGCCGCGCCGGGAGCTCCCTGGCCGCATCCAGCATTCGCGACCAAAAGGAGGGGACCGGATCGTCGTTTACGGCACGCGCACGGTCGAGGACAGCCCGCGAAGAGTGCCACGGGTCGGCGCAGGCGAGGCGCATATCGCGCGCCACCCCCGCGATCCGCAGGAACTCCTCGACATGCAGCGGAGAGGCCTGCAGCCACGCGACCAGCGCCGCCGACTCCTTTGCATCCAGCTCACCCGCGTCGTTGTCCACGAACCATTCAGCCGCCTGTTCGGCGATGAGGGCTCGCATCTGCTCGTCGTTGGTGCTCATGGGCTCAACCCGGCCGCGTCATGCGGCGTCTGCAGTGAACCAGCGCCTGTGCCACATACTTCTTCGCCATCTGCGGGGACACTCCCAGTTGTGCCCCGACCTCACGGTAGGTGAGGTCGTCGGTGAATCGCAGTGCCACCGCCGCCTGACACCTGGGACTCAGCTGCTTGAGTACGACCTGCAGCCTGGCAACCCGCCGCTTCTCGTCGAGCTCCCCATCGAACTGCGGCACCGTCGCGAGCTGCTCCTCGGATGGCATCTGGTCGATGTCGACGCTTCCCGCGCGTCGGCGGTCGAGCACCGCGTGCTCCTTAACCAGATTGTTGGCGACCGCATAGAGGTAATGCACGGGATTACGAATCGCATCCTGGTCGCCGATGCGCAGCATCCGCAGGTACACCTCCTGCGCCAGGTCAGGGGCGTCGGCCTTGCTGCGGATGCGACGCCGGAAAAATGCCTGCAGAGCACCCCGGTGCTCGGCAAACAGGCGCTCCACCAGCGGCGGTTTCGGCTCGACCACGGACATAAGCGACGGAATCCACCTCCCCTTCCAGGTATATGAGTGCCGCCGGCGCCATTTGGCAACCCCGACATGCTGCCTCACGAGCCAGGCTCGGCGGTCCTGGGAGCACTCGTCGGGCCCCTCCAATTCAGGGGTGTCTATTTCCCGGCCCGCACACTCGTTGTCATTGAATCGGGTAATCGCACGCTGCGCCCCGAGCAACGCGGACTCATCGGAGGTTTACATGGGCACAACGACACGTTTCACGGGTGGCTGGTCCCTGCTTGGCGCCGCCGCACTGGCCTGCACTTGTCTGATCGGCGATGCCGCAGCCAGGGATCACGATGTCTCTGTCTCTCTTCCCGTCAGCACCCAGGGACTCGACCTGACCAAGCCGGAAGACGCGCGGAAGTTCTATACCCGTCTGAAGAATGCGGCGTGGGTGGTCTGCACGCGCGGCACACGGGTTGATCTCGTGCCTGTCGAGAATCCCATCGAGTGCATCGAGAGAGCGCTCGGAACTGCCGTCCGCAGCGCCAGGACGCCGCTCGTGACGCAGCTCTACCTGCAAACTCATTCGCTCAAGCAAGCGACGGCGGCCGGAATCGCGATTCCCGCACAAGTTGCGGCGAAGTGACCGCCTGGGCAATCGCCGCGCCCTGACCACCAGAGGCGCAGCAGGTTGTGGACCTCCAGGGGTCCTGGAGCTCCGGGGTTCTCGGTGCTCCCCGGGGTCCCGGAGCTCCGGGCTCCTGGAGATCCCGGGCCCCGGCCTACGACGGGCGCTTACCCAGGTCCCGAAGGGCCACGCCGTCTTTGAGATTGAACTCCATCTCCTCCAGCGTGATTCCCTTGGTCTCGGGCACGAATAGCGCCACGAAGGCAATTGCCAGCACGCAGAAGCCCGAGAACAAGTAGAAGATCGAAGAGTTGCCGTGTCTTTCCATGAACGTCAGCGCGTTCGCCATGAGCAAGCCGGCGAACGTCCAATTGACCATCGTGGTGATGGTCATGCCGACTTCCCTGCCCTCCAACGGGAAGATTTCCGAGCATACCAGCCACACCACGGGACCCCATGACACGGCGAAGCCGAAGATGTAGACGATGACAGCCAGCAGCAGGATCAACCTGGGGGTGCTGGTGATTGCCGCCGGGTCAGTGCCGATCGACTGAAATGCGACGCCGGCTGCGATCATCGTGACGAGCATCGCCACGGCACCCACGTACAGCAGCTTCTTGCGCCCCCACTTCTCCACCAGGGAGATCGCGGGGAGCGTGAACAGCATGTTCACTGTAGGCACGGTCATCATGGCGACGATGCCCTTCATGCCGGCAAAGCCAAAGATCGTGGGCGCGTAATAGATCATCACGTTGATTCCGACCAGCTGCTGGAACATCTGCAGCAGGATGCCCACCATCAGGACTCTGAAGAAGTATCCACGGAATATGATCCCGAAACCTGCACCCTTGGGTCCGTGCAGCACCCGCTCGATCTCGCTGATCTCCAGGTCGATTTCTGACTGACCGTTGAGCGTCCGGCCGAGCACCGCTACCGCTTGCTGTTTCCTGCCCTTGATCATCAGCCAGCGCGGGCTCTCGGGCAGAATGAAGCCACCGAAGAACATCAGCGCCGCGAAGAAGGTAATGATCAGGAACATGAGCGGCAGCGCCGTGCCGGGGCTCACGAACGTCCGGGCGATATAGACGTTGGATAAGGAGATCACGAAGATCCCGATGGTGATCATCAACTGGAAGAGTGTCCCCATCGACCCACGGATCGCGGCCGGAGCAGTCTCGGACAAGTACAGGGGAACCACGAATGACGCGATGCCGACCGCGAACCCGAGCGCGAATCGACAGGCCGACAGAATGGGGAGATCCGGGAGCAGAGCTGAGTAAGCGGAGACCGCAGTGAAAATGAAGCCTGCCAGCAGCAGGCTCTTCTTACGTCCGAGAACCCGCGCCAATACGCCTGAAAGCAGCGCGCCGACAATGCCGCCCGTTGCCAGAATCGCCGAGTAGCTCTCCTTCTGCGGTACCGTGAGGTGGTAGTGCGCGGTCAAGGTCTCGAGCGAGTTGGCGATGAATCCCTGGTCGAGTCCGAATAACAGGCCGCCCAGGGCAGCCACCGAGCAGATGACCAGTACGATTGCCTTGTATCCACCCTTCGCGTGATCTGGTTCTGGCATGACCCTTCTCGTTGTGTGTGGATGACGCGGCCATCCTACGGTGCTGCAGCCGACCAAGGAGCCCGGCAAACCTTGATTCTGGCGATTTCCAACGGCGTTGCAACACCGTTGGCGAATCGGTGCGTTCGTCGTCAGCCGCGGTGGCGGAGAGGGTGGGATTCGAACCCACGAGCCGCTTGCGCAGCCTCCGGTTTTCAAGACCGGTGCAATCAACCGCTCTGCCACCTCTCCGGCGCGGCGATTCTATCAGGGGGCGTGCGCGCGCCGTGCGTTCAGGACTTCGGCGGCCCCTTGTAGCCCGGCAGCTTCGCGGCCTCGGGTGAGGCCGCCAACTTCAACGCAGCGGCGACAGCGACGTTGAAGTCGGCGCGCGTCGGGCCGATCCTGACCCGCGGGCGGAAGAAATCCGCCCACTGGAACTCGCAGAAGGCCGTCGGTGACTTCTCGTATCCGCCGCCATCGCGCACATAGCCGGCGAGCGACCGGTAGGGGTCGTCGATGAGCTTCATCAGATGGTCCGGAATCGTCTCGAAGGAGCACGGCTTGCCGTTCTGATCGATCGGATGCGCCCAGTGGGCGGTACTCATCCGGGGCCAGAACTGCGCGATGGGGAGCTTGGAGAAATCCTCCTCGACACTGAAGAAGCCGGTGTCGACGCCGGCTTCTTCGGCGGCGCGACCCAGGTGGTGGTGATCCGTGATGTAGAGCTTCCCGTCCGGGCCCCACACCGCCGGTATCGGGTGATCGAGCAGGAACGCCTTCTGCTCGTGCTTCTTCAGGGCCTCGAGCCTGGCGCGCTTGTCGTGCACCTCTATGAGACCGACCGTAACCTGGGTCGGACGGAGGCGGTGAATCTCCACTTCGTGCAGCTTGGACATCGAGTGTCTCGGCGTTCCCGGCCGGCCCGCTGTCGGGGGCCCGCAACACAATCGTAACACCGGCACGGGTGCGCCCGGACCCTCGACCCCCGCGGGACGAACCCGTTGGGGGGCAGGACGAATCCGTACCGGTTCGCTTCAAACCAAAACGCCCACGGGTGTCTCATACCCACGGCAGTCACCGCTGGGAGATCAAAATGAGGCTCGCGAGCTGGGCGATCTTCGGATCACTGCTCATAAACGTGGCCTTCGGCCTGGTCGTTACGGGCGCCGTACATGCCGCCCGCCCGGCCGTCGCCGCGCTCGCTCAGTGCACCCACCATACGCAAAACGCCACGCGTCGGCCGGTGTCGGGACACTTTCTCGCTGCCGTGCGTATGGGCTGGGCAGTCGGTTGAAAACCGGGCGTCACCCCTAACGCGCCCGTCGGCCGGGATCCGGTGCGCAACGGATTCCGCGCCGTTCTGCCCGCGCCCCAGCGATCAGCTGGCGGCTGTGGCCGCAGCCCGTGCCGCGAGGCGCTCGCGGCGCGCCGAACGCAGCATCGTGATTGCGGCGTAGACGACGACCGCGGTCACCCCCCAGCGGATGACTCTGACCCCACCCGACCATTCCAGGACCATCTTCAGGACGAGCAATGCCAGGGGGACTCCGACGCAACTCCCGAGGGTCAGCCCGAGCGAAGCTACGTGCGAGAAGCGGGCCGACCGGAAGAACCCGAGGCTGGCCACCGGCTGCAGCAGTCCGTCGCTCGCCATCATGATCGGATAGGCTCCGAGCGGAGCCATACCGAGGAGTGACAGCAGGATCGTGAGCGGGGCGTAGTTGCCGATACCGACGCACATCAATGCTCCGAGGACGAAGCTCACGGCGACGGCGAAAGGAAACTTCCAACCGGCGAGGCCGAAGGCGGCGCCGTCCGCCGGAAACGCGTTGAGGTTCTTCATGGCGAAGAAGGTCGCCGCGATGAGGAGCGCGGCGCCCATGAAGATCTGGATCGAGCGGCGCGGCATCCGGCTGACGACGCCGGCTCCGAGCCACGCCCCCACCGCCGAAGCCGCCACCATGGAGGCGAGTAACGCTGGCTGAACTTTCACCAGCCCGATCAACCCGATCGTCTCGGCGAAGGCGGCGGCGTTCAGGCCCACGTTGAGTGTGCCGGGGATCAGCTCGTCCGCCACCTTGCCGCGGAACTTCAGCAGCGCGGTCGTCGGCGCAAACGACCCGATCCCGAGCGTATCGAGAAAGGTCGTGAGGGCGCCGATGGCTGCGTCCGCGAGCTGCGGGCGGCCGTGCAGCCCGTGGCGCCGTATCGCCACCAGCCAGCCGACGACGAACGCGACGTTCACCAGGACGAGTGCCGCGATCACTGCTTTCGTCAGGTCCAAGAGTGTCCCCCTCGCAGCCTCGCGCGGATGCGGGCGAGGCCGTCGACCGCGCGCAGATACTGGATCGCCGCCCGCGCGCCGAGGCTGCTGGCGCGGTGGAACGGAATCGGCCGCACCGGCGTGACCGGAAAGGCGAGCTCTGCGTCGGACATGCCGAGCGTGCGCTGCGCCAGGAGCCGGCCCATGAGCGACGCCATCGCCACTCCGCGGCCATTGTAGCCGAGGCCGGCGAGCAGCCCCGGCGCGAGCTCGTGCAGATGCGGCAGGTGATCGCGCGTCATCGCGACCAGTCCTCCCCAGTGATACTCGAAAGCGACGCCCGCGAGTTGCGGATAGATCTCGAGGACGGCCCGATAGTGGTGGCGGCACGAGCGCGGGCCGGGGACCTGTCCGAACGTGCCGCGCGCCCCGAGCACCAGCCGTCCGGTGGCATCGAGACGAAAGTAACGCAGCAGGTGCCAGGTGTCGGAGGCCGCCTGGCCTCCGGGCAGAATCTGCGCCCGCTGCGCCTCCGCGAGCGGCACGGTCGCGACCTGAAACGACGGCACCGTGATGATGCTCCGGCGCAGGGCTCCCACCAGGGCGCCACTGTAGGCGTTGGTGGCCACGATCACGGTGGGAGCGGTGACGGTTCCGTGCGGCGTCTCGATCTGCCACTCGCGCCCGGCGCGGCGCAGGTGCAGCGCCGGGCTGTGGGTGCAGATCTGCGCGCCGGCGCGTACCACCGCGCGCGCCAGGCCGCGTACGTACGACAGGGGCTGCACGCTGCCGCCACGGCGATCGAGGAGGCCTCCGCAATAACGCCCCGATCCCGTGAGCAGCGCCACCTCGCGCGTACCGAGGAGCTCAACCGCCGCGCCGCGCCGCCGCCACTGCTCGACCCTTGCCGCGAGCTGCGCCAGCGCCGCCTCCGAGGTAGCCGGCTGGATCCAGCCGGTGCGGATGGCGTCGCAGTCGATGGCGTGCCGGCCGATGAGCTCGAACACCACGTCGGGTCCGGACCCGACGCTTGCCACCAGCCGCGCGCCGCGCGCCGCGCCGAACAATTCCTCGAGCGCATCCGGGTCGGTCTTCAACCCTGGAATGACCTGCCCGCCGTTCAGGCCCGAGGCGCGTTCGCCGAGCTCCCGCGCCTCGAGCAGCAGCACGGCGCGCCCCGCGCCAGCGAGGTGCAGCGCCGCAGACAAGCCGGTGTAGCCGGCGCCGATGATCGCGACATCGGCGCGCCGTGCGCCCGCGAGTGGCGCGAATGCGGCAGCTGCGGTCGCCGTCGCGGACCACAGCGACTGCGAAGGCGCAGCCGGCATCGCCCCTCCTCTTATCGGTGATCGATTGTTGGATTTCGTGCCTGCGTTCGGCGCGGGGACTCTATAGGGAGCGCGCCGCGCCGGTCAAACGTCCGCGGGCGCCGGGTAGCGCAGCTTCCGCCACGCGCGGTGTTGTGCCAGACTCGCCCGCGGCCTCGAGGGCATCTTTCAGGGGGTGGGCCATGCAGTCCTTGTCGCGCTGGGCAGCGGCGCTCGGTCTCGCAGTGGCGAGCGTGGCTCCTGGCGCAACGCCAGCGCCGCCCCCACCGCTGCCCGCCGAGCATCTCACTCTCGAGAAGCTGCCGGCGCGAGGTCCTCACTGGGTCTATGTGGTCGACTACGCCTTCGCGAACGAGATCGACGGGCGCGTGCACCTCTACGACGGGGACACGCATCGCCGGCTCGGCCAGGTGGGCGCCGGATTCAATCCCGGATTCAACCTCTCACCGGACCGTTCGACCCTGGTGGTGACGACCACCTATTTCGCCCGTGGCGGTCACGGCGCGCGCACCGACCTGGTCGAGTTCACCGACGCCACGACACTCGCAGTCACCCACGAGATCGTGCTGCCGACGAAGCGCATGCACGCCATCCCGACTCCGTTCAACGTTGCCTACAGCAGCGACGGCCACTTCCTCTACGTCGCGTACATGACCCCGGCGGCCTCCTTCGGCGTGCTCGACCCGGTGAAGAGCACGGTGCTCGCCGAGATCGACACCGCGGGCTGCGTGCTGGTCATTCCCTCCGGCCCGAGCCGCGTGTCCTCTCTGTGTGAGAGCGGCCGGATGCTGACCGTCACTCTCGATGCCACCGGACATGAGGCTTCGCGCTCGATGTCGGAGCCGTTTTTCGATCCCGACCGCGATCCGGTCTTCGTGCAGGGCATCCCGAGCGCGCGCGGCTTTACCTTCCTGTCCTTCCTCGGCGATGTCCACGATGTCGATCTGACGGGGCCGCAGCCCACGTTCGCCCCGTCCTGGTCGCTCGCCGACGCCAGGGAGCGCGGGCAGTGGCGGCCGGGTGGCGAGCAACTCGGCGCGATCCACGGCGGGCTCGGGAGGCTCTATGTCCCGATGCATCGCGGAGGCGAGGGCTCGCACAAGGACGGCGGCACCGAGCTTTGGGTCTTCGATCTGGCGGCGCACCAGCGCGTCGCGCGCTGGCCGCTGAAGGCGGCGGGCGTCAAGCCGGTCGTGGCCATCGCCGTGTCGCAGGATGCTGCGCCCCTGATATTCGCCGCCACCGATTCCGCCGACGTCGCGATCCTCGATGCCCGCAATGGGCAGGTGCGGCATATCGAACGCAGCCTCGGCCAGACCCCGTGGCAGCTGATCACGCCCTGAGGGACACGCATGCGCTCACTCGACCGGCTGTTTGAAACTTCCGCGCGCGCGCTGGCGAGCCGCACCTCACGGCGGAGCCTGCTCGCCGCGCTCGGCCAGGCGTTGACGGGCGCCGCCCTCCTGCCGCTGCTGCCCATCGCCCGCGGCAGCCGCGCCCAGGCCGCGGACGCCCGGAGCAAGACCAAGGGCCCGGAGAGCTGCGAGTACTGGAAGTACTGCGCGATCGATGGCTACCTGTGCGCATGCTGCGGCGGCACCTCGACATCCTGTCCGCCCGGGACGGGATCCTCACCGATTACCTGGATCGGCACCTGCCACAACCCGGGCGACGGCCGCGACTACATAGTCTCGTACAACGACTGCTGCGGTAAGACCAGCTGCGGCAATTGCTCGTGCACGCGCAACGAGCGCGAGAAGCCGCTGTACCGGCCATCGCGCAACAACGACCTCAACTGGTGCATGGCGAACGCCGACTCGAACTATCACTGCACGGTATCGGTGATCCTCGGGGTGGCGGAAAAATGACGGCGGCCGCGGGCGCTGCATCCGCCGCCACGCCTCTGGCGGCGTCCGCCGCGCTGTCGCTGGCGCTGACACTCGCAGCCGGCGCGGCGGCGGCGGACGCGCCGCCCGCCTATCCGCAGGGCGCCGCCGCCTTCCAGGCCAATTGCGCCGTATGCCACGCCGCCACCGGTGCGGGCGTCCCCTCGCTCGCGCCGCCCCTGCTCTCCTATCCCGCGCGCTACGCCGCGAGCGCCGAGGGTCGCCGGCAGCTCGCGATCACGGTGCTCTACGGGATGTACGGCGATGTCGTGGTCGAGGGCAAGCACTACGACTTCCGCATGCCGGACTTCGGCCAGCTCGATGACGCGAGTCTCGCGGCCGTGCTCAATTTCGTGGTGTTCGATCTGGCGCACGCCCCCGCGAGCGTCGCTCCTCTCGCAAGCGCGGAGGTCGCCGCCGAGCGCGCCCACCCGCTCGATGGTGCGGCGGTGCGCGAGCATCGCAAGAGCGTCGCGCCCGCGGAGCCCTGAGCATGCCTCTGAAGTGGGTGCCGGCGGCGATCGCGTTCGCCGCGGCGGCTGCCATGGCGCCAGCCTGGGGCAGTCCCGAGCAGAGCTACATGCTCTACTGTCAGGGCTGTCACGGCGATCACGCCCAGGGAGTGCCGGGCAAGGTCCCGCCGCTCGCCGGCTCGCTCGCCCTGTTCATGCGCAGCGCCGCCGGACGCGACTACCTCCTGCGCGTGCCGGGCGCCGCCAACTCGGCGCTCGACGATACGCAGCTGACGGCGGTGCTCAACTGGCTGGCCGAGAGCTTCCCGCCCGCCGGCGGGGCAGCGCCCGCGCCCGAGCCGTTCACCGTCGCGGAGCTCGCGAAGGCGCGTCGCCTGCCGCTCGCCAACGTGCAGGAGAGGCGTCGCGAGGTCGTGCGCGCTCTCGCGGCGAGCGGAGCGGCCCCGCCCTCGGCGTACTGACGGCGCTCTGCGGGCGCAGCACCCGGCCGTTATTGGCGGAAGATCAGCGTGACCCCGATCGTGCTCGGCCTGAACGTGTAGGCGCGCTGCAAGCGGCTCGACGCCGAGCAGCCGACGCCGAACTGATTACCGGGGTCGCTGCAGATCGTGTAGTTGTAGGCCGTGAGAGCATGCGTGTCGGTCAGGTTGTCGACGAATCCCTGCACCGACCACGCACCGAACTGCATTCCGGCTCGCAGGCTGACGAAGGTCGTCGCCGGCAACACGAAGCTTGCCGGGTCGTACTGCGAGGTGTTCGGATCGAGACCCGGAGAGGGCCAGCGGGCGCGCCCCGAGTATTCGCCATCGGCACGCACGAAGGAGTCGTGGCCGGCGATGTTGAAGCGGTACTGCAGTCCGAGCGAAGCGCTGAACGGCGCGGTCGGCTGACCGCCTCCCGCCTCGCTGCTCGCGCCGATGATGGCGTCACCGTTGGCGACCAGCGGGCGCGGGTCGACCCCGGTGTTGCTGAAGCGGAAGTCCTCGGTGTAGCGCGCGTCCGTGTAGCCGGTGGCCAGCTCCAGCGTCAGGTTGTCGGT
>Ga0307472_100000954_pt1 | contig 11036 bp, 7 predicted proteins | sample atmos_gasesAM5C__2_FD_204582 | JGI IMG/M metagenome (GOLD analysis project Ga0307472, IMG submission 204582) | Hardwood forest soil microbial communities from Morgan-Monroe State Forest, Indiana, United States - atmos_gasesAM5C_05 | ecosystem: Environmental > Terrestrial > Soil > Temperate... | reverse complement strand
ACCAGCGATTTGGCCCAGCCCCCAAAATGCATATATCGTGCCGCGTACTCTAGTCGAACGCAGGCGCAATAGCGCATACAAGCCCAGCACAAGCGCGAAAATCAACGATGAATAGTGTGTGAGCAGCGCCAAGTAGAGGCAGAAGAGCGAAAGAAGCCCCGCCCCCGCAGAGCTCCCGGCGATAGCGCGATCAAGCAAGTATAGGCTCGCCGCGCAGAAGAAAAGCAGCAGTGAATACTGGCGGAGTTCTGCCGAGAGATAAATGAGCGCGGGCGAAAATAATGCGAGACTCAGTCCGATCACCGCCGTGGCGGTATCCGTCACCTGCTTCAGCCAAAGAAAGATGATCCAGCAAAAGGCAGTACCGGCAAGTAACGAAGGCAAGCGCAGAATAAATTCTGAAGTGCCCACATGATTCCAGTAATGGAGCATGATGATGAATAATGGTGGATGCGCGGTGCTCAGAGTCGCTTGATAGGTCAGTGGGAAGGATGGCTGGTTCGAGAGAACGTAATGCATAGCCTCATCAGCGTTCAGGAATACTGAAGCGGCCCATATCACTCGGAGTGAGAATCCCACCGTCAGCAGACAGATTGGAAGCAAATACGTGCGTGATTTAGCAGGCCTCTCCGTCGCCAAAGCCGCGTAAGAAAGCTGCATAGGAAACCGCTATAGTATCCCGGCCCTGGCGCGTGTGCCAGTTCACGAGTGCAGTGGAATAGAATTAAATACCCTGAACCGCCGCGGTTATGCATCCACAAGTGCATCCGCCGAGTCAGCGGGACTAGTGTCGCTCATTTATGTTCAAGAAGATCCTGATTGCGAACCGGGGCGAAATTGCGGTGCGCGTGATTCGCGCCTGCCACGAGCTTGGCATCAAGGCAGTCGCAGTCTATTCCGACGTAGACCGGGCAGCGCTGCACGTTTTTAAGGCGGATGAGGCGCACCATATCGGTGGGGCGGCTGCTTCAGAATCTTATTTGAACATTGGGAAGCTTATCGATGTTGCCAAGCGCAGCGGGGCTGAGGCGATCCATCCCGGCTACGGCTTTCTTTCCGAAAATGCAAAATTCGCTCATGCCTGCGCGGAGGCAGGAGTGAAATTCATTGGGCCGAGCGCCGCAGCGATGGAACTGATGGGATCGAAGACGCGGGCGCGCCAGCAGATGGGGAAAGCTGGAGTCCCGTATGTGCCAGGCACATCGCGAGGGCTGGAGTCGTTCGGCCAGGCAGAACGTTTGGCGAGAGAAATCGGTTATCCATTGATGCTCAAGGCGGCCGCAGGCGGAGGCGGTAAGGGCATGCGCCTTGTGCGCTCGCGTGAAGAGTTAAAGCCCGCGCTGGAATCGGCGAAAAGCGAGGCGCTGCGAGCATTCGGCGATAGCGAGGTTTACGTCGAGAAACTGATCGCAAATCCGCGGCACATTGAGGTGCAGGTCCTGGCCGATGAACATGGAAACGCTGTCCATCTCGGCGAGCGCGAGTGCTCCATCCAGCGGCGACATCAGAAAGTCATTGAAGAAGCGCCATCGCCGATTGTTGACGAGCAAATGCGGCGGCGTATGGGCGAAGTTGCCGTGCGCGTGGCCAAAGCAGCCGGATACACGAATGCTGGAACTGTGGAATTCCTGGTTGACGAAGCTCGAAAATTCTATTTCCTTGAGATGAACACGCGCTTGCAAGTGGAGCATCCGGTGACAGAGTTGGTCACGGGCTTCGACCTTGTGCACTTACAGATTCGGATTGCCGCCGGGGAGAAGTTGCCGTTCGCGCAGGAAGATGTGCATATACGCGGGCACGCCATTGAGTGCCGTATCTACGCCGAAGATCCGGATAACAATTATTTCCCCAGCCCGGGCAAAATCACTCTGCTGCTGACGCCTGACGGACCAGGGATTCGGCACGATAGCGGCATGTATGAGGGCTGGACGGTACCTATTGATTACGATCCGTTGTTGGCAAAACTGATCGGCTATGGAAGTGACCGGGCGCAAGCGATTTCAAGACTCAGGCGAGCTCTGGACGAATATCTTGTCGGCGGGATCAAAACAAACATTTCTTTGTTTAGGCGGATTCTGGGTGATCAGGATTTTCAAGCCGGAAAGCTAGGCACAGAGTACCTGGATCGTTTATTGCGTACAAACCAGGTCAGCAGCAGACATCAACATACCGATGTAGCGGCGATTGCGGCGGGAATTTTTGCCACGCTGGATTCGGCTTCAGCTGCGACTAACGGCATTGCGGGTGAAAGGTCCGCCGCGAGACCGGGAACTTCATCGGCTTGGAAGCAAGCCGCTCGCACCAATGCTTTGCGGCAATGACGGTCACTTACAAGATCGTGCAACAGCCACGGCGAAATTATGACTGCGGATTCTCTGCGCTTCCAGCGGCTAAAGGCTTCTCTCCCGGCTTTCAGCAGATCCTAAATTTATGATCTACGACGTCAGCATCGAGGATACGAAGTACCGGCTGGAACTGAATCGGACGCCCACAGGCTGGACTTGCGGCTTAAATGGCCGGCCGGTTCAACTCGATGCGGCGCTGATTCGTCCCGGCGTGCTGTCTCTATTGATTGAGAGCCGAGTTTACGACGTCAGGCGTGAAAAGGTCGGATCGGAGATTCATCTGTGGGTTGGAAATCAGCGATATGCGGTCGAATTGCGCGATCTGCGCTCCCTGCGCAACCTTAAAGATGGTGCGCGAAGGCAGCAAGGCTCCAGTAAATTGACAGCGCCAATGCCGGGGAAGGTAGTCCGGTTGCTAGTGAACGAAAAAGACAAGGTCGAGGCTGGCCAGGGGGTTGTGGTTGTGGAAGCCATGAAGATGCAGAACGAGATCAAGTCCCCCAAGAAAGGCATAGTGCAGAGGCTCACGGCCGCCGAGGGCAGCAGTGTGAATGCCGGAGATGTGTTGGCGATTGTCGAATGAATCGAGCCAGAGCCGCTCGTTTACCTCGCTGTGCCGTTGCCATCCATAACTTTCTGCGCGTAATAGTTCTCTACTCGCGCCTGATCCCGAAGCACCTCGTAGTATGCCGCCTTAAGAAGCTGCTCGCGGCGCTCCTGAAGCTGCGAGCGAATCGCAATTTTGACGCGGGGATCGGCCAGCTCGCGCTGTCCCGCAGGCTCCTTGGAAAGCACCTTAACAATGCGGAAGCCGGCCAGTTGCTTGGTCATAGGATTGACGACGGTGATGATCGGGCTGTACTGGCCGGGCTTGAGCTTTGTCACCAATTCGCGCGTAAGTGGATCGGTGTTACGCAGAGCCGACTCCGGAGTGAAACCCAAATCACCGGCATTGGCCGACGTCTCTGAATCTTCAGAGTAATTCATAGCCAACGTCCCGAAATCCTCCCCGCTGTCGAGGCGGTTGGCGAGGGTCTGAATTTTCTTGCGGGCTTCAGCTTCGTTCTGCGCCTTGTCATTCTTCAGATTGCGCACCTGCGGGCTCGGAGCGGTCGTCACGAATATCTGCGCCAAATGGTATTGCGGTTCGATCAGGTTGAACTCTGATTTGTGAGCATTGTAGTAGTTGGCAATATCCTGATCGGAGACATTGATCTTCGAAGATATCTCCTTATTCAAAACTTTCTCGACGGTAAGCGAGCGGCGAAGATCTCGCTTAAAGTCATCCTCGTTAATTTTCTTTTCTTTGAGCCGTGCGTCAAATTCCTCCTTGCTATAAGGTGATTTAAGGTCGTTTAGCTTGCGGCTGACTTCATCATCAGTCGCAAGCAGCCCCAGTTTTTCTGCCCGCCGCATGAGGATTTGATTATCGATCAACTCGCGAAGAATGCTCAAACGAAGGCTGGTGGCTTGTTCTCCAGTAGGTTGCTGTTCAGAGCCAGATGTCTGATTTTGGTAATACTTTTCCAGTTCGGCGAGGTAGATATTGTGGCCATCGACTGAGGCCGCAACGTCACTGCGGACCTGCTTGGAAGTGCATGCAACTGCGGCAAGCAACCCGCCGAGCAATACAAGACTAAGATGAACTTTGGAATGTGCCTTCACTCAAACCCTCCCCACGACGCCGCGCATCGGGATTCTCGCACTTGAAATATTGGACTATTTGCTCGCCGGCTGCGACGGACTGGAAGCTGCGGCAGCCGCATGCGGCGGGGATGCTACGCCAGCCTGTTGCAAAGCGCGATCCAACACGGCGCGAATATCACTAATGGGTATAGCTCCGTCTATTTTTTCTCCATTCACAAACAGAGTGGGCGTAGCCTCAACACCCAGCGTGGAGCCTTCTTTAACTGAGGCTTTGACGGCATCATCCTTTTGAGCTTTCATGCAGGACTGAAGCTTTGCTCCATCAACATTGTGCTTCTGACCTTGTACCATCGCCAGGCGATCGAGTGCGCCGAACTGGCCATCACGGCTTTTCTCAGAATTAACTTCAGTCTGATTTGCATGGATGTAGTCGGCGAAATCCCAATAGGCGTCGTTGTTCTGCGACGCCAAGCAGTTTGCATCTACAGCGGCGTGGATGGCCCAAGGATGAATTTCCGCGAGTGGAAAGTCCTTATAGATGAAATTGACGCGGTCTCCATATTCCTTCAGCAACTGAGGAAATAGGGTCTGGTGCATGCGCGAGCAGTAGGGGCATTCGAAATCGTCGTAGTTTACAGCTACGACCTTGGCATCTTTATTTCCGCGCGTGGGGCGCCCGGAAAGGTCGATTTTCTTCATGAGCTCGGCGTAGGGGTCTTTTGTGAGATCTATTTTGGCCATGCGCATGAGCGTTTTGCCATCTTTGGAAAGCAGGAAATCGTAAGTCTGCTTCTTATCGCTACCCTCAAACGTTATGGTCAGCGCGTCATAATTTGCGAACTCGCTGGGCTTGAGCGGACTCAGGTTGATCTTCACTCCTGCTGGGATACTGTAGAAAGAACGCACTTGCCTTTCGATACGCTGGGCAACTTCGGAAGGCACCGATTGGGCCGAGCAGCCCAAACAAATGAGAACCAGCAGGACCACAGATCGCCGGAGAAAAGTCACCAAAAACCGCCTGTACATGGGAATTAGCACTAATTATCTCATAGTTACTAGGCGGGCCCGCTTGAATGGAATCTCCGATTTTCAATTGTCAGTTGTCGACTCAGCTACGAAATTGGCGATCTGCGATCGGAAATTAGCCGGTTTTGCGAGTCAGTTGTTCCGGCGGAAGAAGGGAATTCATGGAGCCGGAGCGGAAACCCTCCAGATCAAGCGTAACGAACTTGAAGCCCAGGGCTTTGAACGTAGCGGTGAATGTGGCAGCCATTCCGGAATCTAGAGCACGCGGCAGCTCGTCTCGGGCTATTTCGATGCGCACAATCTCTCCGTGATGGCGCACACGAAACTGGCGGAAGCCGAGGGCACGAAGTGCGTCTTCACCCTGCTCGACTATGCTGAGAGCTTCCCGGGTAACCGGACGGCCGTATTCGATACGCGAAGAAAGACATGCCGAGGCTGGCTTATCCCAGATGCGCAGGCCGGCGGCGCGCGCGAGGTCGCGAATGTCCTGTTTAGTCAACCCGGCATCACGCAGGGGGGCCACGACTCTGTGCTGCTCAGCAGCGAGCTGGCCCGGGCGGAAGTCACCGTCGTCATCTAAGTTGACTCCGTAGGCAACAGACTCGAAGCCATGCTCGCGGCGGAAGTCCTCCATCACGGTGAACAGTTCATCTTTACAGAAAAAACAGCGCGAGGCGTCATTACGCGAGTATTCAGGGCGGTCGAGTTCGTTGGTTGCGATAACTTTGAGCGGAATCCCGTGCTCGCCGGCAAACGCAATCGCGTCGGCAAGCTGAGTGCGAGCCAGGCTGGCAGAGTCAGCGATGACGGCCAGCACCTCTTCACCGAGTACCTGATGTGCCGCCCACGACAGGAATGCTGAGTCCACACCGCCGGAGTATGCCAGCAGCGTGCGCCCGAGCGCGCGCAGCGCTCTATCCAGCGCAGCTCGTTTCGAAACAAGAAGAGCGCCGTCCATTGTCATATGTTAATACGATTCGAAGATACCGGCCCCATCAGATCTTCTGCAGCTTCCAGCGCCGTCGCCGGAACGCCTGTAGCGCGTCACCCACACTTCAGGGATATGAACCAGAGACAGATGAGTTCTAACCGCCCGCGATCGAAGGCACCAGCAGGACTTCATCTCCATCCCGGAACACGTAAGCATTCCCGCCGAGGAAACGGATGTCTTCTTCGTTGACATAGACATTGAGGAACCGCCGCATCTGGCCGGCTTCGTCGCGGAGATGAGGCTTGAGATCGGGGAATTGCTGATCGAGCGCTGAGAAGAGTTCGTCCAGATTGGCGGCCGCGCAGGTGACGCGGGCGCTACCCGACGTCAATCGGCGCAATGGTGTCGGGATTTGTACAGTGATGGTCATCTTTAGCTCTCCAATCAGGCCTCCACGGCTTCGGGAAGGTCGATGTCCAACGTTCGTTCGAGGTATTTGTCGAACTCGGCGATTTTGGGTGGGATGGGTTCCTCGGCTGCGTATTTGCCGGCGAGCACGTCCGTCGTCTTAAGCCCATTACCGGTGATGCAGAGGACAGTTGTTTCGTCGGGCAGGATGCGGTCTTGCCGATAAAGCTTGCGAGCGCAGCCGACTGTTACGCCGCCGGCCGTTTCCGTGAAAATACCTTCGGTCTGGGCCAGTAGTTGGATGGATTCGACGATTCCGGGGTCGGAAACGTCTTCCGCCCATCCGCCGTTGGCTTTGATGGTTTTAATCGCATAGTGGCCGTCGGCAGGATTTCCGATAGCCAGTGACCGCGCGACGGTTGCCGGTTTTTGCGGATCGATTTCTGCGTTTCCCGCCTTCACTGCCGTCGAAATGGGCGAGCAGCCCGTCGCTTGAGCTCCGAAAAAGCGCACGGGTTTCGCATCCACTAGGCCCAGCGTGATCAGCTCATCAAATGCCTTTTTGATCTTAGTAATGAGTGAACCGCCAGCCATAGGGACCACAACGTTATCGGGTAGCCTCCAGCCAAGTTGCTCGGCGATTTCGAAGCCAACCGTCTTCGAACCCTCCGCGTAATACGGACGGAGATTTACGTTCACGAATCCCCACTGGTGTTCGTCGGCAATTTGTGAGCAGAGACGATTGACCTGATCGTAGCTCCCAGAAATGCGAACTAGCCTCGCGCCGAATACCTGCGTCCCAATAATTTTGGCGGGTTCGAGATCGGCGGGGACAAAAATCCAGGAACGGAATCCGTTGCGGGCGGCTTGCGCAGCGACGGAATTCGCCAAATTTCCCGTGGAAGAGCAGGAGACGACTTCGAATCCGAACTCGCGCGCCTGTGCCAGGGCGACCGCGACCACGCGATCTTTGAAGCTCAAAGTGGGCAGGCAGACGGCGTCGTTCTTAATGTAGAGATTTTTCGCTCCGAGCTGCTCAGCTAAATGTGGAGCACGGAAGAGCGGCGTGAATCCGGTTGGAAGGGAGGGCTGAAAATTCTCCGGCAGCGGCAGCAGGCCGGAGTAACGCCACATGCTGGGAGGGCCCAGAGCGATTCGCTCGCGCGTGACCTGCGAGCGGAGTTGGTCGTAATCGTAGCTGACTTCGAGGGGAGAGAAACAATCATCACAGATGGAACGGGGCTGGTTTCCCCAACTCTTCCCGCATTCCCGACATCGCAATTCGTACTGGGGCATGGGCTGCTCTTTCTTTCGAGGAGCCAGAGACGAGCAAATCCGCCCTAAAAGCGAAATCCTCTTTTTCCCGGAGTGGAAAAAGAGGACCGAGATGCAGAAAACGCCGCGCACCCCGAATCTCATGTTCCCCGCTTCCGGGAGAGAGTTGGCACCTGGCGGTCAGGATAGATGATCCTGATCCGGTTGCCGTGGCGTCTTAGGGCTCGTCCCTCAGCCACTCTGCATGAAATCCAAGGCCCGCTCCGAAGAGCGGACTTGAAATTAATCATACGAAGCGAGGCGGGGTTCGTCAAGGGCAAGCTTTTAGCTTCTAGCTCTTAGCCACCGGGGCAAACTTTTCACCGCCGAGGACGTACAGTACCGAAGAAGATTGTAGATTTGTTCACGCTTTTTTTTCTCATCGGGCGGCAGAAATCTTTGCTTCTGGTGTACTAGCAGCAACAAGCTGGCAACGCGTCATTTCAGAGCTGCCAGCTCGCGCTTTGCTTCCTGCAAAGGAATGAAGTCGGAATCCGCGTTCTTCCAGATATCGAGCAGTTGCTGATAGCTGCGAGTGGCGGCGGCTTTGTCGAAATGCGATTGGGCCCGGGCTGTGCCTAGAAGGCAGAGAGGGTAATCGGGGGCCTGGGCGGTGCCGACTGGCCCTTCCTGCAAAGCCAGACCCCGGTAGCGAACTCCTGGCTGGAGATCCGTGACGGCCTGCTGCCACTGGCTCATCTCCAGCGACGCGCGACCCAGAAGCTGAGGTGCCTTCGATACCAGCATATAAGAACCAGCAGAAGCCAGTAGTCCGGACACGCGCTCCGGACGATGCTCCATCATGGCAATCGCGGCCCTGACTTGTGGCAGATAGACATCGTTGACCAGGGTGTTCGTCGGAACCGCTGATGCCAGGTGTTCGGTTTCCTGCAAAGCCGGACCGGCTTCGCCGCAGAGTGCCAGTGCGAGAGCGGCATCGGGAACGGTAGCCGCAGATCGGTCAAGAGCCAGGCTGCGGTGAGCGGCACTACGCGCCGCAGCGCAATTGGACACCAGCGCATCGTGTACGGCCTTCACTGCATAAAAAGTGCCGGCTGTATCTGGAAGGTGCTGTTGTTCGCCCCGTTGCCCTGCATGTTCCCATTGCTGGTCGGCAGCGTGGATCTTACCGGCGAAGAAGTTGACGTTCCCAGCCAGGATCTCCACCATAAAACCCGCGGGCCGCGTGGCGGCCCACTGAGTTTCCTTTTCCCAGTCAGGGTGGCCGGCTTGGAAATCATGCAGGAGGATGTTGCCGTGATAGTTGATATCGTCGCCTCCACCCTGCTCCAACGCTTCTTTCAAATACCGTTCGGCTTCCGGTATGCGATCGATTGCGAGCAGAATCCAAGCGACATTGTTCGCAGCTACGTTGTCCCACTTGGCGATCTCCCAGGTTTTCTCGAAGCCGGCCAGCGCCTGTTCAAAATCGCCGACGTAGGCGTAGGTTTGGGCCAGGTTGTTCAGCGCTTGTGCGTCGCGCGGGTAGGTGGTCACGTAGAGTTTGTAGGATTCCAGGGCTTTGGGTAAATCGAACTGTTGCAGGACATACTGCGACTCGATATACATGCGCTCGCGCTCGGTTACCCGTTCACGCAGGTCGTATGCCCTTTTCATGTTGGGTAAGGCCTTGGCAGTCGCGCCTTGGTTGCCATAGGCGACAGCCAGGCGCGCGTAAGCCATGGCGAAATTGGGATCCAGTCGAATGGCCTGTTCGTAGAACGAAGCGGCTTGAGGAAAGTCGCGGCCCATGCGGTGCTCGTCTTCTCCAAGCGAGAACGCATGGAACGCCTGCAGAGATGCAGTGGTCACATTGGTGTACGGGGAGGACAGCTTCTGGATCGAAGCTAAAGATTCGCCCAGGCGCGCCCGCATTGACGTGGCCGCGCTGGAAACCGCGGCCAGCACTCCCGCTTTGTCGGGAGCGGTGACCTGCTCGCGTCCGAAGACCTCGCCGGTCGCGCAGTTCACCGCGTTGAGGGAAATAACATACGACGTGCCCAGTGGGGCGATGGTTCCCGAGAGATAGGCCTTAACTCCAAGGCGCTGACCGATCTGCTGCGCCAGTTCCGGCGTGATTCTTTGGTCCTTGGGCTGTCCCAGGTATTGTAGGTTGTTATGCAGTTCGGCATCGCTGACAAGTTGAATGAGCGGCGACTGCTCAAGCTGGATGGCTAATGCCTCCTTCACAGTCGCATCGAATACTGGGTCGCCGGTTTGGTTGGTGAAATCGGCGAGAATTAGCTGGTCTTTATCGGTAAGCTGCGGGGCGCGCGGGCTGCGGGAGTGGAGGACACCTGCGATGGCAAGGCCAAGGAGAACAAGGCCTGCGGGGACGAGAATCTGCCAGCGGGTCCAAAGCGGCCTGGGCAGAAGTCCGCTACCTGATGGATAGGCAGCAGACGAAGAGCGGACGTCAGCGCCTAAAGCCGAGTCTGCGGCGGGCGTATTCGGCACGACTGAAGTCGTGCCCTCCCGGGCCGTGACCTTCCCGGACGAGCCCCTACCGGATGTGCCCGATTCCGATAACCTGCCCTGCGCGGGTGTCGCGCCTGGGAGCTCCAGGTGCTCCCGCCCGGAGGCGGACGAGGACCCTTCGGCCTTGCTCAGGGCAGGCCGCCGCTCCATATTCAGGGCAGATTCTGTTCGCGAAACTTCTTCTCCAACACTCCTCTTCCCGCTCTCCAAATCCCGCTTAAGACGCAGCAACTCCGACTTGATGTCCGAAGCATGCTGGTAGCGCAAATCCCGTTCTTTCTCCAGCGCGCGATTGATGATGTCTTCGAGCTTGGGCGGTAGGTCGGGATTCAAACGCACCGGCGCAACTTGGGCCCGATTCATGATGCCATCGAAAATTACGCCAGAGGTGTCTCCACGGAACGGCAACGCGCCAGTGGCCATTTCGTACAGCACAACTCCGAAGGAAAACAGGTCGGTGCGGGTGTCGAGAGGCTTGCCTCGCACTTGCTCGGGAGACATGTAAGCGACGGTGCCCACAGCTGATCCTGGGCTGGTGAGGTACGCTTCGCTGACTCCGGCGGTCGCGTCAGTCGCTCCCAAGCGGGACGAGGCTTTGCCCACGTGCCCTACCTTGGCCAGCCCGAAATCAAGAATCTTGGCGTGCCCGCGATCAGTTACGAAGATGTTTGCCGGCTTGATGTCGCGATGCACAATGCCCTTGGCATGCGCGGCGTCGAGCGCATCCGCGACATCAACGGCGAGCGTCATCAGCAGGTCGGGATCGAGTGGGCGATTACCGATCAGGTGCTTCAGTGTCTCGCCTTCGAGGTACTCCATGGCGATGAACGCACGACCGTCGTCCTCGCCGATGTCGTAAATGGTGCAGATATTCGGATGATTCAGGC
>Ga0307472_100000953_pt1 | contig 11039 bp, 7 predicted proteins | sample atmos_gasesAM5C__2_FD_204582 | JGI IMG/M metagenome (GOLD analysis project Ga0307472, IMG submission 204582) | Hardwood forest soil microbial communities from Morgan-Monroe State Forest, Indiana, United States - atmos_gasesAM5C_05 | ecosystem: Environmental > Terrestrial > Soil > Temperate... | reverse complement strand
GTAACCAGCGGAGGATCGGCGAACTTCGCGGCGATCAGATCCCACGTCTCGCGGGTGCGCTTTGCGGTCGAGCACAGGACCCGGTCGGGCGTGAGTCGGTGGCGGACCATGTAGGCCCCGATCTTGGGGGCGGCCCGCTGGCCGCGCGGCGCCAGCGCCCGGTCGCGGTCGCGCTGACCCGGCTCCGACCAATCCGATTTCGCGTGGCGTAGCAACAACAGGCGGCGCATGGACGAGAACATCGATTTTGCGGTCCGAAAAGTCTAGAGCATGATCGGTTCAAATGGAATCGGATCGTGGCTCTGATCTATTTGTTTTGACGCGTTTTCTGCCGAAGTCGGAGGGTTCCCACGGCGGCGCTTGATGACTGACCGAAATCGGGTAAACCCGATTTCGGCTGGCAACGCAGGCCGACCCGAGGATGGAGTCCGCTTCGCCCGAAAAAACGCTATGCAGGCCGTGGGCAAGAAGACCGGCCGCCGGGCAGGGGGAAGGACACAGTGCAAGCAGCGGTGCAAGAGGCGGGGGCAGAACAGACGCGCGCGACGGGCCCCGCCGCCTACGGAAACAGCTGGTACGCCACGACCATGGCGGCGGCGCCGCCGCGGCCGAACCTCACCCATGATCTCGACGTCGATGTCTGCGTGATCGGCGGCGGCCTTGCCGGCCTGACCGCGGCGCGCGAGATCGCCCGCCGCGGATGGTCGGTCGCCGTTCTCGAGGCGCGGCGCATCGCCTGGAACGCCTCGGGACGCAACGGTGGGTTCGTGCTCCCCGGCTTTGCCGAGGACATTCGCCGGCTCGTCGAGCGGGTCGGCCTCGATCATGCCAAGGAATTGTGGACGCTGTCGGAGGCCGGAGTCGAATACATGCGCACGACCATCGGCGAGGCCGCCATGGACGGCGTCGATCCGGTCGCGGGCTGGCTCGACGTCTCCAAGATCGACCGCGGTGACGAACTTCTGTCTATCGTTAGCCTGCTCGGCCAGGAATTCGGCGCCGACATCGAGGGGTGGCCGACCGAGCGCGTGCGCGACACGCTCAGGACCCGCCGCTATTTCCACGCCATCCACTATCCCAACGCCTTCCATGTCCATCCGCTCAATTACGCGCTGGGCCTCGCCCGTGCCGCTGAAGAGGCGGGGGTGCGCATCTTCGAGGACACACCGGCGCTCGACATCGATCCGGCCGGCGTGCGCAAGCGCATCGGCACGCCGGCGGCGCGCGTGCGCGCCGCCCAGGTCGTGCTCGCCGGCAACACCCACCTCGGCCCGCTGCTGCCGGAGATCGCCGGGACGCTGCTGCCGATCACGACCTTCCTCGCCGTCACCGCGCCGCTCGGGCCGCGGCTTGCACAGGCAATCGGCTATCGCGGCGCGGTGAGCGATGGGCACGGCGCTGACTATCACTACCGCATCGTCGGTGGCGACCGCTTGATGTGGGGCGGCGGCGTCGCGATCCGGGGCGGCAATCCGCGGCGCTGGGCGCGCCGTTTCGAACGCGCGATCGAAGCGCTCTATCCGCAGCTCGGCACCGTGGCGATGGAATACGCCTGGTCGGGCGAGCTCGGACGGTCGCTGCACAAGATGCCGCAGATTGGTGAAGTATCGCCCGGCCTGTGGCTCGCCAGCGCATTTGGCGGCCAAGGGCTCAACACCACGGCGATGGCCGGCGAACTGATCGCCCGCGCCATCGTCGAGGGCGACGATGCCTGGCGCCTGTTCTCGCCGTTCGATCTGGTGTGGGCGGGCGGGGCATTCGCCCGCGTCGCCGTGCAGGCGATCTACTGGTCGGCGCGCGTCGGCGAGGATATTACGGCGCGCCGTGCGCGCTGGCGCGACCACCATGGCGCGCGCGAGAGTGGCACGGCGGCGGTCGTCGACCGAAAGCCTGCGCCCGACATCGCGGCCGACACGGCGGCTCCGGCCGTCGCCGCCGAAGCGCGCGTCGAGCCCGACGACAGGATGTTTCTCGCCGACGTGGCGCCGCCGCTGCGGCCGGCGGAGCGCGAGCCGGTTGCCGGCAACGAAGAAGGGCCGTGCGTGGTGCCGGTCGCGGACGAGGCGCCGCCGCCGGCGGCAGACCTCGACCGCTCGCCGGCGGCGGATATCCTTGCCGCGGTGGAAGCGCTCGGCACGCCGCATACGCCGCGCGAAGCGGTCGCGCATGTTGTGATGGAGACGAGGGAGGAGGCGGACGCGCCGCACCGGGCGGTGGCAGACGTTTCGGAGAAGAAGGAGGAGGACGATGCGCCGCCGGCAGAGGCCGCCATCGAGCAACCGATCGCCGATCTCATTGCCGTCGCCCAAGCGTTCGGCGTGCCGGCGGAGAGCAAGGCCGAGTCTGCTGTTAAGAAGCCGGCCCGGCGCAGGAAGCGCAAGGGCGCGGATCAGCCGGTCCCGACCGGCGATCGTCCGCCCGACGAAAGCGCCTGATTCCCGGCACAGGCCGCGTCAGCGGCCGTCTCGTCGCGTCATAAAGGCCAGCCGCTCGAACAGGTGCACATCCTGTTCGTTCTTGATCAGCGCGCCGTGCAGCGGCGGGATGAGCTTCTTGGGATCGCGCTCGCGCAGGATTTCCGGGCCGATGTCCTCGACCATCAGCAGCTTGAGCCAGTCGAGCAGCTCCGACGTCGAGGGCTTCTTCTTCATGCCCGGCACGTCGCGGATCTCGTAGAACAGCCTGAGCGCCTCCGCCACCAGCCGCTGCTTGATGCCGGGGAAATGCACCTCGACGATCGCGCGCATCGTGTCGGCGTCGGGGAAGCGGATGTAGTGGAAGAAGCAGCGGCGCAGGAAGGCGTCCGGCAGTTCTTTCTCGTTGTTCGAGGTGATGACCACGATCGGCCGGCGGCGGGCATGGATCGTCTCGCCGGTCTCGTAGACGTAGAATTCCATGCGGTCGAGCTCGAGCAACAGGTCGTTGGGAAATTCGATGTCGGCCTTGTCGATCTCGTCGATCAGCAGCACCGGGCGCTCGTCCGACACGAACGCGTCCCACAATTTGCCGCGCCTGATGTAGTTGCGGATGTCCTTGACGCGCTCGTCGCCGAGCTGGCTGTCGCGCAGGCGCGACACCGCGTCGTATTCATAAAGGCCCTGCAGCGCCTTGGTGGTCGACTTGACGTGCCATTCGATCAGCGGCGCATTGACCGCCTTGGCGACTTCGAGCGCCAGCACGGTCTTGCCGGTGCCGGGCTCGCCCTTGACGAGGAGCGGTCGCTCGAGCGCGATCGCGGCATTGACCGCGACCTTGAGATCATCAGTTGCGACATAGGCGCTCGTGCCTTGGAACCGCATAGGTTCTCCTTGTGTGCGGCGCACCTTAAGACAGCGCGTGCAACCGGAGCAAGCAGGTGTCGCGCTTGCCATGGACACGCCGTGCTCGCGCGAACGTGAGAGCAATTGAGCGGCGCAGCTCAACGGCTTGCGCTATGGCATTCATGCGATGATCGATTCTGGGATCGATCTTGGGATCGATCATGAGGGAAAGGACCCATGCCGCGTTTTTCGCTTCTCGTTCTCTCGGCGCTGGCCGCTTGCGTCGCGGTCCTGGCGCAACCGTCACGCGGGGCGCCGGCGCCGGCCAAGACGGCGGTCGCGACCTTCGCCGGTGGCTGCTTCTGGTGCGTCGAAGCCGATTTCGACAAGGTCGACGGCGTCGTCAGCACGACCTCGGGCTATATCGGCGGCAAGATCGCCAACCCGACCTATCAGCAGGTGTCGGCCGGCGGTACCGGTCACGCCGAAGCGGTCGAGGTCGTCTATGACCCGGCCAGGGTGAGCTACGAGAAGCTGCTCGACGTTTTCTGGCACAATATCGATCCGCTGGTGAAGGACCGCCAGTTCTGCGACCACGGCGACCAGTACCGCACCGCGATCTTCTTTCACGACGACGACCAGCGCCGGCTTGCCGAAGCGACCAAGACGACGGTCGAAGCGCGCTTCAAGCAGACGGTCTATACCGAAATCACGGCGGCCGGTCCCTTTTACAAGGCCGAGGACTACCACCAGGACTATTATTCGAAGAATCCCGTCCGCTACAAATTCTACCGTTTCAACTGCGGACGCGATCAGCGCCTCGAAGAATTGTGGGGCAAGAAGGACAAGAGCAGCTGATGACGTCACGTCGCATAGTTCTGCTGGGTGCCGGCGTGCTCGCGCTCCTCGCCGGTCTACGCTGGCGCGCAAGTCCGGACGCCGGCGCCGCGGAGTCGTTCGAGGTCGAGAAGAGCGATGCCGACTGGCGGCGCATTCTCACGCCGGCCCAATACGAAGTGCTGCGCGCGCACGGCACCGAGCGGCCGGGAACGAGCCCGCTCAATGGCGAGAAACGTATCGGCACCTTCGCCTGCGCCGGTTGCGATCTGCCGCTGTTCTCATCGGACACCAAGTACGAGAGCGGAACCGGCTGGCCGAGCTTCTATCAGCCGCTGCCGGACGCCGTGCGCACGTCCGAGGACCGCACCTTCTTCATGAAGCGCACCGAGGTCCATTGCCGCCGCTGCGGCGGCCATCTCGGCCACGTGTTCGACGACGGGCCGCCGCCGACGCGGTTGCGTTATTGCATGAACGGCGTGGCGTTGAAGTTCATTCCCAGGACCGCCGGGCCGGCGTGACCGGCACCCTATTGGTTAACGATTGCTGAAGCGCGGTCGCGCGTTACCGCACTGCCGTCGCTGCCTCCGGCAATTTCTACCGACCGGCTGGCGTATCTTGCCGGCCCGCCGCTGCCGTCATCAACTATAAGTAATTGATATTGCTGTATTTATTGTTTGGCACGAGGCTTGCGATATCCGCCACGAGAATGCGCACCAGCGTCTGGCCGCGCCGACCGTAGTGGAGAACAGTCATGGGTATCTTCGGCGCCCTCACCACGTCCGTGACGGGCATGCGTGCGCAGTCGTTCGCGCTCGAAAACATCTCGGGCAACATCGCCAATTCGCAGACGACGGCGTTCAAGCGCATCGATACGAGCTTCGAGGATCTCATTCCCGACACCGCGGCGACCAAGCAGCTCGCCGGCAACGAGGTCGCCAATTCACGCGCGACCAACACCACCCCGGGCGACATCCAGTCGGCCTCGGTCGGCACCTATCTGGCGATCAACGGCGATGGTTTCTTCGTCGTGCAGAAGCCCTCGGCCTTCGCCGACAACCGCCCGGTGTTCGACGGCGTCAACCTCTACACGCGGCGCGGCGATTTCCAGACCAACAAGGATGGCTACCTCGTCAACGGCGCCGGCTATTATCTGATGGGCATTCCGGTCGATCCGACCACCGGCAACCTGGTCGGTAGCGTGCCGCAACTGCTGCAGTTCCAGAACGACTTTCTGCCGGCCCAGCAGACCACCGAGATCGATTATCGCGCCAACTTGTCGCGCTATCCGTTGACCAACAACCACGACGTCAACGTGCCGGGGTCGGAACTCCTCAACCCGCTCGACTTCATCGCCAATCCGCTGGCCGGCGCGCCGCAGCCCGCCAAGATCACCGGATCGGGCGCCACCCTGCAGCCGGACGCCCGCGCCAAGGGCACGGGCACCGTGGCGGCGTTGACCACTGTCACGACCATGGCGTCGCTCGGCCTGTCGGTCGGCGACATCGTCTCGGTCAGCGACGGCGCCAACACCACGACCTACACAGTTGCGCTCGGCGACGACATCGACGACCTGCTCACCCGGATCAACACCTTCGCCGGCCCGCCGACCCCGGCCGCCATCAGCGCATCGCTCGACGGCACCGGCCATCTGGTGTTCCAAAGCTCGTCGGCCACCAACTACACGAGCTCGATCACCGTCGCCGGCAATGCGGCAGCGGCGGTCGGCTTCGGCCCCGGTCACGACACGTTCGCGCCGACCAACCTGCTGACGCAGAGCGCCGTGTCGCAGGGCCAAACCATGGTGATCACCATGGACGACGGCGTTATCGCCCCGACCGTCCAGACCATCACCTTCGGCACCGGCGCCGGCGAGGTGGCGACGCTGTCGGGCCTGCTCACCAAGCTCGGCACGCTGTCGCGCGTCAACGCGACCGTCAATACCGCCAACGGCAACATCTCGTTCCAGGCGCAGAACCTGGCCGACACGATCGACATCCAGTTCTCGTCGCCGCAGGTGTTCGGCATGCACACGACGCAGGCGCTGCCGTCCAACCAGACCGTGGTGGCCAACGACTTGACCGCGTTCATCAACGAGACCGTCGGCGGCGGCGCGATCACCGTCTATGACATCTCGGGCTCGCCGGTGAACATGCAGTTGCGCTGGGGCAAGATCGACAGTGCCACGCTCGGCGGCACCCATGTCGACAAGTGGAACCTGTTCTACCAGGTCAATTCCAACGCCACCGGCAATGGCGTGGCGTGGCAGAACGCGGGCACCGATTTCACCTTCGATCCCAACGGGCAGATGAACCCGGTGGTCGCCAACGTGACGCTCAACAACGTCCTGGTCGACGGCGCTTCACTCGGCAACCTGCAGGTCGTGTTCGGCGCCGGCGGCATCACGCAATTCTCCGATCCCAACGGCGACGTGTCGGTCAACCTGCTCCAGCAGAACGGCTTCCCCGCCGGCTCGCTGCAGTCGGTCTCCGTCAATGACAAGGGCCGCGTGCTCGGCTCCTATTCGAACGGGCGCTCGATCGACCTCGCCCAGATCACGCTCGCCAATTTCAACGGCGCGAACTTCCTCAAGCGGATCGACGGCGGCGCGTTCTCGGTCACCGACGAATCGGGCCCCGCCATCCTCGGCGCGCCCGGCAAGATCGTCTCGAGCTCGCTCGAGGGTTCCAACACCGACATCGGCGATGAGTTCACCAAGCTCATTGTCACGCAGCAGGCCTATTCCGCCAATACCCGCGTCATCACCACCGCCAACACCATGGTCCAGGATCTCCTGAACATGCTGCGGTGATGCGCGGCCGGGTATCGACACGAGTACGGCAGCGTAAGGACGAGAGCCCGACATGAGCCTCTCCCAAGCCCTCGGAACGGCGGTCGCCGGCCTGCGCACGACGCAGACCGGCCTCGCGCTGGTCTCGGCCAACGTGGCGAATGCCCAGACACCGGGCTACGTCAAGAAAACGCTCAACCAGGAGGCGTCGACGGCCAGCGGCGCCGGCGTCAGTGTTCGCGTCTCCGGCATCAAGCGCGAACTCGACCAGTACATCCAGCGCCAGCTGCGCGCGGAGACGTCGGGCGGCACCTATGCCGAATTGCGCTCGCAGTTCTATCAGCGCCTGCAGCAGGTCTACGGCGATCCCGGCTCGGCCAGCTCGCTCGAGACGACCTATTCCGATTTCACCACGGCCCTGCAGGCGCTCGCGACCAGCCCTGAGGATTTCTCCGCCCGCGCCAACGTGCTCGGCGCCGCGCAGGTGTTGGCGCAGCAGCTCAACGGCCTCACCACCGACATCCAGGGTCTGCGCAGCGACGCCGAGCAGGGGCTGTCGGATGCGGTGCGCAGCGCCAACAACGCGTTGACGCGGATCGCGCAGATCAACCAGGAGCTGGCGACCGCGCATACCACCGACGCGGCGGCGGCGACGCTGCTCGACCAGCGCGACCAGTACATCGATCAGCTCTCGCAGCTGATGGACATCAAGGTCATCCAGGGCGACGCCAACCAGGTCAACATCTTCACCAGCTCCGGCATCCAGCTGGTCGGAACGCAGGCGTCGACGCTCGCGTTCGACGCGCACGGCACGGTGACGCCCAACGCGGTGTGGGACGCGGACCCGGCCAAGCGCGGGGTCGGCACGCTGACGCTGGTTTCCGGCGGCAACGGCGGCACGGTCGACCTGATCGCCACCAGGGCGATCCGCTCCGGCCAGATCGCGGCCTATCTCGAGATGCGCGACCATGTCCTGGTCGAGGCGCAGCACCAGCTCGACCAGCTCGCCGGCACGCTGGCGCAGTCGCTGTCGGACCACACCACCGACGGCACCGTGGTGCCGGGCCCACCGGCTGGGTTCGACCTCGACGTCAACGGCCTCCTTGCCGGCAACACCATCAATTTCACCTATACCGATACCGCGACCAACACGCCGCACAAGGTGACGATCGTCCGCGTCGACGACCCGGCAGCACTGCCGCTGTCCGACACGCTGACCGCTGATCCCAACGACCAGGTGGTCGGCGTCGATTGGTCCGGTGGCCTGACGTCGGTCCTCACCCAGCTCAATGCCAAGTTCAACGGCAAGCCGCAATTCTCCAATCCGTCCGGAACCACGCTGCGCATCGTCGACGACGGGCCGGCCAACGTGATCGACGTCACCGCGGCGTCGATCACCAAGACCGTGACCAGCCTGACGTCCGGAATGCCGGAGCTGCCGTTTTTCCTCGACGCCAACAGTCCCTTTTCCGGCGCCACCACCGGGATCGGGCCGCAGGTCGTCGGTCTTGCCGGCCGTATCAACGTCAACGGCGCGCTAATTGCCGATCCGTCGCGGCTCGTGGTCTATCAGACGACGCCGCTGACGCCGTCGGGCGACACCACGCGGCCCAACTTCATCTATGACCGCCTCAATTCCACGCTGCTGAGCTTCTCGCCGAGCACCGGCATCGGCACCGCCGACGCGCCGTTCACCGGCACCTTGCCAGCCTATCTGCGCCAGGTCATGAGCCAGCAGGGCAGCAATGCCGACGCGGCGAAAAATTTGAGCGACGGCCAGGACATGGTGGTCAATGCGCTGAAGCAGCGGTTTAACGACGACGCGAGCGTGAACGTCGACGAGGAGATGGCGAAGCTGCTCACGCTGCAGACCGCCTATGGCGCCAACGCGCGCATCATCTCCGTGGTCAAAGAGCTCTTCGACGCGCTCATGAGGATCTGAGGCGATCATGTCCATCAGCGGTATCGGTAGCAAGAGCTCGCTTCAGATCCAGTCGCTGATTGCGATGCGCGCCCAACTCGACGACCTGCAGCGCCAGCTCGGCACCGGCAAGAAGGCGAACACCTATGCCGGGCTCGGGCTCGACCGCGGCCTGACCGTCGGCCTGCGCTCGCAGCTCACCGCCATCGGCAGCTTCGGCGATACGATTGCGAGTGTCGGTACGCGCCTCTCGGTCGCGCAGGAGACGCTGACCCAGATCGACAAGTCGATTCACTCCGTACGAAACACCGCGGTCAATTCGCCCTACAAGATCGACCAGACCGGCAAGACGGTCGATCAGAAGACGGCGTTCGGCCAGCTCGACCAGATCCTCGGCATACTCAATACCCAGGTCGGCAACCGTTACATCTATTCCGGCCAGAGTCCGGACGTTCCGGCGGTCGATACCCTCGATCACATCCTCAACGGCGCCGGCTCGCGCGCCGGCTTCACGCAGATCCTCGCCGAGCGCAACCAGGCCGACCTCGGCGCCACCGGGCTCGGCCGCCTGGTGATCCCGGCCGCCACCGCGACCGGCCCTGCGACCATCACCGGCACCGGCGCAACACTCACGGCCGACGCCCAGGCGAGCGGAACCGGAACGGTCGGCGGGCTCACCGGCGCCACCACGCTCGCCTCGCTCGGACTGACTCCGGCCGATTCCATCACCGTCGGCGACGGCACCAATACCGACACGTTCAACGTGCCGGTCGGCGGCACGGTGCAGGATTTGCTCGACGCCATCAATCTCACCGGCACGGCCGCGGTCAGCGCCTCGTTGGTCGCCGGCCAGCTGGTGGTCCTGTCCAACAACGCAGTCGATACCGTGACGGTCGGCGGCTCGGGCGCTGCGGCGGTCGGCTTCGGCGTCGGCAATGACACCTTCGCGCCGACCAACCTGCTCACCCAGGGCGCGGTCACCGCCGGCCAGACCCTGACCGTCCGGGTCGGCGCCAACACGCAGCTATCGGTGGTGTTCGGGACCGGCGTCGGCCAGGTCGCCACGTTGCCGCAGCTCAACGCGCAACTCGGCACGTTGGCCGGCGGCACGGCATCGGTCAACCTTACCAACGGCAACATCACCGTCACCGCCGGCAACAACGTCGACCCGATCACGGTGGGCGGCACCGCGACGGCGGCGAATTTCGGCATCCAGACCCTGACCGCAGGCCCGCCCGGCGCCTTGTCGATCAGCGAGGACGCCGCCGGCCATCCGTTCGGCTTCAAGCTCGCGAACGTGCTGTCGGGGCTCACCGGCACGGTCGCTACCGGTCCGGCCGGCGTACCGGCCACGATCAACATGGCCGTGGCGACCAATCCGAGTGCCGGCGAGACCATCAAGTTCACCTTCAACCTGCCGGACGGCACGACCGCCGACCTGACCATGACGGCCACCGCCTCGGCGACGCCGGGGCCCAACGAATTCACCATCGGCGCGACGCCGGCGGCGACCGCGGCCAACCTGCAGGCCGCGCTGACCACGTCGGTCGCCAATTTTGCCGCCAGTACGCTGTCGGCCGCCTCGGCGATCGCCGCGTCGAACGACTTCTTCAACGTCGATGCCGCCAATCCGCCGCGCCGGATCGGCGGCACGTCGCCATTCTACGCGGCCACCACGCTGGTCGCCGGAACGAGCACCAACACGGTGATGTGGTACACCGGCGAGGCCGGCACCACGCCGGCGCGCGACACCGCAATCGCGCGCATCGACACGTCGCTGACCGTCTCCTACGGCATGCGCGCCAACGAGCAGGCGATCCGCTCGGCGGTCGCCAACATCGCGGCGTTCAGCGCGATGTCGTTTTCCCCGGGCGATCCCAATGCCGCCGCGCGCTACGAGGCGCTCAAGGCGCGGGTCTCTCCCAATCTCGGCGGTCCGCAAGGTCAGCAGCGCATGCCGGACATCGAGGCTGAGATCGGCGCCGCGCAGTCCGCCATGAAGTCCGCGACCGATCGTCAGCAGCAGACCAAATCGACGCTGACCGACCTGTTGCAGAGCGTCGAAGGCATCAGCCAGGAAGAGGTCGGGGCGAAGCTCCTGGCGATGCAGACCAACCTCGAGGCGTCGCTGCAGACGACCGCGCTGCTCTCTAAGCTCAGCCTGGTCAATTATCTCTGAACGTTACGAGCTTGAATCGTTTGCCGCGTCGTGCTCGCACGCGGCGCGCAT
>Ga0307472_100000952_pt1 | contig 11040 bp, 6 predicted proteins | sample atmos_gasesAM5C__2_FD_204582 | JGI IMG/M metagenome (GOLD analysis project Ga0307472, IMG submission 204582) | Hardwood forest soil microbial communities from Morgan-Monroe State Forest, Indiana, United States - atmos_gasesAM5C_05 | ecosystem: Environmental > Terrestrial > Soil > Temperate... | reverse complement strand
CGCGGATTCCAAACCGTGGCCGATGGCATTGCGGACCAGGTGGGTGAGCGGCTCGGCAATAGCGTCGAGAATGCTCTTGTCGAGGTCGGTATCCTGTCCGGTCAGCATCAGTTCGACATCTTTGCCGCACTGCCGCGCGACATCCCGCACCATGCGCGGGAACCGCCGGAACAGTTGCTCGACCGGCACCATGCGAATCTTCATCACCGAGCGCTGCAAATCATTCAGTACACGCGCCTGGAAGGCCATGGCATCGGCGAATTTCCCCCGCAGAGCTTCTTTGGGATAGACCTTCGAGAATTCATTGAGCGCCTGCTGCAGCATCGATTTGCCGATGATGAGTTCGCCGACGAGGTTGAGCACGGAATCGATTCGTTCCGCATCCACGCGCAAAATGTTTTCCGCCGGCGTCGTGTGCGGTTGGGCGGTGTTCTCACTGACGGTTTCTTCCGCAACCGGCGCTGGGGCCGGTTCTTCAACTGCCGGAATTTCGGGCGCCGGAGATGCAATTTCTGCTTCGGCAGCTTTCACAGTTTTCCTGGCGGCACGCTTCGGGGCCGTCGCAACTCCGCCGGGCAGCAACTCCGCCTTCACGCTGGCCACGATGGTGGGAATCTGGCACTTGCCAGAAACTTCCTCGGAACTCTTATCGGTCGCCAGCACGAACTCCGCCGATTTCGTCGGCGCGGAAGAGCCTGCTTCCGGACGTGCCGCCAGCACTTCCCCCATTCCGGCCAGCGCGTTCTGCACCAGTTGCCGGGCCGCGATGGGCATGGCGCAATGCGGATCAATCTGCGCCTGCACGTGGTAGACGAACTTCCCGGCCTCCTGCGCCTTCTGGACCGCCAGTTTTTCGTATTCTGTCCAGCCCAGCGTCTTCGCGGTGACCGTGGCTTTCCTGCGTCCCGATTGTTTCGCGCCCGGTTCCTGGGCGAGCTTCTTCACCATCTTGCGGAGCGGATCGCGGGAAGGAAGCTTGGCGCGTTTGCGGTAGGCCGCCAGCATCGCGGAAAACAGATCGGCGGCGGTGAAGGCAACTTCGGCAAGGCTCGCGTGCGCAGCCGCCGACTCGAGCGCCAGCGCGTCTTCCAGTTCGTGCGCCACTTCGCTGAGTTCGCGGTAGCCGCAGGCGGCGGCATCGCCTTTCAGGGTGTGCACGATCCGGCGCAGCGTCCGCACAATCTCGGAATCGCCGGGATGCTTCTCCAGCTTGAGCGCTTCGTCGTTCAGCGCTTGGAGAAGTTCCTGCGCGCTCTCAAAGAAGAGCTCGCGCAGTTCCGCCATGCGATCATCAGACTGGCTCACAGCTTCACCTCGACGCGTTGATAGGCGGTCCCATTGTTGCGGTGCACCATCTGAAATTTTTCCGTCAGGCCCAGCAGGCTTTCGGCGTGTCCGACGAACAGATAGCCGTCCGGATTCAAACACCGGTAGAATTTGTTGATCAGCCGCTTCTGCTCGGCCTCGTCGAAATACATCATGACGTTGCGGCAGAAGATCACATCGTTGCGCTGCGGCAGGTACTCCGTCTTCAGGTTATGAAAGTCGAAGTGGACAACTTCCTTCAGAGCCTTCTTGACCGCGTACCGTTCGCCGATCTTGTCGAAATAGCGCAGCCGGTAGCTGTAGTCGACGGCCGACATTTGATTCTCGCTGTACATGCCGTCCTGCCCCGCGCGCAAAACCGAGTAGCTGATGTCGCTGGCGAGAATCTCCACCTTCCAGGGCGCGGGAATCAGCGGCTTGGGCGTCGGCGCCTCCACCGGCAGCGGATTGCGCATGTAGTAATAGGCAAGCGCATCGGCGACCTGCATGGCCATGGTGTAGGCCTCTTGCCCGGTCGAGCAGCCCGCGCTCCAGAAGCGCAGTGAGAAATCGCGCCGCTCCTGCTTGCGGCGCAGCAGGTCTTCCAGAACATATTTGTGAAAGAGGTCTAGCTGTGCGCGGTTGCGGAAGAAACTGGTTTCGTTGACGGTGAGATTCTCCAGCAGCTGGGCCAGTTCCGCTTTGCCGGCATCGCTGATCAGAAGCCGGTAGTAGCTATAAAAGGAGTCGAGCTGGCACTCGCGCAGCCGGCGCTGCAGACGGTCCTGCAGAAAATGCGTGCGCCGCTCGTCGAAATGCATGCCGCATTCCTGGTAAACGAGAGCCTGCAACAGTTTCAGTTCCGCTTCCGTGAGCGCCGGCGCTGGTGCTGCTCCTGGTGTGGCCATGGTTGATCCGGTGCAGTTCTGCTCAACGTGCAGCCGCGCCGCGAACCTCCGTCTTCGAGCTGGCTGCGGGCTTGATTTCTCCCGCAGCTTTTGGGGTGCGCAGACTGCCAAACTCCAGGAGCTTGCTTGTGTCCAGCAACATGATGAGCCGCCCCCGGTACTTGCCCAGTCCCGTCACGCAATTGAGACCGCCTTCCTGCAGCACGGCGGGTGGCGGTTCGATGTCGGCGGCGGCAATCTTGAGCACTTCGGAAGCGGAGTCCACAATCAGACCGTTAAGCCGCCCGTTGTGCTCCACCACCAGAATGCGGTTGCGGCGGCTGGCGGCGGCCTCTTTGATCCCAAAGCGTTTGCGAAGATCAATCACCGACACGATCTTGCCGCGCAGATTGATCACGCCTTCCATGTACTCGGGCGCGTCGGGCACCGCCGTGATATCGGGCACGCGCACGATCTCGTGCAGCGCCGTGATGGGCACTCCATAAGTTTCGTTGCCCACGCGGAAGCCGACGATCTGCAGTTCGCGGTTTTGCGCAGGACTCGTGTGCCGCTCCATACTCATCCTCTATGCCCCTGCACTGGCGTGACGCGCACCCCTCGCCGGAACCCGGTCGGCGCGGCGCGTATGCTCCTCGACTTCGCCCGTCCGCCCGGCTACGCGCTCCAGCGCATCCAGCAGTTCGCGCGACATCTTCGACATTTGCTCGGCGGAAGCGGCCAGTTCGGTCGATCCCGACGTGCTCTGCTGGATCAATTCGCGCATGCGTTCCATGGCTTTCACGACGGCTTGCGCGCCCGATGCCTGCTCCTCGACCGCCGAGTTGATTTCGTGCGTGATTTCGTTCAGCCGCGTAGTGGCTCGCGCAATCTGCGAAGATCCATGCGATTGCTCGTTGGTGGCCGCGCCGATCTCCTGGGCGAACTTGTAGACCTCGGTGACCACGTTCGAGATCTTGCGCAGCGCGCCGTTCAACTCGCCGCCCAGTTCCAGGCCTTCGTTCACGATGGTCGTGCTCTCGTCCATGTTCTCGACGGCCTTGCGGGCTTCCTTCTGAATGCTCTGGATAAGTTCGGAAATTTCCTTGGTCGATTGCGCCGACTTCTCCGCCAGCTTGCGGACTTCATCCGCCACCACCGCGAAGCCGAGGCCATGCTCGCCTGCGCGCGCCGCTTCAATCGCGGCGTTCAGGGCGAGCAGGTTGGTCTGTTCGGCCAGGTCGTCGATCACTTCGATGATCTTGCCGATATCGTCCGCTCGTTGCCCAAGCGCGTCGATGATGGCCCCCGACGAACGGATGGTGTTGTTGATCTTCGTTAGGCCCTCGGTCGCCTTGTCCATGGTGGTGATGCCGCTATGGACCTCTTCGCGCGAGCGATTGGAAATATCGAGCAGCACCTTGGCCGTATCCGCCACGCGCTGGATCGAAGCCACCATCTGGTCGATGGAGGCGGAGGTCTCGCTCACGCTGGAGGCCTGGGTCTGCGTGCTCTTCACCATGTTCTGCACGTTCACGCTCATCTCGTGCATCGTGCTGGTGACTTCGTCAATCGCGGAAGAACCCTGCAGGCTGATCTTGGCCGATTCGTCGGAGGCGCCCGCCACCTGGCTGGAGGCGCTCGCCACTTGCGAGGCCAGATCGCGCACGCTGCGCACCAGCCCGCGCAAGCTCTCCACCATCTGCTGGAAGGCGTGCCCCAGGGTATCCTGCTTCGAGCGCGGCTCGACCTGAACCATCAAATCGCCGTTCGCGATGGCTTCGGAAACCGCCGCCATTTCCTTCAGGTAGGTGACCATGTTGGCAAAAGTCCGCGCCAACTCCCCGATCTCGTCCTGCCGCGTGGTATCGACTTCGATGTTGTGATCCAGATCGCCGGTGTTGCCGATCTTGTGCGCCACCGTCATCAGTTTCGCCAGCGGTTCCGTAATCGAAAAGGCGGTGCGATAGGCGATGCCGATGCCCACGCCCAGCGCCAGCAGCAAACTCACGACGGAAGCGATGATGGTCCAGTTTGCCGCAGTATCATCTGATTTACGCCGCTCATCGACGATCTTGTTGTTCTCTTTGTCAGCAGCGTCCAGGAATTCTGTCGAATTCTTCACCCACGAAGAAGCGTCCTTCTGTAAATAAAAGATCTGCAGTTCGGCCACGGTGGCATTGCCGCTGTCGACGTCCTTGCGCTTATCCACCAGCGGCTGGCCAAATTCCTTGGCCCAGTTCTGTTCCAGTTGCTGCACTTTCTCGAGCGCCGTCTTTTCCTGCTCTGACTCCGCCAGTGTCTTGGCTCTTTCCAGTTTCTCGTTCAGCGTGCGCAAGCCGTCGTTCATGCGGTCCACTTCCCGCGTATCGCCGCTAAGCAGGTAATTGCTCAGATAGAGCCGGTTCTGCATCATCTGGAACTTGACCGCGTCGGTTGCGTCCTTCAGGTCCAGCGACGTCTGTGCCGCCTTCTTCGCCTCATGCTCGCGGCTTACAGCCCTCCAATTGACAGCGAACATGACCAGGACCATCGCCAGGACGGCGCCAAAGCTCATGTATAGTCTGTTGCGCAGCGTCATCGCTGTTCCTCCACTTGAAAACCGCTCACTCGCGCGCGAATCCCGAACCGCCTATTGCGTTGCCACATTCGGGTCAAACTTGAACTCGACCACACCCGTGGTCTCGTCCGAGGCGGGTTCAAACCGCCATTTCTTGATGGCATCAACCGCCGCCGTTACCAGCAGGGGATGACCGCCCACCACCTTGGTGTTCTTCACCGTGCCATTCGGAGCTACAACTACCTGCACCTTCACCACGCCCGCGATGCTCATCCGCCGGGCCAGTTCCGGGTAGGCGGGCGACACCCTGGTTTTGACCTTGCGGGTGATTTGATCCTGCTGGGCATGGCTCGACAAAGGATGCAGAAGGACGAACCCCACCACAGCCGCCAAGAACGCTTCACCGAACCAACGTTTCATTCCTTCTCGAGACACAGCCCCCTCCCGTACACAAAAAAATCCTACCCCGGCAAGTGCAAAGCCCGTGCCAGCTTTATCGTTGGGAACATTACTTTGGTGACCGCGGATAAGTAGCTGTCGCAGAACAGAATGAAGGCTGTTGCTAGCAGCAGGTCTTGAGGTGCGGGGTGAGAGATGTCTCAGGAACGAGGTTTCCAGCCGACTGATTCTCATTATGAGACAAGCGCCCTCCTGAATTCTGGGGATTCACACTTCGACACCTCAAATCTAATTCACTTGACTCAAAATGAGATGCCACGGTACTTTCCCCTTATATTCAAATACTTGCACGATTAGCCCATCAGGGCAGGCGGTGCTTTTCACACCATGCACGCGGGAGACACGACGCTCGTCGAGGGTTCCAATCCTCGCTCCGACGAAGCCTTCCAGCAGTTGCTCTTGCGCTTTTCCGCCGCCGCTGCGCAGGGAACCGACGTCGCATCGTTGATCCGTCTGTTCTGCCGTGAGACCCGCGAGTTCTTTCAGGCGAGCGGAGTCTACTTCTGGCAGTGTCTGTCTCCCGACGAGATGGTCGGTGCCGAGGCGGACGGAATCATGGCGGAGCGTTTCCGCGGCCTTCATATGAAGGCTTCCGAAAGCGCCGTGGCCGGAGAAGCGGTCCGCAAGCGGCGCACGATTTTTGTGAATTTTCTCGACTCCTCCCGCTATTCCCGCGCCGCCGAGTTCCACGCCCGCGCGATGATGGCTGCGCCGCTGGTCGTCTCCAATGAAGTCTTGGGAGCGGTTGCCTTCCTGCACGACTCCAAGCCGGGCTTCTTCAATGACGACCTGGCGGCAAAAGCGACCATCGTCGCCGGACAATTGGGGAGCCTGCTCGAAGCCCGTCGCCTGACCGAAGCTTCCCGGGAAGACCACCGCCGGGCAGAGATCCTGGCCGAGGTTGCTCACGCCCTGCATGGGAATCCGGATGTGGCAGCGGTGATTGAGGCGCTCGCGGACCGCATTCGCGTCCTTCTGCGGGCGCGCCTGGTCTGCGTTTTCCTGCGCCAGGAGGGCCCGTTCGAATTACGGGGCGTTTCGGCTGATACTCCCCAGCTGAACAAGTCCGCCCGTGCCCGCTACGACCGCACGGCTCTGCGCTTTGCCGCCGATCTGGCTGCCCGCGCCGTGACGGCCGGAGAGCCGGTTACGGTCTCGATCGACGCTGCTTCCCATTCACTCGGCGACCTGGTCCCCTCGGGCATGCTTCTGGCAGCACCCTTCCGCACGTCGCGAACGCAGGGAGCAATCCTCGTCTATCCGCGCCAGGACGGCATCTTTACGGTGGACGAGAGATCCCTGGTTTCGGCAGTCGCCGGATTTGGGGCCGTGGCGGTGGCCAATGCCGAACTCTATTCGACCGCCCGCAGCCAGGCGCACGAACTGCACCAGTTGCTGGAGATTTCCTCGGAGCTCAGCTCCATCGGAAACCTGGATAAATTTCTGGAAGCTTTCGTGGTGCGCGCTGCGGACTTCCTCGGATTCGGACGATGCTTTATCGGGCTCCTCGAAGACGGCGCCTTCCGGGTCCGGCTGGGCGCCGAAAAAGGCGCTGCGCGCCGGGTCGATCTGACTTTCCCCGAGGGTATCGGAACCAAGGCGCTGATCGCGAAAGAGGTCTTCTGGAGCGACGACGTCGCCCAACTCCCCGGCGCGAATCTGGAAGCCATCGCGAAGTTCGAAATCAAACAACTCCTTGCCGTTCCCATGCTGGGCTCCGACGGCAACGTGATGGGCATGTTTGGTGTGCTCGACCGTCTCGACCAGACGGGCATCTCGCCCGAGGACGTCCGCCGTGCCCGTGCATTAGCCGCCCAGGTAGCAGTCGCACTCGAGGTGATGCGCAGCCTGCATCTCTCCGATCAACACCGGAAACGCGCGGAAGCGCTGATGGGATTGGCCTTCGAGCTTAGCAGCCTGGTACACCTTCCGGAATTCAACCAGCGATTTGTGACTCGGGCTGCCGAGCTTTCCGGAGCAGGTGCCGCCGCCCTCGCTCTCTTCCAGGACTCGGTTCTTGAGACCGTGGTCCTCGAGAATCGCTCGGGCAGCGGTCCGGATCGCAGCCTGCAAAGGCGTCTCAGCCATGCGCTCTCGGAATTCTTCGCCCAGCACCCGGACCGGCTCTACAGCGGAGCGGCGCCCGATCTGATCGGCTCCGCGCTCGCTGCTGCCTTGGGCTGGAACGACTGTATCCTCCTGCGCTTGAAGGGTGCGGCCGACGACCTGGTGGGCGTCCTGTGCCTGGCCAATCGCGCGAAATCTCCTACCGCCGCGGACGAACAACTGCTTCACGCCATCGCCAGTCATGCCTCCGTCGCGCTCGAAAATGCCCGACTATTTGCGCGCATGGGCAAGGCCAATCGCCATTGGATGGAGATCTTCGATGCGATCACCGACTTCATCGTGGTGCATGACGAGAGCCAGAATGTTTTGCGCGTGAATCGCAGCTTGGCGGAGTTCATTGGGGTTCCGCCCAGCAGCCTTATCGGCGTAAACATGCGCGCTCTGGTCGCCCTGTCCCACGAGTCTCCCGCGTACGGCTGCCCCTTTTGCCGGACCTCCAGTGATGGCCCCGACGAATACGTCCACCAGGTGCTGGAACGGATGTACCTGGTGTCTACCTCGCGCATCCACGCTTCCTCCAGCGAACGGCAACATACCATTCATGTTCTCAAGGACATCACCGACCGCCGCGAAGCCGAGCGCCGTTACCGGGAACTCTTCGACAACATTCAGGAAGGACTCTTCTTCGCGGTTCCTTCCGGCCATTTCATTGAGGTCAACGACGCGCTGGTCCGGATGCTCGGCTATAACGACCGTGACGAGCTGCTGAAGATCGACATTCCCACCCAGCTGTATTCATCCCCGGAGCGCCTGCGTCGTCTGAATGAAGTCATGCAGCAGCATGGCGTCCTGCGCAACCATGAGGAAGTACTGCGCCGAAAAGACGGCGGCGCAATCCACGTGCTGATCAATGCCTTCGCCGTTCCGGATGCCCACGGCCAGGTTCTGCAATATCGTGGCCTGATGCTCGACATCACCGGCCTGAAGACCTATCAGGCCGAGTTGCAGCATGCGCGCGACTTTTCCGAGAAGATTCTCAACAACACCCAAAGCTTGATTCTGGTGGTCGACACCGCCGGCTTGATCAGCTACGCCAACCGCCGCTGGTATGACGCTGGCTACGAGCAGCGGCAACTGGTCGGCTGCCCGCTGTCGGACCTGGTCTCGCCGATCCGCCGCCCGGTATTAATGGAAGCCCTGAACTCCACCCTCTCCGGCCATCCGGTCGACAATCTTGACTTGCAGGTCCCGCGCGGAGACGGCCGGGTCGGCCAGTTCTCGGTGAATCTGAGTCCCATGCGCGATGAGCAGGGAATTGTGACCAGCATCGTGGTGGTGATGACCGACATCACCGATTCCGCCATGCTGCAGTCGAAGCTCATCCACGCCGAGAAGATGGCGGCCGTCGGCCAGTTGGTCTCAGGGGTTGCACACGAGGTAAACAATCCGTTGACGGCCATTCTCGGCTTTGCCGACCTGCTGATGGAAAACGCCGACGTGCCGGAAGCGGCCCGCAAAGACCTTCGCGTCATCCTGCAGGAAGCGCAGCGCACCAAGCAGATCGTGCAGAACCTGCTCAGCTTTGCTCGCCAGATGCCGCCCCAGCGCAAGGCCGTGCAACTGAACGGCATCCTGCGCCGCACTATCCAGTTGCGCGCCTATGACTTCAATAGCCACGGGGTCGAGATCGTGGAACACCTTGATGAGAGTCTGCCGCTCGTGGTGGGCGATTCCCACCAGTTGCAGCAGGTGTTCCTGAACATCATGAACAACGCCTACGATGCCGTGCGCGAGACCGGGCGTCCCGCCCGCATCGAGATCATGACTGCCAGCCTCGGCACCTATGTCGAGGTTTCTTTCCGCGACAACGGCCACGGCATCAGCCAGCCCGACCGCATCTTCGATCCCTTCTTCACGACCAAGGAAGTCGGGAAGGGAACCGGCCTGGGCTTGAGCATCTGCTATGGCATTGTGCGCGAGCACGGAGGCGAGATTTTGTGTCACAACAACACCGGCGCTCAGGGGGCGACGTTCATTGTTCGCCTGCCGTCCGTTTCCGAGTCAGCCTCGATCGGAGTCGCCGCAGGAGTCGTGCAACGATGAGTATGCCCGCCATAAAACCTGAACCTTTGCCCATCCTTCTGATCGAAGACGAGCCCGCTGTTATGGCTTACGTATGTGCCACGCTCGAACGCAGCGGCTACCAGGTCGTGTGCGCGAAGTCTGGCGCCGAAGGCGTGCAACTGCTCGGCTCGGGAAATTTTCTGGGCGTTGTTTCTGACATGGTGACTCCCGGCGGCGTGAACGGGGCTGACGTGCACGCCTGGATTGCCACACACCGCCCCGAACTAACCTCCCGGCTGGTGTTCATCACCGGCGATATTGCTAACGAACAAACCGTCGAAACGCTGCGCCGTACCGGCGCTCCCTGCGTGGAGAAGCCCTTCCGGGTGCAGCAATTCATTTCGGTCGTCGAACAGACCATGGGGAAAGTGCTGTGAGTGAAGACCTTCGCATTCGCTTGCTGATCGTCGATGACGAACAGAGCATTCGCCGCCTGTGCGTCACCGTAGGAGAAGCTTTGGGGTTCGTATGCCTGGAGGCGGCCAGTGGCGAAACCGCCATCGCCCTGCTCGAGGAGCAGCCCGCGCATATGATTCTCACCGACATGGTCATGCCCAACATGTCGGGGCTCGAGTTTCTGGAAAAAGTAAAGAAGATGCTGCCCCGTACCGAGGTCGCGGTGATGACGGGCCACGGCTCGGTCGAAACCGCCGTGCAAGCCATGAAACTCGGCGCCTACGACTACATTGCCAAACCCTTCTCGCCGTTGGAAGAATTGCGCCTGTTCCTCCGGCGTATGGCCGAGAAAGTCCGCCTGGTCGAAGAAAATCAGTTCCTGCGCGATCGCATGGACACCGAGACCCAACTGCACGGCATCGTCGGCTCCTCCGCCAAAATTCAGGACGTCTTGCGCATGGTCTCCCGCCTGAAGGATACGCGCACCCCCGTGCTGATTACCGGCGAAAGCGGCACCGGAAAAGAATTGGTGGCGCGCGCGATCCACTTCCGCGGTTCGTTTGCCAATCGGCCATTCGTCGCGGTCGACTGCGGCTCGCTGGTGCCTACTCTGATTGAAAGCGAATTATTTGGTTACGAGAAGGGAGCTTTCACCGGAGCGCTAAAGGCGAGAACCGGTCTATTTCAATCCGCCGACGGCGGCACCATTTTCCTCGATGAGATCGGCGAGCTGCCCCTCGAAATGCAGGCCAAGCTGCTGCGCGTGTTGCAGGAGAAAGAAGTACGCCCCGTGGGCAGCAACCAGCGCGCAAAAGTGGATGTCCGTGTGATTGCCGCCACCAATCGCGACCTGGAGCAGGAATATCGCGCGGGCACTTTTCGCAAGGACCTCTACTTCCGTTTAAATGTGGTTACCGTCCACGTTCCGCCGTTAAAAGAGCGCCGTTCCGATATTCCCACGCTGGCCCATTGGTTTCTGGAGCGATGCGCGCCGGGCCGCAGCGTGCAGGTGACCAATGCTGCGATGAAATCTCTCCTGCAATACGACTGGCCGGGAAACGTCCGCGAGCTGGAGAATTGCATGGAACGGGCCGTCGCGTTGGCAGACCATCAGGTCCTTGACGTGGATGATCTGCCGCCCGCCATCGCATCGGTCTCTCAGGCCACCGACAGCGCGCCGGCTGGTTCGACCGAAGAGCTGTCGACGACCGATTTAGAGGATATTGAGCGCACCACCATCGAGCG
>Ga0307472_100000951_pt1 | contig 11043 bp, 11 predicted proteins | sample atmos_gasesAM5C__2_FD_204582 | JGI IMG/M metagenome (GOLD analysis project Ga0307472, IMG submission 204582) | Hardwood forest soil microbial communities from Morgan-Monroe State Forest, Indiana, United States - atmos_gasesAM5C_05 | ecosystem: Environmental > Terrestrial > Soil > Temperate... | reverse complement strand
TGAAGCGCTTCCGGTGTTCGAGCCTTGGCCGATCGATGCGTCGCCGGAATGGCGAGAACAGTATCTGGTCGCTTTTGGCTTGATCGATCGTGATCCGACGCGTGCCGCCGCGCTATTGGAGAAACTCGCTTGCGAGCGCAAGAACGACTTGGCGACGCATGTGATGGCGCAGCGGCTTCGCGCCGTCCGGTCCGACGCTCAAGGCTAAGCAGGTCTGCTCGGGTTCGCCGCCGACAATGGGGTTCACGTTACCACCAACATGATCGGTAACCGCGATCTGTCGGGCGGCCCGCGGATCTCTGCCTCGCGTGATGGATTTCCGACTTCGGCCAGCTACCGGCGGTCTTCGGAGGCGGACGGGAACAGCGCCGCCGGGAAATCTGCCGCGTAGCGCGAGGCTTTTGGCCGAGGGCGGTACTCCGGTCGAGGGCTCAGGTCCGGCTCGACGACCTTGCCATACAGGTGCCAGGTTGCATGGCCGAGCACTGGCATGACCACCGCAAGGCCCAGCAAGAATGGCAGCGAACCGATCACCAGCGCGCCGGCAACGATCAGTCCCCACAACGCCATCGTTATCGGGTTCTTGAGAACCGCTCTCACCGAGGTGAGCGCCGCCACCGTGACCCCGACGTTGCGGTCGAGCATCAGAGGAAACGACACCACGCTCAACGACAGCGCCAGCACGGCGAACAGGAAGCCGACGACGTTGCCGACGATGATGAGGTTATGGCCTTCCGGCGTGGTGAGGACCTGGCGGGCGAATGTGGTCAGCGAGGTCGGCTCGTGGTAGCCGAAATTCGCGATGTAGATCGCGTGCGCGATGGCAAGCCAGACGCCGAAGATGATCATCAGGAGAACGCCGAGCGCCACGATCGCGCCGAACGACGGCGAGTGGATGACGTCGAAGGCATGCCTCCAGGACGTGTCCAGGCCAAGCGCGCGGCGCCGGCTCAGTTCGTAAAGGCCGATGGCGGCCAACGGGCCGATCAGGGCGAAACCGGCGGCCAGCGGATAGAGCAGCGGAATGACGTCGTATCCGAGCATCGCACGGCCGAGCGCCAGGCCGACAACGGGGTAGAATAGGCTCAGGAACACGGCATGGGTCGGCATCGCCCGGAAATCGTCGAGACCCTTGGCCAGCGCATCCTTGAGATCAGCCGGGCCGATCGAGCGCACCACGGGCAATTCGCCCGTCGCCTCACACGGAGTGATGACATCGTGGGTTGCCATGGCAGTTCCTCCTGAACGATCGCGTTCAAGCGGTCGCGACAGGAATGCCGAGCACGCGATGGCCACTCGTGCACGTCGAGCCGCGACCCGCACTTGTCACGGATTGTAGCGCGCCGAGCGTTGGTCATCACCTGCTCATCACCGGCCGCCGCGCGGGCTCACGGTGTTGTGAGCCGTCATTGCGGCGAGCTCACGCCGTGAAACGGTTAAGGCAGTGTTATCGCAAATCCGAATTAAGGGACCGTCAGGTCATCGAACCGCTGACGAGGTGGAAGAAGGCGCGCGCCACGGACTGATCTTCGTCCCCCGTTTCCTCGCCGCTTCAGTCGAAGGATTTCGGTGTATCCGTCGGCGCGTGAACAGCGCCTGCGGCGTTACGTCAGATTGCTACCAACGCAAGTATAGTTTTGAAAATACAGTAGTTCTCTTCCATCACTTCCAGAAAAGTAGATTGTTACTTTTTAATTATTGTAATTCTAATATTGTATTTCTGTATTGACAAGCCGGATACTTGCCAATCAATACTACAATTGTAGTCGCGATGTCGCCGGTCCAACGAATTGTGGCGACATTGCGTCGCAATTGCAGTGACCAAAATCTCACGTTTCTCGGGTGGTGGAGGTATCCCATGCGTCTTTCGCTTCGCTCGCGTCTCCGATTCCTCAAGGCTGCGACGGCACGACTGGGCAAGCCGGTAGGCTTGCTTGCCTCCTTGTCCATGCTGGCGGCGAGCGGCGGAACCGCGCTGGCGGTCGAGCAGGACGGCGCCAGGACCGCTGCGGCCACCAACGAAGCGCTATTGAGAAAATTGGAGGCGATGGAGCAGCGCATGCGCGTGCTTGAAGGGCAGCTCAAGCAGAAACAGGCCGCCCCTTCGCCAACCGGCGCCAAGTCGTCGGCGAAACCTGGCGCCCCATCCGACACGCCGGCCGACGCCAGGGCGCAGGCGCAAGCCGTTGCGCCGGGCGTCGCGACTCCGCCGGGCGTCGCGACGACCAAGGGCGGCGACAAGGCGATCCTGGGCGTGCTCGATTCGCCCGTGCCGGGCCTTGCCCTCGGCGCCTATGGCGAGATCAAGTTCGGCTCGGTGCAGAACCCGGCAGCGCTAGGTCAGTGGCAGACCGGCTTCGACGCGCACCGCATCGTGCTGCTGCCGACCTATGCCATCACGCCCAACATCATCTTCAATGCCGAAATCGAATTCGAGCATGGCGGCATCGCCTTCGATGCCGACGACAAGAAGGCCGGCGCGATCGAAGTCGAGCAGATCTTCGTCGACTTCAAGATTCTCGATGCTTTCAACTACCGTTCGCCGGGCATCGATCTCATTCCGATCGGCTACTACAACCAGCACCACGAGCCGACGCAATTCTACAGCGTCAACCGGCCTGAGATTTACAACGGCATCATTCCCTCGACGTTCTGGGCGCCGGCGACCAGCATCTACGGTACGATCGTCGAGGGTCTGAAATACCAGTTCCAGATCAGCAGCAGCATCGAGGACTTCGGCGACGACTTCGCCTTGCGTACCGACGCCAACACCGTCCCGCCGTTCCCGGCCGGCTATGCGGCCGGCATCAACGGTCTCGATGCGCTCGCCCTGTCACGCCCGGTGGTGGGGGACTTCCGGCAGCTGAGCAACACCGTCGCCTATGCCGGCAAGCTGGATTATACGCCGCCGTTCCTGCCGGGGTTTGCCGGAAGCGTCAGTGCCTACTACACGCCCAACACGACGCCGCGCGGCGCCTACGCCGACACCGGCGAGCCGCTCGGCAACAGCAGCCTGCTGCTGTTCGACACCGAATTCCGCTATCGTGTGCCGGATACGGGCCTGGAGCTGCGCGGCGAATACACGCATGCCACCTTCGGCAACCCGGCCAACCTGCGCGCCAACAACGACTCCGATCCGTTCAACAACGTCGGCAAGACGATGTACGCCTATGCCGGCGAGGTGGCCTATCATATCCCGATGGGCACGATCTTAAACAGCGAGTGGGAAGCGGTGCCGTTCTATCGCTACACCTACCAGAACTTCCAGACCAGCGGCTTCGCCGGCACCGACGAAAACCTGCCGACCGGCGCCGGGCAGACGCAATTCCACACCGCCGGCGTCGCGGTGTTCCCCTCGCCCAAGCTTGTGCTCAAGGCGACGTACCAGCACGTGAAAAACAAGGACCAGTTCACGCCGGCCTGGTCGGATTCGGTTCTCGGCGCGGTCGGGTTCTTCTTCTAACGGCAAGCGCATGATCCCGGAAAGTTGCAGCCTTTTCGGATAGGATCATGCGGTTTACGCGGGGCGCGTACAGCGAGGCGATTGAGACATGACTGGTTGGTTACGCTGGACTGCGCCTGCCGCGGCGATTGCGATCGCCTCGCCAGCGCACGCCGTGCAGTACCTGAGTATTGCCCAGGCGCAGAAGCTCGCCTTTCCGTCAGCCACGGGTTTCGCCGAGATGCAGGCCGGGCGCGCGTGGAAGGCGCAGTCCGGCGGGCAGACGATCGGCCTGTTCGTGTTCGACCGTGTCATCGGCAAGCACCTCTACATCGACTATTCGGTCGCGATTGGATCGGACGGGCGGGTGCGCCGGGTGGATATCCTGCAATATCGGGAATCGTATGGAGACGAGGTCAAGGGGGCGAGCTGGCTTGCCCAGTTCGTCGGCAAGGGCAGCGGCAGTTCGTTGCAGGTCGGAAGCGACATCCGCAATATCTCTGGCGCCACGCTGTCATCGCATCACGTGACCGAAGGTGTGAAAAGGATCCTGGCGGCCTATGGCAATCGCGCCCGCTAGAGCATTGTCCGCAAAGGTGGGCAGCGGTTTTCCGCAGGACATGCGCCGCGCCCGGCCGCTACTCGGGACGTTCGTCGAGATTTGCGTGTCGGGGTCGGCGCGATCGGACGTGGATGACGCCGTCGACGCGGCGTTCGCGGATGTCGCGCGCGTCCATCGGCTGATGAGCTTTCACGAGGCGGACAGCGACGTCGGCCGCGTCAATCGCGACGGCTATGACGCTGCCGTCGCCGTCGACCCCTGGACGTTCCAGGTTCTCGAAGCGGCGATCGATCTCAACCGGCGATCCGAGGGTCTGTTCGACGTTGGCGTGGCGCCGGCGCTGCAACGCCTCGGCTTGCTGCCCGGCGTGCCGGATGATCCGCGGGAGCCGATTGGCGGCGGCGCGCACGATGCGATCGAGTTACTTCCTGGCCGCCGGGTGCGTCTGCGGCACCGGGGCGTGCGGATCGATCTCGGCGGCATCGCCAAAGGCTTCGCGGTCGATCGCGCGGTGGAGGTCCTAAATGATCGTGGCGTTGCGGGCGGGATCGTCAACGCCGGGGGCGATCTCGCGGCGTTCGGATCGCTGCCGCATGTGGTCGACATCCGCGATCCGCGCGATCCGCGGCACGCCTTGTGTCGCCTGCGGCTGCGCAACGCCGCGCTTGCATCGAGCGGCGGCCGGTTCGATCCGTTGGCGAGCGCGGCCGTCGGGCCTGCCGCGATCGTCGATCCGCGCTCGCACGCGCGGGTATGCGCGATCATCGGCGCCAGCGTCGTTGCTCCGTCCTGCATGCTTGCCGATGCCCTCACGAAGGTCGTGATGTTGGCCGGCGAGCACGCGACGCCCTTGCTACAGCACTGGCAAGCGGAGGCGCTGTTCGTGCCCGCGAGCGGCGACGTCCGTGTCACCCCCCATTGGCAGGACTCGGTCGACCTTGCGGCTTGATCCGCGTTTCCGCTTCACTATCTACGGCGCCTTCGCGGTGCTCGTCGTGACCGGCGTGCTGTGGCTGGTCGCGGATCAGCTCAAGCAGGCGCCCGACAGCGACCTGTGGCAGACGGTCGCCGCCGACCTGCTGATGGTGCACGGCGGCACCGCGATGGTGACCCTGCTGCTGCTCGGGGCGCTGGTTCCCCTGCATGCCCTGCGCTCGTGGCGCGCCCGCAGGAACCGCGTCACCGGCACGGCCATGGCGACGCTCAATGCCGTGCTTATCGTGACGGCTTTCGGGCTCTACTATCTCGGGTCCGACACGCTGCGCCCGTGGACCAGCGACGTCCATATCGTCGTGGGCTTAATCCTGCCGCTGCTGTTCCTGGTTCACGTCGTGCTTGGGCGGCGCAGCGCGCGGTCTTGATCCGAAAATCGCGGCGATCGGCAACGAAAGGCTACTGTGGCCCCTTGCCCAGCCGCGCCCGTGCGACCATCATCGCTTCAGAGTCACGGAGCCGCCGCCATGCCCCGCGTCGTCGGCATCGATCATCTCGTGCTCAGCGTCGGCGACTTCGCGCGCTCCAAGGCGTTCTATCGCAAGCTGCTCGGCTTCCTCGGCTTCAAGCTCAAGTACGACCTTGCCGACATGGCCGGCTGGAGCAACGGCAAGACGCTGTTGTGGATCGCCGCGGCCGACGCGCAGGGCAGGAAGCGCAAGTACCGCAAGGGTGATATCGGTTTCCACCACTACGCGTTCGAATTGTCGAGCCGCAAGGACGTCGACTTGCTCGGCGCTTTCCTCGACGAGAACGCAATGACGGTGGTCGATCCGCCGGGCGAGTATTATGGCAAGAACTATTACGCGGTCTATTTCGCCGATCCCGACGGCATGAAGCTCGAAGGCATGATCTGGGCGCCGCCAACGAAGAAGAAGCGCAAGCCGGCTGCGAGGAAGCGGCGCGCCAAGCGGACAAGGCGCACGGCCTAGCCTGGAGCATTTTTCGGCAAGGTGGGGCACCGGCTATTCCGCAGAAAATGCGATCAACTGAAGGGTCTGATCGGCTGAAAAGTCCATAGAGCGCGTGTTGCGTTTGAGCCGGGACGCGTTCGAGGTCGTGGGTTTAAAGGCGTTGGCGCAGCCTCAGTGGAGACATCTTCCTTTGCGACCACGTGGCCTGGACGGGGGCATTCAATCCATGATCACGCGACGCCGGCTGCTGCAGTGGTTTGGTTCCCTCGGTCTTATCGGCTTTGCGACGGCGGCATATGCCGTGATTGGCGAGCCGCTGCTCCGCCAGCGAGTCACGCGCTATAGCCTGAAGCTCGGACGCTGGCCCGACGATCTCCACCTCACCATTGCAGTCGTTGCCGACCTTCATGCTTGCAAGCCCTGGATGGACGTTGATCGAATCCATTCAATCGTCAACCAAACGAACGAGCTCGGCGCCGATTTGGTCGTGCTGCTTGGCGACTACGTCGCCGGTCTGCGCTACTACGTCACTGGCGCCGTTCATTCCGCTGAATGGTCGACGGTGTTGTCGCAGCTCAAGGCGCCGCTCGGCGTGCACGCCATTCTCGGCAACCACGATTGGTGGGAAGACAGGACGGCGCAAGCGACAGGTCATGGTCCCACGCTCAGCCGGCTTGCGCTGGAACGCGCCGGCATTCCGGTCTACGACAACGATGTGGTCAGACTCACCAAGTCAGGCCGGTCGTTCTGGCTGGCGGGACTGGGCGACCAGCTTGCGTTCTGGCCTTCGCGCCGCCGCTATCCTGGACGCAGGATCGGTGTCGACAACCTGGCGGCGACGCTGAGCAAGGTGACCGACGACGATCCTGTCATCCTGCTCGCCCACGAACCCGACATCATGCCACGGGTGCCCGAGCGGGTTGCGCTGGTGCTGAGCGGTCATACCCATGGTGGGCAGGTCCGCCTGTTCGGCTGGTCGCCGGTCGTTCCATCGCGCTTCGGCAACCGCTATGCCTATGGTCATGTCCGAGAGCAATGTGATTTGGTGGTGTCGGGTGGACTTGGTTGCGCAATCGTTCCAGTGCGCTTGGGCATGCCGCCCGAAATCGTCCTCCTATCCATTACGGGCGCGCAGGCGGTGTAGGCGGGCCGACACGGGGTGAGACGGCGATGCCGAAGACCTATGAAGGCAGCTGCCACTGCGGCCGGGTGCGTTTCCGCGTCACCGCGGAGCTGACGCGGGTGACGCGGTGCAATTGTTCGCTGTGCACCAAGAAAGGTTTCCTGCACCTGATCGTACCGCCGGAGCAGTTCGAACTGCTGAGCGGCCGCGATGATCTCGCGACCTATCGGTTCAATACTGGAACGGCGCGGCACACGTTCTGCAAAGTGTGCGGCATTCAACCCTTCTACACACCGCGCTCGGACCCCGACAAGATCGACGTGAACGTGCGCTGCCTCGACGACATCGATCTCGCCGCCATCGCGGTGAGGCCATTCGACGGCAAAAACTGGGAAGCCGCGATGCAACAGCGCGTTCCCTGGCGGTGAACGCACCTGCGCGCGACGGCCCTCACGGGCGAGAAGGCCGCCGACTTGCCGGTCCAGCGGGCGACGAAAGTCGCGTTGGTCATCAATCTCGAGACCGCCAGGGTCTGTGATGCAAGATCAGTCGCGCTGCAAGTTCTTCACGTCCGAATATTGACAGACGTCTGACGATTGGTAAGGTGTCCGCTCTGTCACGAACGTCAGGACGGGAGGTGGCCATGAATGCCCCGGCAGGCGATCTTCAAAAAGTCAGATCTTCGATGATGAACGCGGTCCACGACTTGCCGCTCCTTGTTGCCCATGACGAAGGCTTCTTCAGGGACGAAGGCCTGGATGTCGAGATTCTCAAGACACCGGGTTCCGGCCAGCACGAATCCGATCATCGGGCGCTAGGCGACGACATCTTCAAGCGCACGTTGGAGGCATCCTACGAACAAGGTCAGTGCGACCAGTTTCGCATGTGCGAGTGGGGGATCATGAAGCGTGCGGTCGAGTCGAATGTCGATGCCGGGCATCGTCAGGCCAAGATCGTTGCTCTCGGCTCTGCCATGTCGAGCTTCGCCATCGTCACCGATCCAAAGACCGGCATCTACGAGCCGGAGCAGTTGAAGAGTGTGCCGATCGGCGTCAGCCTCTTCAACGGTTCTCACTTCACGATGCTCAAGATGTTGGAAGGATTCGTGAAGCGCGACGAGATCAAGTGGGTGAGCGTCGGCACGCACAGGGAACGACTGGATGCCTTGCGTGCGGGCAAGGTCAAGGCGGTCAGCCTGCAAGAGCCCTGGATCAGCGTCGCCGAAAAACAGGGATGTCGTGTTCTGATCGAATCCCACTCGACCCGAAGCGAGGCGGCCGGCGACGAACTGGACGGCCCAACGCTGGCGAAGATGTTCAGGGCCGAAGCGCGCGCGGCAGCCGCGATCGACAAGAACCCCGAGAAGTACGCCCACTATCTGCTGGAGGAAGCGGGCGGCCTGATCGATCTCAAAGACCTCAAGCTCTCGCGACTGCTGAACGCCCCGCCAGCCCCATATTCGCGCGAGCGATTCAACGATACTTACCAATGGACGCTCGGCTGGGGTCTGGTTCCCCGCGGTGCCACCTACGAGAATACGGTCGACAACCGGGCTTGGCAGTAACGCAAATCACGAAGTTGATCAGACGGCGTCGACGCTTCGTCGGCGCCGTCTTTTGTGGCGCCACAGGCCATTGCGCGCATGAAAGAGCGCGTGCGGGAACTGACCTGGCGAAATGCCGGCCGCAGCCTCGCACAAATGTGCAAACCGCTCGGCACCTATCTCACAGGTTGGAAGGCCTACTTCCGGCTTGCCGAGACCCCGAGTGCGTTCGCCGACATCGATGGGTGGGTCCGCCACCGCCTGCGGGCGGTGCAGCTCAAACACTGGAAGCGCGGCCAAGTCATCTATCGCGAGTTGGTTGCTCGCGGAGTGGCTCCCGACGCCGCCAGACGGGTTGCCGCCAACAGCCGGCGCTGGTGGCACAACTCGGCGATGGCGCTCAACGGCGCGCTGCCGAACCGCCTCTTCGATCAGCTGGGAGTCCCCCGATTGGTCCGTTAACCTCAACCCATCGAACCGCCCGGTGCGGACCCGCATGCCGGGTGGTGTGGCAGGGGACGCGGAGGATCAAACTTCCGCGCCCCTATGCCGATCGCAGTTCCACGGACCCGCATGATCCGCGCCACGCGAGGAGTATTGATACAGAGAGATGGCACCGTTGCAGAACGATCCGCTGGAACAGTTATATCGCCGCCCGGGGTTCATGATCCGGCGTGTGCACCAGATTGCCGTGTCGTTGTTCATTGAGGAAACCGGAAAACTCGGCGTGACCACCAGACAGTACGGCATTCTATTCGTGCTCAAGCACCGACCTGGCGTCGACCAGATTTCCGTCGCCAATCTGCTGGGTCTCGATCGCTCGACAACCGGAATGGTTCTCAAGAAGTTGGAAGAGGATGGCCTGGTGGTCCGGTCTATTGGCGTTCGCGATCGGCGTCGGCATAGTTTGCAACTGACCCGATCCGGCAAAAGATTGCTCTCACAGCTCGTTAAGCCGGCGCAGAGAGCCCAGGCGCGCGTGCTGTCCGTTTTCACGCCGCGCGAACAAAAGCTCTTTCTTCAATTACTCGGCAAGTTTACGCGTGAGTTCAACGAATCCACGCGTGTTCCGCTTGATCCGAGCCGGTCTCGCCAAAAGCTGACCCCTCGCACGCGTCGACCAAGCGTGGTTCGAACGCGGAAGACGCTCCAGCGATAACGACTTTTTTTGAGTCCGTGCTTCGGGGTGATGTGTTAGATTGGCCTATGTCCGTGCGCTCCTGCGGCCGATACCCTGAGCAAGCGACTCCGTCAGAAAACGTGGCGCCGGCAACAAGACGCTCCGTCCGTGACGGGTGACATCGGCGAGATTTATCCGGCCAGTGTGAGGTACTCCACACGCAGTGCGCCAATGTGGCGTTATTGTCAGACGTACGCACTCAAGCGCGTTTCTTCTGGAGGTGTGCATGAACACCACTTCCAAAAAGAATTGTCGGCAAGGACAATCGCCGCGGCATTCTGGTGGTCGAGTTCCTTGACCTCAAATCACAGACGAAGAGCGCCGACGTTCGATCTGTTTTATGTGTCAACGCCGACGTGAGAGGGCAGCACCAGCGGTTGGGAGGAACACAATGAAACGCAAATACTTGATATTGGTCGCCGGCCTGATCTCAGCCGCGCTGAGCTCCAGTGCGTTCGCCCAGCAAGACGAGAGGCTCGGCAAGGTGAGCTTCCCCACGTCTTGCGATGCCAAAGTGCAAGCTGAGTTCGAGCGCGGCGTCGCCATGCTGCATTCGTACTGGTTCCTGTATGCCCGCAAGACGTTCGAGGGCGTCCTGCAGCAGGATCCCACCTGCGCGATCGCGTATTGGGGCGTTGCGATGGATCTTCTCGGCAACACGCTGGCCACGACGCCGACGCGGGCCGAGGCGCAGGCGGCTTGGGATGCGCTCGAAAAGGCGCGCGTGATCGGGGCGAAATCCCAGCGCGAGCGCGACTGGATCGAGGCTCTGAGCGCCTATTTCCGCGACCACGACAAGGTTGCGGTGGATGCCCGACTCGCTGCCTATAACGCCGCCATGGAGCGCATGGCGCAGAGCTACCCCGATGACTACGAGGCCAGCGTCTACTATGCGCTGACGCTGCAAGCCTCGGCGCAGAAGAGCGACGTGACCTACGCCAACCAGATCAAATCTGCGGCCATTCTGGAGAAGCTCTACCAGCAGAACCCGCAGCATCCTGGCGTCACGCATTACACCATCCACGCCTACGACTTTGCGCCGCTCGCGGACAAGGGAATCGCGTCGGCGCGCCGCTACGCCGGCATCGCGCCGGCCGTGCCGCACGCCCGGCACATGCCGTCGCACATCTACTCCATGGTCGGACTTTGGGAAGAGTCCTTCGCCTCAAACGCGTCGGCGCTCGAGATCCAGCCCGACTATTACCACGCGGCGGATTTTACGGTCTACGCCCACCTGCAGCTTGCCCAGGACGCAAAGGCCGCGGCGATGATCCAGAAATCGCTCG
>Ga0307472_100000950_pt1 | contig 11050 bp, 9 predicted proteins | sample atmos_gasesAM5C__2_FD_204582 | JGI IMG/M metagenome (GOLD analysis project Ga0307472, IMG submission 204582) | Hardwood forest soil microbial communities from Morgan-Monroe State Forest, Indiana, United States - atmos_gasesAM5C_05 | ecosystem: Environmental > Terrestrial > Soil > Temperate... | reverse complement strand
CGCGATTCTCGGCGCCTACGAGGAAGCCATAGCCGAGTTCGAGCAGTTGCTCGCGCAGAAGGCCGACGACGCGGCGTCCATCATCCAGCTCGGCCTCGCGGAGAAGAATCGCGGCCGCCCCGAGGCGGCCACCGAATGGTTCCTGCGGGCGGTGGAGCTCGAGCCCGAGTCCACGGTTGCGCACTTCTACCTTGGTGAGATCTACTACAACCGCGGCCTGAACGCCGAAGCGCTTGCCGCACTCGAGCGCGCGGTGGAGCTCAACCCCGACAATGCGAACGCCCATTACCTGATGGCGTTCGTGCTCGGCGACATGGGTCGCCACCAGGATGCGCGCGCGTCGTCGAAGCGCGCCATCCAGCTGAACCCGCCCCTCGCGCGCGCGCAGACCAACCTCTCGCTCGAGCGCTACAACGCCGAGCGCCGCTCTCAGGAGCGCCGGCAGCGGCTCGTGCCCGAGCCGCAAGTGGTCGAAGGCAACGAGCTCGCGCACTACAACCTGGGGCTCGCCTTCCGGCAGAAGGGCTACTACAACGAGGCGTTGCGCGAGTATCGCCTGGCCCTCGAGCGCGGCGAGGATCGGCGCCTCACCCTCCAGGCGATGGCCGAGTTGCACCTCCTCAAGCACGACTTCGCGGCGGCGCTCGAGCTGTACGACACGCTGCTGCGCGAGGTGCCGGACTCGCCGAAGCTGTGGAACGAGCGAGGCGTGGTGCTGCATCAGGCCGGCCGGTCCGACGAGGCGCTCGCATCCTACCGGCATGCGGTCGAAGTGGACGGGAAGTACGCGCTCGCGTGGAATAATCTGGGCGTGGCGCTGGCGCGCGGCAGCGACGCCGACGCGGCGATCGAACCGTTCCGCACCGCCTTGCGGCTGCAGGGCACGTTCAGCGCCGCGCGCTTGAATCTCGCCCTGTTGCTGTACCAGCTGCGTCGCTTCCAGCTGTCGCTCGAGGCGTACCGTCAGGTGCTGTCGAGCGAGCCCAACTCGGCGCCCGCATGGAACGGTGTCGGGCTCGTCTTGGTCGAGCTCAAGCGGTTTCAGGACGCTCGGAACGCCTTCGTGCGCGCCGTGGAGGCCGATGCCGACCACGCCGGCGCCCACTACAACCTGAGCTTCACGCTCTCCAACCTGGGCGATTACGACGGTGCGTTGCGCGCCACGAAGCGCGCCCTCGAGCTCGACCCGTACTACGTGTCCCAAAAGTTCGCGCTCACGATCGACCTGCAGTACGAGAAGGCGACCATCGGCATCGCTCCCGAGATCTCGGCGGACGTCGCGGCGGAGACCATCGGCGAGGACTTCAACTTCGATCAGCGCCTCCTCGACAACATCTTCCAGGAGCTCGCGCCTCCGGCGGCCGCGCCGGAGCCACCCGCGACGCGCGCCGCGGAGGACCCGCTCGCGCTGGCGCGCGACTACGTGAGCAAAGGCTTGATGGACGTCGCCGCGGCGGAGGCGGTGCGCGCGGTCCAGCGCGGGGCGAACCGCGCGGACGCGGCCGTGCTGCTGGGCGACATCTTCGCCAAGCGCGGCCTCCACGGCGAGGCGCTCGAGCGGTACCGCGAGGCCCGCGGCCTCGAGCCCGGCCGCGCGGACGCGCGGCTCGGCGAGGTGAAAGCGCTGTTCGCCCTGGGCGGGCCGCGCGCCGAGGAGGCCCGCGGCCTGGCGGAAGAGCTCCTCGCCCTCACGCCGGACGACGTGGACGCGCTCGTCGCCGTCGCCAAGGGGCGCGCCGCCGCGGGCGACGCCGCTGGAGCGCTCACGGCGCTTCGGCAGGCCCAAGCTCGCGCCCCCGCTCGCGCCGATCTCCACAAGCTCCAGGGCGACGTCGCGCTCCGGGTCGGCGACAAGGCAGCGGCGCTCGACGCGTACCGCGCCGCGCTCGAGCTCGACGCGGGTTACGTCCAGGTCTGGCTCGATCTCGGACGTCTGCACGAAGCGAAGGAAGAGTGGGCGGAGGCCCAGCACGCGTACGAGCGGGCCCTGGACGTGCTGCCCACCTTTCACGAAGCAGCACTCGCGCTGGCGGATCTGCTCCGGCGCTCGGGGCGGGTGAAACAGGCGGTCGTCCGGCTCGCCGAGCTGCTCGAGCAGGACCCGTACGATCTCCCGGCGCTCCTGCTCCTGGGGCGCGCGCTCCTCGACGACAAACGCGACGCCCAGGCGCTGGAGGCGTTCCGGCGCGCGCTCAAGTTCGACCCCGAGCACGTGGAAGCGCTGTTCCAGCAGGGCGTGGTCCTCGCCCGGTTGCACCGGTACGGCGAGGCGGTCCAGGCGTGGGAACGGGTCACGCGCATCGATCCGGGCGGGCCGTTCGCGCAGCGGGCGCGCATTCACGCGCGCACGGCGCTCGACCTGCAGCACATCTTCGCGGACTAGACGATGGCGATCGAAGGCCCGCTGCGCGAGCTCGGCATCCACGACGTCTTCCAGCTGCTCGATCTGAGCCGGAAGACTGGGCTCCTGCGCGTCACGTCCGAGCTGCGGCACAACGCGGGCACGATCTACTTCGAGGATGGCAAGATCATCTTCGCCGAGATCCGGTCCAACCCCCACCCGCTGGGCGCGCTGCTCCTCCGGACGGGGAAGATCAGCGAGGCCGACCTCGAGCGCGCGCGCGACATGCAACAGCGCCAGGGGGATAAGCGCCGGCTCGGTGAGATCCTCGTGTCGCTCGGCGCCGTCACGCCGCGGGAGCTGCAGCGCCAGGTGCGGTTTCAGGTGGAGGAGGTCGTCTTCGAAGTGATGAGCTGGCGCGAAGGCTATTTCTCCTTCACGGAAGGCCCGCTCACCGACGTGCCGACCGAAGCGATGGTGAGCATCCCGACCGAGGCGCTGCTCATGGAAGGGGCCCGGCGCATCGACGAGTGGTCGCGCATCGAAGGGCGCATCCCCCATCTCGGCGTCGTGCCGACCCTCGCGCCGCCGCAGGACAGCGGCGGCGAGGGGGGCGGGGGCCTCGATCTCCTCCCGCCCGAGTGGGAAATGCTGGCCATGATCGACGGAACCCGCGACGTGCGAGGGATCGCCGCCGAGCTGGGGCGGTCCGACTTCGAGGTCGCCAAGACCCTGTTCGGCCTCGAGAGCGCGGGGGTGATCGTGCTCGCGGACCCGGGCACGGTCAAGCGCGAGCGCACGACGCTCGTCGCCGATCTGGCGGCGCTAGTCGCGCGAGCCGAAGACGCGCTGGCGCAGCACGACCTGGAGGGGGCGCGGGGGATCGCGGAGCAGGCCACCGGTGTGCATCCCCACGATCCCGCGGTGCATCTCCTCCTCGGTCGCATCGCGCTCGCGGCGGGACGCGGTGCCGATGCGGTGGAGGAGCTCCGTCGCGCCATCCGCCTCGATCCGCTCGTGGTCGCCGCACACCGCATGCTCGGTTACGCGCTCGTCGCGACCGGCCGGTTCGGCGAAGCCGTGGAGCAATGGGACCAATGGGAGCGGCTCGCGGCACGCTCGGAGTCCGAACTGTCGCAGGTCGACGACGTCGGCCGCGCCAAGGCGGCGGCGCGGACGCTGGCGACCGGGACCGGAACAGGAGGGGCCATGCATGGCTGACGAGATCAAGAAGCTCTCGTCGCAGCTGGCCCAGGATCCGGACAGCCTCGTGTTCCTGCGCCTGGGCGAGCTGTTACGTCACAAGGGACAGCTCGACGCCGCCCATCGCGTGGCGGTCACGGGCCTCGAGCGCCATCCCCATCTCGCTGACGCGCACGACTTGTATGCGCGTATCCTCACGGATAAGCACGACTACGAGCGGGCGTTCGACGAATGGGACATAACCCTCCGGATCGCTCCGACCCATGTGGGGGCGTTGAAGGGCCTCGCTTTCCTCTATTTCAAGGTCGGCGACGTGGAGCAGGCGGCCGCCCACCTCGAAGCCGCGCAGCGGGCGGCCCCTGACGACTCGAGCATCGCCCAGGCATTGGCGCTGGCCCGGGGCGGGCACGTACCGCAGGAGACGCCGGGCTCCCCTCCCGCGACCGCTCCGGTCGAGGAGCCGCTGCCCGCGGCGGCGCAGCCGCTGGAGGAGGCGCGGGTGTTCGCCGGCCTGGAGGGGGCGGACGAAGGGTTGTTGCTGCTTGACGCGTCGGGACGCGTACTAGGCGGGGCGTTGAAGAACGCGCAGGGGCAGGACGTGAGCGATGCCGTCGCGGCGTACCTCGCCGGCGTGTCCCAGGAGGCGGCCCGGACCAGCAAGCTCCTGGCCCTCGGCAAATGGACCGGCGTCGCGGCGGAGGGGCGGACGGGTCACGTACACCTCACCGCGCCCACGGGGGACGCGCTGCTGCTCGTGGTGCGCGACCGCGCCGTGCCGATGGGCCGGCTCGCGATCATCGCGCAGCGGGCGGCCGGTGCGGCGCGCCGTTGGCTCGAGGCACACGGATGACGGCCACCGCGAGTTACGGCCGGGCGCTCGACCTGATCACGCGGGTGAGCGGGGTGCGGGGCGCGATGCTCGTCTCCGCGGAAGATGGCATCGTGGTGGCGGAACAGCTGATGGAGGGCATCAAGGGGCCGGCGGTGGCCGCGCTCGCCGCCAGCCTCGCCACCCGCCTGCTGCGGGCGATGGAGGCGGCCGGCGTAGGGGCGAGCCTGTTCTGGCACCTGCAGGCCGAGCAGGGTGCATTGCTCGTCGTGCCGACGCCGAACGGGATTCTCGTCGTGGCGGTGGCGGAGCCCGACGTGAACGTCGGGCTGGTGCGCCTCGAGCTGCTCCGCGCCGCCGAGGTGGTGGGATGAGCACGCGCGCCGTCGAGCAATGGACCCTCGAGCCGCTGGTCAAGTTCGTGAAGGAAGCGGGCGCGCGCCTGGTGCTGGTGATGACATCGGCCGGGCAGGTACTGGCGCAGCACGGGTTCTCACGGGCCCTGGACGTCATGTCCGCCGCGGCGCTCGGCGCCGCGATCATGGCTTCGACCGAGGAGATCGCGCGCCAGCTGCAGCAGCCACCGTTCGCGGCGCTGAATCACCAGGGCGAAAAGCACGGAATCTTTCTCGCCGGGGTCAAGACGGGGCGCGGCCGGCTGATCGCGCTGGTCGCGTACGACCTGGATGCTTCGTCGCTCGGCTTGGTGCAGTTATTCTTTGAGCAGCTTGCCGCCGATCTTCAGGCGGCGAGCCCCAAAGACAGCGTGCCCAAGCAGGTGCTGGCGGCGGATTTCGAGCGCGAGCTGAGCGAGAGCCTCAACACGCTGTTCGGGAGATAGCCCGGTGTCCCTGGTCAACTTCACGACGCGCGAGATCACCTGCAAGATCGTCTACTACGGGCCGGGACGGTCGGGCAAGACGACCAACCTGCACTACATCTACGGCCGCGTGCCGGATTCGCGTCGGGGTCGCATGGTGTCCCTCGCCACCCAGACGGACCGCACGCTGTTCTTCGACTTTCTACCGATCGATCTCGGGCAGATCTCTGGATTCTCGACCCGGTTCCAGCTGTACACGGTGCCGGGGCAGGTCTACTACAACGCGACGCGTCGGCTCGTGCTCCAGGGAGCGGACGGCGTCGTGTTCGTGGCCGACAGCCAGGCGCGCCAGCTGGACGAGAATCTCGAGAGCCTCCAGAACCTGCAGAGTAACCTGCTCGAGCATGGGGTGGACGTGCGCACGATCCCCCTGGTCCTGCAGTACAACAAGCAGGACCTGCCCCGCGAGCTGATCCTTTCCCCCGCCGATCTCGACGATGCCCTGAACTTCCGCGGCGTCCCGAGCTTCAGCGCGGATGCCCTGCACGGGCAGGGAGTATTCGAGACGCTCAAGGCCATCTCCGAGCTGGTGCTCAAGAAGCTCGCGGCGGGGACGGCGGCATGACGAGCGCGCTCAATCCCAAGTACTCGTTCGACACGTTCGTCGTGGGCTCGGCCAACCGCCTCGCCGTCACCGCGGGGCACACGGTGGCCGAGAGTCCGGGCGCCGCGTACAACCCGTTGTTCGTGTACTCGGGTTCCGGGCTCGGCAAGACGCACCTGCTCATGGCCATCGGCCACGCCGCCAAGAAAGTGGCCCCGCTCCTGAACATCGAGTACCTGACGCTCGACGAGTACGTCGAGGCGTTTCATGCCAGCCTCGCGGCGGGGCAGGGTGACATGTTCCGCCGTCGTTTCCAGAACGTGGATGTGCTGCTCGTGGACGACGTCCAGTTCCTCACGAACCGGAAGGAAATGCAGTCGGAGCTGCTGCGGCTCACCGAGGCGCTCCAGGTCGCGGGCCACCAGATCGTGCTCACGAGCGACCGGCCGCCACCCGAAATCGCGGACCTGGACGAGCGGCTCATTTCGCGGCTCTCGGGCGGCCTCGTGGTCGACATCGGCCTGCCGGACTACGAGACGCGCGTCGCCATCTTGCGCCGCAAGGCCGAGGAACGGGGCGCGCGGTTCGCGCCCGGCGTGCTGGAAACGGTGGCGCAGGCCGAGGCGGGGAACGTGCGTGAGTTGATGGGCGCGCTCAATCGGCTCGTAGCGTTCCAGGCCGTGAACGACACGTCCATCAATGCGGAAACGGCGAGACAGATCCTCGGCTTGGCGAGTGCCGCGCCCGCGCCAGGTGACGGCGGCGCCAAGGCCGCGGCGGCTGGAGGGGGCCGGGGGGCCGGGGACGAATTCGGCGATTTCCTCGCCGACGTGACCGTCACGGTGGGGAAGGCGGTCGAGGCCTGGCGTGCGCGTGTGGGCGAGGCGGTGCTCCGGTGGGAGGGCGAGGGATATCGCACCCAGCGACTCGAGGCCTTGCTCGAGAAGGACGCGCCTGCGTCCGTAGATAAGGCCATCGTCGCGTTTACGAAGGACGTCGAGCGCCTCAAGGAGCTCGAGGCCGAAGTGGCCGAGCTCGATCCTCAGGCGGCTGGGCAGAGCGTGTTCCGCGATCCTGAACGCATGTCGGAGGCGGAGGAGGCGGCGGCCAAAGTCCGTGACGGCGCGGCGCCGCCCCCGGGGCCCTCCGCGGCATTCCCGCTCGACGCGTACGCCGTCGGCCCGTCCAACCAGGTGGCGGTGAGCGCCGCCCGCGCAGTGCTCGAAAAGCCGGGGAAGAAGTACAACCCGCTCGTGTTGGTGGGGAAGAGCGGCCTCGGCAAGACTCATCTGCTCAATGCCATCGGCCTCGAGCTCGCGCGCGGTCGCCGCGCGGTGGTCGCCTGCCTCTCCACGCAGGCCTTCATCGACGAGCTGATCTCGGCGATCGACGGAAACCGCGTCGACTGGTGGCGGGCCCGGTACCGCCGGGCTACCGCGCTGCTGCTCGACGATATCCACCTGATCGCCGGCAAGGAGCGCACACAGGAGGAGCTGTTCAACCTGTTCAACCTGCTCCAGGACAAGGAACGCCAGCTCGTGTTCACAGCACCGGCTCCGCCAAACACGCTGCGGGGGTTGGAAGAGCGCATTGTGACGCGGCTCGAGGGCGGCCTCGTCGCCGAGCTCAAGGAGCCGGACCGCGAGGTCAAGCGGGCGGTGCTCGAGCGGCTGCTGAGCCAACAAAACGTGACGTCCGAGCCTGCCCTGGTGGACTACCTGGCGGATCGACCGGCGGACTCCGTTCGCGCGCTCGTCGGCGTGGTACAGCGCGTGGTCGCCGCCGCGGCCGCGCAGGACGGGCCGCTGAACGCCGGGCTGGCGCGCGAGGTGCTCGAGGGCCAGACGTCGCGCGACGCCCGCCGCTCGAGTGGCTTCCGCACGTCGGGGCTGGTCGTGTCGAGCCTCGGCGGCATCAAGAGCCGCGAGAAGATGGTGTGGGAGTGGGCGGACGTGTCCGACCGCGTGATCGAGGAGTTTCGCTGATGGCCATCAAGGGCTCGCTCAAGGAGGCATCGCTCCCCGACGTGCTCCAGCTCCTCGCGCTGGGGCAGAAGACGGGGTGCCTCTCCATCGCCGATCGCTCGAACTTCGGCTACATCTACTTCGAGAAGGGACGCATCTGCTACGCGTCGATCGTCAACCGGCGCGACCGGCTCGGCGACATCCTGGTGAAGCACCAGAAGATCAACCAGGAGCAGCTCAACGCCGCCGTGCACCGCCAGACCAAGGAGCACGGCAAGAAGCTCGGCCAGGTCCTGGTCGCCATGGAGGTCATCTCGCAGGCCGACCTCGAGCGCTACATGCGCGTGCAGATCGAGGAGTCGGTCTACTACCTGTTCACGTGGACGCAGGGCACGTTCAACTTCGAGGCCGACGTCCGCCCCGAGCGGCAGGATTTTCTGGTGTCCATCAATCCCGAGTCGCTGCTCCTCGAGGGCGCGCGGCGCGTGGACGAGTGGAGCCTGATCGAGAAGAAGATCCCCTCGTTCGATCTGATCTTCGCGGTGGACAAGGACCGCATCGCGATCAGCGAAGCCAAGCTCACCGACACGCAGCAGCGGCTCCTGGCGCTGCTCGACGGATCGCGCGACGTGAACGAGGTGATCGAAGACTCGGGGCTGGGCGAGTTCGAGATCGGGAAGGCGCTCTACGGCCTGATCACGGCCGGATTCGTGCACCGCGCGGGGCGCACCGCCTCGGCGGCGGACGCCCAGATCACCGACGCGCGCGTCGAGGAGCACCGCAATCTGGGCGTCGCCTTCTACAAGACGGGCATGCTGGACGAAGCCGCGCGCGAATTCCGGCGCGTGGCCGAGCTGCGCCCCGGCGAGGCCAACGCGCATTTCTACATGGGTCTCGTGGCCCTGAAGCAGGCGCGCTGGCGCGAGGCGATGGAGACGCTGCGCCTCGCGGCGGAGAAGGGCGGGGGGCGGCCGGCGGTGTTCCACAACCTGGGCTTCGCGTACGAGCAGATGGGCCGGCTGGATGAGGCCGAGAGCGCCTACGCCGAGGCGGCGGGGCGGGCGCGCACGGACGCCAAGGTCTATCTCGGGTGGGGTGTGGTGGCGCTGAAGCGGGGTGATTACGCGAGCGCCGCCGGGCGTCTCGACCGCTCGCGCGAGCTGTTCGGGCAGGTGCCGCCCCCCGCCTGGTTCTGGGCCCGGGCGCTCACCGCCGCGGCCGCCGGTGAATTCGAGGCGGCCCAAGAGCTGGCCGAGGAGGCGGTGGAAGCCTATCCATCGCACGCGGCGCTGCTCAACAACCTGGCGGTCCTGCGGGAGCTCTCCGGTGACTTGACGGGGGCCGAGGACATGGTGCGCACGGCGCGCAAGAACGAGCCGTCGCTCCCGCAGCTGTCCAAGAACCTGGGGGACCTGGCGTACCGCGGATCGCGATACGACGACGCGTGGGAGGCCTACAACCGGGCGGTGGAGCTCGCGCCCGATCTCGGGGACGACGTCTACTTCAAGCTCGGCAACATCGCCTACAAGCGGAACGAGCGCGAGCTCGCGTCCCAGTTGTGGCGCAAGGCGCTCGAGATCAACCCGAAGCACGAGCTCGTCAAGGCCAATCTGGATACGCTGAGCGCGCTGTCGTGACGTCGGAGCAGGACGACCGGGCGTTCCGGGCGCTCACGCAGCAGATCACGCGGGCCCGGGGCCTGGTCTGCGACTCGTACAAGGATCGCTGCCTCCGTCGCCGCATCGCAGTGCGGATGCGCGCCCGGGGCGTCCACACCTTCGACGAGTACGGCCGCCTCCTCGACCAGGACGTCCGCGAGTACGACCTCCTGCTCGACGCGTTGACCATCAACGTCACCAAGTTCTTCCGGAACGTAGAGACGTGGCGCGCGCTCGAGCCGAGCCTCGCGGCGTTGTGGACGGCGCGCCGCGGCGAGGTGCGCGCCTGGTCGGCGGGCTGCGCGTCGGGCGAAGAGCCGTACACGGTGGCGGTCGCCCTCGCCGAGACCGCCCGCCGGCTGGGACAGGAGACGCTCCTCCCGCGCGCTCGCGTGGACGCGACCGACATCGACCGGACGAGCCTCGAGCGCACGCGCGCGGCGCAGTATCCCGAAACGGCGTTCACCGAGATGCCCCACGAGCTCGTGCGCCGCTACTTCACCGCGGAGCCGCCCCGGCGCCCGCTGCCCGAGCTGCAGCGGATCGTTCGGGTGCTCAAGCACGACCTCACCAGCGAGCCGCCCCCGGCGCCCTCCTACGATCTGGTCGTGTGCCGGAACGTCGTCATCTACTTCGACCGTCGAATGCAGGAGCGCCTGTTCTCGCTGTTCGCCGACGTCCTCGCACCCGGCGGCGTGCTGCTGCTCGGGAAGGTCGAGACGCTGTTCGGCCCCGCGCGCGAGCGACTCGTGCTCGAGGAGCCGCGCGAGCGGATTTACCGGCGGCGGACCGCAGGAGCGTGATGCTCGAGCGGATCGTCAAGGTGGCGGACTGGGCAGCCGAACGCGGGGACGCGGTGCTCGTCACACTGGGGCTCGGGTCGTGCGTGGCGATCATGCTGCACGACCCGGAGGCCTGCGCCGGCGCCATGGCGCACATCCTCCTGCCCTCGAAGAGCCTCGCGCGCGATGTCACCAACCCCGCCAAGTTCCCGGAAACGGCCGTGCCCCTCTTGGTGGAGCGGCTCACCGCCCTGGGCGCGGAGCCGCGGCGCCTGATCGCCAAGCTGGCGGGCGGGGCGAGCATGTTCGCTCAGCTCATGACGCCCGGATCGGTCCAGATGGGTGAGCGCAACGTCCTCGCCTGCCGCGCAGTACTGCGCCGTACGGGTATCCCGCTCGTACGCGAGGCGGTGGGCGGCGGAGCGGGGCGCTCGGTGCGATTTTCGGTCGCAGACGGGCGGGTCGAGATCCGATCGGTGGGAGCCGATGCCACCGTCCTCTGATCGCCGGCCCAGCGTGCTGGTGGTGGACGACAGCGCGCTGATGCGCCGGGTGTTGAGCGATGTGCTGGGTCGCGGAGCGGGCGGAACCCCGCCCGACGAGTTCCACGTCGTCGCGACGGCCCGCGACGGGTTCGATGCCGTCCGCAAGGTTCATCAGTTCGATCCCGACCTGGTCACGATGGACCTCGAGATGCCGGAGCTCGACGGGCTCGGGGCCATCGGCTACATCATGTCCGAGTCGCCGCGGCCCATCGTCGTGGTGAGCGCGCATGCGGGGCCGGGCACGGGCGCCGCGATCCGCGCGCTCGAGCTCGGCGCGATGGAAATCGTCGCCAAGCCCGATGAA
>Ga0307472_100000949_pt1 | contig 11056 bp, 12 predicted proteins | sample atmos_gasesAM5C__2_FD_204582 | JGI IMG/M metagenome (GOLD analysis project Ga0307472, IMG submission 204582) | Hardwood forest soil microbial communities from Morgan-Monroe State Forest, Indiana, United States - atmos_gasesAM5C_05 | ecosystem: Environmental > Terrestrial > Soil > Temperate... | reverse complement strand
GCCGTTCGCCGGGCCTCGTCCCGTCGGCCGCCGACTGGTTCGTCGAGAAGAAGGTCAAGGTGGTCGGCCACGACACGCAGGCCAACGATCATCCGCTCGCGACCGCGATCGGGCCGCAGCGCAACGGGCCGCTGCATCCGCACCTCGCCGAGGAATATCGCGAATGGTCGGGCGGCCGCGACTGGAAGGACGATTTCCCCGAATGGGAGCCGGTGCATCGCAAGCTGTTCACCAACGGCATTCTCGGGATCGAGAACGTCGGCGGCGACATCGACAAGGTGACCGGCCGCCGCTGCACCTTCGCATTCTTTCCGTGGAACTGGGACCGCGGCGATGGCTGCATCATCCGCCTGGTCGCGATCATCGATCCGAAGGGCGGCTATCGCATCGAGCGGGGAGGGAAGTTCTGATGCAGGTCAAACGCCTTCCCGACGCCAAGCCCTACGAGGCGCCCAATCATCGCGGCTGCACGGCGCTGCGCCTGTTCGGCGCCGAGGCCGGCGGCACGCAGACGCTGGTGGTCGGCCTGTCGCATTTCCTGCCGGGCGGCGGCGCCGGCCCCGATGCCTCGCCGCCGGAGAAGGTCTACTTCGTGCTGGCCGGCGAGCTCACCGTGATCATCGACGGCAAGGAGACGGTGCTGAAGAAGAACGACTCCTGCGTGATCGGTCCGAACGAAAAGCGCGAGATCATCAATCGCGGCAACGAGGTCTGCACCATCGTGGTCGCGGTTGCGCCGGTGAAGTGATCGTGCCGGCCGGCGAGGCCGGAATTGCGTTGGCACTGCGTGAGGCCGTCATGTCCGAAGACTTTCTGAAGAATCCGCTGTCGTTGTTCGACATCAAGGGCAAGGTCGCGATCGTGACCGGGGCGTCGGGCGCGTTCGGCGCGCTGTCCGCCAAGGTGCTCGCCGGCGCCGGCGCCAACGTGGTGCTCGCCGCAGGCCGCGCCGACGAGCTCAAGAAGGTCGCCGGCGAATGCGAGGCGCTCGGTGCCAAGGTCGCGAGCGTGGCGCTGCGGCCGGGCTCGGAAGCGAACTGCGACAAGATCGTCGCCGCTGCGGTCGAAAAATTCGGCCGCGTCGACATCCTCGTGGTCGCCTCCGGCCAGAACAAGGTCTCGAAGATCGTCGAGCAGCCGGCCGCGGATTTCCTCGACGTGATGGACTCGAACGTCACCCAGTCGTGGCTGATGGCGCGTTCCGCCGGCCGGCAGATGCTCAAGCAGGGGCAGGGCGGCAAGGTGATCCTGATGTCGTCGGCGCGCGGGCTGCTCGGTCATCCGGCAGGCTACACGGCGTACTGCGCATCCAAAGCCGCGGTCGATGGCATCACCAAGGCGCTAGGCTGCGAGTGGGGCCCGACCGGCATCACCGTCAATGCGATCGGTCCGACCGTGTTCCGTTCTCCGCTGACCGAATGGATGTTCGGCGAGGACGACCGCGCCAAGACCGTGCGCGCCGCGTTCCTGTCGCGCGTGCCGAAGGGCCGGCTCGGCGAGCCGTCGGATCTCGCGGGGCCGCTGCTGTTCCTCGCGTCGAAGGCGTCCGATTTCTACACCGGCCACATCCTCTACGCTGACGGTGGCTACACGGCGGGGTAACCCATGGCAAAGGCGCGCATTGCCGTCATCGGTGCCGGTCTCATGGGCCACGGCATCGCACAGGTGTTCGCGCTGAAGGGCCATGAGGTCACGATTTACGACTCGCTGATGGCGAGCCTCGATACGGTGCTCACGCGCATTTCGGCGAACCTCAGGGATCTCGGCGAGGACGAAGCCGCGGTCGAGCTCGTGCAGCCGTGCCCGATGCTGGCTGAGGCGGTCAAGCGCGCCGACTATGTGGTCGAGGCGGTGTCGGAGGACCTGCCGCTCAAGCGGAAGCTGTTCAAGGAGATCGAGGCCCAGGTCCGGCCCGAGGCGATCCTGTCGAGCAATACCTCGGTCATCCCGATCACCAAGATCATGCAGGGGCTCAAGAAGCGCGAGCGGGCGCTCGGCACCCATTGGTGGAATCCCCCCTATCTGGTGCCGCTCGTCGAGGTGATCGGCACCAAGTGGACCTCGCCGGAAGCGATCGACTTCACGATGAAGCTCCACGCCGACGCCGGCAAGACGCCGGTGCACGTCAAGAAGGACGTGCCGGGCTTCGTCGGCAATCGTCTGCAGCACGCGCTGTGGCGCGAGTGCGTCGCGCTGGTCGAGAACGGCATCTGCGACGCCGAGACGGTCGACACGGTGATCAAGGCGGCCTTTGGCCGGCGCCTCGCGGTGCTGGGCCCGCTCGAGAACGCCGATCTGGTCGGCACCGACCTGACGCTCGCGATCCACAAGACGGTACTGCCGGCGATCAACCGCCGGCCCGGGCCGTCGCCCTATCTCAAGAAGCTCGTGAAGGACGGCAAGCTCGGCATGAAGTCGGGCGAAGGTTTCCGCAGCTGGACACAAGAGCAGCAGGCCGAGCTGCGTTCGAAAGTTCTGCAACATCTCAAGAAGGCGCGCGACACCTAGCGCCCCGGACATCATCCGACGGAGGACGCCAATGACGAGGACTTCCGGAATCTCCCGCCGCGCGCTGGTTGCCGGTATGGGCGCTGTCGCCGCGCCGGCGGTGCTGAACGTGATCCCGGCGAACGCGCAGAGCCGCACCATCAAAATCGGCCATGTCAGCCCGAAGACCGGGCCGCTCGCCGGCTTCGGCGAAGCCGACAATTTCATTCTCGATCAGGTGCGCGGCATCCTGCAGCCGGGCCTTGCCGTCGGCGGCAAGACCTATCCGGTGCAGATCATCAGCAAGGACAGCCAGTCGAGCGGCAGCCGCGCCGCAGAGGTCGCCTCCGAACTGATCCTCGGCGACAAGGTCGACCTGATCGTCGCGTCGGCGACGCCCGATACGACCAACCCGGTCGCCGACCAGGCCGAGGTCAACGAGGTCCCCTGCATCACCACCAACTGTCCGTGGCAGCCTTACTTCTTCGGCCGCAAGGGCGACCCGAAGAAGGGCTTCACCTGGACCTATCACTTCTTCTGGGGCCTCGAGGACGTCATCGCCGCGTTCCTGGCGCTGTGGGACGGCATGCCGACCAACAAGGTGGTCGGCGGCGTGTTCCCGAACGACGCCGACGGCAATGCGTGGGGCGATCCCAAGCTCGGCCTGCCGCCGGCGCTCGCCCAGGCCGGCTACAAGCTGATCGATCCCGGCCGCTACCAGGTGATGAACAACGATTTCACCGCACAGATCACCGCCTATAAGAACGCCGGCTGCGAGATCGTCACCGGCAACATGATCCCGCCGGACTTCGCGACGTTCTGGTCGCAATGCGCGCAGCAGGGCTTCAAGCCCAAGATAGTGACCATCGGCAAGGCGCTCCTCTTCCCGTCGGTGATCGACTCGCTTGGGGCCCGCGGCAACGGGCTCACCACAGAGATCTGGTGGACGCCGAACCATCCGTTCAAGTCCGGCCTGACGGGTCAGAGCGCCAGGCAACTCACCGACGCCTACGTGACCGCGACCAGGCGGCCGTGGACGCAGCCGATCGGCTTCCAGCACGCGCTGTTCGAGATCGCGATCGACGTGCTCAAGCGTTCGAAGGCGCTCGAGCCGAAGGCGATCCTCGATGCGATCGTCGCCACCGACTACAAGTCGATGGTCGGCCCGGTGAAGTGGACCGGCCAGCCGGTCAAGAACGTCACCAAGACGCCGCTGGTCGCCGGTCAGTGGCAGCGGGTCAACGACAAGTTCGAGCTGGTGATCACCACCAACCGGCCGGCGCCGGAGATTCCGCTCGGCGGCAAGCTGCAGGCGCTGTCGTAGGCCTCTCCTTCACCTCTCCCCGCTTGCGGGGAGAGGTCGGCGCGCGATGCGCGCCGGGTGAGGGGGCATTTCCACGGCCTGAGCGATTCTACAGGCCCCTCACCCCAACCCTCTCCGCGCAAGCGGGGAGAGGGAGCACGCCTCGCCCGGTCGATCCGCATGCCCCCCATCCTCACCCTCGAAAAAATCTCCAAGCGCTTCGGCGCGGTCGTCGTCGCGGACGGCATCGACCTCGCGCTCGCCGGCGGCGAGGCGCTCGGCATCATCGGCCCGAACGGCGCGGGCAAGACCACGCTGTTCGGCATCGCGACCGGCACCGTCGCGCCGGACGCCGGGCGCGTCCTGTTCGACGGCGGCGACATCACGCAGCTGCCGTCGGAACGGCGCTGCCGCATGGGGCTCGCGCGCTCGTTCCAGATCCCCCAGCCGTTCGGCGGCATGACCGTGTTCGAGAACGTGGTGGTCGCCGCGGCGTTCGGCGGCGGGCGGAGCGAGCATGACGTCTACGCCGATTGCATCGACGTGCTGCGTCGCTGCGGCCTCGCGGACAAAGCCAACCGTACCGCGAGTGCGCTCACCCTGCTCGATCGCAAGCGGCTCGAGCTCGCCCGCGCCTTGGCGACGCGGCCGCGCGTCCTGCTGCTCGACGAGGTCGCCGGCGGGCTGACCGAGCACGAGTGCCTGTCGCTCGTCGCTCTGATCAAAGAGGTGCGCGCGACCGGCGTATCGATCGTCTGGATCGAGCACGTGGTGCATGCGCTGCTCGCCGTCATCGATCGGCTGGTGGTGCTGCATCAAGGCCGGTTCATCGCGCAGGGCGATCCGCAGGCGGTGATCCGCGATGCGGCGGTGCGCGAGATCTACATGGGGATCGCCGCCGATGCCTGACCCGTTGCTGGAAGTCCGCGCGCTCGACGCCGGCTACGGCGACTTTCAGGCGCTGTTCGGCGTCTCGCTCGCGGTCGCCGCCGGGCAGGTGGTCGCGGTGATCGGCGCCAACGGCGCCGGCAAGAGCACGCTGCTGAAATCGATCGCCGGCGTCATGCCGTCGCGCCGCGATGCCGTGCGGTTCGACGGCGAGCCGGTCGGCGACCTGCCGGCGCACCGGCGTGTTGCGCGCGGCATCGCCCTGGTGCCGGAGGGACGCCGACTGTTTCCGTCGCTCAGCGTCGAGGAGAACCTGAAGATCGGCGGCCAGCTTGGTCGGCCGGGGCCGTGGGCGCTCGCGCGGATTTACGAGCTGTTTCCAGTGCTGGCCGAGCGCCGCAGCCAGCCGGCGACCTCGCTGTCCGGTGGCCAGCAGCAGATGGTCGCGATCGGCCGCGCACTGATGTCGAATCCGAAACTTCTTCTCTGTGACGAGATCAGCCTCGGACTCGCGCCGATCGTGGTGCGCGAGATCTACGCGCGGCTGCCGGCGATCGTCGCTGAGGGGCTGTCGCTCGTCATCGTCGAGCAGGACATCGTTCAGGCGCTCGCCGCGGCCTCACAGGTCTATTGCCTGCAGGAGGGCCGCGTCGCGCTCGAAGGCGCTGCCGGCGCGCTGACGCGCGAGGCAATCGCGGCGGCTTATTTCGGGGTGTGAGCATGGAGTGGCTCAACATCATACTGCAGGGCGTGCTGGTCGGCGGGCTCTACGCCATGTTCGCCGCAGGTCTGTCGCTCATCTTCGGGGTGATGCGGCTCGTCAACATCGCGCACGGCGACCTGATCGTGCTCGCCGCCTATGTGGCGCTCGTCGCGACCGACGCGCTTGGCGTCAATCCGCTCCTCTCCCTCGTCGTCGTCGTGCCGGTCATGGCCGCGCTCGGCTACGCGCTGCAGTGGCTCGTGCTCAACCGTACGCTCGGCGACGATCTTCTGCCGCCGCTGCTCGTCACGTTCGGCCTCTCGGTGATCATCCAGAACGGGCTGCTCGAGCTGTTCACCGCCGACAGCCGCAAGCTGCAGGCCGGCGCGATCGAGACGGCGAGCCTGCATCTCGGCGGCGGGCTCGCGGTCGGCACCTTGCCGCTCCTGCAGTTCGTCGTCGCCGTTGCGGTGATCGCCGCCCTGCAGGCGCTGTTCTATCGCACCGCGCTCGGCCGCGCGTTCCGCGCCACCTCCGACGACCAGTCGGTTGCGCAGCTCATGGGGCTCGACAATCGCCACGTGTTCGCGTTGGCGATGGCGCTGTCGCTCGCCGTCGTCGCGATTGCCGGCGTGTTCCTCGCCGTCCGCGCCAACTTCGATCCATCGATCGGCCCGGCGCGGCTCATCTTCGGTTTCGAGGCGGTGATCATGGGCGGCCTCGGCAGCCTGTGGGGCACACTCGCCGGTGGCATCATCCTCGGCGTCGCGCAGGCGATCGGCGCGCAGCTCGATCCCGGCTGGCAGCTGCTCGCCGGCCACATCGCGTTCCTGATTGTCCTGGCGCTGCGGCCGGAAGGCCTCTTCCCGAAGGTGCAGGGATGAGCGTGACCGCCGAGGCAACGCCGGGCGTCAAAGTCGCGCATGCGACGCCGTCGAGCCGCATTGGCGTCGCGCTGTTCGTTGTCGTGTTCGTCGCGCTCGCGGCAGCGCCGTACTGGGGCGACCGGCAGAGCCTGCGCCTGCTTGCGGAGATCTTCGCCTACGTGGCGCTGGCGAGCCTGTGGAACCTGCTCGCCGGTTATGCCGGCCTCGTCTCGGTCGGGCAGCAGGCCTACGTCGGTCTCGGTGCCTACCTCCTGTTCGCGCTGACCATGCTGCTCGACCTCCCACCGCTCGCGGCGATTCCACTCGCCGGCCTGATCGCCGCCATCGCGGCAGTCCCGGTCGCGGCGTTGATCTTCCGGCTGCGCGGGCATTACTTCGCGATCGGCACCTGGGTCGTCGCCGAGGTGTTTCGGCTGCTCGCCGCACAGGTGTCGGTGCTCGGCGGCGGCTCCGGCATCAGCCTGCCGGTCGGCATCATCACGGCCATCGCGCCGACGCGACAGTGGCGCGAGTTCATCGTCTACTGGGTCGCGCTCGCGCTGGTGGTCATGGTGCTGCTCGTGACCGTCGCGCTGCTTCGCTCGCGCTACGGCCTTGCACTCACTGCGATCCGCGACAACGAGCTCGCTGCGCGCTCGAACGGCATCGACGTGCGCCGCATCAAGCTCGCGATCTACGTCGGCGTCGCGTTCGGCACCGCCATGATTGGCGCATTGATCTTCTTGCAGAAGATCCGCATCTCGCCGGACACCGCGTTCAGCGTCAACGACTGGACCGCGTTCGTCATCTTCATCACGGTGATCGGCGGCATCGGCCGCGTCGAGGGGCCGATCATCGGCACCATCGTGTTCTTCCTGCTGCGGCAGACGCTCGCCGACCTGGGCAGCCTCTACCTGCTGATGCTCGGCGCGGTCGCGATCCTGGTGATGCTCAAGGCGCCGAAAGGCATCTGGGGCCTGATCGCCGACCGGTTCGGCTGGCAGATGTTTCCGCTGGAGCGGCGGGTGATCAGCTAGCGCGCTCAGCGCCTCACCGCGACGGCTTCGCGCCCTCGCATCGCACATACACCTGCCGCTTGGTGGGACCGACCGGGGAATCGTCCATCACCAGCTGGTCGCGCGCCGGCAGCGAAATCCGCGATCGGGTCTGCAGCTTCTCGCCTTCGCCCTCGCACGACAGGCGCATCGCCCAGGAGCGGTCGCTCTCGGCTTTGACGTCGGACGCCCGGCAGCGCGTCTCGTACCAGAACAGGCGATTGCCCTGGATCGCCATACGATCGACGCCGTCCTGATCGCGACAGGCCTTGCGGTTCGAGGCCCACACGCCTTCGTAGGGTTGCTTCGTCTTGGCGGCAGGCGATGCCGGCGCCTGGGCAAAGCCACGCTCGGCCGGCAGCAGCGCACCGAGGCTCAATCCGACGACGAGCAGCGACGACGGTCTCATCGCGTGACCTCGCGAGTTGCGCCTGCCTCGAGAGCCGGGCGCACAACCAGACTCAGAGCTTCGCCGCGAACGCGTCGGCGATGAATTGATGCATCAGCGTGTAGGTGTAGCGCGTGGCCGGCTCGTGCCACGCGGCAACGCCGGGCACGTCGTGGCCCTGGTCGGTATATGCGTGCAGCACGCCCGAGAACACCAGCATCTGCCATTGCGCGCCGGCGGCATCCATCTCCGCCTCGAACGCGTCGCGCTGCGCCTTCGGCGCCACCGGATCTGGCGCGCCGTGAGTCACGAGCAGCTTTGCCTTGATCGCGCCCTTGGTGGCGGGGACGGGCGACGTCAGGTCGCCGTGGATCGACACCACCGCGGCGATGTCGGCACCGGCGCGTGCGAGCTCGAGCACGTTGCCGCCTCCGAAGCAGAAGCCCACGGCGGCGCGCTGCTCGTTGATCAGCTTGCGCTTGTTGCCCTCGGCGACCAGCGCATTGAGCGCAGCGCCGATGCGCTTGCGCGCCTCCGGCGCGTCGGCGCGCAGCGGATTCGCATGCGCGGCGGCATCGGGAAAATCCTTCGGTCGCCGGCCTTCGCCGTACATGTCGGCGACCAGCACCACGTATTTGTCGCCGGCGACCAGGCCGCCGCGCTCGATCGCCTTGTCGGTCACGCCCATCCAGTTCGGCGCCATCAGCACCGCCGGCCGCGGCCGCGTGACCTTGTCGTCGTAGACCAGCGCGCCGGCGAACGTCGTGCCGCCTGACGTGTACTTGATGGGCTCGACCTTCATGAGCGTCTCCCGTGGTTTTTGGTTCGTTGTCGCATGGGCTGCTCAGCGCCGCGGAATGACCTCGCCGATCGCGCCGGCATCGTGCGCCGAGAAGAACAGCCGACCGTCGTCGGTCGCGATGATCGCCCGCGCGCCGCAGCTCGGTCCTGGGATCAGGTATTCGCCGACCACGGTGCCGTCCGGCTTCATGCGGCCGATGCGGTTCGCGAAGTTTTCGGTGAACCACAGGTCGCCGTCGGGCGTGACGGTGACGCCGCGTAGCGAGGCGTCGGGCGTCTTGACCGGAAATTCGCTGACACGGCCCTGGCGGTCGATGCGGCCGAGACCGTTGGCCTTGGTCTGCACGAACCAGATGTCGCCGTCCGGATGCGTGACCATCGCGCGCGGCTCGGAGTTCGGCGTCGGGATCTTGTATTCGGTGACCTTGCCCTGCACGGTCATGCGGCCGATCTGCCCGGCCTCGTATTCGCTGAACCACAGCTCGCCGTCGCGCACCACGATCGACAGCGGCCGGCAGCCGGACGTCAGGCCTTCGGAAAACTCGGTGACCACGCCGGCCGGCGTGATGCGGCCGATCTTGGAGAGGTGCGCCTCCGAGAACCAGAGATTGCCGTCGGGCCCGAGCATGATGCCGTCGGGTCCTGCGCCCGCGGTTGGCAGCGAAAACTCAGTGATGGCGCCGGTCAGCGAGATGCGCGCGACCTTGTTGCCGGCGTTCTCGCAGAACCAAAGGTGGTTGTCGGGCCCGGGAATGATGCCGATCGGCCGCGCGTCCGGCGTCGGCGTCGCGTATTCGACGAAGCTGCCCTTGTCGGGATCGAGCCTTCCGATCTTCGAGGTGCCGCTTTCGCAGAACCACAGGTGACGGTCGGGACCGACGACGATGATGTAGGGCTTGCTGTCTCTGCTCGGAATCGGATGCAGGACGATGTCGACGTCGCCGGCAACAGCCCGGCGTTCACTCGCAACGGTCACGGAAATCCCCAACGCTGAAGCACAAAAAACCAAGGCCGCCCATCTATACATGGGCGGCCAAGGGACTGCAAAACTCGACTGCAAAACGCGGACTACACGGACGCAACTACAAAAACACTTGCGATACGGCGTCCGAGACGTGCTCAGGCCTGAAGCGCGAGCCGCAGGGTGCCGGGCTTCGGCTGGCGGGAGCGGGCGGCGATGGCGCGCGTGTCCTTGCGGCGCACGGGCGTCGAGTCGTCGTCATCGCGCTGCGTATTGATCGGACGCCCGATTCCGACGTCAGCGAGCAGCACGGCGAGCTGCTTGCGCGCGCAGAACATGCGGGTCTTCACGGTGCCGATTGGAATGCCGATGATGTCGGCGATCTCCTGCATCGACTTCTCGTGATAATAGACGAGATCGATGACTTCGCGGTGCGCGGGCGACAGGCGGGTGAGGCACTTCTGCACCAGCGCGCTGGTGTGCTTGCGGTCGAGCGCGGTCTCCGGATCGTCGGCCTGGTCTTCGATCGTCTCGGCGAACGAGTCGTCGAGCTGGTCGATGCGGCGCGAGCGCATGGCGGACAGCGTCTTGTTGCGCGCGATGGCGAGCAGCCAGGTCGAGACCTGCGAACGGCCCTCGAACCGCTCAGCCTGCCGCCAGGCGTCGAAGAACACCTCGGCGAGCAGATCCTCGGCGGTGGCCTCGTTGCCGACCATGCGCAGGATGAAGCGATAGACCTTGGCGTGGTGGCGGGCGTACAGGCCGCGGATGGCCGAGCGATCGCCGGCGGCGACGGCCTTGATCAGCAGATCGTCGGGCGTGGTCGAGAAGACCGCGAAGGGGTGGTTGGCGGCAGCCAGCGCGTGAGCGGTTTCCATTACTTTCCTCCGGCTTGTCGCGGTGTCGCTGGAGCGTGACCACGCTCTGGCTAAGCGCTTATACGTAGCGGGACGATAGTCCTGCCCCGTTGCGCCAGTGTTTCGCCAAACAGGAGTTTTGTTTCGTTTGTATCGCGCGCGCCGACAGAGAATTGCCAAAAGCGGCGTCAGATCGAGACAAATCGTACTTCGGGCGGCTGCGGCGCCCATGCCGGCTTTATCCCCAGGTCGGCCAGGATGACCTGCGCAGCGTTGTAGCCCGGCAACCCGGTGACGTTGCCCCCCGGATGGCTCGACGAGCCGCACAAATAAAGTCCGGGCAAGTGGCTGCGGTAGTGCCCGGCCCCTTCAAACGGCCGGTTGTAGCCGACCTGGCCGTTGGCGAAAGCGCCGACCAGAAGGTCGCCTTCGCGCATGTTCGGCAGGTCGCGCTCGGTGTCGAGCGGCGAGCGGGTGAAGGAATCGATCACGGCGTCGTCGAGGTTGGGTGCGTGCCGTCGCCACAGGTCGAGCATCGCCCGGCCGTGCGCGTCGCGTGTGCGGTCCCAGCTCGCGGCATCGCCCTGGAGCCGATAGGGCAGCTTCTCCCACATGAAGGCGGTGTGGGCGCCCGGCGGCGCCTGCGAGGGATCAAACAGCGTCGGGCAGGCGCCCCACATGACGGTGGGCGGGATCGTGCCGGCTTCGTGGTGCCGGACGATCTCCGCGTGCTGGGAGAAGTCCTCG
>Ga0307472_100000948_pt1 | contig 11057 bp, 6 predicted proteins | sample atmos_gasesAM5C__2_FD_204582 | JGI IMG/M metagenome (GOLD analysis project Ga0307472, IMG submission 204582) | Hardwood forest soil microbial communities from Morgan-Monroe State Forest, Indiana, United States - atmos_gasesAM5C_05 | ecosystem: Environmental > Terrestrial > Soil > Temperate... | reverse complement strand
TTGCGGGCGGCGATGGAGTGGAGCCATGAACTCTGCTCTCCCCAGGAACAGATTCTGTGGGCGCGGTTGTCGGTATTCGCCGGCGGGTTCGACCTGGAAGCCGTCGAGCAGACCTGCGCCGACGAGGACATCGCGCAGCAGGACGTCTTTCAGTTGGTGACTGGCCTGGTCGACAAGTCGATCCTGGACCGGGAAGAGCACGGTTCGCGGGTGCGGTACCGACTGCTGGAGACCATCCGCCAGTACGGTCAAACGCACCTCACCGAATCCGGGCAGGGAAGATCGCTACGGCGCCGGCATCGTGACTACTACCACGACCTGGCCGTACGAGCCGATGCCGCGGTCATGAGTCCCCGGCAGACGGAGTGGTTGCTGCGCCTGCGGCCGGATCTGCCCAACATCAGGGTTGCGCTGGAGTCCTGCCTGACAGAGCCCGGCCAGGCCCAGGCCGGCCTCCAAATCGCCAGCGCTCTCCAGTACTACTGGCTCTTTCACGGGTTGCTGAGGGAGGCCCGCCAATGGCTCACCCGCGCACTCGAGCTTGACCCACGCCCGACCGTCATCCGATCCAAGGCATTGTCGACGACCGCTTTTGTCGTCCTCCTTCAGGGCGACATAGACGCCGCACTGCCCCTACGGGACGAAGGCAATGCCCTCGCTCAGCGGCTGCACGACGAGCGTGCGCTCGCCCACGCCATACACATCTGCGGCATGACCGCGTGGGCCCAAGGCGACCTCCATCACGCGATCCCACTGCTGACCGACGCACTCGAACGCTCCCGCACCGCGGGCGACGACCCCACCGAAGCATTCATAGACCAACTCTTCTTGGCCATGACAACTGCGTTGCTTGGCGATGACCGTTCCGCCGCGTGCAGCGCTGAGACCCTGGCGGCGGCGCAGAGCGCCGGAGCGGAGTGGTCGATCGCCTGGGCAAAGTGGGTCGTCGGTCTCCATCACTGGAGCCAGGGCGACAACCGGCAGGCCACCGCCCTGTTCCAGGACGCGCTGCGGCTGCACCGTACCTTCTCCAACGAGTGGGGTTACGCCTGGTGCATCGAGGCACTCGCCTGGACTGCGGCCAACGACGCACACTATGAACGCGCCGCCCGACTCCTCGGCGCCACTCTGGCGTGCCTGCGAGCGATCGGAGGAATGGGCGGGTTCAAACTGTTCGCTGCCGCACACGGACGATGCGAGACCCAACTGCGCCACGCTCTCGGTGACGACGCCTACGCGGCCGCCGTCCAGCGCGGCACCGACCTCAGCCTCGATCAAGCCATCGCCTACGCATTGGGCGACCAGGCGACCACTCGAGGGCTGGGATCATCCCTGACTCGCGCCTCAGGCGCACTGACCCGCAGGGAACGCCAGGTTGCCGAGCTGATCGCCGAGGGCCTAAGCAACAAGCAGATCGCCACCAAACTGGTCATCGCCCCACGTACCGCCGAGGGTCATGTCGAGCACATCCTCACGAAGCTCGGCTTCAATTCCCGCACTCAAATCGCTACCTGGGCGGCCGCCGACCCGGAACGCCCGTGAACGGGTAACCGAAAGCGTGGCCGGGGTAGCGAGCCGCAGGATCCGTTGAGAAAGCTGCCCGGTGCTCCGGCCCCGCCGCGGTTGGGAATGTCTGCTTCCCTACCGCGGTACTGATCTTGCAACCCAGCCCGTGCGGCATCAGACCGGTTATCGCCCGCACCGCTGATACAGGTACCCATGCAGGTAGTTCACCCCTCCCCGCGGCCCGGGCTGCGACCCACGATGAGAGACGCGGCCGCGCCACCACATCGGGAAGGAGTTCGAGGGATGCAGCTTGTGCTTCCGGGGTCGTCCGCTGAAGGCGAGCAGGTGATTCCGGTGCGCTCCTTTGACTCGTCTCAGGTGCGTGCAACGAATCGCACAATTCGCATTCCAGCGGCGCCGGCTGGTGCTGGTTGGCTGGTTGCAACTTATCCGTGTGGTGGTCGGCTTGTACGTGGGAGTCGACTCGAAATAAATCTGCAGTTCATCATTCCTGGCTCGCCGTCGCGGAGCGCACTACTGAGGACGGATGACCTCGGTAGTGGTCGGGTCGATCCATGAGCGTGGTCGTCACGTCCGAGTCGTCAAGGGCGACGCACCGTGCACTCGCGGGGCTGTCGCAGGCCGATCCGCCACGAACCGATCATCCACCGGCTAAGGCAAATTCCATGGAGCTGAGAAGTGATTCCGAGCTGTTACGCGCTTTGCACGATCAACACACGCGTGCGTTGTGGTCCTACGTCGTTGGCCTGACCAACGGCGACCGGGGTCGGGCGCAGGACGTCGTGCAGGAGACCCTGCTCCGTGCTTGGCGCAACCCGGCCGTGCTCGAACAGACGGGTGGCTTGGGGCGAAGGTGGCTGCGCACGGTGGCCAAGCGCATCGTCATCGACCAGTGGCGCACCGCGAGTCGCCACCAGGAGGTGCTGACCGACCAGGTTCCCGAGCAGGCGGTGGACGACTCGGCGCAGCGGATCGTGGATCGGCAGCTCATGCGGGCGGCGCTGCGAACTCTGTCGGACACAGACCGGCAGGTGCTGCTCGAGTGTTATTACCGCGGCGCATCGGTGGCCGAGGCCGCCGAGACGCTTGGCGTGCCGCCGGGCACGGTCAAATCCCGCACCCACCACGCGCTCTACGCGCTACGACAGGCGATCGACCGAATGGGAGGCGTTGCGTGATGCCACCCCGACTGCGTCGTCCGGTCGTCTGTGCCGAAAGCGCGAACCGGGCCGCATCGCAGTTCAACCCATGCCGTCTTGGGCGGTCTCGTCATGTCCAAGAACTGGGTCATGCGCAGAGTGAAGGAGTATCTGGTGGCGGTCTTGCTGCAACGCTTGGCGATGTTGGTCTTCCGGCGCAGGCGGGTGTTTCTCGCGGGCTGGCTGTTGATCATGTTTGTGGTGATCGGCGGCTATGTCGTGGTCGGTTCGAGTATTAATAGCGAGTTCACGATCCCGGGCTCGTCGTCGCAGAATGCGCTTAATGAGCTGCAAAGGAGTCTGCCGCGAGCGGCTGGAACGAGCGCCCAGATCGTGTTCGAATCACCGGCTGGAACCAGGATCACCGAGGCGAGGTATCAGACCGCGGTCGAGGCAAGCGTCAGTCAAGCCAAGAAGGCGCCCCAGGTCGCGGCGGTTATCGACCCGTTCACGTCCAAGGCGATCTCCTCGGATGGGCGGACCGCGCTGGCCGAGGTCCAATACACCGTCACCCGCACAGACTTGGATTCCGGCAGTTTGCCGGCGCTGGTCAACGCGACCGGACCGGCCGAACAGGCCGGTGTGACCGCGCATGTGGGGGGCAGCGCGTACGGCTCGGTGTCGTCCAAGCCCGGTCCGTCGACCGTCCTCGGCATCGTGATCGCCTTCGCGATTCTGGCGGTCACGTTCGGGTCGCTGTTCGCCGCCGGCCTGCCGCTGCTGAGCGCGCTCAGCGGAGTCGTGGTGGGCTCCATCGGGGTGTACCTGGTCTCGAATGTGGCCACCGTGTCCTCGACCGCGCCCAGCCTTGCGTTGATGATCGGCTTGGCCGTCGGCATCGACTATTCGGTGTTCATCCTGTCCCGGTACCGGTCCGAACTGGGCGCCGGAAAGTCACCGCTGGAGGCGGTCGGTGTCGCCGCCGCGACCGCTGGCAGCGCGGTCGTGTTCGCCGGGACGACCGTCGTGATCGCGCTGGCCGGCCTGACGGTCGTCGGTATCCCGTTCCTGACGGTCATGGGCCTGTCCGCCGCCGCAACCGTCGCCATCGCGGTTCTGGTCGCGCTCACCCTGCTGCCGGCCATCATCGGCTTCGCCGGACACCGGCTCACGCCCCTACCGAATTCACGGGCCGCTCGCCGCGAGCGCCCCGGCGCCACCGCGGTCGTCGGCGAGCGGTGGGCCCGGTTCGTCACCCGGCACCCGCTGCGCACCATCACCACCGTCGTTACCGGGCTCCTGGTGCTGGCCGCGCCGGCGCTGAGCCTGCACCTGGCCCTGGCCGACAACAGCAGCGCGCCGCCTGACAGCACCCAACGGCAAACCTACGACCTGGTCTCGGCCGAGTTCGGCCCTGGCTTCAACGGGCCACTGACCCTGCTCATCGAGGCGCATCCGGGCACGACTCCGACCGCCGCCGCCACCGCCGTCGTGACCACGGTCAAGACCTTGCCCGACGTGGCCACGATTACCCCGGCCCAGTTCGGCACCGACGGTCGCACCGCCGTCGTGTCGGTCATCCCGCGCAGCGGCCCCCACGACAGCGCCACCACGCATCTGGTCACCACCATCCGGGCGCAGGCCCCCGCGATGGCCCACACCGACGCGGCCGACGTATCCGTCACCGGCCCGACCTCCGTCGCCATCGACGTGTCCGACCGGCTCGCCTCCTCGCTGCTCCCCTTCGCCGCCCTGGTGGTCGGGCTCTCCCTCCTGCTGCTGCTCATCGCGTTCCGGTCGATCGTCGTGCCGATCAAGGCCGCCGCCGGGTTCCTGCTGTCCATCGGGGCGTCCCTCGGCGCCGTCGTTGCCGTCTTCCAATGGGGCTGGGCTCACAACCTGGTCGGCGCCAGCGCCACCGGCCCGGTGATCAGCTTCCTGCCGATCATCCTCGTCGCGATCCTGTTCGGCCTGGCCATGGACTACGAGGTGTTCATGGTCTCCCGCATCCGCGAGGCCTATGTCGAGACCCAGGACCCGACCCGAGCGGTCATTCGCGGCGGCCGCAAGGCCTCCCGGATCGTCACCGCCGCCGCGCTGATCATGTTCTCCGTGTTCGCCAGCTTCATAAACACCCCCGACGCCACCCTCAAAACCATCGCCTTCGGTCTCGGTGTCGGCGTGCTCATCGACGCCTTCCTCATCCGCATGACCCTCGTCCCAGCCGTGCTCGCCCTCCTCGGGCACAACTCCTGGCGACTACCCCACCTCCTCGACCGCCTCCTACCCAACCTCGACATCGAAGGCGCCAACCTGCGCCAACCCGGGCGCCACCCAACACCCACCGCCCAACCTGAGTTGGCCGGTGTCGCATCGCCAGCAGTAAGCCGGCCCGACCGCCTGCGCCGGCGACACCCGCACCGCCTCAGCGTCCGCCGATAATGTTCAGGACCGCGGAGCCCTGACGCGCGGCGACTGCGGGCTCGGGTCAGGGCGAGAAAACCGTCTGCTCACTTCTACCAGGGAACGGTGCCGTGGCGGTCCTGGAAGGTGCCGGTCGGCCCGTCTGCGGGCAGGGTGGCCAAGTGGACGATTACGTCCGTGCCTTCTGCGACCGTCTGCGTGCCGCGGTGGTCGTTGAAATCGGTGCCGGTGTAGCCGGGGTCGGCCGCGTTGACGAGGATTCCGTCCAAGGATCGGGCGTATTGGACCGTCAACATGGTCAGAGCCGCTTTGGTGGCCGGGTAGACAGGCAGGGTCACCGCGTTCTCTACCGTGCCGGGTTGGAGGATGCGGTGGAAGGACCCCACTCCGCTGGAGACGTTGACGATGCGCGGATGTTCAGCCGCCCGCAGCAGCGGAAGGAACGCATGCGTCACCCTGATCGGGCCGAACACGTTAATGGCAAATCCCTCCATTGCTGCGTCCGCCGTCAGATCCTCGGCGCTCAGCCGCGGCGCCGCAGTGCCCGCGTTGTTGATCAATATGTCGAGATGGCCGTAGTCATCGCGGACGCGCGCGGCGGCCGCGTGCACACTGTTCTCGTCGGTCGGATCGATGTCGAGGTAGACACCACCGAGTTCGTGTGCGGCCTGCGTTCCGCGCCGAGGATCGCGGGCGCCGACGAGCACGGTGTGACCTAGATCGATGAGGCGTCTGGCTGTCTCGTAGCCGAGGCCTTTGTTGGCTCCGGTGATCAACGTGATCGTCATTGGGTCAGTCTGCAAGCGCTGTATTGCGGAGCAGGTATCGGGTAGACCCCGAACCGTTGGTTCCTTCCGACGCGCCACCCGCCGTGGCCGAAACTCGGCGTTCGGATCGGGACGTCGAACGGCACGGTCACGCGGACGCACGGGATGCCCAAACGGGCCGGCGGCGTACCTTATGCCGGGTGGGTTCTTACGGACGCGAAGACTTCGGTGTCCCGCCGACCGTAGGCAGCGGTGGCTAGGCGGAATTCTGAGCCATGACGTTTCTTGCGTGTTGAAAGGAATCGATAGTAAAAGGAATGGATAGTAACGGAAAGAAATCGACAGTAATCGGATGGACTCCAGCGATTACCGCGGAATCAACGCCGCCACCAGTCGTCGAGCGGCGTCACTGGAACGGCTCGCTTGTGCCGGGTCGCGTTGTAGACCGACTCCACCTTTGCCGCTAGGTCCGGCGTGACGTCGGTACCTTCAAGATAATCGTCGATCTGCGTGTACGTCAGGCCGAGTGCGACTTCGTCGGGCAGTGCGGGCCGGTCGTCCTCGAGGTCGGCGGTCGGCACCTTTTCCCAGACACTCGGCGGTGCGCCCAACTCCCGGAGCAGGGCGCCCCCTTGGCGCTTGGTCAGGCCCGTCAGTGGGGTGATGTCGACACCGCCGTCGCCGTACTTGGTGAAGAAGCCGGTCACCGCCTCGGCCGCGTGGTCCGTGCCCACGACGAGCAGGTTTAGCTGCCCGGCGAGCGAGTACTGGATCACCATGCGCTCGCGTGCCTTGACGTTGCCGCGCACGAAGTCCCGTAGCTTGGGCGCATCGCCGAGCAGCTCCTGCAAGCCGAGCGTCGCCTCGGCGACGACGGCGTCGGCACTTGGCTTGACGTTCACCGCGATCGACCGGTCGGGCCGGATGAACCCCAACGCGATCTGCGCGTCGTGCTCGTCGGCCTGCACGCCGTAGGGCAGCCGCACCCCGACGAGCGTGGCCTCATGCCCCTCCGCGCGCAACTCCTCGCTGGCGAGCTGGCACAACCTGCCGGCCAGGGTGCTGTCCTGGCCGCCACTGATCCCGAGCACGTAGCCTTTGGCCGGGGTCGACCGCAGGTAGTCCTTGAGGAAGTCGACTCGCTGCCGGATTTCGACTTTGGGGGCAATGGTCGCCTTGACGCCAAGTTCGGCGAGGATCCGCTCCCGTAGGTTCGCCATCAACGTACTGTAGGGGCGAAATCGAACGAGACTGCCCTCGGTTCGCAACCCGGAGTCACGCTCGAACGGGTACCCGGCAGAGCCTGCGCCGTGCAGCGATGTGGCCGGCAAGCCTCACTCGGCGGGCGGCATGATCGAGCGCGTGGACGTCCTCAGTAGTCGTATCTTGTTGCGACCAGCCGACCGAGATCGCAGCCGACGTTTTTACCGGGACACTCTCGGTCTTGCCGTGTACCGCGAGTTCGGCGATCCCGACGATCCGGAGCTCGTTTTCTTCCTCGGCGCAGGTCACCTAGAACTCTCCGGTGTCGGCGACGGGACTGCCACTCGCAATCTCGCCCTCTGGATTCAGGTCCGGGATCTCGCGGCCGAACACCGGCGCCTCAAAGCAGCCGGTGTTGAGGTCGTGCGTGAACCCGAGCAGGAACCATGGGGTTTGTTCGAGATGTGGATCGCTGATCCGGACGGGGTACGCATTGTGCTAGTTGAAGTCCCGACCGAACACCCACTACGACGCGATAACAGGTGAGGCACCGCGGCCCGCGCATGGCAGTCTAGAAGATTCTCGCTCTCTACACCGCGCGTCGGCTGGATATCCGTACGAGTACGGAAGTCTTGCTTCGATCAGTCCGCTGATGTATCAGCGAGCCACTTGGCGACCTCCGCGCGCGAACGGACTCCCAGCTTGCGATAGATCGCAGCCACGTGTGTCTCGACGGTGCGCACGCTGATGAACAGCGCGTCAGCCGCGCCCCGGTTGGACGCTCCGGAGCCGATGAGCTCGGCAACTCGCTGCTCGGTGGTTGTCAGCGTGTCCCCCGCGCGGGCACCGCCCGCACGCGCCAGCTCCTCGTCGGCCTGTCGCCGCAGCGGCTCGTGGCCGATTTCGGCCGCCTTGGCCAGTGCGGCCTGGAGTGCTTCCCGGGCTTGTCGGCGCCCCTTGCGCCGGCGCTCGATTCGACCGAGGACGAGCAAGCTGCGCACGATCTCGCGGCGTAGCGGCGACATCTCGGACGCTGCGACGGCGTTCCTCGCGGCCGCCACAGCGGCGTCGAAGTTGCCTTCTGCCACCGCCACCAAGGCGTCGATCCGATGCGCCTGCCCGAGGAGGGTGGGACGGTTCAGGCGCGCGCCCACCTCGGCGAGCCACGACGAGATCCTCGCCGCATCTGTCACGCGGCCGATCGCGACGTACGCCTCGGCTAGACCGGAGTCAAGGTATAGGCGCAGGCCCGGATCCGCCCATTCCAAGGCATCGGCATAAGACGCAGCCCGCTCGAGGTGCCGCGACGCCTCCTTAGCGTCACCGCGATACCCGCTCACAGTGCCCCGCAGAAACGCACCGTATAGCCGTGATTCGGGCGTGGTGGCGCTATCTTCGGGCAGCGCTGCATCGAGCAATTCGCTTGCTGCGTCGAGATCTCCGTCCGCGATCCGCAACGCCACCCGGGCGTAAAGCATCGTGTAGGGCGGTGCTATCCGGTGCCAAGTGGCCGCTTGGTCCGCGGTCTCGAGCGCAGACGCAGCCGCCGGGTAATTTGCGGCCAGCGCCTCCGTCCACGCCAGGTACCCGAGAAACGACGACAGCCCGCTCAAATCACCACGTTCTCGGGCCAGCCGAATGCAACGGCGCAGAGCCGCCCGCGATGCATCCATCTCCTCGACGCAAGCAGACCACACCCCACGGATGAGATCGGCTCGGTCGTACAGTCGATCGATCGTCAGATCGTCCTCGAGCGCGGCGGCTCGATCGAGCAGCTCGCCGTCCAGCCCCTCGGCGGCGGCAACCTTCGCGGCCGCCAAGTTGACCAGCGCGCGGTGTAACGCCAGACCCGCCACGCCCGAGCCCGCGGCCTCGGCCGAGCGAATTGCCTCGTCCGCCGCGGCACGACGTCCCTCGCGCAGTCCGTACGCAGGGTCGGAGCCCAGGGCGAACACCACCGCGCGCCGGCGCTCATCCGGCCCGAAGGTCTGCACCGCGTGCACAACCATCGCCGCTGCCGACGGCAGGCCGCCCACCAAGTAGATCGCGTCCACGAGCAACGGCAGCACACGTTCGAAGTCGTCGTCCGCCAAGTTGTCGACGTCGACAGCTTCGAGCTGCTGCAAGGACCGCTCGACCTCGCCGGCCAAGAACAACAACTCACCTGCCCTGATGCGCCGCCGCAGCAGGTCGGTGGCGTCGCCGGCGGCCGTGAACAGCACGGCTTGCTCGGCGAATTGTGCCGCGGCCGGGGTTGCAGCCCGAGCGTGCGCCGACGACGATGCGGCGTCGAGCGCTGCGGCTACCTCACTGTCCGGGCCCGAACCGGCTGCCAGCGCCAGGAAGTGGGCCGATCGCTCCGGGTTGTCCATCAGTGCGGCAAGCCGCCGGTACAGTGCGTGCCGCTGCCCGGGCGGCAACCCCTCGACCATCGCGGCACCAATAAGCGGATGTGCGACGGTCACCCGCCCTTCCGATTCCTGCAGCACACCGGCGACGATGGCCGCGTCCAGTGCCGCAATCGGGTCAGCCACCCGTCCGTTCAGCGCATCCAGTGTCTGCGGCACGTCGATGCGACCCGCGGCGGCGACGACGGCAAGCGCGGCCGCGGCGTCCGCGCTGAGCGCAGCGGCGAGCCGCCGACTCAGTGAGCGGGCCAGCTGTGGCACCGAAGTGTCGTGGGACTGCAACGTGGCAGCCGACTGCAGCGCCCAGAACGGATTCCCGCCGGACTGCTCGGTCACCTGCCTGACCTGCGCCGGAGTCAATGACGCGGGCAACAGCCGAGCGACCTGCGTCGCGTCGAGAGGATCGAGCACCAGTGTCTGAAAGACCGGCAGCGCATCGACGAACTCGCGCCAACGCACTGACGGGGGTGGGGCGTCCAGGGCAAGCGGATCTACCGCCCACCCGCCGCGTGCTGCGAGTAGTAGCCTCACCGGCTCGTTGCCTAGGCGACGCATCGCGAACGTGAGCGTGTCGAGACTCGCCTGGTCAAGCCAGTGCACGTCATCGATAGCGATAAGCACCGGTGAGTTCGCAGCGGTTGCGCGCAAGGCAGACAGCACCGCCAAGCCAATCGCATGCGCTGTCACCGGTTGGGCGCCTTCGGACCGCAGCAGCAGAGCGACTTCGAGCGCCTCGCGCTGCGGGGCCGCGATTGCGTCCAGGACTTGCGGCAAGATCTTGCTCAGTAAGTCCGACAAACCGGCGTAAGAGAGGTCGGTTTCGCTCGAGGACGGCTGGCTCCGCAGCACCTGGTGTTCAAGCTCGCACGCTGCGTCGATGCCGCCGTCCCACAGCGTCGACTTGCCCGATCCAGGCTCCCCTTCGATAACGAATCCGGCCGGTCCGCGGTGTTCGGTCCGGACGAACTCGCCCACTTGGCGCCACTCATCCGGGCGGACAATCACCCGGCTGCTACCCACGCCTCCGTTGTCACGCGACCCTCGTTAGTCCCGACGCGCCGCCGGAGACGGTCATTAGCAACGCCCTTCAGCCGTACGTCAATGGTTTCAGTTTGACATGCATGGGGGAGGGGTTGTGGCGATGCTGTGTCACTGGATTTACGCACCGAGCGCAAGAGACGCAACTCCGTTGGGGCGGGCGGTTGTAGGGCTCGAGTGAGCACGGATGGCGCGGGTTAGTTCTGCTCGCCGAATTCGTCGAGCCGGTGCGCGAGCGGGCCGTGGCGGCTGACTGCCCTGACCCGACGCTCGGTCGCTTCGCGACGGGTTCGGTACCGAACAGCAGTTTCGGCCCGCCTCAGGCCCGCAGGACTTCGCGGGCGGCCTGCACGACGTGACCGGTGGATATCCCCGCCGCGTCCATGAGCTCCGCGGGGGTTCCGGAGCCAGGTAGGCCGCGAACCGCCAGGTGCACCAAACGGGCCGGGTGACCTGCGTCGTTGAGCGCTTCGAGCACCGCGCTGCCGATACCGCCGGCCGGGTAGTGGTCCTCGACGACGACGAGTCGGTCACCGGTCGCGGCCGCGGCC
>Ga0307472_100000945_pt1 | contig 11059 bp, 8 predicted proteins | sample atmos_gasesAM5C__2_FD_204582 | JGI IMG/M metagenome (GOLD analysis project Ga0307472, IMG submission 204582) | Hardwood forest soil microbial communities from Morgan-Monroe State Forest, Indiana, United States - atmos_gasesAM5C_05 | ecosystem: Environmental > Terrestrial > Soil > Temperate... | reverse complement strand
ACGACGACGAGACGCTGTTCGACATCAGTGAGTACAAGCACCCCGCCAGCGTCAGCGTCGCCGACGCCGGCCGCGCCCAGGTGGTCGGGCTGTCGCTGGTGTTGCTCGCCCAGGGCGTGGCCTTCGTGCACGGCGCGGATGATCTGCTGCGCTCGAAATCCGGCGACAGCAACAGCTTCGACTCCGGCGACTACTTCAACCGCATCTACTGGGATGGCTCGGCGAATAACTGGAGCGTGGGGCTGCCGCCGCAGAACACCGGTAACAACGCGGCGAACGCTGCGACCCTCGGGCCGCTTCTCAACAGTAAGCCGGTGCCGGATGCCGCAACCATCGCGGCCGTCGCGGCGCGCTTCCAGGAGTTCCTCGCAGTCCGCCGTGCAACCGATCTGTTCCGCCTCGGCAGTGCCGCCGACATCAATAAATGTGTGAGCTTCCCCGACCAGGGCCAGCAGGTGCACGGTCTGATCGTCGAGCAGATCCTCGGCGCGGGCTGCGTGAGCGCTACCAGCTCCGGCTACGACAGCGTAGTGATTCTCTACAACGCCAGTACCAGCACGCAGTCGTTCTCGCTGGTCTCATTTGCCGGCGTGACGCAGGGAAGCGGCAGCGGGCAGGTGTCGCTCCACCCGGTGCAGGCGGCCGGCTCCGATGCCACATTGCTCGCCGGATGGAATTTCACCTCCACCGCAACCTCGGGCACCTTCACCGTGCCCGCGCGGACGACCGCGGTCTTCGTGCGCCATCACTAGCGCAGCCGGCGCGCTTCGATCAGGAGGCTGCCGGATGCGAGGGCTTGAGTGCGCGGCAGGTGCGCGCGAGCTCCGAGCCGAGCCCCTCGCTCGCGAGCCGCACATCGCCCCAGGGCTCGAGGGATCTCGAGCCATGCCGAAGGTCCTGAGCGTACCAGTCGTAGCGCAGCGACTTGAGCTCCTGACCGGCCGAGTCGAGGAGGCGCGCGCTGAACGTGGCGCCGCCGACAAAATGGGTACGCAACCGGTCGAGGGCGGGGTTGTCACCGACCTGCCGGTCGGTCGGATGGGTCGGGCGTGCATCGAGCAGCGTGATCTCGACCTCGGCAACCCCCTCGCATCCGGCGCTGCGGAGCGCCAGAGCGACCCGCTCGCTGATCGTCTTCTGGAGGACCGGGGCCTCCGCTTCACCGTAGGTCCGATCAAGGGCGGCCAGCATCTGGGGCGCGAAGAGCACGGTCGTGGGCACGGCCCGCGGACTCGCTCCGACGTGGGTGGCCGGGAGGCACAGTGCCAGCCCGAGTGCGAGGGACGTCCATCGTCGTGTGTTCATAAGGCTCTCCTGATGCCCTCGTGTTGTGCGCGCGCGACGGCATGAATACGTATGCAGGGGGGTTGGCGCGCTGCCCAAGGCGATTAACATGGCACCGGGATTGACCGAGATCAATCCGCGTAAGCAATCGTATTTTCGGCTGGGGGAGAAGGCCGACGCACAGTCTCGCCGCAAGGCGCGCGACCGGTGCCGGCTGTTGGGGGGACACCAGGTGAAGACGACTCAGAAGCGCCATCCGATCAGTCTGTTCATTCGCTCGGCTCTCCGCTCGCCCGGCCTCGCCGCCGGTTCGACGGCCGCCGGCTGTGCACTGCTGCTGGCGGCCACGGGCGGTGTGGCGCGCGCCGCCGACCAGGGCCCCGCTCAGGACCAGGCCCAGGCCCAGGGGCAGGAGCAGCTCCAGGAAGTCGTGATCACCGGCATCCGCGCGGGAATCGAATCCGCGATCAGGGCCAAGGAGAAATCGGACCTCATCGAGGAGACGATCTCGTCCGAGGATATCGGCAAGCTGCCGGACACCAGCATCGCGGAATCGCTCGCGCGCCTGCCTGGCGTGACGACCCAACGTGACAGCCATGGCCAGGCGACCAGCGTCAGCATCCGGGGTCTCGGACCCGACTTCAACGGCTATCTGTTGAACGGCCGCGAGCAGACCAGCACGCTCGACAGCCGCGCCGTCGACCTGAGCGTCTATCCGGCCGAGCTGATCTCGGCGGCAACCGTTTACAAGAGCGGCGATGCCGCGTTGATGACGGCGGGACTCGCCGGCACGATCGACGAGCGCCTGATCGATCCGCTCAGCTACGATCACCTGGTCGCCCGGGGTTCGTATGAGGCCGACCGTTTCAACGAGGGAGTGCCCGGCACGCCGGTCGGCAAGGGCAAGAAATACACGCTGAGCTTCATCGACGAGTTCGCGGACCGTAAGTTGGGACTTGCGATCGGCTTCGTGCACAGCGACCACGACAGCAGCGAGCTCAGCGACAGCAGCTGGGGTAATGCCGGCTACGCCAACGTGATCAGTCCGGGCGGCGTGAACCTGGCGGCTCCGAATTGTGGGACGACCGGCAACCCTGCCTGCCCACAGTTCGTCGGCGGCTTCAACTACGCCACCAACAACCTCTCGGAGAACCGCAACGGCGGCGCGGCGATCCTCAAGTTCAAGCCGAACGAGATCTTCACGAGCGAGATGGATTACTACTACGCGAAGATCAACGTCTACGAGCACATCGCCCAGGCGCAGGCGGGCCTCGCGTTCGGCAACCCCGGCATCAACACCATCACCAACGCGACGGTCGTGAACGGCATCATCGATTCGGGCAGCATCGCGATGGCGCCGTACACCAACAGTCCGACCAACGTGACCAATAGCGGCAACCCGCTGATCGACCGCAGCGAGGTGATCTTCGATCAGGACACCATCGAGTCCTTCGGCTGGAACAATCGTGTGGAGCTCGCCGACGACTGGGGTGTGTCACTCGACATCAACCACAACCGGGCGCAGAAGATCCGGCGCGACAACGAGGCTTATGCGACCATCGACGGAGCGAACACGCTCTCGTTCACGAATGGCGTCGCGGCGGTCGGCGGCGGTATCCCGAACCTCACGCTCGCCAACCCGTACACCGATCCCACCACGATCTTCGTCCACAGCATCGACGGATGGAGCGGCGTCAGCTATACCTCCGGGCCGTTCGCCGGCGATCAGGTGCCGCAGGCCGGCTACAGCAAGGGACCGACCACCACCGATACCCTGTACGCGACGCGCCTCGACTTCGACCACGCGCTCGCGGGGAACCTGTTCAACAAGCTCGAGTTCGGACTCAACTTCACCAAGCGCTTCAAGGAATACATCACCAACGAAGGCCTGATCGTCTCGACGGCGCCGGGTGGCTATGGCGACATCCCGTTCCCTGGCGATGCCTTCGTGGCCCACGACGTTGGCGGCACCGGGCTCGACTTCCTGTCGTTCAGCCCGAGCGCGAACCTCTGGCCGGGCGCGACCATTCTGCCGAAGTACAACGCCGACATTCTCGCGAAGACCTGGACGGTGACCGAGAAGGTCACGACCGCGTACCTGAAGCTCGACGTCAAGACCACCTGGTTCGGTATCCCCGTGCGCGGCAACGTAGGCGGCCAGTGGGTGCACACCGACCAGTCCTCGGACGGCTACGTGGCCAACGTCGGGGAAAGCGTCCAGCTGAACAATCCGGCCGTTGGGCTCAGCACGGCGGGCACGAGCTATAACGACTTCCTCCCGTCGCTCAACCTGACGGGAGATCTCGGCAACAGCAACCTGCTGCGCTTTGCGGCCTCCGAACAGATCGCCCGTCCGGACATGACGCAGATGGCCAATACGCTGGCCATCGCCAAAGACCTGACGAGCAGCCCCAACCCCCCGCCCGGCCAGGTCACGACCTACAACACCCTGGTCGGCAACGCGGGCAACCCGAACCTCAGGCCGTTCAAGGCGACGGCCGTTGATCTGTCGTACGAGAAATATTTCGAGACCAAGGCTTATGTCAGCGCCGCGCTGTTCTATAAGTACCTGCACAGCTACATCACGCAATACACCAACGCCTGCGGATACGACTTCACCAATTTGGCAGGGGCCCTGGGCGTGGCCATACCCACCGGGGCGAGTGGCGGCTGCGGTGGCGGGGCGCTGGGCACGTTCACCCAGCCGGTCAACCTGAGCGGCGGCAACATCCGCGGTCTCGAGCTCGCAGCCTCGCTCCCCTTCAGCATGCTGACCCCGTGGCTCGACGGCTTCGGCATCAGCGGCAGCTTCTCCTCTACCCTGAGCTCGATAGTGGTGCCGAGCACCATCAACCTGGGGCCGGCAAACCAGGTACAGGCCAATCTGACGACGGGCCTGCCGAATCTGTCGCACATCAACGAGAAGGTGATTTTCTACTTCGAGAAATGGGGCTTCAGCGCCTTCGTCGCCGACAACAAGCGCTCGGAGTACATCGGCAGCGTGACCGACAACAGTGTCGTCGGCGCGTACCCGACGCTCGTATACATCAAGCCGCAGACCTGGGTATCGGCTCAGGCCGGGTACGAGTTCCAGTCGGGCTACCTCAAGGGCTTAGGGATTCGCTTCGAGGGCAATAACCTCAACAAGCCGAAGTACCAGACCCAGCAGGCTTTCGGCGGCCCGGTCAATACCACGCTGACGGGCAAGAATTACGACCTGCGCGTCTACTACAAGTTCGAAGACTGATCGGTGACACCAGCCGTGCCGTCCCTCCGGGGGCGGCACGGTTTTTTTTGCGACACGATGGGGGCAGAATCTCCGGCAGGCCGGCCAGGCGGAGGAATTTCATGGCGGACGCTCCTTCCATGCGCATCGTGATCGTCGGCGGCGGCTCATCCGGGTGGATGACGGCCGCGGCGCTCGCCAAGGTTCTGAAGGGCCGCTATCCGATCACGCTGATCGAGTCGGAGGAGATCGGCACGGTCGGGGTCGGCGAGGCGACCATCCCGCCGATCATCGTGTTCAACGCCATGCTGGAGCTCGATGAGAACGAGTTCATCCGGCAGACCCAGGCGACCTTCAAGCTCGGCATCGAGTTCGTCAACTGGGCGCGCCTCGGCGATCGCTACATCCACGGCTTCGGCGTCATAGGCCAGGACACCTGGACGGTCGACTTCCACCAGTACTGGCTCAAGCAGTATCTGGCCGGCAAGGCGAAGGAGCTCGACGCTTACTCCATCAACACCATGGCGTGCCTGCACGACAAGTTCATGCGCCCGCGCGCCGACATGCCGAAGTCGCCGCTGTCGCAGATCGCCTATGCTTTCCACTTCGATGCCTCGCTCTACGCGCGCTACCTGCGCGGTTACAGCGAAGCGCGCGGGGTCGAGCGGGTCGAGGGCCGGATCGTGGACGTCGAGCTGCGTGCTGGCGACGGCTACGTCAGCGCCGTCAAGCTCAATTCCGGGGCGACAGTCGCCGGCGATCTTTTCATCGACTGTTCCGGATTCCGTGGGCTCCTGATCGAGGGGGCACTGCACACCGGGTTCGAGGACTGGACGCACTGGTTGCCGTGCGATCGGGCGGTGGCGGTGCCGAGCCGCTCGACGCAGCCGCTGCACCCCTACACGCGCTCGACGGCGCGCCAGGCCGGATGGCAGTGGCGCATTCCGCTGCAGCACCGCGTCGGGAATGGCTACGTCTTCTCGAGCAAGTACCTGAGCGAGGACGAGGCCACCAGCGTGCTGCTCGGCAACCTCGACGGCGAGCCCATGGCGCCGCCGCGCACCATCCGTTTCACCACGGGACGGCGCAAGCTCGCGTGGAACCGCAACGTGGTGGCGGTGGGACTGGCGAGCGGCTTTCTCGAGCCGCTGGAGTCGACCAGCATCCACCTGGTGCAGAAGTCGATCCAGCATCTGCTGGCGTTCTTCCCCTCGGCCGGTTTCGATGCCGCGGACCGCGACAAATACAACTCGGTCATGCGCCAGGAGTACGAGTGGGTGCGGGACTTCATCATCCTGCACTACAAGGCGACCGAGCGCACCGACACGCCTTTCTGGAATCACACGCGCACGATGGAGGTGCCGGAGTTCCTGCAGCGCCGTATGGACCTGTTCCGCACACACGGCCGCGTGTTCCGCGAAGGAGTCGAGCTGTTCACCAAGGTGAGCTGGCTGCAGGTCATGCACGGGCAGCGGATCCGCGCCCAGTCGTATCATCCGCTGGCCGACCTGCTGACCGAGAAAGAGATCGCCGATTACCTCGACGAGGTCGCGGGCGTCATCGAGGCGTGCACGCGCGTCATGCCGACGCACGCGCGCTTCATCGCCGATAATTGCGCTGCCACCGCGGCGCCGGCGCCGGCAGCGGCGGGTGGAGCCGGTTGAGGCTGGACATTCCTTTTACGGAGGAGACGCAGATGCATCGGACGCTCACCTTTCCCGGCATCACCGTTGCGGCGGTGCTGCTCGGCGCGTGCGCCGGGACCCCACCGACCCGCGCGATGCTGACCTACGAGAGCGTGCCGGACGGCGCGCAGATCTACGAGGGCGACAAGTCGCTCGGCACGGTGCCGGTGACCCGAACGTACGAGAGTGACGGCAAGTCGGGCACCATCACGACCCCGGACGTTCGGGCGGTATGGCCGAGCGGTGCGCAGACGACCTTCTTCACACTGCTGCCGGTGGGGGCCGACCGCGTCGCCAAGCTCGAGCGCCCGGCGGACGCGCCCGGTCTGCAACAGGACCTCGACCACGCGAAACAGGTAACGGCCGCGCGCAAGCAGGACGACGAACGCAAGCGGCAGCAGCAGCAGACCGACATCAACCGCGCCTCGGCTCGCTGCAAGCAGGAGCAGGCTCAGGGCTCCCAGGGGCTCACGAACGACTGCCAGTAGGAGGCTTCAGAGCGCCGCGCGACGGCAGGTAAAGAAACCATTGAGCGTCAGCCGCCCGGTGCGCGGGTCGCCGCTGAGCCTCGCGGGCGCGGCGATGTCGCCTGAGTGGAACAGGTCGCCGTTGTAGAACAGCATGCGATTCCACGCCGCCGGAATGAGTGCGAGGCGCTCGAAGTAGCGGTTGCTGCCGCTGAGATACCCGGCCTCGAGGCCATAGCGAGCGGTGAACCCGGCCGGCTCCATCCGGCCCGCGTCCTCAATCATGCGCTCGGTCTCCTCATCGCTTAAGCGCGAGCGGTAGAAGCTCGTGCCCCCGAGGTCGCTGTCGCGGAACAGGTAGGTGACCATCGCTGCCAGCCGTAGCTCGTGCGGGACAGGCCCCAGGCGGTCGCGGTGGCACTGCCACTGTACCGGGCGCAGCTGCTGCGGTGGCAGCGTCACGAGCGACAGGCGGACGGTGGTGGAGAGAGTGCGGCGGCCGCCGAGCCGGCCACGTACGTGCTCGGCGAAATAATCGCCGATCATGGCCGAAACCGCCGGCGGCGCATCGACGATCACTCCGGGGTAGGGGAACCCTTCCGCCGGCCTGAACTGCTGCGAGGCGGCCCAGTCGATGAGGCCCTCGGGATTGGCGAGCGCCTCATCGATCACGATGCAGTGCTCGCCGGGCGCGATCGTCACGGCGCTGACGCGCGGCGCCGGATTGAAGAATCGGCCGGCGCCATTCAGCCAGCTGTCCATCGAGAGGAGCATACAGGTTCGCCAAGGCGCATCGCACCGGGCAGAATGCGCGGCGGATCGGGTTGCAGGGGAGCTCAGGCCATGACGAGTGTTTCGAGACGCGGCTTCTTCGGACTGACGGCGGCGGGCGCGCTCGCGGCCGGTGGGCAGGCGCAGGCCGCTGCGACGGCCGCCTCCGACCTGACTCCACTCACGCGCGATGCGCAGCCGATCAGCGCCGAGGAGCACGGCGCGCGGCTCGCGAAGCTCCAGGGACTGATGCAGCAGCAGAAGATCGCCGCGTTCCTGGTCGAGTCCGGCCCCTCGCTCGAATACTTCACCGGTGTTCGCTGGCACCGCTCGGAGCGAACCACCGCGGCGCTCATCCCCGCCGACGGCCGCGCGGTCGTCGTGACTCCCTACTTCGAGGAGCCCTCGATTCGCGAGATGCTCAAGGTGGCGGCGGACGTGCGCCCCTGGAAGGAGGACGAGAGCCCGTTCGCGCTCCTCGCCGCTGCGCTGCGCGAGCATGCGGCCGGGCCGCTCGCGGTCGAGCCGACGACGCGCCTCTTCATCGTGGACCGGGTGTCGAAGGCCGCGACGAGTGCCCCGACCGTCATTCCCGGAGACGACCTCATTCGTGCCTGCCGCATGCACAAGTCCTCCCACGAGCTCGCGCTGATGCAGGCGGCCAACAACGTCACCATCGCGGCGCTGCGCCACACCCACCACCACGTCGAGGCCGGAATGAGCGGCGCCGATATTCTTGCCCTGATGGTGAGCGCCACCCAGGCGCTCGGCGGCTCGCATGAGTTCACGCTGGTGCTGCTCAACGAGGCGAGCGCCTTCCCGCACGGATCCATCAAGCCGCAGCAGGTGCGTGCGGGCTCGGTCGTCCTCATCGACACCGGCTGCAGTGTCCACGGCTACCAGTCCGACATCTCGCGAAGCTGGGTGCACGGCAACGCCTCGCCGCGGCAGCGCGAGCTGTGGGATACGGTCAAGCGCGGCCAGGAGCTGGCACAGGAGACCGCGAAGCTCGGCGTTCCGGTCGGCGCCATCGATCGCACGGTGCGGGATTTCTACGAGAAGAAGGGCTGGAGCCGCGACTACGGCCTGCCGGGCCTGTCGCATCGCACGGGACACGGGATCGGCATGGAGGTGCACGAGGCGCCCTATCTGGTGCGCAACGACGCGACGCCGCTCGAGGCGGGAATGTGCTTTTCCGACGAGCCCGGGCTCTACATTCCCGGCGAGTTCGGCATCCGGCTCGAGGATTGCTGGTACATGACCGAGAAGGGTCCGAGGCTCTTCACGCCGCTCGCGAGGTCGCTCGAGGAGCCGATCTGAGGCCCGAGGGCTTCCCGGGACTCTAGTGTCCCGCCCCGGATCCGGGGCCCGGTGGCTGATTGCTCACGTGCACCGTGGGGCTGATGCCCGGCTGCTGGGCGAGTGCCGCTTCCCACTCTCTCTCGCTGAGACACATCGACCCTATGTGGGAACCGGTCGGGGGCCCGGTGGGACAGAATATAGTCCGGTCACCGGCGGTGATGACCCGGTAGCCGGCCGACTCCGCCGCGGCGATGTTGGCGGCGTGGCGCTCTGGAGTTCTCGGGACCGTCGGGGCGCCGGCACAGCCCGCCGCGAGCAGGACCGCCAGAACGAGGAAGGTTGATCGCATGGCGGGATTCTAGCGCGCGCCGCGCGGTTACGCCTGACGCGCTTTCCCTGAATGCGCCGGGCGGGTGAGAATGCGCGACCAGCGGCACCCGCGTCAGTCAGGTGTACGAGGCGGAGTCATCGATGTCCTTATTTGACCTCTCGGGCCGCGTCGCCCTCGTCACTGGCTCGAGCCGCGGCATCGGCAAGGCGATCGCGGTGCAGATGGCCGCGCACGGCGCCAGAGTGATCATCTCGAGCCGCAAGCAGGAGAGCTGCGATGCGGTGGCCGCGGAGATCACCGCCGCCGGCGGCGCCGCGCTCGCACGCGCCTGCCACGTCGGGCGCAAGGACGAGCTCGAGGGCCTGGTCGATGCGAGCGTCGCCGCCTTCGGCCGCATCGACATCCTGGTCTGCAACGCCGCCACCAATCCGCACTTCGGACCCTCGGCGACCATGTCCGACGAGGCCTTCGACAAGCTCATCCGCACCAACCTCTACAGCAACATGTGGCTGTGCAACATGACGCTGCCGGCCATGGCCGAGCGCAAGGACGGCGCGGTGATCATCGTCTCGTCGGTGAGCGGCTTCATGGGCAGCGCGCTGCTCGGCGGCTACGGCATCTCGAAAGCGGCCGACATGCAGCTGGCGCGCAATCTCGCGGTCGAGTGGGGCGCACATAACATCCGCGTCAACTGCATCGCTCCGGGCGTGATCCGCACCCAGTTCTCGAAGGCGCTGTGGGCGGATCCGGCGCGCGCCGAAGCGCTGGCGCGCGCCTACCCGCTGAAACGTCTCGGCGATCCCGACGACGTGGCCGGAGTGGCGGTGATGCTCGCGGCTCGCGCTGGCAGCTTCATCACCGGCCAGACGATCGTCGTCGACGGTGGCGGCCTCATCGGCGGGGGCGAGCGGCTGCTGTAGCGCCCGCTCAGGCCGCGCGCCGCTTGCGCATCAGGGCGTAGCCGATGCCGAGCAGGCCGAACCACACCGGCGCCACGTAGAGGGCGACCCGGGTGCCGGCATCGAGCGCGAGCATGCCGCTCACCGCCACCAGGAACGCCAGCACCACCCAGTTCGCAAACGGCGCGCCCGGCATGCGGAACGGCGCCGGCGCCGCCCTGCCGGCGGCGACCGCGCGGCGATAGTTGCGGTGCGACACCAGGATGATGCCCCAGGTCCAGAACGTGCCGACGAGCGCCACGCTGGTCACCCAGGTGAACACTTCCTCCGGCGCCACATAGTTGAGCGCCACGCCGATCAGGAGCAGGACCGCGGTGGCGTGGATCGCGGCGGCCGGCACGCGCTCGCGATTGAGCGTCGCAAAGACCCGCGGACCCTGGCCGCGTTGCGCCAGCGACCACAGCATGCGGCCGGTGCTGAAGATGCCGCTGTTGCACGAGGACGTGGCCGCGGTGATGACCACGACGTTGATGATGCCGGCGGCCGCCGGCACGCCGATCTTCTCGAACACGAACACGAAGGGGCTGACGCTCGGGCTCAGCTCGTTCCACGGCACCAGCGACATGACGATGAGGACCGCGCCGATATAGAAGATGAGGATCCGCACGATGATGCCGTTGGTGGCCCTGGGCAGCACCACCGAGGGGTTCTGCGCCTCGCCGGCGGTGACGCCGATGAGCTCGACCCCCTCGTACGCGAACATGACGATCTGCATCGTGAGCAGCATTCCGAGGATGCCGAAGGGCAGGAAGCCGCCGTGCGACCAGAGATTCGCGAAGCTGGCGCTCGCTCCGAGGTCGCCGGCGTGGAACACGATGACCGCGAGTCCGCCGACGATCAGCCCCACGATGGTCACGACCTTGACGAGCGCGAACCAGAACTCGAGCTCGCCGAATACCCGCACCGCTAGCAGGTTGGATCCGTAGAGCGCGAGCAGCGCCACCAGCGCCGGCAGCCACTGCGGCACGGCGGGATACCAGAAGGCCACGTATTTCCCGATCGCAGTCAGCTCGGCCATCCCCGTGACTACCCAC
>Ga0307472_100000942_pt1 | contig 11067 bp, 10 predicted proteins | sample atmos_gasesAM5C__2_FD_204582 | JGI IMG/M metagenome (GOLD analysis project Ga0307472, IMG submission 204582) | Hardwood forest soil microbial communities from Morgan-Monroe State Forest, Indiana, United States - atmos_gasesAM5C_05 | ecosystem: Environmental > Terrestrial > Soil > Temperate... | reverse complement strand
GATTGAGCCGATGGATGAAAAAACGGCGCCTGCGCTCAAAGGCTATCGTGGCGATGGGCCGGTGCGCATCGGCAATGCCGCCGCCGGACAGGTGCAAAACGACACCTATGGCAGCATCATTCTCGCGGCGATGCCCATGTTCTATGATCGGCGCTTGCCGCGGCTCGGCGACGAGGGACTGTTTCGGCTGCTTGAGAGCCTCGGCGGCAAGGCAGGAGAACTCGCCCTGGAGGCCGATAACGGCATTTGGGAATATCGCGGGCGACAACGCATCCACACCCACTCGACCGCGATGTGCTGGGCGGGCTGTCATCGGCTCGCCGCAATCGCTCAGCGCTTGGATCTCCCGGACCGCGCGGCACATTGGAATGCCGTTGCCGAGCCGGTGCATCAGGCGCTTCTGCAAGGGGCCTGGAACGACAAGCGGCAGGCTTTCACCGCCGCTTTCGGCTCGGATGATCTTGACGCCAGCGTTCTGCTGTTGCCCGATCTCGGCGTGATCGAAGCCGACGATCCGCGCTTCGTCAGCACCGTAAGGGCCATGGAACGTGAACTTTTGCGCGAGAAGCACGTTATGCGGTATGCTTCCGCGGACGACTTCGGCCTGCCGGCGACGGCGTTCCTGATTTGCCGCTTCTGGCTGGTCGATGCATGGTGGTCGCTTGGTCGCCGTGACGAGGCGCGCGACCTTTTCGTAGACGCGTTGGCATATCGCAATCGCTATGGCTTGCTATCGGAGGATATCGATCCGCAAACCGGGACTTTGTGGGGAAATTTTCCGCAGACCTATTCGATGGCCGGCCTGATCTTGACCGCGATGCGGCTGTCGCGGAGCTGGGAGGATCGATATTGGCGCGGCTGATAGTCGTTTCCAACCGGGTGGCGATCCCAACCGCCGATAGCAATCAGGCCGGCGGGCTGGCGGTTGCCGTGCGCTCGTTGCTCAAGCACCGCGGCGGCCTGTGGTTCGGCTGGAGTGGGACCGTCTCACCCGAGGGAGACGTCGCAACCAGGACCATTCAACGCGGTGATATGTCCTATGTCGTCACCGACCTCGGCGAGGCCGATTACCAGGAATACTACAACGGCTTCGCCAATCGCGTGCTATGGCCGATCTTGCATTATCGGGTCGATTTGGCGGAATTCTCCCGCCGCGATCTCAGCGGCTATCGTCGGGTCAACGCCCATTTTGCGAACGAGTTGAACAGTTTGTTGCGGCCCGACGATGTCGTCTGGGTGCACGACTATCATCTCATTCCGCTGGCAAAGATGCTGCGCGACCGCGGTCACGCCAACCGTATCGGATATTTCTTGCACGTGCCCTTCCCGCCGCCGGAAATCCTCACCGCGCTGCCCAATCACGAATGGCTGATTCCGCAGTTGAGCGCATACGACCTGGTCGGCTTCCAAACCGAGAATGACGCTACCAATTTCGCGCGCTATCTCGAAAACGAGTGTCAGCTGGAGAAACGCGGCGAGTTCGCCTATCAAACGCCCGAACGAATGGTGCGGGTCGGCGTCTTTCCCATCGGCATCGAGACGAGCGAATTCAGCCGGCTGGCTCGGCGTTCGATACGCTCGCCGCTGGTCCAGGGCGTGCTGGAAAGCCTCGCCGGGCGCGCGATGATGATCGGGGTCGATCGACTCGATTATTCCAAAGGCCTGGCGCAGCGCATGGACGCATTCGAGCGCTTTCTTACGGTGTATCCGGATTGGCGCGGCCAGGTGACCTATCTGCAGATTACCCCGAAGAGCCGCTCGGAGATCCAGGAATATGCCGAGATGGAGCGCACCATCAGCGAGGCCGCCGGACGGATCAATGGCGCTTATGGCGAGATCGCTTGGACGCCGATTCGTTACGTCAATCGCGCCTACAGCCGCAGCGTGCTCGCAGGCCTGTTTCGCTCCGCGCGCGCCGGGCTCGTCACCCCGCTGCGCGACGGCATGAACTTGGTGGCCAAGGAATACATCGCCGCTCAGGATCCGGACGACCCGGGCGTTCTCATCTTATCGCGGTTCGCTGGGGCAGCGGCCGAATGTTCGGCTGCGCTGCTCGTAAACCCCTACGACCCAGAGTCCGTTGCGACGTCCATTGCACATGCACTCTCGATGCCGCTGGAAGAGCGGCGGGCGCGCCATCAAGTGCTCTTTCAGGTCATTTCGGACAATGACCTCAATTCTTGGGGCGAGCATTTCCTGGCCGCATTGAGCAAGAGCGGGGCCGCGCCGCAATTGCACGAAGGTATCGAGTTCGGCCCGGCCGTCACCGCGGGCCTCGCTTAGCGTCGGAATCGAAGCGCGGCCAACACAACCAGTCGAGCGAGCCATAGCGCGCGACCGGCGCGGCGGCCTCGCAATCTCCGATCAGCGCGTAGTCCTCGATGCGAGACGGCACGGCAGGCTAGGTCCTGAAGTCGACAATCACCTTGATGTCGCCTTTGCGATGCTCGAGCGCCTCGCTCCAGCGCTCGAGCGGGGCACTGCGCGTGATCAGCCGCCCAAGCCATGCCCTGTCGGCGCGCGCGAGCGCGTCCGCCGCCATCTCGTAGTGCCGGCGGTTGGCATTGACAATGCCGAACACGACGTTGTTGTCGAGCACGGTGGCCCGATTGAAGCCGCCGATGTCGAATTCGAACATCTTGGCGGGTTCGCTGACGCCGGTCAGGCAGACGATTCCCGCCGCGGCCGTCGAGTCGAGACAAGCGCGGATAACGGCTGGGGCTCCCGTACACTCGATGAGGATGTCCGGCGCCAGTCGTTCCAGCGCGCTCGGGTCGCTGTGATACGTACCGCCGAGATCGCGCACGATCGCCTCCTTCGGGCCGCCCTTGTTGTGATCGAGCACATGCACGTCGAGGCCGCGCTGCCTCCCCATCAGCGCGGCAAGCAGGCCGATGGGACCCGCGCCGGTGGCGAGCAATACCTTTGGCTGCCACGCGCGCGCCCGGTGTCCGATGCGCTCGATGTGGTCCCAGGCCTTCGCGAGAATGCTGGCGGGCTCCAGCAATACGCCGAGAATGCCCAATTCAGGATCGATTTTGATCGCGAATTCCGGCTCGATGCGGAAGCGTTCGGCGCCGTAGCCGTGCCGCTCCTTGATGCCGCGTTCGGTGTAGCGCCCGTTGCGGCACATGTCCCACTCGCCGACGGCGCATGCAACGCACGGCTCCGGATCAGGCCGGCGCACGACCCCGACGACGAAATCGCCGGGCACGAGCCCGCACCCATCCGGTGCTATCTCGACGACGCCGAGCGATTCATGGCCGAGAACAAGGCGTTGTTGACCGGGAGGAGCAAAGCCATAGCTGCCGCTGAGAATTTCGCGATCGGTCCCGCACACCCCCAGGGCCAAGGTGCGCACTAAAACAGGGCCATCGGACTCCGCCGGTTCATCGACCTCCTCGAGCCTCGCCGAGCAAGCGATACCGGGCAAAACGGTGATTGCACGCATCGCTGCCTTGGACTGCCTCGATTTGCGATCGCGCGGCGGCCGCAGGCGCCTCGGCTACACCGGCGCTCCGAGCGCGGTTGCCCTACCGTTTACGCAGGACGGCGAAAAATGTTCCCCCGCGTTGAAACGAAAGCCGGGTCGACGGCGTTATGACTTCTTGATGGGAAATTTGATGGGAAACGAGGGACGATTATGGAGGCCATTGGACGCCGGCGATGGGCGATCCCGGAGGGCTACATCCCCTCCGAAAGCTCGTATTCCGACCGCGAGCTGGTTTCCCACGAAACCGCCTGCATTCTCAACGGCGCCGATCGTGACGCCCACGTGACTATTACGATTTTCTTCGCCGACCGCGAGCCGGTCGGTCCCTATCGCGTCACCGTCGCCGCCCGGCGCACACTGCACTTGCGCTTCAATGATCTCGACGACCCGAAACCGATCCCGCGTGATACCGACTATGCCTCGGTATTCGAGTCGGACGTGCCAATCATCGTTCAACACACGCGACTCGATTCCCGCCGCGCCGAAGTCGCCCTTCTATCGACGGTCGCTTATCCTGAAGGGTGAGTTTTCCTACCGATTTTCATTCTGTGACGGCCGAAGGTGCGGAACTTTTTGCAGCGCAGCACGTTTGGTGGAACGGGTCCTGGTGGAGAGGAAAATATGAAAATCGCGCAGATCGCGCCGCTCATGGAGAGCGTGCCGCCGCGGCTTTATGGTGGAAGCGAGCGAATCGTCTCTTATCTCACCGATGAGTTGGTCCGACTGGGCCACGAGGTGACGCTGTTCGCGAGCGGGGACTCCGTTTCCAGCGCCCATTTGGTGCCTTGCGTACCGATGGCGTTGCGTCTCGACGACAATGTTCGTGACCCGATTCCGTATTACATGCTGATGCTCGACCGCGTGCGGGAATACGCCGAGGAATTCGACATTCTTCACTTCCACATCGACCAGTTTCATTTTCCGTTGTTTCGGACGATGGCCAACCGGACCGTGACGACCCTTCACGGCCGGCAAGACCTGCACGATCTCAAGCCGCTCTATGTTGGATTCAGCGACATGCCGTTGGTGTCGATCTCCAACGCGCAACGCAAGCCGATCCCCAACGCGAACTTTGCGGGTACCGTCTATCACGGTATTCCCAGCCAGCTACTCAGGCCCACCTACCGGCCTGACGGCGACTATGTGGCCTTCCTCGGCCGCATCTCGCCCGAGAAGCGGCCGGACCGGGCCATTCGGATCGCGCGCGCGCTCGAAATCCCACTCAAGATCGCTGCCAAGGTCGACAAAGTCGACGAAGTCTATTTCCGCGAGAAGATCGTCCCGCTGCTCAACCAACCGGGCGTGGAATTCATCGGAGAGATCGACGAGCGCGCCAAGAGCGACTTCTTGGGTAATGCACGGGCGCTGCTATTCCCCGTCGACTGGCCGGAGCCTTTCGGGTTGTCCATGATCGAGGCGATGGCCTGCGGGACGCCGGTCCTCGCCTTCCGCTGCGGCTCCGTCCCGGAGATCGTCGACCCCGGCGTGACAGGCGTGATCGTCGATACCATGGACGAAGCGATCAGGATGCTGCCTCAAGTTCTCGCGCTCGACCGGCGGGCGGTCCGCCAGCGGTTCGAGCATCGCTTTTCCGTTGCCCGGATGGCAAAGGACTATGTACATGTGTATCGTACATTGCTGAGACGGGCTTCCCTCCCCGAGCGCGATGCTACCGTGGCACGGCTGCAGCCGGAGCTCGAAAAGGGAATGAACTGACAGGGGTTTCATGGCGATCGAGAGCGTCGCGCTCCCGAAATTGCCGCTGGATGCAATTCCCGAGGCACGGTTCTACATCCCCGCGACGGGCCCCACACGGCCGCGCCGCGTGCTCAAGCACGGCGATACCTTCATCGTCGTCGATAGTCACGGCGACATCGGCGCCTCGCCCGGCGGCACGGACGGGCTCTTTCACTGCGACACCCGCTTTCTCTCCCATCTCGAGCTTTTGCTCAACGGCATGCAGCCCTTGTTGCTCGGCTCGAACGTGCGTGACGACAACACGCAGCTCACGGTCGATCTGACCAATCCGGATATCTATTTCGACCAGCGGCTGATTCTGCCGAAGGATACGGTGCATGTCGTGCGCACGATTTTTCTCTGGGGCGACACCGCCTACCAGCGGATTGCGGTCCGCAACTACGGCGATCACGCAATCGATCTGCGCCTGAGCCTGCTTTTCGACGGCGATTTCGCCGATTTGTTCGAGGTGCGCGGCTTGCAGCGAACCAAACACGGTCACACCGGCCGTAGCTTCAGGGCCGACCGGGCGGTCCTGAGCTACGGCGGGCTCGACGGCAAGCAGCGACAAACAGCGTTGAATTTCGATCCGCAGCCCACGGAGTTGACGGCGACGAGCGCGGCTTATGCGATCCATCTGCCGCCAAAGGCGGCGAAATCGATGTTCTTGACGGTCAGTTGTGGGAGTCCGACCCCGCCGAGACCGTTGCCGTTCCTGCGCGGGTTGCGCAAGGCCCACCGCGAGCGCATCCGCAGCTCGCAAAATGCCAGCACCGTCGTCAGCTCAAACGACATCTTCAACGAGGTCATGTGCAGATCGATGGCCGATCTCTACATGCTGATGACTGACACGCCCGAGGGACGCTATCCCTACGCCGGTATTCCCTGGTACTCGACCACCTTCGGCCGCGACGGCTTGCTCACCGCGCTGCAGATGCTTTGGCTCGATCCGCGCGTTGCGCAGGGCGTGCTGCGGCGCCTCGCCGCCTTTCAGGCCAAGACCGCGGACGACGCCTCGGACGCGCAGCCCGGAAAAATCCTGCACGAGATGCGCGAAGGCGAGATGGCCGCGTTGGGCGAAGTCCCATTCGGCCTCTACTACGGCAGCGTCGATGCCACGCCGCTGTTCGTGATGCTGGCTGGGCTTTACGCCGAGCGGACCGGAGACGACGCCATCATCGTCGAGCTATGGCCGGCGATCGAAGCGGCGCTCTCCTGGATCGATGGCCCCGGCGATCTCGATGGCGACGGCTTTATCGAATACTACCGCGCAACCGAGCGTGGGCTCGCCAATCAAGGTTGGAAGGACTCCGAAGACGCTATTTTCCACGCCGATGGCCGCCTGGCAGAAGGTCCAATCGCGCTGGCCGAGGTACAGGGTTACGTCTATTGCGCTAAGCAGGTTCTCGCACGCTGCGCCGAGCGGCTCGGATGGACCGAGCGGGCGCGGGCGCTCAAAGCCGAAGCCGATCAGCTGGCCGAACGATTCGACGCGAGCTTCTGGTGTCCGGAGCTGGGCACCTACGCGCTCGCCCTCGACGGCAAGAAAGAACCCTGTCGCGTACGCAGCTCGAATGCCGGCCAGGTTCTGTTCACCGGCATCGCCAAGCTTGATCGGGCGATCGAGGTGGCCGACGGCCTGTTGCGGCCGCAATTCTTTTCCGGATGGGGCATTCGCACCATTGCCAATACCGAAGCGCGCTATAACCCCATGTCGTATCACAACGGCTCGATCTGGCCGCACGACAACGCGCTGATTGCGTTGGGCTTGGCCCGCTACGACTTGAAGCGGCCGGTCGCGCGCGTGTTCAAAGGCTTGTTCGAGGCCGCCTCTTACTTGGAGATGCGGCGATTGCCTGAGCTGTTCTGCGGCTTTCAGCGCAGTCGAGGACGCGGGCCGACCCACTATCCTGTCGCGTGCTCGCCGCAGGCATGGGCCAGCGCCACTCCGTTCACGCTGATCGAGGCTTCACTCGGGCTGCAGTTCGACCCCGTTGCAAACCAAATCCGGCTGCTCAATCCGCGCTTGCCGTCGTTCTTGGACGAGTTGGTGTTGCGCAATTTGCAACTGAAGCAATCCAGCGTCGACCTCAAGGTGCGGCGTCATGCCAACGAAGTCTCAGTGGAAATCCTCGAGCGGCGAGGACGCATCCAGGTAGCAGTCGTCTTCGGCCGCGCCGCGGATCCCAGCGAACGCCTCATCGACGATGTTTGATCGCGGAAACTCGGATAGCTTCGGTCCCTGCGGCCTTCATGACATTGCGCGCACGAACCTCGCGCGGACGACTTGATTGCCGCCGCGATCGTATGCGACGGTCGAGACCCTGTGAGCTGCGCGAGGCCATTCATGTGTCGAAACATTCGGACGCTCCATAACTTCAAGCCACCCGCCACGGACGAGGAAATCCTTGCCTCCTCGTTGCAATTCGTCCGTAAGTTGAGCGGATTCACACGGCCCTCTAAAGCAAACCAGGCGGCGTTCAGCCGCGCGGTGGAGCAGGTGGCGCAAGCGGCGCACGAATTGCTCGACTCGCTCGTCACCGACGCTCCGCCCCGCAATCGCGAAGCCGAGGCTGCGAAGGCGCGCGCGCGCGCGGCCAGCCGTTTCCGCTCCGCCGAGGCGGACCGCGGCGCCTAGCCGGCAGCTCGACGAAGCAGCGCCTGCGAGGGTGCCCCGCACGGCGCCTATCGAATGCGCGACAGCGACGATGAAGTTCACACGCTAGGAGCTAGCGGCGCCGGGAGATCAGCGCGAAAATCCACTCGGCCACGGCATCCATCATCTCCCCCTTGACCACGGCATCGGCACGCGCCGGCACGCGGAAGGAGTGATCGGCATCTTGCACCAGCCGCAACGATGCGCGCGTCCCCAGCCGTTCCATCAACCGCTCGAGCAGGCCAAGGTCGGCGAGCCTGTCGCGCGTGCCCTGTAGAAACAGCATGGGCACCTCGACCTGGAAAAGATGCACGGCGCGCTCTTCCGACGGCCGTCCGGCCGGATGGAGCGGAAAGCCGAGAAAAACAAGGCCGCGGACGCCGGGCATCGCGGAGGCAGCCTGCGTCTGTGACGTCATGCGACCGCCGAAGGATTTGCCGCCGGCGATGCGCGGAAGTGCGGGCATGAGCCGGGCGGCTTGCCCCACCGCGGCTCGAACCGTCGCATGCGCAAGCTTGGGAGGGTCGGGCCGTTTGCTCCCCTGCTCCATATACGGAAATTGATAACGCAGCGTGGCGATGGCGCGCTGAGCGAGCTCCGTTGCAACGGCTTCCATGAATGGATGGAGCATTCCCGCTCCCGCCCCATGCGCCAGGACGTAGCAGGCACGCGCCTGCGGCGGGACCAGCAGCAGGCCGGAAACGATGTGTGTGTCATCGACCCTCAGAGTCAAAGATTCCGCGTCTGAACGGTTCATCGCTCGGCCCGGCTTGCCCGTCGGTAGAAAGTGGAGCGAGTTTCGCCTACATTTCCTGGAGCGAACAAGGGCGCAGCGCAATATCACGCGGTGGCGCGACGAGCTGTCCCCCAGCTAGCCGTAGGATGGCGCAATGAGCGCGAAAGATTTCGAGATACTTCGTCAACGCATGCTGGTGGAAATTTCCGCCGGCGTACTTCACGTCAGCGACGTTCTCGGCAAGGCGGCCCTCGACGAACGCGTGATGACTGCAATGGCTAACGTGGCGCGGCATGAGTTCGTGCCGGTCGAGCTTCAACCCTACGCCTACGCCAATACTCCGCTTCCCATCGGTTTCGAGAAAACGATCTCCCAACCCTTCATTGTCGCATTGATGACCGACCTGCTGGAGATCAGCGCGGACGATGTCGTGCTGGAGATCGGCACCGGGCTTGGCTATCAGGCGGCGGTCCTGTCGCAGCTGGCGCGCAAAGTGTACAGCATGGAACTCATCGAAGAGCTTGCCCGGCAGGCAAAGCAGCGACTGCGACGGCAGGGCTGCACCAACATTGAGATCAAGATTGGCAATGGCTATCATGGCTGGTCGGAGCACGCTCCGTTTGACAAGGTGATCGTGACGGCAGCTCCCGACCTCATTCCGCCGCCCCTGCTCCATCAGCTCAAAGCCGGCGGGAAGATGATCATTCCCGCAGGCTTGCCCGATGCGCAACAGCTCGTCCTGGTGGAAAAGAACGGCGACGGAAAAGTCACGACGAAGGAGATCCTGCAGGTCCGGTTCTCGCAGCTGGAAGAGACCGAGCCGGGCATCACGTCCAACTAACCGGGACAGAACGCCGCCATGACGCTCGAATTCACCGTCGGTATAAGCACTGCCGGAAAACATGAGAGCGTGACGGTGGCGGCGGAAGACGCCCTCATTGCTGCGCTCAAGGTCAAATGTGAGCGGCCGAATGCTCTGATCAACTACGTGCGTCGGCGCAACAAGCGCGGCGATCTGCGTCATCCGCACGAGGCGATTGCCGGCAAACGCGAGTGATCGTTGGGCTGATTGGATTACCCGATGGTTGAATGCATCAGCGCGATCACGCTGGCCACTCATGACATGTCGCGCGCCGTCCGTTTCTACCGCATGCTGGGATTCGACATAATTTACGGCGGTGGCGATGCCGCCTTCACCAGTTTTCGGGCGGGCACGAGCTGTCTCAATCTGGTCGCGCAACCGATCGAGCGAAAGTGGTCCTGGTGGGGACGGGTCATCTTCTATCATTCCGACGTCGAATCGCTGCATGCCAGCGTGCTCGCGGCGGGCTACCGCCCGGATACCGCGCCGCGCGACGCGGAATGGGGCGAGCGGTTCTTCCATGTGACCGATCCGGATGGTCACGAGCTCAGCTTCGCCAAGCCACTGCGGCGAGATGAAAGCCGCTGATGTTCGAGGTCGACCACGCAGCGCCGCCCACCGAATTAAGCTTCCGCTCGATCGGCAAGCCGATCCCCCGCAACGAAGACGAGCGGCTTGCGACCGGACGCGGCCGCTTCAGCGATGACTTCAGCCTGGAGGGCCAAGCCTATGCGGTGATGCTGCGCTCGCCGCATCCGCACGCGCGCATTCTTGGCATCGATGCGGCGCGCGCCAAGGCGATGCCGGGCGTGCTCGGCGTGTTCACCGGCGCCGACTGCCGCGCCGACGAGCTCGGCGCCATCCCCCACGATCCGCTGCCCAAGACCAAATACGACATGAAGCTGCACGCGGCGGGCGGCGGGGCGGTGTTCTTCGGCCCGCACTCGCTTTTGCCCGACGCCAAGGCCCGCCATGTCGGGGAGGCCGTGGCTATGGTCGTGGCCGAGACCGTGCCGCAGGCGCTCGACGCGGCGGAGGCCGTCGAGATCGACTATGAGGTGCTGCCGGGGGTCTATCATTCCGAAGACGCGATGCGGCCGGGCGCGCCGGTGATTTGGAGCGAGGTCCCAAGCAACGTTCCGATCGATACGTTTTTCGGTGACCGGGAGGCGACCGAGGAGGCGTTCGCGCGTGCCGACCATGTCGTTGCGCTCGACCTTCACATCGACCGGGTGACCGGACTCCCGCTCGAACCGCGCGCGGCGCTGGGTGAATACGATTCGGCGAGCGGGCGCTACACCCTTCATGCCGGCAGCGGCGGTGCAGTGCGGCAGAAACGCGAGCTTGCGGCCGTGCTCGGCATCGCGCCCGAACGCGTGCGCGTCCTGTCTTACGACGTGGGCGGCAATTTCGGCACACGCAACCGCGTCTTCGTCGAGTTCGCCCTCGTGTTGTGGGCCGCGCGCAAGCTCGGCCGTCCGGTTAAGTTCACTGCGACGCGATCCGAGGCGTTCCTGAGCGACTATCAGGGACGCGATCTGGTCACCAAGGTCGAATTGGCGCTCGCCCGCGACGGCCGCCTG
>Ga0307472_100000941_pt1 | contig 11067 bp, 10 predicted proteins | sample atmos_gasesAM5C__2_FD_204582 | JGI IMG/M metagenome (GOLD analysis project Ga0307472, IMG submission 204582) | Hardwood forest soil microbial communities from Morgan-Monroe State Forest, Indiana, United States - atmos_gasesAM5C_05 | ecosystem: Environmental > Terrestrial > Soil > Temperate... | reverse complement strand
ATGCCGATGGTAAAACGGCTGAAGGTTTTTCCGGTTTCGATCCAGCAAGTGGAGAGGCCGGGAAGACTGGCAATTGTCGGAGCGACGCGCGTGTGCGCTGGAGCGGGCGGGAGCGGCGTGCGGTGGAGGTAGAGCACGTAGAAGGCGGCGGCCGCGATTGCAACGAAGGCAAGAAGCAGCAAGAGAATACGCTTGAGGACGCGGAGCATCTGGATTATGCCTCCGTTTTGGGGAAACCGCATTTCGTGAGTTGGCTTATGTTATCGTTTTTGAGAGGGAGCGCCTAGCGCGCAATAAGTTGGGAGTTTTGTCTCAGTGTTTGTTGACGAAGCGAAAATCTACGTGAAGGCGGGGAACGGCGGGAACGGCTGCGTGGCGTTTCGCCGCGAGAAATACGTTCCGCGCGGTGGCCCGTCGGGGGGCGACGGCGGGAATGGCGGCAGCGTGTATCTCGAAGCGAATCCGAACGACAATACGCTGCTGCGCTACCGCTACAATCGCGAGTTTAAGGCTGACCGCGGGCGGCATGGGGAAGGCTCGAACTGCACGGGGCACTCCGGGGAAGATATGATTTTGCAAGTACCGGTGGGCACGCTGGCACTGGACGATCAGACCGGAGAGAGGATCGCGGATTTGGCCACGCCGGGACAACGCGTGCTGGTGGTGCATGGCGGGCGCGGGGGGCGCGGGAATCAACACTTTGCCAAACCGTGGCACCAGGCGCCGCGCGAACATGAGGATGGTTTCGCTGGTGAAGAGCGGCACCTTCGGCTGGAGTTGAAGCTTTTGGCGGATGTGGGGCTCGTGGGATTTCCGAACGCGGGAAAGTCCACATTGATTTCTGTGATTTCGGCGGCGCGGCCGAAGATTGCGAATTATCCTTTCACGACGCTCGAGCCGAATCTCGGCGTGGTGAACGCCGACGGCGGAACGGGCAAAGGAGGCCGGGAAATCGGACGAACGTTTGTGGTCGCGGATTTACCCGGTTTGATTGAAGGGGCGCACCTTGGGGCGGGGCTGGGGATTCGCTTCCTGCGGCACGTGGAGCGCACACGGTTGCTGGTGCACCTGGTCGATACAAGCGATGCGAATGCGGATGATCCAGTGCACGCATTTGAAGTGATCAACGGCGAGCTGGCGGCTTTCAGCGAATCGCTGACGCAAAAGCCGATGATTGTGGTGGCGACGAAGCTGGATGCGACGACGGACCGAACGCGGCTGGAAGCCCTGCGTGATTATTGCAAGAGGCGCAGCCTGGAATTTTATTCGATTTCCGCAGTGGCCGGCGAAGGCGTGAAAGAGCTGGTGCGTTCCATTGCGGATGCGCTGGATAAGATACCGAAAGCGAGCCTGGAGCACGCTTCGGACGACGAGAGCGAGCCTGCCGCGGTTGAAGTTGATCGTTCTACGCAAGAGGCTACGCAACAGGCCACACAACACGCTGCCGAAGACCGTAATTCATGAGAAAATCGGGAATAGAGATTCTCTGGGAGGCGTATTGACGACAGCGCAGGCGCACCGAACCGCCGCGAAACATCATCCTCGCCGCATCGCCTTGTTCGGCGGCTCCTTCGACCCCATCCACAGCGGACATCTCAGCGTGGCGCGCGCCGCGGACCGGCGGTTCAATTTTGACGAAATCAACTTCATTCCTGCGAGCCGGCCGCCGCACAAGCTCAAGCAGCACCTTGCGCCGTTTCCGCATCGCTTCGCGATGGTGACGCTGGCGTGCACCGAACATCCGCACTTTGTGCCTTCACTGGCGGAGGCAGGCGAAGACTTCAGCGGAACGCAACTTCATTACTCGGTGGACACGGTGCGCTATTTTCGGCACACCTATCATGAGCAGGGCGACCGGCTTTATTTCATCATCGGGGCGGACGCATTTCTCGACATTCCGATGTGGAAGGAGTACGAGACGCTGCTCGGACTTTGCGATTTCATCATTGCCAACCGTCCGGGAATTCGCCCGGAGGCGCTGCGGCTGGTGATTCCGCCGGAACTGACGGCGCGGCCGGGAAGTAAGAAAGAAGCGGAAGCGCAACCGTCACAAGTGGTGGCGCATCTCCATTGCTCGACGGTGTATCTGCTGGAAAACGTTTCGAACGATGTTTCGGCGACCGACATTCGGCGGCGCGCACAAAAGGGCCAGTCGATCCACGGACTTGTTTCCGGGCGCGTCGAGGAATACATTCTGAAACAGGGCCTATACCGTTGACTTTGACCTTTGAATCCTTGCCGCAAGGCGTGCGCCTGGCCGTTCAGGCGGCGCAGGAAAAGAAAGCTGCGGGCATCATCGTGCTGGATCTGAGCGGGGCGAGCGCGTTCACCGACTACTTTGTGATTTGCACGGGCTTCAGCACGCCGCAAGTACAGGCGATTTGCACGGAAATCGAAGAGCAACTCCACAAACAAATGGGCCGGTCGGTGCGGCACCGCGAGGGTTACCGGTCCGCGGATTGGGCGCTGCTGGATTTCGGTGGCTTCATCGTGCACGTCTTCAGCGAGGAAGCGCGGCGCTATTACGATCTGGAGCGGCTGTGGCGCGCGGCGCCGAAACTCGAAATTTCCGATGCGGTGGAAGGGTTCGCCGCCGCGGAGGACGCAAGCGAGCCAGCCTTTCAGCGCGATCCTTACTCTGACGGGCATCTATCCAGCCGCGGGCATGGGCGCCGTTCCGGGACATGACCGCCGAGCGATTGCCGTGGATTGGAGAAGACCCGGCGTCGCTGCGCCTGCTGGAACTTGCCAAGAAAGTGGCTGCCGCGCCCACCACGCTTCTCATCACCGGAGAGAGCGGCACCGGCAAGGATCATTTAGCGCGGCTGGTTCATGAACTGGGGCCGCGGCGCGATGCTCCTTACCTGAAAATCGATTGCGCCAGTTTGCCCCCGCAGCTTGTCGAGAGTGAATTGTTTGGCCACGAACGTGGCGCATTCACCGGGGCAGTGGAGCGCAAGCTGGGGCGCTTCGAATTAGGTGGGAATGGAACAATTGTTTTGGATGAAGCAGCTTCGCTTTCGCCGAATGCGCAAAGCAAGCTGCTGCGAGTGTTACAGGAGCGGGCGTTCGAACGGCTGGGCGGCACGGAAACGCTGAAGATCGAGGCGCGGATCATTGCGCTGACCAATGTGGACCTCCCAGCTGCCGTTAAAGCGGGTACCTTTCGCGAGGATTTGTTTTTCCGTTTGAACGTGCTGACACTAACGGTTCCGCCGTTGCGCGAGCGGCGCGCAGATATTTTGGTGCTTGCGGACCATTTGCTGGCGGGGCTTCGCCCCGCTCACGGACGTCCTCACGCGCAATTGAGCGAGTCTGCGCGACGCATGCTTGCGGCCTATTCGTGGCCGGGGAATGTCCGCGAATTGAGGAATGCTCTCGAACGCGCGGTCGTTTTCTCCGGCGTTGGCCGCGGCGCGGCGAGCGAAGAGAATGACACTTTGGAGCCGGAGAATTTTCCTGAGATGGTTCGTGCGGCGGCTCCGGGTGCGGCCAGCCCGGTAGCGGGGTTGCGTTCGCTGGAAGGCGTCGAACGCGAGGTCATCGCTGCGACGCTGGAAGCTACGCATTACCAGATCAGCCGGTCCGCGGAGATCCTTGGAATCAGCCGCAAAACGCTTTTGGAGAAACGGAAGAAATACGGATTGAAATGAAGATAGAAATTGCAGAGTGGAAATTGGAAAATAGAGAGCGACATTTCCCCTTCCTGATAGCTGACGATTGAAGGCTCCGCATGCGCCTGCAACTGCTCTTGATCGGCAAAACGCGCCGCCCGGAAATGTGCGCGATTATTGATGATTACGTGAACCGCATCCGCCGGTCGTGTCCGATTGAAATCCTGGAGGTTCGCGATGCGGAGGCGGCCCTCAAGAAACTTGAGGTCGACCGCGGCGCGACGCCCATCTTGCTCGACGCGGGCGGCAGGACCATCGATTCGAATGCTCTGGCCAGGTGGCTCGGTGATCTGCGCGACCGCGGCACGCGCCAGGTGATTTTCATTTGCGGGAATGCGGGAGGCTTCCCGGAATCGCTTCGCGAGCGCGTGGCGCAAAAGCTTTCGCTCAGCGCCATGACGCTTTCCCACGAACTGGCCAGGGTAATGCTTGCGGAGCAGCTCTACCGCGCCTTCGCGATTCTCTCCGGCAGCCCCTACCCGAAATAGCCGGGCTGGTGTACAACCTTAGCTGCCATGCCCATGCGCATCATTCCGGACGAGAACCAGCCCTCAGTGGCTATCGAGATTCCTCTCGAAAAACCGCTGCCCGATTACGACTTAGAGCAACTGGAGCAGCCCACGCCCCGCGATGTAGACGGCATCCTGGTTGCGCAGGGCTTCCGCGACCTGGTGGACGATGCTCGCGGCATCTTGACCGAGTTGATTGCCGCTCCACCCTATGAACATCATAAGGATGAGAGAGTTCTCGAAATCGACCTGGAGGCGCGCCCGCACCCTCTCGAAATCACGCAACTCACGGGTGCTATCTGTCCGACGGAGGATGAAATCTACCGCCCGGGCTTGTGGATTGTCTTGTTCGATCCTGCGGCGCGGCCAAGGGTTTCGCTTCCGGAGGCCACGCTGCGGCGCATTTCCGCCATTGCCGCCGAGTTGGTGAAACGCCTCCAACTGGCCTGAAATGTACGCCTGCTTCACTCCACTATTTTCTTCAGCACATCTATGAACCACCGAAAGGATCTCTCGTGATATTTCTTAGCGAATCACGGGACTGTCACCGAGGCACATAGCGCTTTGGTTTCCCAGTGTTACGAGCGCTAAATGTACCGAGAGCGGCGAAGAGAAGCTAAAGCACTGACCAAATGGAAAGTTCTTGAGCGAACTTGGATTCTACGGCGGGGAAGAAGAGAAGCTTCGGCATAGCGCAATTCCCTTGTCTTACTGGTTCGAAGCTAGTTGGTCTTACGGGCGAAGTGGAAGACCATAGGAGTGTCTTTGTCGCCTTCGCGCCAGGTCCAGGTCTCCGTAATGTGATTGGCATCTTCGAAGCGAAGAACGAGGTGGTGCTGGTGGCCGGCGGACGGCGATGGCAAGTTTCCTGCGCCCTGGTAATCAAAGCTGAGTTCCTTGACATCCTCCGATGACGGCACCACGCGCATGCGCGGCTGATTGTTGGTGGGGCAATAATGTACGAGGGCGATGCCGTCGCGATCCATGCTGTACAGCGTGACCATTTCCTCCATGCCGGAAGGAGCGAGCTTTTCCATCACTGCGGTGCCGGAGGCCAGCACCTCAAAGCTGGTTTTCGCGGCCATGCCGTGAGCGTCCTTGCCTTCCCACTGACCTGCCAGCGATTGCAGCTTCTTAAACGCCGCTTCCGATGGCGTTCCTGCAGACAGAGACGAATCTAGGAAACCGGCGAACAACAGAAGGACACAAAAGGACAAAGCTCTAGGCAGGGTCATAACGGGCCTCCCTATCCATTCAACCTTCGAATCGAGAGCGATTCGGAAACACGCCTCGTTGCCCTATTCGACGCCGACGTCCGCAGAACGATAGCAAGGCGCAAGCCCACACAAAGAAGTCTCATAGACTCTACACATTGAAATGTGTAGAATGAACTGCGGGTGGAACATGCCTACCAATCTGGCGATTGACGACCGGCTCATTGAGGAAGCGCGCAAGCTCGGGCGGCACCGCACAAAGAAAGACGCGGTGACGGCGGCGCTGGATGAATATATCCGGCGACGGAAACAGCAGGAGATTCTGCCGCTGTTTGGCACGATGGATTACGACGAAGACTATGACTACAAGGGCGAACGCAGCAAAAAGCGCGCGTGAATGTCCTCGTTGACACTTCGGTGTGGTCGCTGGCGCTGCGACGCAAAGGGCAAAACCTGAATGCTGGAGAGGCTGCCGTCGTTACGGAACTATCCCAGCTGATCCGGGAAGGCCGCGCCAGGTTGATCGGGCTGGTGCGGCAAGAACTCTTATCGGGAATACGAGATGCCGGACAATACGAAAAGCTGCGGAACACTCTGCGAGCCTTTCCGGATGAGGAAGCGAGCTTCGTCGATTACGAAGCCGCAGCCAAAGCGGGCAATGCGTGCCGCGCCAGGGGAATCGCGGTATCCGTCTCCGACATGTTGATCTGCGCACTTGCGGTGTCGCGGGAATGGGCCATTTTTACGACGGACCCCGTTTTCAAGAAATACGCGAAAGTTCTTCCCCTCCAGTTGCACAGTCCGCGGAAATAACAGCCCCAGAAGCCCCAGAAAACCTATGACGAGGGCTTCAGGAAGTACGCTGGGAGCCGGTGGCAGTGGCGACTTCGATGATGGGATTGGGCAAAGTGCGCATGGTGCGCACGAACACTTCGACGATTGAGCCGTCGAACTGCGCGTTGGCGCAGCGTTCGAGTTCGGAGAGCGCGTCGGGAGCGCTGCGCGCCTTTTTGTACGTGCGGTCGCTGGTGATGGTGTCGTACGCGTCGGCAATGGCAATAATGCGCGCGCCCAGTGGAATAGTTTCACCCGAGAGCGCGTTGGGATAACCCGAGCCATCAAAGAATTCGTGGTGATGCAAAACCATTTTGCGAATGCGCGCGAGCGGCGTGAGCGGGTCGAGAATCTTCGCGCCAAAACTAACGTGCGACTTCATCGTCTCCCATTCTTCCGGATTGAGCGGCCCATTTTTGTTGAGAATGCTTTCGGGGATGCCGACCTTGCCGATGTCGTGGAGCACCGCGCCGAGGCGAATTTCTTCGACTTCTGCGTCGTTCATTCCCATGGCTTCAGCGATGAGAGCAGCGTACGCGGCGACTTTTTGCGAATGGCCTTGCGTGTAGTGATCCTTGGCGTCAATCGCATAAGCCAGCGAAGTGACGGTGTCCAGAACCGCTTGCGGGAGCGCGTGCGGGCCCTCCGCCTGCGAAGCAAGGGAGTTGCTGTCCGGTTCCGTGGCGCTGAGCGATTCCGTGAATTGGCGCAAGCGCTGATAGATTTCCTCGAATGCTTCGGGACCTGTCGAGAAAAGGCGCTTCAGCGTCACGCCCAAATAAGCTTCGAGAACGTCGCGCTTCCATTTTTTCGCTTCGTTGGGATCGAAATGGTCAGCAGTGGAGACCGCGTTGCCGCCCTGATGTTTCGAAAGGTACATCGAAGCGTCGGCCACCTGGATGAGCTCCTGCGGCGATGAGCCGTGCAGTGGATAGCAGGCAATGCCGAAGCTCGCGCTGATATTTTTCTCGCGCAGGAGCGGATCGGCGGAAACCCATCCGCGGAGCTTGCTGGCGAGCTGCCGGGCGTGCTCCATGGTGGTTTCCGGCATGAGAATGACGAATTCGTCGCCGCCGTAACGCGCGACGACGTCGGAGCGGCGGCAATTGGTCTCAAGAATCTGCCCGACGCGCTGGAGAACCAGGTCGCCTTCGAGGTGGCCGTAGAAGTCGTTGACGAATTTGAAGCGGTCCAGGTCCATCAGGACCAGGGCGAAAGAGCGGCCCGCGCGCGTAGAGCGCTTCCATTCGGAAGAAAGAGCTTCCATGAAGAAGCGATGCGTCTTGACGCCAGTGAGGCCGTCGGTGATGGCTTGTTCCTGAGCCTTCTGGAAAGACAAGGCATTGTGCAGCGCGCCAGCGATGAGGTCGGCGAGCGTGCGAAGCAGCAAGATTTCTTCTTCGGAGAAGTCCACGGGCGTGGACGACTCGATGTACAGGATGCCGTGAAGCTGCTCGGCGTAAAAAACCGGCAGAGCGACGGCTGCAACGGAGTCCGGCAAGAGCGGCTTCAAAGCGCTGTCCGCGGAAGAGCCGGCGCGGAAAAGCGCCATTTGCCCGTTGCGAGCGACGTGTCCGACAAGGCCCGTGCCAAGAGGAATGCGCTGGCCGAGAGTGCCGCGGCGCGTGCCCGCTTCGGCCTGCACCACGATTTCGCGCGTAGCGTAGTCCAGGGAGCCGATGCCGATGTGGTCGTAGGTGAGTCCGGCCTCCAACTGTTCAGTGATCTTCGCGAGCATCTCGTCGGGATTCAGCGTGGCGATGGCGTTGCGAGAAATGGTGTTGAGCAGAGACAGGTGGCGTGCTTTGGTCCGCTCTTCGTGAAACAGGCGGGCGTTTTCGATGGCGATGCTGGCTTCGCTGGCCAGCACGCGGAGCAATTCGAGGTGGCCTTCGTCAAAAGCGCGCTCGCTGTCGGAGAAAACGGCCATGGCGCCGATAGCGTGGTCGTAAGCCACTAGGGGAACGCCGCAGAAACAGCCTCCCTTGCGGATAGGTTCGACGCCGAGCTTTTTGACTTCATTGACATAATTTTCGCGAATCAGAACCGGCTGCCGCGTTCGAATGATGTATTCGGTGAGATGGTTTCCGGCGGGGCGCGTGCGCCGAGGCACGCGATTGCCGGCGATGATTTCCAGTTCAAAGCGAAGTTCGTCGTGCACCGGATCGAGCTCAGCGATGTAGAAATTTTCAACGTCAAAGAGGCGGCGCAGCTCCTCCCAAACTTTCTTGGTGAGCTCCTCTCTCTGCAGCGTCGAGCTGAGGACGCGCCCGATTTCGTTGAGCACGTGCAATTCTTCGGAGCGGCGCGAAGTTTGCTGGATCAAGTAGCTATTCTCTACGGCCATTCCGATTTGGTGGCCGAGAGCCAGCAGGAGACGGAGCTCGGCGGAAGTAAAGCGGCGGTTATCCGGAGTGCCGAGCAGGAGAACGCCAAAGGCCTGCTCCTTGGCTTGAAGGCTGATGGCCACCACGCTGCGCAAACCCTGAGCCAGAGCCAACTCGCGGAAGCGCCGAATGGATTTTTCCTTGTCCAAAGCGGAGAGCGAATCGTCGCGAAGGTCGCGGAATCCCAGCAAGCCACCGAGGCGCGCCACCAGGCTGACAAGATAATCGTCCAGGCTTTCATTCTGTGTGGCGCGGCAGAATTCGTCGGACAATCCAACGGCGACGACGGAAGTCGGCCCCTGCGGGTCACCGTGGTGGAGGAACAGCGCTCCGGCGGGAAGGCGCACGACACCGAGGACACGATCCAAAGCCTGTGAGAGCATGCGCTGAATTTCGCCGCCGACAAAACTCGAAGTGGCAAGGTTGAGGTTGGAGAGCGCCAGCATGTTGCGCTCGATGCGGCGCTTTTCTTCTTCGTAGAGCGCCATAACCATGAGCATGGCGACAAAGGCGCAGGGGGCGGTGGCGACCACGTTCATGCTCGGGCCCTGAAGCTCGGGCGTGGCTTTCAGATAATGCAGTGCCAGCCACAGAACTCCCCAGGAGCCAAAAGAGAGTCCGAGAAGACGGTCGGCAAGAGTCTCCTGGCGACGGCTTTCCTGCCAGAAGATGACGGCGACGCCGAGGAAAAGAAGCGATGCCGGGATGACAGCAGAGATCGAGAATTTATTGGTGGCGTTAGCCGCAGCCCAAAACCCGATGAGAATCACAACCAGAAGCGCGGTGAATTTCCAGGGCTTGCGCAGCGAATAAATTTGGGCGCCGAGGAAGAAGAGCGCGCCAGAAACTGCGAAGAGCCAATGGCCCAGCGCGCTCTCGAGGAAACCGGGAATGCTTTCTTGCGTGAGGGCAGGCGCAACGTAGTGAAGTCCGAAAACGAACCAGGCTATGGTCCAGAGGAGCAAATAGCTTTGCCGCTTGAGAGTGTAGATGTAGGCAAAGAAGCCCGCCACAAGAAGCGTGGCGATCAAGAGCGCCAGGGAAATGAAGCCTTGCTGGATCAAGACCACAATCAATTCTCCGCCCCTTCAAAGGGGTGGCCGTGCGCAAATACCAAGGCGCAGAATTCCTTAGTGTTGTGATCTGCGGACATGCCCCCAATCAGTCACACAAAGAGGCACCTGTGCGGCAACGCTGAAAGCCGCGCCAGACACAAAACAAGGTACAGAGATTATGGATTAGGAAATTTTGTAGAAGCAAGCGTACAGCGGTACTGGTTGCCAAAAAGACATAGGCGGGGTAACAGGTTCAATACAAAGTAGGTTAGGAGAAACTCAAGTCTTAGGAAGATACTTCGACAGCCAACTCCCTTGGTGCTTGTTCCATTCCCATTTTTGCGGCTTTTTTGACGCCGCCGCCTATTTGTGAGGTTCAACGAGTTGGACTTGGTGGTGGTCCAGGAGGTCGCCGGTGGCGTGATCGAGCGCGGCGACGGCCAATTGGAAATTGACCTGGGATTGAATGAGACTCAGCTCGGCCTGGGCCAGTTGGTTTTGGGCATCCAGAACGAAGAATACCGTCTCGGCGCCAAGTTCATACTTGCGCTCATCGGCGTGAAGCGTTTCTCGAGCCAGATCCTCTGCGACTTTGGCGGCTTCCATGGAGAGCTTGGCCTGTTCGAGAGAGTGGACTGCGTTGGTGACTTCGAGCGTGATGCTCTGGTCGGTACGGCGTTCCTGGTATTGGTCGCGGCTGCGGCTGATCAAGGCGTCGGCAAGATTGGCCTGGGCGGAGTGCCGCCTGATGGGGAGGTTTAGCGTGAGCGATACGCCGTAAGTTGGGTAGGTAAAGTGAAGGGTCTGGCTGAGGCTGCCGGTCAGCCCGATATCCATCAGCGGCGGCGGGGAGCTGTTGAGGCCATTTCCTGAGTAAAATCCGGAAAGTTCCAGGTCCGGCTTCAGACTATTGTGAGCCAGTCGAACGCTGAGCTCATCGGTGGCAAGCTGTTCCCGCGCGGCTTCGAACTCGGGGCGATTGGCGAGCGCGCGGGAGAGAGCTGTGGCGATGTCCGTGCTTGGCAAATCGCCGACGGGGGAAGGCTGGTCCGTAAGATCGAGATCCAACACGCGAAAGTTCGGATCGAGGTCGGCGGCAATGTCGCGCCGAAAATTGTCCGCGGTTTGTTTGAGCGTGTACTCGGCCTGAATCACCACGACGCGACGCGAAGCAACCTGCGACTCTGAGCGATAGATGTCTAAGGGCGGCAGCGCGCCGAGGCTGAGGGCCTTCTTGTCGTGGTCATAACTCTTTTGCGCTTCTTCTAGCGACTTTCGCTGCACGTCGAGATTTTCCCGGGCGAAAACCACACTCCAATAGTCTTGTACAACCTGGAGAGTGATGCTGTTGACTTCGGCGGTGAAGTTGGCGCGCGCCTGTTTGAGGTTGCTTT
>Ga0307472_100000940_pt1 | contig 11069 bp, 8 predicted proteins | sample atmos_gasesAM5C__2_FD_204582 | JGI IMG/M metagenome (GOLD analysis project Ga0307472, IMG submission 204582) | Hardwood forest soil microbial communities from Morgan-Monroe State Forest, Indiana, United States - atmos_gasesAM5C_05 | ecosystem: Environmental > Terrestrial > Soil > Temperate... | reverse complement strand
ATTCTGCGCAGCAGGTTTGTTGGCCGTTCAGCGCTTCTCCTTGAGTCGCAACTCCTCGAACGGAGCCGTGTACGGGTACGACGGGACGAGGGCCACGGCCGCCTCTTCCACGCGCGGACCGATCGCGTTGATGGGCGCGTTCTCCCAGATCGGCGCGAAGACGACCCGATCGGCGAGCAGGCGCTGGATCTGGTGCAGTAGCTCCTCGCGCTTCTTGCGGTCGAGCTCGCGAGCCTGACGCTGGAAGAGATCCTCGACTTCGGGCAGCACGCCGTACGCGTACAGGCCGCCGCGAGTGGCCATGCCCTCGATCCGGGTGGCCGCATTGCCGCCCGCGCCCTGCGCCGCCAGGAGCACGCCATGTAGCTTCTTCTCACGCCAGGCGGTGAGGAAGGCCGCACGCTCCATCGTGCGCATGCGCATCCGGATCCCCACCGCGCCGAGGTTGCTCAGGATGGCCTCGGCCATCGAGAAGTAGGGTGGGTTTGGCGTCAGCTCTCCCCCGTCGAAGCCATTGGGAAAGCCGGCCTCGGTGAGGAGCTGCCGGGCGCGTTTGGGATCGAAGGCGGGCGGGTCGAGGGGCAGCGCGAACTCCATGTGGCGAGGCACGATGCTGTTGGTGAGCCCTGCGAAGCCCAGGAACTCGGCCTCGTTGATCGCCTTGCGGTCGACGGCGGTGCTCGCGGCCAGCCGTACCCGCCGATCGGCCCATGGGGACTTCGGTTCCCATTGGTCGAGGAAGTCCAGGAAGAAGACGGCGTTGCTGCGATGGGCGCTGATCCTGAACCCGGGACTACGGCGTAGCTGCTCGGCCACCGGGCCGCTGAACGTGTAGGCCACGTCCACGTCGCCGCTCCTGAGCGCGGCCGCTCGTGTCGTCTCGTCGGGGATGCTCTTGATGATGACGCGCTTGACGCTGGGGGACATGCGCCAGTACCCGTCGAAGGCCTCCAGGACCAGCTCGATGCCGGGCGTGAACGAGACGACCTTGTAGGGTCCGGCCCCGACGGGGGCCTTCTTGAACCCGTCGTCGCCCACCCGCTCGACGTACTTTTTCGGCACCACCCATCCGCTGCCGGTGGCGGTGGTGCCGTAGAAGGTCATGAAGTCGGGCCACGCCTCTTTGAGGACGAAGCGCACCCGGCGAGCGTCGACGACCTTGACCTCCTTGACCTTGCTCTTCAGGAGCGCGGCGGCGCCGCCACGGTAGCGCTCGAAGGAGAACTTCACGTCTTCGGCGGTGACGGGCTCACCATTGTGGAACTTCGCCGGCCGCAGCACGAAATCGAACGTGAGCCCATCGGGCGACATCGACCACGACTCGGCCAGGCACGGCGTCATGGGCCCCGCCGGCATCGGCTTCACGAGCGCGTCGTGAATCGCGTAGAGCACCATGAACGGTGAGATCGCGGATTCCGTCTCGCCCGGGTCCAGCCAGCGAGGCGCCACCGTGATGTGGGCGCCGATCGTCAGCTGCCCCTCGGCGGCGCCGGCCTTGGGTGGACCGGGGAGCATCGCGCCGAGCATGAGGGAAAGGGCCCCAGCCGCCAGTAGCCGCAACGCACGTCGCATGGGCCTGCTCCCTTCGAACCGGTGTGATTCGCCAGACCGGCCGCACCTGCCTGGATCACACCCTTCGTTCCACTGTTGCTGTGCCGTCGACATCGGCCACCAGTATCCGCCACGCCCGATTGAGAAGTCGACTACCGAGTGCGAGTAGGCGGTAAGAGGTGTCCAGATGCCGCTGACCGTCAATCGCCGGTCCACCAGGGTGATGCTCATCGGCGGGGAAGATAGTCCCCTAGCCCGGCGAACGCAAGCTACGGTACGAACATCCCGTCGCGCTGGACTCGCACACTCACTGCGCGAAGACACACTGATGAAGCGCAGACCCTTGACGATATGTCAGAATGGCGGTCGCTCCGTCCCACACCTCCGGTCGCACGGGAGAATACAATGGTTGACGACAACTCCTCGATGAAGCGTCGGCTCGCCGCCATTCTCGCCGCCGACATCGCCGGCTACAGTCGCCTCATGGGCGAGGACGAGGCCGCGACGGTTCGCGACCTCAAGGGACATCAGGCGGTGATCCTGCCGCTGGTGGGCCGCTACGACGGCCGCATCATTGACACGGCCGGCGACGGCATCCTGGCCGAGTTCCCGAGCGTGATCAACGCGACCGAGTGCGCCGTCGAGATCCAGACCGTCATGGCCACGCGCAACGAAGGGGTGCCGGAGTCGCGGCGCATGCGGTTCCGCATCGGCATCAACCTGGGTGACGTCATCCATGACGACACGCGGATCTACGGCGACGGCATCAACGTCGCGGCGCGGCTCGAAGGCATCGCGGAGCCCGGCGGTATCTGCATCTCCCGCCAGGTGTTCGACCAGGTGAGCCGCGCGCTCAAGGCGGATTTCCAGGCGCTCGGCCCGCGCACCTTGAAGAACATCGCGCAACCGGTGGACGTCTTCGCGATTATGCCCGCAGACCGCGGCGCCCCCGGCCCGGGCGTGACGGGCCCCAATGCCGTTGATCTGAAGCAGGAGATCCGCTTCTGCACGGCGCCCGACGGCGTCCAACTCGCGTACTCGATGATCGGCCAGGGGCCGCCGCTGATGAAGACCGGTAACTGGATGACGCATCTGGAGTTCGATCTCGAGAGTCCTATCTGGCGGCATCTCTATCACGAGCTGGCAAAGGACCACACGCTGGTCCGCTACGACGCCCGCGGCAATGGGCTGTCGGACCGAACGGTGGACGAGATCTCATTCGACGCCTACGTGAGCGATCTGGAGGCGGTGGTCGACGCCTCGAACGTCGCGCGGTTCGCGCTGCTCGGGATCTCCCAGGGCTGCTCGGTCTCGGTCGCGTATGCCGTGCGCCACCCCGAGAAGGTGTCGCATCTTATCCTCTACGCCGGCTACTCACTGGGCTGGAACAAGCGCGCCCGCAGCGCGGCCCAAAAGGATGAGGATGCCGCCATGCTGACCCTGATGCGCGTCGGTTGGGGCAAGGAGAACCCGGCCTTCCGCCAGCTCTTTACCTCCCAGATGATCCCCGGGGGGACCAAGGAGCAGGCCGACTGGTTCAACGAGTTGCAGCGCATGACGGTATCGGGGGAGATGGCCGCCCGGATGCACGAGGCATCCGGCGACTTCGATGTCACCGCGCTGCTCTCGCAGGTCAACGTGCCGACGCTCGTGCTCCATGCGCGCGACGATGCCCGCGTCCCGTTCGAGGCCGGTCGTCGGATGGCGGCCGGCATCGCGGGCGCCCAGTTCGTCACCCTGCCGGGGCGCAACCACCTCTTCCTCGAGAGCGAGCCTGCCTTCGGCCAGTTCCTGGAGCACACCCGCGCCTTCCTGGCGACCTGAGCGGGCCGACCCCTTGCCCTTCACCAGGCCGTCCAGATCCGGGAGCATCGGGAACAAGCGATTGAAGCACTCATGGTCAGCTACCGGACCTCCCGGAGCGCCGCGTCGACCAGCGCGTCCATCATCCATCGCACCACCGCCTCGGTCTCGCGATCGGTCGCCCCGCAGATGTCCTTGAGGATGATCATGGGCTCGATGCCGTAGACGACGGCCAGGGCCTTCAGCAGGCGTCGATACGTGCGAGGCAGGAGGCGTCGTCGCAGGGGATGCAGCGTGGTGGCGAGAATCTCGGTCCGCTGCCCGCGCCGGAAGGGCTCCTCCTCGAGGAGCCCCGCGGCTTCCAGCGACTGATGCTCGAGCGCCAGCTGGAGCGCGGCGCGCATGTGCGGCTCGTACTCGGCAAAGCGGGAATAGGTTCGATCGAGCAGCTCGTGGAGCCGCTCCTTGGCGTCGCCGTGCTGGGGTACCGCGCGCCGCACCGGCCCCAGCGCCTCCGCGATCACCGCGCTCACGAGCTTCGAGCGGGAAGGAAAGTAGCGGTAGGCCGTCGCCCGAGACACGCCGGCACCCTGGGCGACCTCGGCCACGGACGGGATGCCCCCGCGCCGCACTAGGCGGACCGCCTCGTCGAGCAGGCGGCGGAACACCCGGCCGCGGTGGCCCGAGCCGTGATCGGGAAGCGGGTAGAAGGGTCTGGCGCCTTTCTTCATTCGGCGGTAGTATGACCTACTTTTTGAGACGCGTGTCTCAATCACCCGTGCCGCAGCGCGGCAGCCGGGAGGCGACAGTGCTCGTCGAACGCATGGCCATCGAGATCGAGGGCGAGGGCGAGCCGGTGCTGATGATCCACGGCCTCGGCGGGACCTCCAACACATTCACACCCATGCTGGCGGCGCTCACCCATCACCGGACCGTTCGATTCGACCTTCCAGGATCGGGGCGCTCCCACCGGGTCGAGGGTCCGCTGTCGCTGGCCCTGTTCCTCGACAAGACCCGTGTGGTCCTGCAGCGAGTGGGTGTGGAGCGGGCGCACGTGGTCGCGCACTCGATGGGCACGATCATCGCGACTCACCTGGCCGCGTCGGATCCCGGACGCGTGGCCAGCCTGACCCTCTTCGGCCCCCTGCTCGCGCCGCCCGAACCGGCCCGCGCGGCCCTGCGCGAGCGCGCCGTCCAGGCGCGCGCGGGCGACATGCAGCCCATCGCCGACGCGCTGCTTCGCGTCAGCGTCGCGTCGGAGACGAGAGCGCGGAGACCCGCGGCCGTCGCCTTCGTCCGCGAGTCGCTCATGCGCCAGGATCCCGAGAGCTATGCGCGTACCTGCGAGGCGCTGGCCGAGATGGGACCCCCCGACACCTCCCGGATCGGCTGCCCGGCGCTGCTCGTCACCGGCGACGAGGACGCCATCGCCCCCCCCCAGGCAGTTCGCATGCTGGGCGAGCGGATCACGGGGAGCCGGGTCGAGGTGCTCCGGGGCTGCGGGCACTGGACGCCGGTGGAAAAGCCCGAGGAGTGCACCGGTCTACTGAAGCGATTCCTGCACGAGAGGAGACCGACATGGCGAACGTCCTCTTCACGAACGTCCGCATCATCGACGCCACCGGTGCCCAGCCCTATCAGGGCGAGGTCCTGATCCAGGGCAACCGCATCACCCGCGTCGGCCGCGGATCCCGCAGCGTCGCCACGACCGGGGTGACGGTGATCGACGGCGCCGGCGCCACCCTGATGCCTGGCATGTGCGAGGCCCACACCCACTTCGGCTGGACCAACTCCAAGACGCTGGACGCCATCCAGAAGATGCCGCCCGAGGAGCACACGCTGTGGGCGGCGCAGGTGGCCAAGCTCTACCTCGACCACGGCTGGACCTCCTGCGTCGGCGCCGCCACGCCGAAGCCCCGGCTCGACTGCGTGATCCGCGACGCGATCAACTCCGGGCAGATCCCCGGACCGCGCTACCTGGCGGCCAGCCAGGAGATCACGGTGACCGGCTCCCTCGGCGACGACATGCTGCCCCACCTGCCGTTCCCGGAGATGTCGTTCGGCTGCGTGGTGGACGGCCCGGACGGCATGCGGAAAGCCGTGCGCATGTTCCTCAAGTACGGCGTCGACCAGGTGAAGCTCAACCTGTCCGGCGACAACCTGGTCCCCGGCGCGGACGCGCTCACTAGCTGGATGAGCGACGAGGAAGTCGCGGTCGCTGCCCACGAGGTGAAGGTGCGCGGCAAGCGGCTCGCCTCCCACGCGCGCTCCAGCGAGTCGGTGAAGCAGAGCCTCCGCCACGGCGTCGAGGTGATCTACCACGCCAGCTTCACCGACGAGGAATCGCTCGACATGCTGGAGGCGAAGAAGGACAGGATCTTCGTCGCGCCGGGCCTCTCCGTGATCATCCGCCTGCTCTACGACGGCGAGGTCGTCGGCATCACCAACGATATGGCCAAGCGCATGGGCTACGAGCTCGAGCTCGAGGCGGCCGTGAACAGCATGAAGGCGATGCTCAAGCGCGGAATCCGGGTGCTGCCCGGCGGCGACTACGGCTTCGCCTGGGCGCCGCACGGGGAGAACGCCCGGGACCTCGAGTACTTCGTCAAGTACCTCAACATGACGCCCATGGAGGCTCTCATCTCGGCGACGCGATGGGGCGGGCAGATCATGATGCGCAAAGATCTCGGCGAGGTCCGCGAGGGCTGGCTCGCCGATCTGCTCCTCGTCGACGGGGATCCGCTGGCGAACATCTCCGTTCTTCAAGACAAGACCAAGCTGCTCGCGATCATGAAGGATGGCGAGTTCACGAAGTCGCCCGAGATTCGCTCAGCCCGGAGCCGTTTCGTCGCATGACGCGGTTCTGGAAAACGTTCTGGGCGCTGCTGATCGGCGTCCCCCTCCTCGCCCTCACGGCCTGGGGGCTCCAGGACAACCCGCGTCTGTTCGTCATCACCCTGCTCAACGGCCTGACGCTGGCGTCGCTGTACTTCATCGTGGCGAGCGGCTTCACCTTGGTCTTCGGCCTCATGCGCAACGTCAATCTCGCCCACGGCTCGCTCTACCTGCTCGGCGGCTACCTCGGATTCTTCACCGCGCAGTTCACCGGCTCCTGGCTGCTCGCGCTCGCCGCCGGCTTCGCCGCCGCGGCGCTGGTCGGGCTGGCCATGCAGGTGTCGATCTTCCGCTTCATGCCCGGCCAGGACCTACGGCAGACCCTCGTCACCATCGGATTGTCCATCGTGATCGCCGACCTCCTGATGTGGGCGATCGGCGCGCAGGTGCACCAGCTGTCGCCCCCCGCGGTGCTCGACGGGCCGCTGCGAGGCCTTCCGGTCATCCGGGCCTATTCGACCTACCGGCTGTCGCTGCTGCCGATCGGCATCGCGATCGGCGTGGCGCTGTGGCTGTTCCTGAACCGTACGCGCGTGGGCATGATGATCCGGGCCGGCGTCGACGACCGCGCGATGCTCGCGGCCGCCGGCGTCAACGTCAACCTCGTGTTCGCGACGACCTTCGCGATCGGCGCCGGACTCGCCGGCCTCGGCGGCGTCATCGGTGCGGTCGAGCTGTCGTTGGTGCCCGGTGAGGACACGCGGCTGCTCCTCGCCTCCCTCATCGTAGTGATCGTGGGCGGGATGGGCAGCATCGTGGGGGCGGCCATCGGCGCGGCCGTTCTCGGCCTCGCCGAGACGTATGGACTGGCCTACGCGCCCACCTACAGCGTGGTGTTCACGTTCGTCATCCTGGTGCTCGTGCTCGCCTTCCGGCCGCGCGGCATCCTCGGCCGTCCCGCATGAGCGCCGCCGACTGGCGCCGGGCCATGAATCTCCAGCCGCCGCGCCCTGGCCCGACGGGTGGACCGCGGACCGGCGGCAGGCCCGAGCCTCGACCGCGGCGGTCGTTCATGAATCCGATCCGCGTGCGGCACGTCCTGGTGCTCGCGTTCCTGGTCGCCTATCCCTGGTTCGCCACGCCGTTCTTCACGTTCCAGATCGGGGCGCAATCACTGGCGCTGGGGCTCATCGCGCTCTCGCTCACCTTCCTCGCTGGCTCCGGCGGCATGATCTCGCTGGCCCAGATGACGGTGGCCGGCCTCGCCGGCTACATGGTGGCCATCTTCGGCACCGCCGCCACCAACGGCGTCACCCTGGGCTGGCCGTGGTGGCTGGCGGTCCTGATCGCGATCGCCATCGCGGTCGTGGCCGCCGCCTTCATCGGCTGGCTGTCGGTCCGCACCGAGGGCATCTACACGATCATGATCACGCTCGCCATCGGCGTGGCCTTCTACTACCTGACGCTGCAGAACTACGCCGTGTTCAACGGCTTCCAGGGTGAGCAGGAGGTGTTCCCGCCGACGCTGGCCGGCATCTACTGGCGTGATTCCAAGCCGTTCTACTACCTGACGCTGGCCTGCGCGCTGGTCGGCTACCTCTTCGTCGTGTACCTGCTGCGCACGCCCTTCGGCATCGCGCTGCAGGGCATCCGCGACAACGCGCGCCGCATGCAGGCGCTCGGCTTCAACGTGACGGCCCATCGGGTGGCGGCCTACGCGGTGGCCGGAGCCCTCGCCGCCGTCGGGGGCGTGCTGTTCACCTGGTACAACGGGCTGGTCACCCCGGGCTCGGTGGGCACGGGCTGGCTCATCAACATCCTCGTCATCGCGGTGCTCGGTGGCATGGGCCATCCGATCGGCGCGTTTCTCGGTGCAATCGTGTTCGTGCTCCTGCAGAACTTCGCCATCGACGTCATCAACCGCGAGCGCTTCAACCTGGTGATCGGTGTGGTGTTCCTCATCATCGTGCTGTTCTCGCGCGACGGCCTGCTCGGCTGGTGGGCGGCCCTCCGCGCCCGGATGTCAACTCAAAGAGGAGGGAGTCCATGGACAGCCGCAAGAAAACGGTTGTACGCGCGCTAGTCGTCGTCGCCGCCGTCCTCGCCATCGTGAGCGGGGCCGCGATCGCGCAAGCGCCTCCGGTCAAGATCGGCCTGCTCGCCACCCTGGAAGGCCCGTTCGCGGCGGGCGGCCAGGACGGCATGCGCGGCGCTGAGCTCGCCGTGAAGCAGCGCAACGGCGTGGTGGCCGGCCGCAAGATCGAGATCATCAAGGCCTCGTCCGACGCCAAGCCGGACGTGGCGGTGAACGCCACCCGCAAGCTCGTCGAGCAGGACAAGGTCGACGTCATGGTCGGCCCGCTGTCCGGCTCGGAGGGCATCGCGGTGAAGGAGTATTCCAAGACCCAGCCGAACATCACGTTCATCAACGGTTCCTCGGGGGCCCAAGGCGCCACGCTTCAGAGCCCGTCGCCGAACTTCTTCCGCTTCAACACCGACGGTGGCCAGTGGATGGTGGGCGTCGGCAAGGCCGCGCTCGACAAGGGCTATAAGCGCGTGATGATCATCGCCGAGGACTACGCCTTCCCCTACTCGCAGGTGCAGGGCTTCATGACCGAGTACTGCAAGCTGGGCGGCAAGGTGCCGGTCAAGGCGTGGGTGCCGCTGGGCGGCAAGGACTATTCCTCGGTGATCGCGCGCATCCCGAAGGACGTGGACGCGCTGGTGGTGGTGCTGGGCGGCGCCGACGCGGTGAACTTCCTGAACCAGTACGAGCAGGCCGGCGGTGACAAGCCGATGGTGGGCGGCTCCATCACGGTCAGCCAGGACATCCTGAACTACAAGGGCAAGCGGCGCGACTCGCTGGTCGGCACCATCGCCGGCGCGCCGATCGCCGACGCTTACGAGGCGCCCGAGTGGAAGGCGTTCGTCGCCGACTACAAGAAGAACTTTCCCGACGGCTACCCGAGTCCGTCGCTGTTCGCGCTGGTGTACTACCTCAACATGAAGGCGACCCTCGACGGCCTCGAGGCCGTGAAGGGCGACCTCTCGGACGGGCAGAAGAAGTACCGCGACGCGCTCACCAAGCTGGTGCTCAAGTCGCCCGTCGGCGACGTCAAGCTCGACGCGAACCGCCAGGCGATCGGCACCACCTTCGTCACCGAGGTGGTGAAGGACTCGCAGGGCAACCTCTACAACAAGGTGCTCAAGAAGATCGACAACGTGAACCAGACGCTGGGCGTGCCGCCCGCCGAGTTCAAGATCGGCTCGCGCGACGAGCCGAATTGTCCTTAGCAGGCTGATGAAAAAGACCCATCTGCTTCGTTGGCGCCCTCGGCCGCACGCTCAACGTGCTGGGAGTACGCCTCGCGTGCGGCCTTCGGGCGCCGCCTCGCATCTGGACCTTTTTGATCAGCCTGCGGTGGGTTGCTGATGGCGGTTCCAGAACTGCACTCGCGAAGTGCCTCCGGGTTTCCCGGGGCGCGGAGCGTGGGGGGTGTGGGGGGCCATATCGGGGCCCCCCACGCCAATGCCGCTCTGGTGTTGGAGGGCGTCACCCGGACGTTCGGCGCCCTGCGCGCGCTCGAGGACATCTCGTTCTCGGTCGCCGTGGGGGAGCGCCGCGCTGTGATCGGGGCCAACGGCGCCGGCAAGACCACGTTGTTCAACGTCGTCACTGGCGACTTCCCGGCTACGCAGGGCCGGGTGCGATTTTTCGGCGAGGACGTGACCGTCCTGCCGCCCCACGAGCGCATCCGCATGGGGCTGCGACGTACGTACCAGTCCTCGCTCCTGTTTCGCGACCTCAGCGTCCAGGACAACCTCTTCCTGGCGGTGCGCGGTGTCTCCCGCAACCGCTTCAGCTTCCTGCGCGCGTCGCCCAACGGCCCGGTCAGAGAGCTCCTCGAACGGGTGCGGCTCACTCACGAAGCCACGTCTCCGGTGGCCGCGCTGTCGCACGGCCAGCAGCGCCAGCTCGAGATCGGCATGGCGCTGGCGGGGGCGCCGCGTCTCATCTTGTTCGACGAGCCCGCCGCCGGGCTGTCGCCCGGCGAGCGCGCGGAGCTGGTGGCACTGCTCCGGGACCTGCCGGCCCACATCGGCTTCGTCCTCATCGAGCACGACCTCGACATCGCGCTGCGTGTGGTCGACCGCGTCACCGTGTTGCACAACGCGCGCGTGCTCAAGCATGGCAGCCCGGCGGAGATCGAGAACGACGCGGAAGTGCAGGCCATCTACATGGGGGAGCGACGCCACTGATCCTCGAGATCCAGAACCTCGACGTCTACTACGACCGCGCCCATTCGCTGCAGGGCGTGTCGCTGGCGCTCGACCATGGCGTCCTCGCGGTGGTCGGCCGCAACGGCATGGGCAAGACGACGCTGTGCAACGCCGTGACGGGCCTGGTGCGGGCCTCGGGGAGCGTGAAGCTCGCCGGCGAGGAGATCCTGGGGCTAGCGCCCAACGTGATCAACGGCAAGGGCGTCGGCTACGTCCCGCAGGGCCGGCGGGTGTGGCCCTCGCTGTCCGTGGACGAGCACCTCCGCCTGGCCCGGCGCCGCGGCCCGTGGACGGTCGAGCGGATCTATCAGACGTTCCCGCGCCTGGCCGAGCGCAAGCGCAACGGCGGCTCCGAGCTGTCGGGCGGCGAGCAGCAGATGCTGGCGATCGGGCGCGCGCTGCTGTTCAACCCGAAGCTGCTCGTCATGGACGAGCCGACTGAGGGTCTCGCGCCGATCATCGTGCAGCAGGTCGAGGCAATGCTGAAGGCCCTCACCGCCGAGGGCGAGATCTCCGTGCTGCTGATCGAGCAGAACCTCGGCGTGGCCATCGACGTCGCCGACACTGTTGACGTGATGGTGAACGGCCGCATCACCCGC
>Ga0307472_100000939_pt1 | contig 11073 bp, 13 predicted proteins | sample atmos_gasesAM5C__2_FD_204582 | JGI IMG/M metagenome (GOLD analysis project Ga0307472, IMG submission 204582) | Hardwood forest soil microbial communities from Morgan-Monroe State Forest, Indiana, United States - atmos_gasesAM5C_05 | ecosystem: Environmental > Terrestrial > Soil > Temperate... | reverse complement strand
GCGGTGTGCTGACACCCGTGGACTAATAGTCCAATGGTTTGACCCTACTCCTTCTTTTTCCGCTGCCGTGCCTTCTGCTTATGGACCTTGGCTGCGGCTTTGGCGGCCTTCGGTCGGGCCCAGCGCAGTGACGTTGCTGAGATACCTTGGCGAATCACTCGCCCCTGGGAACGATGGGCGCTCGCTTTCTTGTTCGACAAGCAGGCGTCTTCGATCAACTGACCGCGCGACTGTGGACCTGAACGTCAGCCATGTCCCGTCTCGTAATAGCAGCAACGGCAAAATGAGGGGCACGAAGGGCGCCACAAATGCCGGAAGAAGCGGAATCTGACTCGCGGGGTTCAGTGAAGGCCGCCACAGCAACAACGCCACCGACGTGGTCCAAGGCCAGCTCACGGTGGCGACGAAGGTCAGCCGCGAAATTCTAGGCAGCGCCGTCCATTCACTCAAGACCAACAACGCCGGCAGAATCAACAGCGCCTGATTAAACGGCGTGAACAGCGGGAAGGTAAGCACGGTCGCCATCAAGAACGCCGCCACCACCAGAGTGAACTGCCGTGAACTTTCGAGAACGTTTCGATTCCTCCATCCAAATGTCAAAAGCCAAATGACAATGAGGACGGAGATGACAACTCCAAACTTGTCGCCCAGAAATAGCCGGAGCAGGGAAGTGGTGGGGAAATATTTCCGGTACGCCGCCATACCCGCGAAGAAATAGCTCAACCATCCCGGAAGAAGCAATTCTCCAGCCCCGATCAGCACTGCAATAGCGACGCCAAAACCAGCCACCAAGCGCCATCTAGCGCGCCACTCGCCCGCCGCCCAAAGGATGAACCAGACCAGCGGCAGAACCGCCATCTGGGGTTTGATTGTCGAGAAGGCCAGGAGCACGCCGGCGGTCACGAGATAACCCTTATGCACGCACCACGCGCCAGCCGTGATCAAGCACGCGACCACCAGTGCTAATTGCTGGTGGCGCATTCCCTGTATGATTTGCGGGCTGCTGAGGGTAAACAGAATCAGCGATGAGGTTATCGTCCAGCGCGGCCACCAGTCGAGGAGGCCCAAGCTGAACGCGACCGTCAAACCCGCGAACACACCCAAGACACATGGAGCCCAGAACCGTACCTTGAGAAAGTCCGTGTAAATCGTAGGCGCCACCAGAAACACAACATAGAGTGGATACGCAAAGCGCTGCTCATCAACCACGTGTTGCGCAGCTTCCTCCGGCGTGACAGCGTGGCCGTAGAACACGATCTGGATCTCACGGCTTACCTCGGGCCCATAGGGATTGCGTCCGTTTAGCAGAAGCTCCCGCGCTCCCACCCAGCGCGGATACAGATCCCACATTTGGGCCTTGAGCCCGCCTTGTTGCAGGTCCTTGGCATCCGCCCAGGGGCTCAGAATCTGCTGCACGTACAGCCATGTAGTTGCGCTGACGCACAAGCTCAACACGAACCAGAGAGGAATCCGTCTTTGTCTTAGCGATGTCACAGGATCAGAACAATCAGAACAGATGTGCGGAAGAAGTGTAACAAACCTTGTAAGTCTACGTAGGCGCGACGTACCGCCTCTACAAAATCCTCTACACTGCCGAGCGCTATACACCGCCGCAGGCAGACCTCAAAACAGCGGATTGATAGTCCGCTGTTCCCACAGAGGCATGGCGGGAAACCGGTGGCAACTGAGACACAGAAGGCCACGAAGCGCGCAGGAACGGACCACAACCGAGCAAGTGGTGTGCAAAGCGACGAATTAAGGCGCAAGAACAGGGAGTGGGTAATTTGGCACACGGCAAGAGGTTTCTGGGCACAGGAGCTGTATGCAGGCGATGGTGGGTGTTGCCCAAGACGCCCGGATGCAACCGATGCCTCGGAAGTTTCGCTATATAGAGTTCATCGCCTGCGAAGTGCCAGTAACGATCTCGCGCGAACTGGATGATACTGACAGATGGTGAGTGGTGCCCGAGAGAGGAGTCGAACCTCCACGCCTTGCGGCACACGGTCCTAAGCCGTGCGTGTCTGCCATTCCACCACTCGGGCTAGATTTCCTCTATCGTAGCACTCTGCTTGGGCTTTCTGTGGTGGGTGATCGCGACCATTTCCCGATCACGCCCGTATATTCAGGGCGGTCGTGCTGATGTGCTGGATACCGCCGTTTACCAGTCCGTTAATGTCCTTCCTATTTTGACTGGCTTCACATAAGGGGCTAAGGTAAGCCACCGCAACTTCGCAGCTTCGACTTTGTTCACAGGAAATGCTCCGATGAAAACGCATTTATCCGAGAAACGGGTCGTAGTCCATCCGCGCGAGAAAGCGCAAGATTCAGATAATTCTTTCCGCAGTCGCCGCAATTTCATCAGCAGTGCTGCGTGGGCCGCAGGCGCTATTGGAATGTCGCCGCTGCTCGGCTCCAGTAGCACCAAGGCCGAGGCGGTGACTACATCCGGTCGGACACGAGCAGTTCAGGCGTTTGATATCAGGCGAAATGCTGCTCTTGCCGAGTTCAATGCTCCCGCGGCTTTGCACACTGATAATGGCGACGAACAGCGATACAGCAACAAGATTGGCAACTACTCGAAGGGCCTTCCACATAATAGTCTTGGGGAGGTTGAGTTAGCCGCGTACAACGCCTACCTAAATGCAATTCGAAACGGTCAGCCTTCGGACTTCGAGAACATTACTCTGGGTGGCACTACCCGGCTGACTGATCCACAGGCCGGCTTGGCATTCGGTTTGGAGGGCGCTGATTCCGCAAACTTATCCGAGCCCCCATCCCCCGCAGTTGCCAGCCAGGAGCGGGCGGACGAGGCGGTGGAGAACTGCTGGATGGCGCTCTTGCGCGACGTTCCGTTCACCGACTATGCCACCGACCCCATGGTTAGCATCCTGCTGCAACAGGTTTCTTTCGGAGCTCTACCCCTTCGTCAGCAGTACACAACGTATTTGCCTGGTATCGATTACATGACTAATTTTTCGCCCTGGCTGGCCGTACAGGATGGGCGGGGTCCATTCGGCCCGAACGCGATAGAACAGCAGCAGTTACGTTATCTGCGCAATGGCCGCCATGGCCATGTTGTGGTTGCTTAGTAGTAAGGCGGGCTTTAATGCGAGCAACCCGTACAATAGCTCACGTACCCAGATTGGTTTTGGCACGTTTGGACCTCCACATATCAGTGCACTCATGACCGAGGTCTCGGCTTACGCGCTCAGGGCGCAGTGGTTCCAGAAGTGGTGGGTGCATCGCGCCCTGCGGCCAGAAGCTTATGGCGGTCTTGTGCATAACGCGAAAACCGGCACGGCGCAGTATCCGTTGCACGCGGATGTTCTGAATTCGCAAGCGGTAGCCGCGGTGTTTGCAAAAAATGGCACCTACCTTCTGCCCATGGCATTTCCGGAAGGTTCACCCACGCACCCCAGCTACGGTTCCGGACACGCCACTGTCGCCGGCGCCTGCGTAACCGCGTTGAAAGCATTCTTCAACACGGATAATGTCGGTTTTCCCGACCCGGTGGTTCCTACTGCAGATGGTCTCGACCTGCAGCTCTACAAAGGCGCAGATGCAGGGCAGATCACACTCACCGGCGAGTTGAATAAGCTCGCCAGCAACATTGCTCAGGCGCGAAACATCGCTGGAGTGCATTGGCGTTCGGACGCAATCCAGGCCATGCTGTTAGGGGAAGCCGTGGCCATCAATATCCTGCGGGATCAAAAACGCTGCTACAACGAGTCTTTCGGCGGCTTCTCATTTACAAAATTCGACGGGACTGGAATCACTGTCTAGAAAAGCGTTTCGGGCGTCGCTTGGTTGCCGACTTAAGGAAAGTAAGCATTCGATTAACAGCCAGCCTGCACGGAAAGCCGACCCTTGCATGAAAATTTCCAAAGTCAGGATCCGGCGGGAACCCATGCGGATCGAGTCATCTTTTCGCACCATAACTCCGAGGCTACTGGCACTGCGATTTACTACGCCTCAAAGCTAACCTCTTTCCCTCCCTTCTCACTCCCGCTAAACTGATTGCCTTATGGCAATCCCGACACAGCCCGACATCAAGCTCGTTAATACCAACGATTATCGCGAGAGCTATTCCAACAGCGTGCAGGTGCGCGTGAACGTTTGGGATTTTTTCCTGGTCTTTGGTACCTTGCAGCAGCAGAGCGAGTCGCAGGTCGAGGTCCGCAATTTTCAGGGGATTTATCTTAGCCCGCAGCAGGCCAAGGCGCTCATGGCAATCTTGCAGCAGAACATCGCAGGGTATGAAAGCACGTTTGGAGAGATCAAGCTCGATCCACGCATGATGGGACAAGGCCAGGTGCAGTAGGGCTGTCGCGGGGGGCCCGGTCCAGGATTCATCCCGCATTTGACTTCGCCGAACGCGTCGCAAATTGAAAACTGCTCGCCAATCGCTCGGAATCCATCCTGCTCTGGTTTTTGTCCTTATCTTTGTAGCGGTTTTTGCGCTGCACGCGCCACTGTTGCGCTTGCCTTATTTCTGGGACGAAGCCGGCTACTACATTCCCGCCGCTCGTGATCTGCTTCTCACGGGATCGTTGATTCCCCGGTCGACGCCCTCGAATGCGCACCCTCCGCTGGTGATGACTTACCTGGCAACGTGGTGGAAGCTCGCCGGCTACACACCTCTGGTCACTCGCACCGTGATGCTATTGGTCGCAACATTCTCGCTGTTGGGCGTGTTCCGCCTGGCACAGCGGGTTGCCAACGAGGAAGTCGCGCTCGCCTCGGTGCTCTGCACCGCACTTTACCCTATCCTCTTCGCACAAAGTTCATTGGCGCATGTGGACCTGGCCGCGGCGGGCCTGATTTTTTGGGGACTCCATGCATATGTGGACGGTCGTCGCGCAGCAACTGCGTTCTGGTTTTCCTGCGCAGTTCTGGCCAAGGAGACGGCAATTCTGGCGCCTCTTGCACTGTTTGCCTGGGAATGCGGCGGCAGCGTTCTTCGACTTCGTTTGGCCGAGTCCTCCGAGAGACCGCCAGGCGGAAGCGCTAAAGACAGACTTCTGCTTCTGGCTCCGCTTATCCCGCTCGTCGCATGGTACGGATTTCACTATTCCCGCACTGGATACGTCTTCGGCAACCCGGAATTCTTTCGCTACAACGTACAGGCCACCCTGCATCCGTTGCGAATAGTGCTGGCTTTATTGATACGTCTCTGGCAGACGTTCGGGTATCTCGGCCTCTCCCTGCTCACACTGGGAGCACTGTTCGCCATGTGGCGCCAGCCACTGAACGAAAACGGAGTCGAGCGGCCGAGGATCATCCTGGAAGTGCAATATGCGTTTCTTGCCGTAATCACCGTTTATGTGGTGGCGATGGCTATTTTGGGAGGCGCGTTGCTGGCACGCTATCTTCTCCCGGCGACTCCGCTCGTAATCATCATCTGCATTTCAACCCTGTGGCGGCGCGCGCGCCTGTGGCTGGCGGTCGTAACAATCGTAGCCCTGGCATTTATCTGGGGGTGGTTCGTGAACCCTCCCTACGGATTCTCCCCAGAAGATAACCTCGCTTATGGCGATTACATTCGGCTCCATCAGCGTGCGGAGAGTTTCCTGGAGGCGCGTTATCCAATGGCTCGAGTACTGACCGCGTGGCCGGCGACCGATGAACTGACGCGCCCCTATCTCGGCTACATCACGCGTCCCATGCGTGTAGTTCAGATTGAAAACTTCACTGCTGGGCAGATAATCTCCGCTACCGATCTTCGTTCCAACTTCGATGTTGCGATGGTGTTCTCAGCAAAATACGAGCCGCGCCACTCTCCGCTGGAACGATGGCGCCCGTGGCAGCAATGGAAAGCCCGCTTCTTCGGCTACTACCGCGACATTCCGCCCGCCGCCGCTGCGCAGATTTTGGGAGGGCGACTCGTCTATATAGAAGCTTGCAATGGCCAATGGGTGGGAATTATCGAGATGGAGCAAACGATCGAGGCTAACGCCCACGCTGCGAATCCGGCGACGATACCATCGTGGGCTTGGCAGCAGTAATAATGATTTTCGGAATTCCCATGGCAGCCATGTACACGTTTTATCGCGTGCGCAAACTGCGCACCGACGAGCGGCTCGCCGCGCTGGCCCGTGGAGTAGACGTTCCTATGCAGCCTGATCTGCCGGAAGGAGAGCGCTCGCGTCGTTTCGGCATTTTGCTGACCCGCTGGAGCGATCGGCTACATGGCGACTTTCGCGCTGATCGCGCGTGTCGAGCAGACGCTTGGATGGCAGCCGCCTTCGGCATCATTCCTCTCGCCCTCGGTTGGGGCTTCTTCGTCGATTCGGCGCTGATCCGGAAAGATCTGCACGCGTAATAACATCATCTTTCGGGGGTGCCCGGTCAACCTCTGCTCCCTATGGCAACAATCTTTGCCAACTCGATGGCCTCCCTCAGCGGGCTGAAGCCGATCACCGTTAGTGCCTGGACCGCAGCGCTGAAGCTCTGCGCCACCCAAAAATCAGCTCTTGTTTGGTCGGCCGAAGCGGCGGGTTCTCTCTGCCTTCAGGCAGAGCTTCTTGCCGACAGATCGGCGATGGTAGAGGGCCAGAAGGAGAGCGTCCCGAATCGGGAGGTGGGGCGAAAAACATTTGCCTTGGGGTGGCGCAGCGCTTTCAGCGCTGCGATAAAGTTCCGGCTCAGGGCGGCTTTAGCCGCTGAGGTGCCTTATGGCCGCTTCTCCGCGGGGCAACACAGGATACAGTTGCTATTTCATTACTGCATCAGCATTTCAGAAACAGAAACTGCTCCAGTCAGACAGAATGGCGCGGCTGTTTTTGGAAGTTCTGCGGCACTATCGCCTGCAGAAAAAATATCTGCCGCATGAGTTTGTGGTGATGCCAGATCATTTCCATCTGCTGATCACTCCCACTGAGACACTGGAGAGAGCCCCTGCAGCTGATCAAAGGCGGCTTCTCTTTCAGAGCCAGGAAGGAATTGGGCTTCGTGAGGGAAATTTGGCAGATGAGCTTCTATGATCGGACGGGTTCGATCTGGACGATATCCCTCAGCGGCTAAAGCCGGTCGATGTTAGCGCCTGAATCGCAGCGCTGGAAGCGCTGCGCCACCCAAAAGCAGTGTTCTCCTTGGTGCTCGATGACTCCCTCAGGGGCTAAAGCCGGTCAGTATTAGTGCTTGAATCGCAGCGCTGAAAAGCTGGCCCTGAGCGAAGGCGCCACCCACCCGTTTCACCATTCGCCACGCAACCCAGTAGCACGCTAATGCCCTCACTCAGTCTGCCGGGTGTACAATTCTTCTGCTGCTTCTCATGATTTCGGCGGAAGCATCTGCTCTGTAAGACTCGACAACCAACTCCTCAGCCACGAAAGTTTTCTGCAGAGGAGGTTTTCCCAGTGATTTCGTTCAGCGTAAATAAGCGTCGCGTAAATGTGGATGTTGATCCTTCTACTCCTCTGCTCTGGGTCCTGCGCGAAAACCTGGAATTGACCGGGACCAAATACGGCTGCGGCATGGCTCAGTGCGGAGCATGCACGGTCCATATTGACGGCCAGGCGGTGCGCTCGTGTGTGGCTCCGGTAACGCGGGCTGCGGGGAAAGAAGTCACGACTATCGAGGGACTCTCGCCCGATTTAAGCCATCCTTTGCAGCGCGCCTGGCTTGAGATCGACGTGCCGCAGTGCGGGTATTGCCAGTCGGGACAGATCATGAGCGCAGCGGTGCTGCTCAACGAGATTCCCAATCCAACGGATGAAGACATCGACCAGGCGCTAACCGGCAACATTTGCCGCTGTGGGACGTACCCGCGAATCCGGCGTGCTGTTCATCGCGCTGCTGAGATGATGGCCAAGGGAGGTGGGCGATGAATGCGCTTCGCGAATCTCGCAAGCCGAGTTTTACCGGCGAAGTGCCGCGCCGCGATTTCCTGAAGCTGAGTGTGGCGGCAAGCGGGGGATTGCTGATCGGCTTTTATTTGCCGGGCATGCAGCCAGAGGCGCAAGCGGCGGCTTTCGCGCCGAACGCGTTTGTACGCATCGGCACCGACGAGTCGGTCACAGTAATCGTGAACCACTCGGAGATGGGTCAGGGAGTCTTTACCGCGCTGCCGATGATCCTGGCGGATGAGCTCGATGCCGATTGGACAAAAGTGCGCTTTGAGCCTGCGCCGGTGGATCCTGTCTATAACCATCCCGTGTTCAAGATGCAGATGACCGGCGGCAGCACCAGCACGTGGTCGTCGTTCGATCAATTCCGTCAAGCCGGGGCAGCAGCGCGAGCCATGTTGATAACGGCTGCGGCGCAAAAATGGAATGTTGATCCGGGAACTTGCCGTACGGAAAACGGAGCGGTGATACACAGCGCGTCAAATCGGCGAGTGTCGTATGGGCAATTGGCTGAGAGCGCGGCAAAGATCACTCCTCCGCAACAGGTCACATTGAAGGATCCGAAAGATTTCAAACTCATTGGCAAGCCGCTAAAGCGTCTGGACACGCCGGAAAAGACGAACGGAAAAGGCATCTTTGGGATTGATGTCAAGCTGCCGGGAATGTTGACCGCGGTCGTCGCGCGTTCGCCAGTGTTTGGCGGCAAGGTCAAAAGCTTCAACGCCGACAAAACCAAAGCAATGCCTGGCGTACGCAAAGTCGCGGAAGTTCCCTCAGGAGTAGCAGTGATCGCCGACGGCTTCTGGGCAGCTAAGCGCGGACGCGATGCCTTGCAGATCGAATGGGACGAAGGTCCCATGGCCGATTTCAACAGCAAGTCGCAACGCGAGCAGTATGTGGCGATGGCAAAGCAACCCGGATTGAGTGCGCGAAAGGAAGGCGATGCCAGCGGCGCAATCGGATCAGCCGCGAGGAAGATTGAGGCAGTGTACGAAGTCCCCTATCTGTCGCACGCCATGATGGAGCCGCTCAACTGCGCAGTTGATCTTCGCGCCGATCGCTGCGAGATCTGGACGGGCACGCAATTCCAAACCGTCGATCATATGAGCGCAACTCGCATCGCGGGACTAAAGCCTGAGCAGGTGCAGATTCACACCACGCTGCTCGGCGGTGGTTTTGGCCGCCGCGCGAATCCTGCGTCGGATTTTGTCAGCGAAGCTGTGCACGTCGCCAAAGCTGCCGGCGCGCCGGTCAAAGTGATCTGGACGCGCGAAGATGACATGCACGGCGGCTTTTACCGGCCAATGTACTATCACTCACTTATCGGCGGAGTCGATGCAGAGGGAAATCCGCTGGTCTGGTCGCATCACGTCGTGGGCCAGTCTATTGTGGCGGGCACTCCCTTCGAGAGCGTGATCGTCAAGAATGGGATCGATGGAACGTCGGTGGAAGGACTCGACGATATTCCGTATGCGATCCCAAATCTCAACGTGGAATATCACCCCGCCAAGGTTGGAGTGCCGGTATTGTGGTGGCGGTCGGTAGGCCATTCGCACAATGCCTTTGTGAAAGAAAGCTTCATTGATGAGTTAGCTGCATTGGGTGGCAAAGATCCTTTTGAGCTTCGCCGGAGGCTGCTGGCCAAGTCTCCTCGGGATTTGGGAGTGCTCGAATTGGCCGCCGAAAAAGCTGGATGGGGGAAGCCGCTGCCGGCTGGACGAGCGCGGGGGATCGCAGTGCATGCATCGTTTGAAAGTTACACCGCGCAGGTCGCCGAAGTGTCAGTCGATTCCGGCGGCAAAATCCGCGTTCACCGAGTTGTGTGCGCCGTCGACTGCGGCAGATACGTCAATCCCGGAATCATTGAAGCGCAAGTGCAAGGCGCCGTGATCTTCGGGCTGACTGCGGCCTTCTATGACGAGCTCACTTTTGAGAACGGCCGCATTCAGCAAAGTAATTTCCACGATTACCCGATGTTGCGGATTAATGAAACACCGGAGATTGAAGTACACATCGTCAAGAACAACGAAAAATCCGGCGGCATCGGCGAGCCGGGCGTCCCATGTGCGGCGCCGGCGGTCGCCAATGCGATCTATGCTGCGACTGGAAAACGCGTTCGTAAGCTGCCGATCCGGATGAACGAAGCGGTCTGAGGGCCGCAACAATGAACCGCCACAAAGTTATATTGCCAATCATCTTTGCTGTTTCACTGTGGGTTGTGAGCTGCTTTGTGGGCGCGAGCGCTGCTCCCAGCGATGAGCAGCAAAACCCAACTTCTGCGACAGCGCAGCGTAATGCGGCAGCTGCTGCCTTTGAAGCAATGCTACCGGTTCTGCATCACCCGCGTTGCATGAACTGCCATTCTGCTGGCGACTTTCCCCGGCAAGGTGATGACAGCCACCCGCATGCCATGAACGTGCGTCGTGGTCCGGAAGGCCGCGGAGTAACGTCGCAAAAGTGCAGCACGTGTCATCAGGATCACAATCTCGCGGGACCGCACCTGCCTCCGGGAGCGCCTGACTGGCAAATGCCCCCACGCAACATGCCAATGATTTGGGCTGGCCTCACGGACAATCAATTATGTGAGCTCCTCAAAGATCCAAAACAAAACGGCCATCGGAATGTAAACCAAATCGTGGAGCACATGACCACCCCAAAGCTGGTTTTGTGGGGCTGGAATCCAGGCGAGGGCCGCACCCCGATACCAGTGGGTCAAGCCGATTTTGCCGCAAAAGTTAAAGAATGGGCTGCCGGAGGAGCCGCGTGCCCCGCCCCTTCCAGCTCAGCGGCATTGCATATCACAGATCGCTAGAACTGCTTTAGCTCCTGCCAGTAATTCCATCATTTCCAAGCGTTTCGGCTCGTCGCCAGAGCCGAGTCGAACCTTTTCATCCAGAGTTGAATCTAAGTAGATGATGCAGGTCTCGGGTGAAAAGCGTTTGGAGCTTTCTGGGGAGGGTTCGATGTTGGGCAAATTGATTGACGCCATCTTCGGCTGCTGGCACGGCCATTACAGCTTTCCTATTACTGTTCGCAAAGGCTCGCGCCACAATGCGGCGGCTTCGCTCACCGGAACCTATGTTGTATGCCTTGATTGCGGCAAGGAATTTCCTTATGACTGGCACGAGATGAAGATGATTGATTCTGCTTCAGAGCGCAGCGCTCGCGTGGGATCGCTGGCGACTAAGGAAGCTGCATAATCGTTTAGCTGATGCAAAAGCCGCGA
>Ga0307472_100000938_pt1 | contig 11073 bp, 10 predicted proteins | sample atmos_gasesAM5C__2_FD_204582 | JGI IMG/M metagenome (GOLD analysis project Ga0307472, IMG submission 204582) | Hardwood forest soil microbial communities from Morgan-Monroe State Forest, Indiana, United States - atmos_gasesAM5C_05 | ecosystem: Environmental > Terrestrial > Soil > Temperate... | reverse complement strand
TTATTGGTTGAGGCTGGCTGGCCGCGCACTCCTAAAGATGGTTTTGTGCGTGGCGGAGGTCTAGCCTGCGCGCGGATCCGGCATCGCGGCAAGAAATCCGTTGACGAAGATCTGATGTTAGTGCGCTCAGCCAAAGATGCGCCGCGCTGGATGGTGATCGATCAGAAAACTGATCGCCAGAGCGCCTTGTCAGAGGGCGGCATTCAGAAACATTTGGCCAAGATGCTTGCCGAGGACTACCGGTAGGGACAACGAAAGAATGAGCGAGCAATTCATGGAAGCAATCGTGCAGGGCAACCTGGAAGAAGTGAGCCGGCTGCTTCAATCCGGCAGCGATCCAAATGTAATTTTCGATGACGTGCCGGCGTTGTACTACGCCATTCTGGAAGGACGCATATCAATAGTTCGACTGTTGCTCGAAAGTGGCGCCGATCCCAACTTCGTAGCTGATGAACCCATAGCCACGGTTTACGACGAGAAGCCGCTGCTGCTGGCAATGGCGGCACGCAACATGATGAACTGGGATCAATTTCAACCGATGGTAAAACTGTTGGAAAGTTTTGGAGCGACGGATACCGAAGGCCGCGTTGAGTCAGTTGCCGAATTTCAAAACCGTGAGCAAGTGTTCAAGCCCTTTCAAGCGAGAAGGGACGCTGAGCTTCTTCATTGATCCGTTGGCTTTGCCCAATCAGCGCACTGGCTAGGCAGTCAGTTTGATTTTCATTCACACCGTGGCTGCAGCCCGGTGCCGGAGCAGCAGCTTCGAATTAAGTAGCCGTTTCAACGGCTTCCTTCGCGCAAGCAACGGAAACCGTTCAAACGGCATTGATATATTTGACTAATCCTTGAGCAGAAGCTTTGCGTGAAACCAATGGCTGGCGGGTTCGGGGCTCCGCCGCCGGATGTGAGGCATGGCTCCGCCTTGCCGTAGCTTTGCCAACCCATTGCGGGGCTCCGCCCCGGTTTGGGCTCAGCCCTTGGTTTTGCTCACCAGCAACTCTGCGAGGTTAGGGCGAAGCCCAGACCGGGGGCTGCCACCCCAAACTACTTTAAGGCGGGCTTACGGCGGGGCAGAGCCAACCGCCGCACATCCGGCGGCGAAGCCGCAACTCAGCGGGCACATGACTGTACGCAACGCCCTGTTAATGGATTAGCCAAGTATGTTATTGCCGTTCAAACGGTTCAGCACTTTTTAACGCCGTGCTCGGGCCACCGGGCTGAAGCCACAGTGTGAATGAGACACACCAAGAACCAAACTGACGGACCACTATCCCAATTTCAGCTCTTTACTTTCCGCGCCTCAATGCCAGAATAGCCGCATGAGCGGCGTCCTTTATCTCGTTTCCACACCCATTGGCAACCTCGAGGACATCACTGGGCGGGCCCTGCGAGTGCTGGGCGAAGTCGATCTGATCGCATGTGAAGATACCCGCCACACACAAAAACTCCTCAGCCATTACGGCATCAAAACCAAAACCATTAGCTATCACGAACACAATGAAAACGAGCGCGCCGCGCAATTGCTCGAGCGTTTGCGTGGCGGCGCAAACATCGCCATGGTCTCAGATGCGGGCACACCCGGAATAAACGATCCGGGCTTTCGCCTGGTGCAGTTGGCCCATAAGAACGGGATGCCGGTCGTTCCCATTCCCGGGCCCAGTGCGTTGATCACGGCGCTGGCTGCCTCGGGCCTGCCCACCGACGCGTTTTTCTTTGCGGGGTTTCTGCCGCCGCGTTCAGCCTCGCGACGAGTACGTCTGGCTGAGCTACGCGACCAGCAAGCCACATTAGTCTTTTATGAAGCACCCCACCGCATCGCGGCGGCGCTTAAAGATGCGCGAGAGATTCTGGGTGAGCGCAAGGCCGTGGTGGCTCGCGAGCTGACCAAGCTCCATGAGGAATTCGCGCGCGGGCCTTTGAGTGAATTGGCTGAACGCTTTTCCGCACCGGACAAAGCGCGCGGTGAAATCGTTTTGATGATTGATCGCGCGGTTGAAAGCGAAGCAGCGCCGGCGCAATCGACAGAGACGATCGCTGCCTTGGTCGCCGAGCTGGAGAGCGAGGGATTGGACCACCGGGCCGCGCTTAAGAAAGTGGCGCGCCATCTGGGAATATCAAGAGACGAGGCTTACCGGCGATTGGTAGCTGAGCGAAACCGAACATCCTGAGCTTTTCAAAAAGAGCGGGGGCAAGCCCGCCTTCCCGACCTGCGCGTCTTCATCACACCGCAGTTCATTTCCGATTGAATGCTTTCATCCGGCGTCCGCAACTCAAGCTTGAACAACTCGCAGGTCAGGAAGGCGGGCTTGCCCCCGCTCTCTGTCTTACGCCTGTTACCCTGATCTTAACCCTCACTGCGCCGATCGGGCAGTCACCTGGACCGGTAATCCCTTATCAACCTTTGGCCGCGTCGCGCGAGTGCCAATCTCCCACAGCGTCAAATAAATCGTCCGCGTGACCTTCTCCATCTTCTGGTAATCGATCTTCTGCGGCTCGTCACCCGGCCGGTGATAGTCTTCGTGCTCGCCATCAAAAAAGAAGATGATCGGAATGCCTTTGCGCGCGTAGTTGTAGTGATCGCTCCGATAAAAGAAACGATTCGGGTCCTTGGGATCGTCGTAACGAAAGTCGTAGCCGATGTTCAGGTAGTTCTTATTCACCGCCTCGCTCAACTCACCCAGTTCAGTGCTCATCATCGCATGACCGATCACGTAGATATCATTTGGACCAGTCAGCGTACGATTGCGTGTATTCGTATCTCCTTCTTTTTTGCTGCGCCCGATCATGTCGATGTTCAACTGCGTGACAATGTGATCGAGCGGCACAGTCGGATTGTCGGTAAAGTACTGTGATCCCCACAGGTCTTTCTCTTCACCACAGTGCCAGACAAACAGCACCGAGCGTTTGGGTCGCGCCGCCGCGTGAGCCAATGCTTCAGCCATCGCTAACAGCGCCGTCGTGCCCGAGCCGTCGTCATCGGCGCCGTTACAGATCGGATCGGGGGCAGCCGGCGCACAGATACCGACGTGATCGTAATGAGCGCCCACCGCCACGTACTCATCCTTGAGCACCGGATCGCTGCCTTCCCAAATGCCTACGACATTTTGGGTCCAGAGCCTTTCACTCTTGACCGTCACGTTGATGCTTAGTTTCTTATCGGCGTTCAGGGCAAAGGGCGCCTGGCGCTCTTTGTCACCAATCAGGTTTTCGTCAAACAAGTTGCCCGCACTGCGGCGTTCGCCCTGAAAAATCGCGGTCGCTACTTTCGGTGAGATGACGATCCAGGGAACGGTTGTGACTCCCGGCTTGATAAACTTTTCCACTTCGGTTGACCCACGCTCCATCGTTCGCAGACGATTGCGATCCCAATTCGCCAGATACTGGAAGTCCGGAACATAGACCAGGGCAGCCACTCCGTGCTTGCGCGCGTTGTCGATCGCGTTGAGCCAGTCCTCTCCCTGCTTGCCCAGATCGCCGAACCGTACCCCCTTCGGCAGCGCGTTTGGTGAGGCAAAGACTACTGCGATCTTGCCGCTGGCATCGATCTCCTTGTACGGATCCAGATTTTTTGACTTCACGTACCAACCGCTGCCGGCAAAGACCATTTGACTGTTGATGCTGCCGGGCGCCGTCGACGGGATAAAATCTTCACCGACGATGAGCGGTTGGCCGTTAAGCTCAGCTCGAGTCTGGCTCGCATCTACGCGATCGCGTTTCAGTGCTATCCGCTGCAAATAGGAATCCTTGTCGCCCGCCGGCTTGAATCCCCAGCGAGTCAGATTCATGGCGATAAACTTGGCCACCGTATCCAGACCGCGCGAGGGAGTGTCGCGCCCTTCCATTTCATCAGAAGCAATGAACCCGAGATAGGCGCTCATCTGGGCGGCGGTGATTTGATCGACGCCCCTCTCCTTAGCGAGGGTAGCGGGCGTTGACGCGACAGCTTTGCCAGGCTTGCGCCGCTGTGCGTGGGACGAGAACGGCAACACTGCCAAACTGACGAGCAGAACAATAGCTACGAGTCTTTTCATTTAACCTCCGCATAATGATTGATGCTGAAAATATGAAGGCAATTGTGGGCAGTTTACACCAAACAAGGGTCTCTCCGCCCTCAGAAGACGTCCTTGCAGCCTTGATGACAGAAGCGGAATTCAAAGCAATTCATCGCAGGACAAGTCATGATAGGCCGACAGCGCGCAATCAAGCGAATGCCACACCGCTTCCGGAGCATGTCCGCGCAGCCAAAAAATGATTGGCATCGTCAGGTTACGCACCGCCGACCGGCGATAATCCAGCCACAGTTCGTCGAATGAATAGTTGCTGACACCACCCGTCACGAGGCCGTGATGATAGTAACGAAGAAGCGGTAGTTCCAATTCGCGACGTTGGTCAGCGCTCCAATGCAACGCAAGCAAAAACGCGAGTTCTCGGGCGCCGGCATCGATATGCCACAGTTGCCAGTCGATCAGAAAGGCCGGCCCGCTCCCCGAAGCTGGCAACAGAAAGTTCCATCCATGCGCATCTCCATGAATGACGGTCAGAGCATGTGGATCGAGTAACCGCAGCCATGGTTTGAGTGACGAACCAAAAACCTTTTCATAGACTTGCCGCGCGTTGCCGTTCAGTCTATCGCCGCAGAAATCAAAGAAGGCCGCGATGTGTGCGGCAATGCCGTGCACCATGTTGGTGAGATCTTCATGTGTATGGGCTTTTCCGATCGTGCTCCCCAGGCCCGGCGCTTCCCACCAGCTGGCGTGAACTTTGATCAACGCATCGAGTACGGTTTCGCAGAGCACTCGATCCGGCGGCAATGGCCAGGGTGGGTGTTCATGTGTGGCGCTCAGGTCCTCGAGCACGATAGTCTCGACAAAGCCGTCGCTGTCTTCGATCGCCGCGAGGCAGCTCACCAACGGGGGGGTTCCAATCAGCGGCGCCACCAGTTGATAGAACGGCACCTCGCCCGTTTGGCCATCACGAGGTGAGGCGGGTCTGAGCAGCGACTTTACGATCAGTTTTTGTGACGGCCGGGGGGTGGCATCGGCAGTGTAACTCGCGGCCAGGAAGATCAATCGCGAAACGTTGGTCTCAAGCTCGCGCTCGATGATCACGTTTGTCACTTCGCCTTGTGCAAGAGACCCACAGCGGTGGAGCCAACGAGCAAGAATTTCGGCGCTGATTCCTAAGTTTGGCATTCACACTAGGCGTGTTGGACTGCCTGGACCAGTTTTGTCAGTGAATCTTTCGCATCGCCATAGAGCATGCCGGTGACCGCTTTGAAGAAGAGCGGATTCTCGAGACCGGAAAATCCTTTGCCCTGCCCGCGCTTGAGCACTACGACAGATTTCGCGCGATCGACTTCAATGATCGGCATGCCGGCAATCGGGCTGTTGGCATTGTCACGCGCGTCCGGATTCACCACATCGTTCGCACCGATGACGATCGCGACGTCTGTTGACGGTAATTCGGGATTGATTTGCTCGAGTTCGTATAACGACGAGTAAGGCACGTTCGCCTCAGCGAGCAGGACATTCATATGACCCGGCATACGCCCGGCCACCGGGTGAATGCCGTACTTCACACTGACACCGCGTTTCTCGAGCACGTTAGCCAATTCGCGCACCGCGTGTTGGGCCTGGGCCGTGGCCATGCCATAGCCGGGAACGAAGACCACCTGATGCGCATAAGCGAGCTGCACGGCGACGTCTTCGAGACCGACCTCGCGCATGCTGCCTTGCTGGCCATCGCTGATTGCGGTCGCCTCCGCTGCCGATCCAAACGCACCAAACAAGACATTGGTGATCGAGCGATTCATGGCGCGGCACATCAGCACTGAGAGAATGAAGCCTGAGAAGCCGTCGAGGGTCCCGGCGATGATCAGTACATTATTCGAGAGCACAAAGCCCGTCGCTGCCGAGGCCAGTCCGGCGTAGGAATTCAAAAGCGACATCACGACCGGCATGTCAGCAGCGCCAATGGGTATCACCAGCAGAATGCCGAAGAGCAGCGCCAGCCCGACCATCGTAAAGAAGAGCGGCATCGATCCCGGCACGACAATGAGATAGATAAAAATGCCAATCGTCGCTGTGAGCAGGGCCATGTTAAAGACGTTCTGCCCCTTGTACGTCAGCGGCGTGCCCCGCACCAGACCCTGCAGTTTGGCAAAGGCGAGCAAGCTGCCGGTGGTAGTCAACGATCCCAGCATCACCTCAAAACCGAGCGCGGCCATGGTAATGCGATCGAGAGGTGCCCCCATCGCGTAATGACGGTAATACTCTGAGACGCCGACGAGTGCGGCGGCAAAGGCGCCGAACGCATGCGAGAGCGCGGTCCGTTGCGGCATCGCCGTCATTGGCACCCAGAGGCCCATCACCAGACCTACCACCGAACCAATCACCAGTCCGGTAATGATCCACGTGTAGGTCAGGATCTCGAGGTGCATCAAGGTGCCGATGATTGCCATCAGCATGCCGAACTCGGCGAGGTGCATCCCGCGCTTGGCAGTTTCGGGGTGACTCAAGCCCTTTAAGCCAAGAATGAAAAGGATTGAAGCGAGCAGATAGCTTAGTTCGATGAAGTAGGTTTGCACTGGATTGGGGTTTGGTCTTTGGTCTTTGGTCTTGGGTCTTCGTTTTTCGGTCTTCGGTCTTTGTTTTTCGTTTTTCGTACTCGAGCTTTGTACTTTGCTTTTGTTCTTTGTACCTGGAGCCTGGTTTTTGGTACCTGCCCCTGCCGTCTGCCTCCTGCCGTCTGCCTCCTGCCTTCTGCCTCCTGCCTACTGCCTACTGCCTACTGCCTTCTGTCTTCTGCCTTCTTCTCCGTCGGTTTACGCTTGAACATCTTCAGCATGCGATCGGTGATCACGAAACCGCCGACGACATTCGTAGTGGAACAAACCACAGCGACGAAGCCCAGGATCGTACTCACTGTGTTGTAGCGAGCGCCTGCCGTTACCAACGAGCCGACCAGCGAGATACCGGAAATTGCATTGGTTGCCGACATCAAGGGTGTGTGCAAGAGAGGAGGCACGCGTGAGATCACCTGATACCCCAGAAACGCCGCCAGCGCGAATACATAGAGCGAAGCGATCAGTTTGATCGAATAGGTATCACTGTTGAGCGGCGTCGCACCCTCGAAGGCGAAGAAATAAAAACCGCTGATTATTGTGGTTGCAGACATAGCCGATTTTCCTTAATCAATTTCCGTAATTGTCATTCTGTTTCAGAAAGCGCGGGCCTTTCGTGTTTATGCCCTTCGTCGTTTTCGTGTCATTTCGTGGATCGTTTGTCGTTGCACCAGCGTCACGATCCACGAATTCACACGCAAAACGACGAAAGGCAGCAACACTAAAAGGAACCGTGCACCTAACTCGTTGTTACCCCCAGCGTTGTTCGGTACCACCGCTGTGGCTTGTGATGTTGCGGCCATTGTCCTCCATCGGCGAGTAAGCCGACTGCACCGCCACCCGGCCAGGCCCATATAGCCTCAACCACAGATATCGATTGCCCCACGACCGCCACGAAGTCCAGGCGCCCGCCGGATGTTCAAAGTGGAGCAGCATGCGCACTGTTGGATCTTTGAAGAGCAATGCTGTGGGCTTTACCAGGATCGTCTCACTGGGTCCGAGAGCGCGCACGAACGCATTGCCGGCAGAATGCAACAACAGCAGACCGGGGCTTTGTGGAGCATAGAACCGATCCATAAACATGCCTAAGGGATAATGCGTCTCTGTCTCGCGGCCGCTGGTGGTGTACCAGATGTTTGATTGAAACCATTCGTAGGCGACATTTTCGGTGGCCACCAGAAAGAGGTGCTCGCGCACGTCAACCGCCTGGCCCGGTTGCAGCGGCAGAGCGATCATCTCGCCGGGAGCGTCGCGAGAAAAAGCAATGTGCCCGGGTCCGTGAGCCTGCGTCATCACGAGGGGCATGCCCGCAAGCAAGCGCTTCCACGCACCCTTTAACGACATTGTAGTAATCGTGACCTGAGGATCCATCCAGAGCAGCACATGGTGCGCAAAGTAGACACCTTCTCCCGCAGCCAGATTAATGTCCGCTACCGGCACATAGTTACCTTCGATCTGACAAAAGGACTTGCCGAACTGCAGTTTGGCCATGTCCTTTCGGCCCGGCAGTTCGGACCAGCCTGAGACGCTCTCGACATGGCGCGCATCGATGGTGGCGCCACACGCCGAACAGCTGCGCCGCGCGCTATCGCTCACCAACCCGCACCAGGGGCAAGCTAAGTCTGGAGTCGAGAGTCTGGAGTCGAGAGTCAAAAATTCAAGGTCTCCGGTTTCAGGTTCAAAGTTTCGAGTTAGAAGTTTTAAGCCTCAGGTCCAAAGCTAAAAGTCCAAAGTTCATGGTCCACAGCGGACTCCGAGACTCCAGACTCCAGACTCCCGACTTCTTCTTAATCCGTATGGTGATGTACATACATCGACTGAATCCCGACGCGTCCCGGCCCCGTCATGCGCGCCAGGTTCATACCTACGCCGCCAAAAAATCCGGTCGTCAATTGCTGTGTCTCAATGTTCATGGTCACCGACGAATCTTTGTAGAGAAAGGCGCCCGGCTCGATCAAGAGACTCTCTCCGGGACGCAGCACGCGTTCGAAGACATCTCCGTAGCCATGCAGCAACAGCAGTCCCGGCTGAGTGCCGGTGACGAAGCGATCCATGAACATCCCTTGTCCACCAAACAAAATATTTCTCAGCCCCTTGATGCGCAGGTATGAATAGTCAATGTGGTGCGAGCAGAGGAGAAAGGCGTGCTCGCGTACATCCAGTTCCATTCCGGGATGCAGCGGCATGACTACCAACTCCCCGGTAGCATCGCGCGAAAAGGCAATCCGTCCAGGTCCATGCGCTACGCTGATGATAAATGGCATCCCGGCGAGCGCGCGTTTGATCCCTCCCTGCAACGGCAGCACCGACATCGGCGTCAGGTCATCCTTCCAAAGCATCACGTGATGCTCAAAGAAAACAGCATCGCCATGGCCCAGATTGATCTCGGCCACCGGCACAATCTCGCCTTCGACCTGGCAGCTGCTGGCGCCGAAATGAAACTCGGTCATGTCTCTGATGCGCGGGGCCTCACGCCAACCGGACTCACTGACGAGGTTGCGAATATCCAGCGGCGCCCCGCAGGCCCAGCAGGTCTTGGCAGTCTTGTCATTCTGACCCTGACACCATTCGCAGGTGATTCGCTCAACCGGATCAGCCGCCCGAGGGGCGTTAGGCACACGCGGAGCTTCTTTTTGGACAGGGGTGGGTGTTTGCGGAGGCGACTGATGATGAACCGGTACGGGCTCACCCGAACCTGGCCCCAGCTGCAACATCTGGCCGTCAATGCCGCAGAAGGTTCCGCTGTCATCGTAGGTGCGATTGCAGATCGGACAATGTCTCATCGCTGCCCTCGGAAGCCTGTCTCTAGCCGGCTGCCATACTTTCCAGCGTCGCTGCGACGCGCTTATTCACACACTCGCCTGCGTGCGTCACACACGATGGGCCAACCACGTCGTCACTCAGGTCGATCTTCAATTCGCCATCCTTAATCATCAAACTGAGGAACGAGGTCAGGTTGCGCGAATAGAGCTGGCTGGCGTGCACGGGAACCGTCGCCGGCAAATTCAAAGGTGCCATGATCGTCACGCCATTAATCTCGACCGTTTGGTCCGGCTTGCTCAATGCACAGTTGCCGCCCGTGGTTCCGGCCAGATCGATGATGATGGTGCCCGGTCTCATGCCAAAAACGGCGTCTTCAGTCAACAGCAGTGGCGCGCGCCGGCCGGGCACTTGCGCTGTCGTGATCACCACATCGTTGGTCTGCGCATGTTTGGCGATCAACTGGCGGCCGCGTTCAAGCGCTTCTTCGGAAAGCTCGACGGCATAGCCGCCGGCATCTTCCGTCTTCAATCCACCGAGATCCACTTCCAAAAAATTCGCTCCCAGAGATTTCACCTGCTCGCCCGCTGCCGCCCGCACGTCGTACGCTTCGACGACTGCGCCGAGCCTGCGAGCCGTCGCGATGGCCTGTAAGCCGGCGACGCCGGCGCCTAATACCAGCACCTTTGCCGGCGGCACTGTGCCCGCGGCGGTCATGAGTAAAGGAAACATGCGCGGCAGTTTTTCGGCGGCCATGATCACAGCCTTATAGCCGGCGACGGTGGCCATCGAAGAAAGTGTGTCCATCGCCTGCGCGCGCGTGATGCGCGGAATCAATTCCATCGCGAAGGTAGTCAAGCCGGTCGCGAGGGCAGGCTCGAGGGCTGCGGGCTCGTCCAGCGGACGCAGGAAGCCGATGATCACGGCGCCTTTTTTCAAAGCTTGAAAGTCTTCTGCGGCCGGCCGGTTGACCACCACCAGGACGTCCGCCTGAGCCAACAACTCAGCTCGATCGGTAAGGATCTGTGCGCCCACTTCACGATAGCTGTCATCGGTGCTGGCAGCTTTGAGCCCGGCATTGCTTTCAACCAGCACTGCCGCCTTTTGCGCCACCAGTTTGCGCACGGACTCGGGCATCAGGGCAACGCGCGCCTCACCTGATTGCTGCTCTCTCAGGACGACAATGTTCATGCGAAACTCCGTCGAGATTTCGTTAGGCGATCAAACCTGGGTAATGGTCGAACAGGGAAGGTAACTGCTTGAAGGGCGAAACAGTCGTTCAGATTTGCGCAACGACCCGGGACGAGGCTTGGCATAAGTTCTCGGGAATTAGGGCACTGGTATTCTGGCGAACTTGCAGGCTGAAGAAAAAAGCAGGCGCAGTATAGCACCCGCTGGTTTTCAGCCTCAAAAAAATGCCGGCTTTGACTTGGAACACAACTGAACCATTTCTCGTCGCCACACGCGGAAGCCGTTAGAACGGCTAGCTAATCTTTATCATGTCATCACCGGGCTAAAGCCGCGGTGTGAATGAAACCGAACTGCACCACCATCCGCAGTCGGCCTAACTTGTGCTCGGCTGCGGGCCTATCTATAATCCCAGTCCCAACCCCGTGCGGCGCATTGGTGTAGTTGGTTAACACGCTGCCCTCTCAAGGCAGAGATCACGGGTTCGAGTCCCGTATGCGCTA
>Ga0307472_100000934_pt1 | contig 11084 bp, 10 predicted proteins | sample atmos_gasesAM5C__2_FD_204582 | JGI IMG/M metagenome (GOLD analysis project Ga0307472, IMG submission 204582) | Hardwood forest soil microbial communities from Morgan-Monroe State Forest, Indiana, United States - atmos_gasesAM5C_05 | ecosystem: Environmental > Terrestrial > Soil > Temperate... | reverse complement strand
GTGCGCTGGCCGATCCGGCCGTGCATACCGACCAAGCTCGGGCCCGGACGCTCGGCCGCCGCTACGCGGAGTTGTCGCCGATCATGGCCGCGGCCGCCGAGGTGGAACGGCTTCGGGGTGACCTGCACACCGCGCGCGAGCTTGCCGCGGAGGATGAGTCCTTCGCCGACGAGGCGGCGACTCTACAGACCCAGCTCGACGGCGCGGATGCGAAACTGCGCGATCTGCTCCTTCCCAAGGACCCCAACGACAGCAAGGACGTCATTCTCGAGATCAAGGCCGGCGAAGGCGGCGAGGAGTCGGCATTGTTCGCCAGTGACCTGCTGCGCATGTACACCCGGTACGCCGAACGAGCTGGCTGGGCCTTCGACGTACTCGACCTGGAGGCGACCGACCTCGGCGGGGTCAAATCCGCCACCGTCGCCGTCCGGGCGCGTCGGCCGGACCAGGCCGTGTGGCGGCGTCTGAAGTACGAGGGCGGAGTGCATCGAGTGCAGCGGGTGCCTGCGACCGAGTCGCAGGGTCGGATTCATACCTCGGCTGCCGGTGTCCTCGTCGTCCCTGAGGCCGAGGAGGTCGACGTCGAGCTCGATCCGAATGACCTGCGCGTCGACGTCTTCCGCTCATCCGGCCCCGGGGGGCAGAGCGTCAACACGACCGATTCGGCGGTTCGCATCACTCACCTGCCGACCGGAACTGTGGTGTCAATGCAGAACGAGAAGAGCCAGCTGCAGAACCGGGAGGCGGCCCTGCGGGTGTTGCGAGCTCGGCTGCTGGCCGCGGCTCAGGACGAAGCCGATGCCGCCGCGGCCGACGCCCGCCGGTCTCAGGTCCGTACCGTCGATCGCTCGGAGCGAGTGCGCACCTACAACTTTCCGGAGAACCGGATCAGCGATCATCGGGTGGGGTTCAAGGCCTACAACCTCGACCAAGTCCTCGACGGCGCTCTTGATGACGTCATTGATGCCCTGACTGAGGCCGATACCGCGGCCCTCCTTCGCGGAGAACCAGTGCTGTGACAGCCCCGCACACTTTGCTCACGGTCGCCGTAGAGACGCTCTCGTCCGCAGGGGTACCCGCCGCCCGAGCGGATGCTGAGCAGCTGCTGGCCGCCGCTCTAGGCGTTCCGCGCACTCGGCTCGCCGCGGTCGAGACCGTCGACGCCGACACGGCCGTGCGATTCGCGGAGCTCGTCACCCGCCGGTCGGCGCGGGAGCCGCTCCAGCACCTCGTTGGTACCGTCGCGTTCCGCTACATCGAGGTCGACGTGGGTCCGGGCGTGTTCGTGCCGAGGCCGGAGACCGAGTTGCTGGTGGATGCCGTTCTGCCAGTACTGCAGGCCAGCCCCCACCCGATCGCCGTCGACCTGTGCGCTGGTTCGGGGGCGCTCGCGCTCGCGGTCGCCGACGAGGTGCCTTCGGCGACGGTGTATGCCGTCGAGCGCGCACCCAGTGCGCTCCATTGGCTCCGGAGAAACTGCGCTGGCTCGAAAGTGCGGGTCATTTCAGCAGACATCGGGGATGCGAGCTTGCTGCCCGAGCTGACCGGCCGGGTCGACGCGGTGCTGGCCAATCCGCCTTACGTGGGGACCGGCGAGGACGTCGATCCGGAGGTGCGCCACGACCCGGCCGACGCCCTCTTCGCGGGCCCGGACGGACTCGCCGTGCTGCCCGCCGTGGTCAGTACGGCGAGACGGCTACTCCGCTCCGGGGGCGTGTCGGCGGTCGAACACGGTGACCAGCAGGGAACAGCCATCACTGCGTTGCTGTCGGGCGATGATGGCTGGCGCCAGGTCGTCGACCACCGAGATCTCGCAGATCGCCCTCGTTATGTCACGGCTCAGCGAACTTCGTTCGCCGACCACTACTCCCGCTGATGATCTGGGGCAGTCCGTCGCCCCTGAGGTGCTGCTCGAGATAGCGAGCAACCGGTGCCTGCCTGCTGGTGTGGGAGGGTGGGCCGGTGATCGACACCGATGGCTATATGCGTTTCGAGCGGGTCGATTCCGTGCGCAGCACCGAGCGAGGAGTGCTCGCGGAGCTGCACGGCGAGCAACTGCGCGTCGACGTCGTTCGGGCTGACGTGGTTCGGTTCAAGATCAGCCGAGGCGGTGCTTTCGATGACTCTCCGACGTTCGCGGTATGCGTCGACCCGCTCGCCGAGCAAGTGGACTTCACCGTGGACCTCGGGCCGGGCGCGGTCCGAATCGGCACTGTTGCCATGACGGTGACATTGGGCCTTGATCCGTTCCGTTTGGACGTTCATCGCCCCGATGGCAGTGCGGTGATCGAGACAGCGACGGACGCCAACGGTCGCTGCTGGGCTTACGCGACGCTCAATGACGCGTTCACCCTCCGCCGCCGCTGCCGCAAGGAAGACGCCATCTTCGGACTGGGGGAGAAGACCGGGCGGCACAATCGCAACGGCCGGGACTTCACGTTGTGGAATACGGACGTGCTGGATCCGCACGCCGCCCGGGAATTCGTGCGGGGCCGGGCGGCGGATGATCCGCGCGCGGACCGAACGAGCGTGGAATGGGATCCCTACTACATCGCGGTGCCATTCTTCTACCACCAGACGTATCCGACTGGGCCGATGGCCGCCTCGTTTGTCGACAACGGCTATCGCGGCGACTACGACTTCACGCAGCCGGACACCTATCGGGTGCAGTTCGGCGGCGGCCAGTACACGGAGTACGTCTTTGCCGGCCCGAACGTGGGGGACATCCTCTCGACCTACACCTGGCTTACCGGACGGATGGCGCCGCCGCCGTTGTGGGCATTGGGGTATCACCAGTGCCGATGGTTCAACTACACCCAGGACGCGGTTGAAGCGCTGGCCGCGCGACACCGCGACCTCGATATCCCCTGCGACGCACTCTGGTTCGACATCGAGCACATGGACGAGTACCGCGTCTTCACTTGGGACGGCTCGGCATTTCCCGATCCCGCGGCGATGCTTTCCCGATTGGCTGATCTTGGCTTCCGGGTGATCACGATCGTCGACCCAGGAGTGAAGTACGAACCGGGCTACTGGGTCTTCGATCAGGCGCGGGAACGTGACGTCCTATGCCGGACCGAGGGCGGTGACATATACATCGGCCAAGTCTGGCCGGGCGATACCACCTTTCCGGATTTCGTGACCGAGGAAGCGCGGACCTGGTGGGGGGAACTGAACGCGGCCCACGTGCAATCCGGCTTGGCCGGCATCTGGAACGACATGAACGAGCCCGCCACCGGGAGCATTCCACCGTACCGAATGCGCTTCGACCGAGGCCGCTCCTCGCACGAGCGCTACCACAATCAGTACGCGTTACTGATGGCGATGGGCACATCGGCCGGCCTTCGACAGGCCATGCCGGAGCAGCGCTCGTTCGTGCTGTCCCGCGCCGGCTTCGCTGGCATTCAGCGGTATGCGGCGAACTGGCTCGGCGACAACCAGTCGCGCTGGGATCACCTGTGGCTGAGCCTGCCGATGAGCATGGGCTGCGGACTGTCCGGCCAGCCGTTCGTCGGTGCCGACATCGGGGGCTTCCAGGGCAACTCGAACGCCGAGCTGTTTCTCCGGTGGATGCAATACGGCACGCTCACGCCCTTCTGCCGAAACCACTCCGAGATCGGCAATGTCGACCAATACGCCTGGTCATGGGGGGAGGTCGTCGAGGAACTCGTGCGCGCCGCGATCCGGTTGCGTTATCGCCTCATGCCTTATCTCTACGCCTCATTCCTGCACGCCGCCGAAACCGGCGCACCTATCCAGCGACCGTTGGTGTTCGACTACCAGTACGACCCGACCGTCCGCGACATCGACGACCAGTACCTGCTCGGACCCGACTTTCTCGTTGCGCCGGTCACGACCCGTGGCCAAACCGCACGGCATGTCTACCTCCCGAGTGGACGCTGGTACGACTGGCACTCGGGGGATGCGGTCAATGGCCGTCAGTTTGTGCTCGCCCCCACGCCGATGGATCGGATTCCGCTCTATGCCCGCGGAGGCGCCGTCATCCCGATGTGGCCCGAGGCTCCGCTCAGCACGGACTATCAGCCGACGGCGGTGGAATTACATCTCTTCGTGCCTGACGGAGATGGCGTCCATCGAACGTTCCTCCAGGAAGACGACGGTCTGACCGTCGCCGCCCAGGCCGGCGCGATGTACCGCACGACATTCGAACTGATCCGTGCGGGATCGTCTGTCACGTTGCGGGCCGAGGTGTCGGGTCGCGGGTTTCCCGAGTTCGCGCGCCGGGAATTCCGGCTGTTCATCCACGGCGCGACGCCCGACGTGACCGTAGACGGCCAGCTGATGACCTCCACCGGAGACTACGTCGTGATCCCGAATGCGGGCACCGGCTTCACCGCCGGCTTCGAACTAGGATCTTGCTCGTGAGCGTGACCTACGACTGCGCGGATCTGGACGTGCGCGAGTCGGCCATCGCGGCCGCGGCGCGCACCGTGCAGTCCGGGCAGCTTGTCGTGCTGCCGACGGACACCGTGTACGGGATCGGCGCCGACGCCTTCGATGCCCGGGCGGTGGCCGATCTGATCGCCGCCAAGGGTCGCGGCCGCGACATGCCGGTGCCGGTTCTGGTCGGCTCGTGGGACACCATCGACGGGCTCGTGAGCTACGTTCCAGCCGCTACCCGCGCGCTGATCGAGGCGTTTTGGCCGGGTGGCCTGACGCTCGTGGTTGAGCACGCGCCGTCACTGAATTGGGATCTGGGTGACGCGCGCGGCACGGTTGCGGTGCGGATGCCCCTGCACCCGGTCGCACTTGAGCTGCTCGAACTCACTGGGCCGATGGCGGTGTCGAGCGCCAATCGCACCGGTCAGCCTCCGGCCCTGACCGCGCAGGCCGCCCGTGAACAACTTGGGGAAGAGGTACAGATCTACCTCGACGGTGGCCCGGCCGCGGTCGGGGTCGCTTCCACGATCATCGATGTCACGACCGACGTGCCTCGGGTCCTTCGAGAGGGGGCCGTGAGCATCGATGCAGTGCGATCGGTTGCCTCGACGGTCGTAGCCTGAGGCTGAGCCGGCGCCTCGGTGGGTCGACCGTTCGCGCGGTCAGGCCCATAGCCCAGCTGGACCCGGTACCGTGGGGCGGCCCGATCTGCTGATCTCCGACGCATCCGAACCCATAGGAGTACCAGGACCAGGATAGGCAGTAAGTGCATCCCAGTCTGGAATACGCGCTCGTCTGCTGCCTCGCCGCGGTAGGCAGCTTCTTGCTGACCCCGATCGCGCGAGTGATCGCCATCCGATGGGGTGCGGTGGCCCGCCCTCGAGACCGGGACGTGCACGCCGTGGCCACCCCCCGGTTGGGCGGCATCGCGTTGTTCGGCGGGTTCGCCGTCGCCGTCCTGATGGCACACCAGCTTCCGACCCTGCGGGCGACGTTCCTCGCCGGACCCAATGTCGACTGGGTCCTGGTCGCCGGGGCCATGATCTGCGCGATCGGGGTACTGGACGACAAGTACGAACTCGATTCGCTGACCAAGCTCGCCGGCCAGGTCGCGGCCACGGGCGTCATGGTCACCCTCGGCGGAGTTCAGCTTGCTGCGATCTACGTTCCTTGGGGCGATACCGGAACGCTGGTGCTGGGCCGGGATGTCGGCATTCCCGTCACGATTCTGATCACGGTGCTCACCATCAACGCGATCAACTTCATCGATGGGCTCGACGGGCTGGCCGCCGGCGTCACTGCGATCGCATCGCTTGCGTTCTTCGTATTCGCCTATCACCTCGCGGTTATCGGCGAAGCCGACGTGTGGGCGGCCCCGGTGCTGCTCAGCGCGGCCTTGGGCGGTACCTGCCTGGGGTTCTTGCCGCACAACTTCGCCCCGGCCCGAATCTTCATGGGGGATTCCGGTTCGATGCTTGTCGGTCTTGTCCTTTCGGCCGCGGCAACGACGGCCACGACTAGCGCCGACCCACAGACGTTCGGCCGGCTGCTCGGGTCGATTCCGCTGGCGCTGCCCCTGCTCATCCCGGTTGCCGTGCTGGCTATACCGCTTGTCGACTTGCTGCTCTCGATCGTGCGGCGAGTGGGCCGGGGCCAGTCGCCGTTCGCACCGGACAAGCAGCACCTGCACCACCGCATGCTGCAAATGGGTCACACGCACACCCGAGCGGTGCTCCTGCTGTACTTCTGGTCGGCCCTGCTGGCCTTCGGAGGCGTCGCGCTGTCGATCATGAGCACGCCCTGGGTTGTCGTCATCTGCCTGTCGGTATTCGTCGTTCTCGGAATCGTGCTGTCCGCGCGGCCGGATTTGCTCGCTCATCACGGATCGAGACCACCCGCCGGGCGGCCGCGGCACCGCGTCGGCGCGGGGAGGTCATCCCGATGAGGGTGAGGGCTCGACGCGGGTGGCTGATTCCCTACGCGGTGGCGATCCTCGGTTCGGTTGCCTTCTGGATATGGGCCGATGAGGGGGGCCGGTCTGCGACGAGCTATCTGGCCGGTCTTGCCGCTGCGACCGCGATCTTTCAAGTAAGCGTGGCCGCCGTAAGGCGGGCGTCGGACGCGTCGCCGAGCTTCGGGGTAGTCGTGGCCATGACCACTTATCTCACGGTTGTCGTGCTGATGGCCGCGATCGCCGCGCTACTGAGTCCCCAACTGGTCGATGGCGAAGCGTGTGCGGCCGGACTCGTCGTTGCGGCCGTGTTGGGCGTCGCGCAGCAATACCGCGCCGCTCGTCCAGATGCTTCGAATTAAGCGTCGCACTCGGTAAGGTTCGCTCGGAATGGGCACCAAGTCATCACGGTCGGATAGTGGCCAGGGCGGTGCAGATCCGTGGGCGGCATTCGGCTATCTTGTAGCCGGAGTCGGTTTCTACGGCCTCGCCGGCTGGGCGCTCGGCAGGTGGTTGCACGTCGACTACCTCGCTCCGCTGGGGATCGTGATCGGCGCCGCGTTCGGGCTTTACCTGGTCTTCGCACAACTGGCTTGGAAACCTCACGACGACTCGACAAACGACAGCAGAGGCAGCGACAGCACAACCGACAGCGACACCGCTCCCCGCCCGATTGACGACGACCGAGGAGAGATCGCGTGACTCACGTCAGCGTTGATGGCATGGTCGGGATTGCGGCTGGCAACGGTTTCCAGGCTCCGGGTCCAGCCGATTTCGAGTTTCCCGACATCTTCAACGGCAATCAGGTGCTGCTGGCGAAGAGTTCGCTATTGCTCGTGCTGGGCGCGATCGTCGTCGCGGCCTTTTTCCTGATCACAACCCGCCGGTTGCGGATCGTTCCGTCGAAGCCGCAGTACTTCTCGGAGGAGGCCTACAGCTTCGTTCGTAACGGCATCGCCCAGGACATCATCGGCGGCCGCGACTACATGCGCTTCGTGCCTCTGTTGACGACGATGTTCTTCTTCATTCTGGTCAACAACCTGTTCGGGCTCGTCCCGTTCCTGCAGTTCGCCCCGTTCTCCCGTGCGGGCTTCGCCTACGCTCTCGCCGGCATGGTGTGGGTCGTCTACAACGGTGTGGGCATTGCCCGGCATGGGTTCTTCCCGTACCTGAAGCTGCAGACGGTCCCGGCCGGCGTCCCGGCCTGGATCTTGCCGCTCCTGGTGCCACTCGAGTTCCTGTCCAACTTGATCATTCGGCCGATCACGCTGTCCCTGCGGTTGTTCGCCAACATGTTCGCCGGCCACCTACTGCTGACGCTCTTCGCCACCGGTGGCGCGTACCTGCTGTTCCATGCCACCGGCTCGTTCCTTGTGAAGCCGGCCGGCATCCTGTCGTTCATCCTCGGCATCCTGGTCGGATTCTTGGAGCTGATCGTCTCGGTTCTGCAGGCCTACGTCTTCACCCTGCTTACCGCGACGTACATCCAGGGTTCTCTAGCAGCAGAGCACTGACCATGTCCCAACCAACTCGGATCCCCGGCCTCACCAGTCGCGCCCGCGACTGACAACGAAAGGAAACCCCAATGGGTGGCACTCTGAACATGGTCGGCTACGGTCTCGCGGCCATCGGCCCGGGTATCGGCATCGGCCTGATCTTCGCGGCGTACATCAGTGGCACCGCGCGCCAACCCGAGATGCAGAGCAGGTTGCAGCCGATCGCCATCCTCGGCTTCGCCCTGGCCGAGGCGCTCGCCATCATCGGTATCGCGCTCGCTTTCGTTCTCAAGCCATAACCACAAGTTCCCGACTGAGGCCAGAGGTCCGCCATGACTCACAACATCCTGGCAGCCGGGGAGGAGCCGAACCCCCTGGTTCCGCATCTCTCCGAGATCATCCTGGTGCTGATCATCTTCGGCATCCTCTACTACCTCGTCTGGAAGTACGTCGTCCCCCGGTTCGAGGCGAACTTCGCGGCGCGGAAGGACGCCATCGAAGGGGGTATCGCCCGGGCGGAGGCCGCACAGGCCGAGGCGGCTGAGGCGCTGGCGGAGTACCAGCACCAACTCGCCGACGCCCGCGGTGAGGCAGCCCAGATTCGCGAGAACGGCCGCGCGGAAGCGCAGCGGATCGTCGAGGAACTGCGCGCTCAGGCGCAGCAGGAGTCAGATCGGATCGTCGCTCGCGGCGAAGAGCAATTGCAGACTCAGCGCGGCCAGGTTGTTCGCGAGTTGCGGCAGGAGATCGGCACGCTCGCCGTGGAGCTGTCGGAGAAGATCGTCGGTGAACAACTTGCTGATGACGCCCGGGTGAGCGCCACGGTCGACTCGTTCATCGCCGACCTCGAGCGGCAGGACGCAGCGGAGCAGGCGAGATGATCCGCGGAGTCAGCCGCGCGTCGCTCGCCACATTGCGGGCCGAGGTAGAGCGCGCCATCTCGGATCTGTCCGCTACCGATCGCAGCGCGCTGTCCGAGCAGCTCGCTGCCGTCGGGGGGCTGCTCACCGCCCAGCCTCGGTTGCGCCGCGCCCTTGCCGACCCGTCGACGCCGCCCGAGGCCCGCGCGAACCTGGCGACAACCCTTCTGCAGAACAAGATCGGCTCAAGTGCGATGGGCGTCGTCCAGACCACGGTACGGGAGCGTTGGTCGTCACCCTGGGACCTAGTCGACTCGATCGAGCAGATTGCTGATGACATCCTGCTCTATGACGCCGAGGCCGCCGGGTCGCTCGGAGAGATCGAGGATGAGCTGTTCCGCTTCGAGCGGATTCTCGAGGCCGAGCCCCAGCTGACCACGCTCCTGGATTCGGCGGCCCAACCGACCGACCGACGCGTCGAACTACTGCGCACCCTGGTATCCACCAAGGTCACCCCGACCGCGATGCTGCTGCTGGAACACGCGATCCGCAGCGGCCGTCGGCGCGGCATCGCCGCGGCAATTGGCCGGCTGCTGGAGGAGGCTGCCGCCCGGCAAGACCGATCGATTGCCCGCGTTACCTCGGCCGTCCCGTTGACCGATGCTCAGGAAAGCCGGCTCAGTGCCGTGCTCAGCGAGTATTTCCGGCGCCGCATCTCGGTCCGGACCGCGGTCGAGCCGGCCGTCCGCGGCGGCTTGATGATCCGCATCGGGGACGAAGTGATCGATGGCACCGTCTCGACTCGCCTGGCTCTCGCGCGCAACGCGTTGGCTAGCTGACCGCTTGGCGGCGACCTAGAGGACCATGATTTCGACGCACGAGACAGGATGAGCTGATGACCGAGCTGACGATTTCCGCCGACGAGATCCGCAGCGCCATCGAAGGGTACGTTTCAACGTATACGCCCGAGGCGTCGCGGGAAGAAGTTGGCGTTGTCTCGGAGACCTACGACGGGATCGCGATCGTCGAGGGTCTGCCAAGCGCCATGACGAACGAGCTGCTGCGCTTCCCCGACGGCACGCTCGGCGTCGCCCTGAACTTGGACGCGCGGGAGATCGGTGTCGTCGTCCTCGGTGACGCGTCCAAGATCGAGGAAGGTCAGCAGGTAAAGCGAACCGGCGAGATCCTGTCCGTACCGGTCGGCGATGGTTTCATGGGCCGAGTCATCAACCCGCTCGGCGATCCGATCGATGGTCTCGGTGAGGTCGCTTCGACCGAGCGGCGGGTTCTGGAACTGCAGGCGCCGTCAGTGGTGCAGCGGCAGGACGTGAGCGAGCCCCTGCTTACCGGCATCAAGGCCATCGACGCCATGACCGCCATCGGCCGCGGCCAGCGGCAGCTGATCATCGGGGACCGCCAGACCGGCAAGACGACAGTCTGCCTGGACGCGATCATCAACCAGCGAGACAACTGGGCGTCGGGTGATCCCAAGAAGCAGGTGCGCTGCATCTACGTCGCGATCGGCCAGAAGGGCTCAACCATCGCGGGCGTGCGCGGCACGCTCGACGACGCCGGTGCGTTGGAATACACGACAATCGTTGCTGCTCCGGCGTCGGATTCCGCGGGATTCAAGTACATCGCGCCATACACCGGCTCGGCTATCGGCCAGCACTGGATGTACGACGGGAAGCATGTGCTGATCGTCTTCGACGACCTGACGAAGCAGGCTGAGGCGTACCGCACCGTATCGCTGCTGCTGCGCCGGCCGCCCGGCCGGGAGGCCTATCCCGGCGACGTGTTCTACCTGCACTCGCGGTTGCTCGAGCGCTGCGCGAAGCTGTCCGACGAGCTCGGCGCCGGCTCGATGACGGGGTTGCCGATCATCGAAACCAAAGGCAATGACGTGTCGGCCTACATTCCCACCAACGTCATCTCGATCACCGACGGGCAATGCTTCCTGGAGACTGACCTGTTCAACGCAGGTGTGCGTCCGGCGATCAACGTGGGCATCTCGGTGTCCCGCGTCGGCGGCGCCGCGCAGACCAAGGCGATGAAGTCAGTAGCCGGGCGGCTGCGGGTCGACCTGGCCCAATACCGCGAGCTGGAGGCCTTCGCGGCATTCGGTTCCGACCTGGATCAGGCATCGAAGGCGCAGCTGGACCGCGGCGCCCGGCTGGTCGAACTGCTGAAGCAGTCCCAGTCCAACCCGTTCCCGATCGAGCGGGAGGTCGTCTCGATCTGGGCCGGCACGACCGGAGCCCTGGACGACATTCCGGTAGCGGACATTCGACGCTTCGAGCGCGACCTGCACGAATACATCCAGCACAACGCCAAGCAGATCTTCGACACGATCGTGGAGACCGGAACGCTGCCCGA
>Ga0307472_100000933_pt1 | contig 11085 bp, 8 predicted proteins | sample atmos_gasesAM5C__2_FD_204582 | JGI IMG/M metagenome (GOLD analysis project Ga0307472, IMG submission 204582) | Hardwood forest soil microbial communities from Morgan-Monroe State Forest, Indiana, United States - atmos_gasesAM5C_05 | ecosystem: Environmental > Terrestrial > Soil > Temperate... | reverse complement strand
TTCCGCCACCAGGTAGCGCCCGGCGCCGAGCCGCGCGTTGCTCGCCGCGCTCTTCAGGCGCCCGCCGATGACGTAGGTCGGATCCTCGCCCCCCTCGGACAGGATGCTCGCGAGCAAACTCGTCGTCGTGGTCTTGCCATGCGTGCCGGCGACCGCGATGGAGTAACGGAAGCGCATCAGCTCGGCCAGCATCTCCGCGCGCGCCACCACCGGGATGCGCCCGGCGAGCGCTGCGGCGACTTCCGGGTTGTCGCGCGGCACGGCGCCCGAGACGACGACCACGTCGGCCCCGAGTATGTTGGCGGCGGCGTGGCCGATGGTGATGCGCGCGCCGAGGCCCGCGAGCCACTGCGTGACCGCGCTCTCGCGGGTATCCGATCCCTGCACGCGGTAGCCGAGGTTGAGCAGCACGGCGGCGATGCCGCTCATCCCGCTGCCGCCGACGCCGACAAAGTGGATGGTATTGATGCGGCGCATGCGGTCGCGCCGTTCCGGCACGACGCGCCGCTCCTCGGCGGGCCGCTGCGGAACGTTGCGCCGCTCGGCACTCATGCGGCACTCCGTGCGAGCGCGAGACAGGAGGCGGCCAGCTCGTCCGCGGCGCGGGGCTTGGCGAGGAGGCGCGCCCGCTCGGCCATCGCGAGCAGCTTCCCGCGCCCGACACACAGGCGCTGCAGCTCGCTCGAGAGGCGCTCGGCGGTGAGCTCGCGGTCGGGGATCAGCACCGCCGCGCTCTCGCGCACCAGGTACTGCGCGTTGCCCGTCTGGTGGTCGTCGACCGCATGCGGGAAGGGCACGAGGATCGCGGCGACCCCGGCGCCCGCAAGCTCGGACACGGTGAGGGCGCCGGCGCGGCAGATCACCAGGTCCGCCCACCCGTAAGCCTCGCTCATGTCCTCGATGAACGGGCGCACGTCCGCACGTACGCCCGCCTCGGCATAGCTCGCGCGGCCCGCCTCGAGCCAGCGCTCACCCGCCTGGTGGCGCACGTCGAAGGCAAGCACGCCCACGAGGCGCTTGAGCGCAAACGGCACCACCGCATTCAGCCGTGCGGCGCCCTGGCTCCCGCCGATCACGAGCAGCCGCACAGGCCCCGTGCGTCCGGCAAAGCGCGCGGCGGGCGGTGGCAGGGCGCTGATGTCGGCGCGCACCGGATTACCGATGACACGCGCATGTACGTTGTGCCCGAAGCTGCCGGGAAAAGCCTCGAGCACCTGACCGGCAAGGGGCGCGAGCACGCGGTTGGTCAGGCCCGCGACGGCGTTCTGCTCGTGGATGACAAGCGGCCGGCGCGCGAGCCACGCCGCGACACCGCCCGGCCCCGTGACGAATCCACCGAGACCGACCACCACCGCGGGACGGTAGCGCCGCATGATGGCAAGCGCCTGCCAGAGCGCACGCGAGAGACGGAACGGCGCCGCGAGCCAGCTGAGCGCGCCCTTGCCCCGCAGCCCCGCAACCGAGAGGTGCTCGATGGGGATACCCTCGGCGGGGATGACGCGCGACTCGAGGCCGCGCTCGGTGCCGAGCCAGACCACTTCGAGCGACTGCGCGCGCAGCAGGCGTGCGAGCGCGAGCGCCGGGAACACGTGACCGCCGGTGCCGCCTGCCATGATGAGGACGAGGCGGCTCACGATGCACTCCGCACCGTGGCGGAGCCACGCTGTTCGCGCATCGCCTCGTGATAGACGCGCAGCAGGAGGCCCGTCCATGCGAGCGCCACGATCAGGCTCGAGCGTCCGTAGCTCATCAGCGGGAGCGTGAGCCCCTTCGTCGGCAGCACCCCCATGTTGACGCCGATGTTGATGAACGTCTGGATGCCGATCCACAGGCCAAAGCCCGCGGCGAGATAGGCGGGGAATTTCAGCCCGGCATCCGCGGCGAGGCGTGCGATGTGGAAGCTGCGCCAGACGAGCGCGAGAAACAGCGCCAGGGTGAGCACCACGCCCGCGAGCCCGAGCTCCTCGGCCAGCACCGCGAACAGGAAATCCGTGTGCGCCTCGGGCAGGTAGAACAGCTTCTGCACCGAGTCCCCGAGTCCGACACCGAACCACTGGCCGCGACCGATGGCGATCAGCGACTGGGTGAGCTGGAAACCGCTGTTGAACGGGTCGGCCCAGGGGTCGAGGAATGCGGTCAGCCGCCGCACGCGGTAGCTCGAGCTGACCGCAGCCACTGCAAAGGCGCTGGCTGCGATCGCCGTCATCGCCACGACGTAGCGCAGCCGTGCGCCCGCGAGGAACAGCAGGCCGAAGCCCGTCGCGAACAGCACCGTCGCGGCGCCGAAGTCGGGCTCCGCGAGCAGCAGTACGCTCACGCAGCACAGGAGGGCGAGCGGCTTCGCGAGCCCCGCGAGCGACTCGCGCAGCTGCGCTTCGCGGCGCACCGCGTAGCTCGCCAGGTAGATCAGCACCAGGACGCGCGCGAGCTCCGACACCTGGAAGTTGGCCCCCGAGAGGCGCAGCCAACGGCGGCTGCCGTTCACCGCATGGCCGAGCCCGGGGACGAGCACCAGCACGAGGAGCACGATGGCGATCGCGAACAGCGGCACCGCCGCTCTCTCCAGCCGCGCGCTCGGGATGGCGAACAGCAGCGCCGCGCAGGCGAGCCCGATGAGCGTCAGCAGCAGTTGCCGCTCGAGGAAATAGAACGGTTGTCCCGAGTCCTCGCTGGCGATAGAGACGGAGGCGGAGGTCACCATGACGAGCCCGAGCAGCACGATCGCGGCGACGAGCGCGAGCGTCACCGGATCGAGGTGCACGGCGGAGCCGCGCGCGCCGCTGCGGTCGTAGCCGATGAGCCCGGCGCCGCTCATGCGGCCAGCTCCTGCACCGCCTGCGCAAAGACGGCACCCCGGTGCGCGTAGTCCCGGAACATGTCGAAACTCGCGCACGCCGGAGACAAGAGCACCGTATCCCCGGGGCGTGCCGCGCGTGCGGCGGCCTGCACCGCCTGCGGGAGCGTCGCGCAGCGCTCGAGCGGGCACACGCCATCGAGCGCCTGCGCGATGAGCGCAGCGTCGCGGCCGATGAGGACGACGTGCCGCACCTTGCCGCGAAAGCCCGTGGCGAGCGGGCTGAAATCCTGATTCTTGCCATCCCCGCCGGCGATCAGCACGACGGGACCGGGCATGCCGGCGACCGCTGCGAGGGTTGCGCCGACGTTCGTGCCCTTGGAGTCATCGATGTAGGCGACGCCGTGTACATCCGCGATCCACTGCGAGCGGTGCGGGAGCCCGGCGAAGCTGCGCAGCTCCTCCAGCATCGCGCTGAGCGGGAGGGCCAGCGCCTCCCCGAGGGCGAGCGCGGCGAGCGCATTGGCGGCATTGTGCGCGCCGCGGACTCGGAGCTCCGTGGCCCGCAGCAGCGGCGCTCCGGCGCGCGTCAGCCACCATTCGTCCTGGTGCAGCGCGAGCGCGTAGCTCGCGCCGACGCTCGCACGCAGCGAGAACGACAGCGTGCCCGACGCGGCGCGCGGCATCGCGACGACGAGCGGATCGTCGAGATTGATGACCGCGGTGTCGCAGCGGGCAAAGATGCGCGCCTTGGCGGCGGCATAGCTCGCGAGCGAGGGGTAACGGTCGAGATGATCGGCGCTCACGTTGAGGACCGTCGCCGCCCGGCAGTGAAGCGAGCGCGTGGTCTCGAGCTGATAGCTCGAGAGCTCGAGCACGTACAACTCGGTGCCGTCCGCGAGCAGATCGAGCGCCGGCGGCCCCAGGTTCCCGCCGGCCCGCACCTTCAGGCCCGCGCGCTGCGCCATGCCGGCAACGAGCGTCGTGACCGTGCTCTTGCCGTTGGTGCCGGTGACCCCCACCACGGGCGCGCGGGCGGCGCGCGCGAACAGCTCGATGTCGCCGACGACGGCGAGACCGCGCCGCTGCGCCTCATCGAAGAAGGGGCCGCGCAGCGACAGCCCCGGTGAAGCCACGACGCACAGCGCCCCCTCGAGTAAGGCGGGGTCGAGCTCACCGAGATGCACCGGGATGCGCGCGTCGAGCGCCTCGAGCGCCGCGAGCTGCGGCGGCGCCGCACGGGTGTCGGTCACCGCGAGACGCCAGCCGCCCCGGTGCAGATACCGCGCGCAGGAGAGCCCGGTGGCTCCAAGCCCCGCGATCACGGCGTAAGGCGCCTTGTCGGTGAGGACGCTCATCGCAGTTTCAGGGTCGCGAGCCCGGCGAGCACGAGCAGCAGCGAGATGATCCAGAAGCGCACGATCACCTTCGGCTCCGCCCAGCCCTTGAGCTCGAAGTGATGGTGGATCGGAGCCATCCTGAAGACGCGCCGGCCGGTGAGCTTGAACGAGGCGACCTGCAGGATGACCGAGGCCGTCTCCAGCACGAACACCCCGCCCATCACCAGCGCCACCAGCTCCTGGCGCACGATGACTGCGAGCACGCCGATCGCGGCGCCGATGGCGAGCGCACCGATATCTCCCATGAACACCTGCGCGGGATAGGAGTTGAACCACAGGAATCCGAGGCCTGCGCCGGCGAGCGAAGCGCAGAAAATGAGCAACTCTCCGGCGCCGCGGATATCCGGGATCTGCAGGTAGTGCGCATACACCGCATTGCCGCTCGCGTACGCGAAGATGCCGAGCGCCGAGGCGACCAGCGCGGCCGGCATGATCGCAAGCCCATCGAGCCCGTCGGTGAGGTTCACCGCGTTGCTCATGCCGACGATCATGAGATAGGCGATGGCGATGAACGCGAAGGCGGTGAGCGGCTGCTGGAAGGTCTTGACGAACGGCAGGAAGAGCGTCGTCTGCGCCTGATCGGTGGCGGTGTAGTAAAGGGTCGCCGCAGTAGCCAGTCCCGCGAGCGACTGCCACAGGTACTTCCACCGTGGCCGCAGCCCTTGAGGATTGCGGACCACGAGCTTCAGGTAATCGTCGTAGAAGCCGATGAAGCCGAAGGCGAAGGTGACCCCCAGCACGGTCCATACGAGGCGGTTGGTGAGATCCGCCCACAGCAGCGTGCTCACGAGCGTGGTGACCAGGATCAGCGCACCTCCCATGGTGGGTGTGCCGGCCTTCGGCAGGTGGGTGACGGGACCGTCGTCACGCACGACCTGGCCGATCTGGTAGCGCGAGAGGCGCGTAATCATCGAAGGGCCGACGATGAGCGAGAGACCGAGCGCGGAGGCGGTCGCGAGGATCGCCCGGAACGTCAGGTAGGAAAACACGTGCAGGCCGCTGATGCGGCCGGCGAATTGTTGTGTGAGCCAGTACAGCACTCAGTGTCCGCCCATACTTGCGCCAGGGACGCCGGTGAGTGCATCGACCACGCGCTCGAGGCGGTTGAAGCGTGAGCCCTTGATGAGGAGCCGCACCTCGGATCCGGTACCCGTGAGCGCCCGGCCGAGAGCGTGCGTGAGCGCGCCGGTGTCCGCAAACCACTGTGCGCCGGCCCCGAAGCTGTCCACTGCGCCGTGCATGAGCTCGCCGGTCGCGTACAGCCGCTCGATCCCGGCGGCGCGCGCAAGCTCCCCGATCTCCGAGTGCGCCGCGGAAGCAAACGCGCCGAGCTCGGCCATGTCGCCGAGCGCGAGCCAGCGGCGGCCGCCGAGCGAAGCGAGCACCTCGATCGCCGCGCGCATCGAGCTCGGGTTCGCGTTATAGGAGTCATCGATCAGCCACGCGCCGCTCATCGCCCGCTTGAACTGCAGGCGGCCCGGCACCGCGCGCATCGCGCCGAGTCCGGCGGCGATCTGCTGGAGCGTCGCACCGGCGCTTGCCGCCGCCGCGGCAGCCGCGAGCGCATTGGCGATGTTGTGCGCGCCGGCGAGTGCAAGCTCGACGGCAGTGCTCCCCGCCGGGGACTCCAGGCGGAAGCGGGTACGCAGTCCCATGGCCGCGAGCTCGGTACGAACCTCGCCCGCGTGGAAGTCGGCGCGCTCGCGCACACCGAAGGTGACGACCCGCGCACGTGTGAGTCCGCGCCATAGCGCGGCGAACTCATCGTCCGCGTTGATGACGGCGGTTCCCGTCGGTGGCAGCCCCGCGACCATCTCACCCTCGGCGCGTGCCACGCCCTCGAGATTTCCGAACCCCTCGAGATGCTCGGCGCCCGCGTTGGTGATGAGCCCGACGGCGGGACGCGCGACCTCCACGAGCGCGGCCACCTCGCCCGGATGGTTCGCGCCCATCTCGATGACCGCGAAGCGGTGCTCGTCCCGCAGGCGCAGCAGCGTGAGCGGCACGCCGATGTGATTGTTGAGGTTGCCGCGCGTTGCGAGGCAGGCACCGGCCGCGCCCAGGATCGCAGCGGTCATTTCCTTGGCAGTCGTCTTGCCGTTGCTGCCGGCGACGCCGATGAGCGGCCCGTTGAAGTCCGCGCGCCAGCGGCCTGCCGCGCGCGTGAGCGCCGCCTGCGTGTCGGCGACCACAATCTGCGGCAGCGCGAGGGGTTGCGCAGAATCGACCACCGCGCCCGCCGCGCCCGCGCCGAGCGCCGCCGCGAGGAAGTCGCGGCCGTTGAAGTTCGGCCCCTTGAGCGCGACGAACAACTGCCCCGATTGCAGCGTGCGCGAATCGCTCACCACCTCGGTGTACGGCCCGTCGGCTCCGGTCAGGCGGCCGCCACAGGCGTGGGCAAACGCGCCGAGCGTGCGGGTGAGACTCATGCGGGGAGCCTCGCGAGCTCATCCGCGACCACCGACTGGTCACGGAACGCGCGCCGTTGGTGGCCGGTGATCTGGTAGTCCTCGTGGCCCTTGCCGGCGACGAGCACCACATCGTCCGGCGCCGAGCGCTGCAGCGCCATGCGTATCGCGAGCGCGCGGTCGTGCTCGATGGTGAGCGGCGCGCCGCCGGCGATCCCGGCCACGATGTCGGCGATGATGCGCTGCGGGTCCTCGCTCCGCGGATTGTCGTCGGTGAGCACCAGGTCATCGGCGAGCTCGGCGGCGATGCGGCCCATGAGCGGGCGCTTGCCGGCGTCGCGGTCGCCGCCGCAGCCGAACACCACGCGCAGCTGACCGCGGCAGTGCAGACGCGCCGCGCGCAGCGCGTTCGCCAGCGCATCGGGTGTGTGAGCGTAGTCGACGATGGCGAGAGGGCTGCGGCCGCGGCCGCCGAACATCTCCATGCGGCCGCGAGCTGCGCGCACCTTGGCGAGCGCCCGCGCCGCATCGCGCAGGGGAATATCCCAGGCGAGCAGCACCGCGAGCACCGTGAGGGCGTTCTCCACGTTGAATTCGCCCATGAGGCGAACGCCGAGCTCCACCGCCCCCCAGCTCGATTCCACCTCGATAGTAAGTCCGGTCGGCTCGGCCTGAACGCGCGTCGCGCGCACGAACTCCGCTCCGGCGGGGAGCGCCGCCACGCCACCCGTGGCGCGGGTCGTGAGGATGAGGCGTGCGGGCGATGGTGCCCGGGCGAGCGCTGCGCCGAACGCGTCGTCGAAGTTGATGATGCGGCTCTCGAGCCCCGGCCAGGCAAAGAGGCGCGCCTTGGCCGCGCCGTAGTGCTCCATGGTGCCGTGGTAGTCGAGGTGGTCGCGGGTGAGATTGGTGAAGGCCGCGGTATGGAAGCGCACGCCGTTTACCCGCGCCTGATCGAGGGCGTGCGAGGAGACCTCCATGCTCACGCACTCCGCTCCCGCTGCGGCGAGCGCTGCCAGCTGGCGATGCACGGTGACCGCATCGGGTGTCGTGTGCGGCATGGCACTCACCTGCGGGGGCATGCCGACGCCGAGCGTCCCCATGTAACCGCACGCGCGCCGGCAGCGCTGCAGCGCCTGTGCGAGGAGCCAGGCGCAGGTCGTCTTGCCGTTGGTGCCGGTGATACCGGCGACCGTGATGCGCTGGGAGGGCGCATCGAAGAAGCGGTCGGCGATGAGTCCCGCGCGCGCCGCAAGCTCGGGCAGGGGCGCGACGAAGACCTGCGGCGGCAGCGGTGGCGCGGATGCCTCGTCATCGGGCTCGTACAGAATCGCGCACGCGCCCCTCGCCACCGCCTCCGGCGCGAACGCGAGTCCGTGATGGGTGAGGCCGCGGGAGGCGAGAAAGAGTCCCCCGGGAATTGCGGCCCGGCTGTCGAGCGTGAGATCGCTCACGAGGAGCTCCGGGGGCACGGCGGCCCATCCGGCCACGAGCTCGCCGAGCAGCCGGGGCGCCGCGCGATAGGTGTTTGGATTCCCGGTCATTGCAGCGCTGCCGTGCGCACGTTGCCGAGCGCAGGTCCCGCGGGCAGCTGTTCGGGCGCGTTCACCGGCTGATCCGGAGCCACCGCGAGGAGGCGCAGCGTTCCGCCGACTACCTTCGAGAACACGGGAGCTGCGACCTGACCGCCCATGTGCTGCCCGGCACCCGGCTCATCGATTATCACGACCGCGGCGAGCCGTGGTGCGGTGGCGGGCGCGACGCCGCCGAATACCGCCATGTAGCGATCGGTCGAGTAGCCGCCCGCGGTCGCCTTGAAGGCGGTTCCGGTCTTGCCGGAAACCCGATAGCCGGGGATCGCAGCGAGCTTGCCCGTGCCCTCGGCCGTGACCACAGACTCGAGCATCGTGAGCAGCTCGTGACACACCGGCTCGCCCACTGCGCGCTCGCCGAGCGCCGGTCCCTCGACCCGGGTGAAGGACACCGGGCGCGCCACGCCGTATGCGCCGATGGTGGCGTAAGCGTGGGCGAGTTGCAGCGGTGTCACCGACAGCCCGTAGCCGTGCGACATCGTGACGATGCCGATCGGCCGCCACTGCCCGTAAGCGGGCAGCAGTCCCGCCGACTCGCCCGGGTAGCCGCTGGTCGTCACCTGGCCGAAGCCAAGGTGGTTGAGGGTCGTCCAGACCTGCTGCGGCGGAAGTGAAAGCGCAATGTGCGCCATGCCGACGTTCGAGCTTTTGGCGAGCACGGTGGCGATATCGATCGCTCCGAGGTTGTGCTCGTCCTCGAATATCTTCACGCCGACTTTGAAGTAGCCCGGCGAGGTGTCGATGATGCTGCGGTGGTCGTACTTGCCCGAGGCGAGCCCCGCAGCCACGAAGAAAGGCTTGATGGAGGAGCCGGGCTCGAAGATATCGGTGGCTGCCCGGTTGCGATAGGTCGCAGGCTCGATCTGGTCGCGGTCGTTGGGGTTGTAGGCGGGCTGGTTCACCATGGCGAGCACCTCGCCGCTGGCGATATCGAGGACCACGATCGAGCCGGCGCGCGCCCGCTGATCGCGAATCGCTGCCTTCAGCTCCCGGTAGGCGAGGTACTGGATGCGCAGGTCGATCGACACCACCAGGTCCCGGCCCTCGCGCGCCGGCCGGATGCTCTCGACGTTCTGCACGATGCGCCCGTACCGGTCCTGGATGACGCGCTTCGCGCCGTTTTCGCCCGCCAGCCAGTGATCGAAAGCCAGCTCGAGCCCCTCCTGCCCGGCGTCGTCGACGTTGGTGAAGCCAAGAAGATGGCCCGTGACCTCGCCCGCCGGGTAGTAGCGGCGATATTCGCGCGAGGTGTAGACGCCCGGAATGCCGAGTGCCTTGATCTGGTCGGCCTCCGCCGGCTGGCGGTGGCGCGCCACGTAGAGGAATTCGCGATCGAGATTGCTGGTGACGCGGCGCACGAGTTCGAGGCGGTCGACCTTCAGCGCCGCGGCGAGACGGGGAATCTGGTCAGTCGCGAGCGCCAGCTCCGCCGGGTTCACCCAGATCGAGTCCACCGGGGTGCTGACGGCGAGCGGCTCTCCGTAGCGGTCGGTGATCGTACCGCGGTGCGCGGCGATCTCGAGAACCCGCGAGAAACGGGCATCCCCCTGGCGGGCGAGGAAGCCATGATCGACCAGCTGCAGGTTGATGGCGCGCCACACGAGACCGAGGGCGCAGGCCGCCAGGAGTCCCATCAGCAGAGCCGCGCGCCAGCGAAAGGAGAGCGGCGCGCCATCGTGTGCGCTGCGCGCCTTCATGGTGCGATGATCTCGATTTCTTTCGGCGGCGGCATCGCCATGTGGAGCCTGGTGCTCGCGACGCGCTCGACGAAGGCGTGCGTCGACCAGGCACTCTGCTCGAGCTGCAGCTGTCCCCACTCGATCTCGAGATTGTCGCGGCGTGCATTCAGCGTCTCGAGCTGCACGAACAGCTGCCGGGCCCGATGCTTGCACCAGATCGCACCCGCCGCCGACCCGAGCGTCGCCGCCCAAAGGAGCGGCACGGCGATCGCGAGCGCACGGCGGCTCATGGCAGGCGCTCTGCCACGCGCAGGAGCGCACTGCGCGCGCGTGGGTTACGGGCCATCTCCGTCGCCGAAGGCCGCATCTTGCGGCCGATGAGCTTCAGGCGGGGGCGCGCCTCGGCCGGGATCACCGGCAGCTTGCCGAGTGCCGGATCGACCTGCGACTCGCGCTGCATGAAGCGCTTCACCGCGCGATCCTCGAGAGAGTGGAAGCTGATGACCGCCAGTCTTCCCCCGGGTGCGAGTACCTCGGCCGCCGCCCGGAGCCCGCGCTCGAGCTGCCCGAGCTCGTCGTTGATGAACATGCGCAGCGCCTGAAACGTGCGCGTCGCCGGGTGCTTGCCGGGCTCGCGCGTGCGCACCGCCCCTGCAACAAGCGCGGCGAGCTCGCCGGTGCTCACGAGCGGACCCTTGCCGCGGCGGGCGACGATGGCCTGTGCCACGCGCCGCGCGAAGCGCTCCTCTCCGAAGGTCGCGATCACCTGGCGGATCTCGTCGACGCCCGCCCGCGCCAGCCAGGCCGACACAGGCGCACCGCGCGTCGGGTCCATGCGCATATCGAGTGGCCCGTCCGCGCGGAAGCTGAAGCCGCGCCGCGGATCGTCGAGCTGCGGCGATGAAACACCAAGGTCGAAGAGCACGCCACGGCAAGGGTGCTGGTGCGCGTGCGCCGGCACGAGCGTGGCGAGATCGGCAAACGACGCATGGGCGAGCGTAAGCCGCACTTCGTGGGCAAACTGGCGCTCGCCGGCCGCGACGGCCTGCGGATCCCGGTCGAGCGCAAGCACGCGCCCCTCGGGGCCGAGCGCCCGGAGAATGAGTGCCGTGTGACCGCCGCGCCCGAATGTCGCATCGACATAGTAACCGCCCGCTTCCAGGGCGAGCCCCGCGAGCGCCTCAACGGCGAGCACCGGAGTGTGCTCACCCA
>Ga0307472_100000930_pt1 | contig 11097 bp, 8 predicted proteins | sample atmos_gasesAM5C__2_FD_204582 | JGI IMG/M metagenome (GOLD analysis project Ga0307472, IMG submission 204582) | Hardwood forest soil microbial communities from Morgan-Monroe State Forest, Indiana, United States - atmos_gasesAM5C_05 | ecosystem: Environmental > Terrestrial > Soil > Temperate... | reverse complement strand
TGGCCGCGGCTCGTCTGCACACCGGTGACGCGCCCGCCCGGGCCCCTGGTGAAACCCTGCACCTCGCAGTCCTGCAGGATGTCCACTCCGAGGGCATCGGCCGCGCGCGCGTATCCCCAGGCGACAGCGTCGTGCCGCGCAGTGCCGCCGCGGCGCTGCATGAACCCGCCGAGCACCGGATACCGCGCCGACTGCGACATGTCGAGCGCCGGAACGAGCTCCCCTACCTCCGCCCGGGTCAGCAGCTGCGCCTCGATGCCGTTCATGTGCATCGCGTTCGCCCAGCGCGCGAGCGACTCGAGGTCGTGGCGGCTGTGCGCCAGCATCACGTGCCCGCGCTGACTCAACATGACGTTGTAATTGAGCTCGCGCGACAGCCCCTCGTAGAGCTTCAGCGAGAAGTCGTAGAGCCGCGCGCTCTCGGGATAGAGGTAGTTGGAGCGCACCACCGTGGTGTTGCGCCCGGTGTTGCCGCCGCCGAGCCAGCCGCGCTCCACCACCGCCACGTTGGTGATGCCGTGATTCCTGGCGAGATAGTACGCGGCCGCGAGCCCGTGGCCGCCGCCGCCCACGATGAGAATGTCGTACGCGGGCTTCGGCTCCGGCGAGCGCCACGCCGGCGTCCAGTGGCGGTGCGCGGTGAGCGCGCCCCGCAGCAGTGCGAGCGCGGAATACCTCACGCTCCGCTCAGGCCTTGTCGCGGTAGTCCGTCTGGATCTTACGGATCATCCGGTCGGTGCCGAAGAAGGCGTGCTTGGCCATGTCCTTGCTGTAGCGGCTCGCCGGGGGTTGCCGGCCGAGGCTCTCGGCGAGCGCGCGGATGTGATGGGGACCGGCGCCGCAGCAGACGCCGAGATAGCGGATGCCGTCGGCGAATGCCTCACGGCCGAAATCGAAGATCTCCGAGCGCGTCGCCATGAACGGGTCGAGCCCATCGGGGAAGGCCATCCGGTCACCGCAACACGGATCCCTGAGCGACATGAACGAGGGTTGTGCCGGGCTGGTTCGATAAGGCACCGGGAGCCCGGCGACGTGGCATTTCACCGCAGCCCGAATCTCCTTCAGCAGCGGCAGCATGGTGCGGGGACCACGGTGGCAGTTGAGCCCGACCACATCCGCGCCGGCCTCTTCCAGGCGCTGGCAGGCCTGCGCGGGGGTGAGTCCATCGCGGGTCAGCTCCTCTTGATGCATGGCGAAGGTGACTACGGCCGGCACCTTCGAGTGACGGCGAATCGCCCGCAGCGCCAGCAGTGCCTCGCCCGTCCAACCCAGCGTCTCGGCCACGAAGTAATCGACGCCGGCCTCCACCGCCCAGCCGACCTGCTCATCGAAGATACGCTCGACATCCTTGATGGCCTTGCTGTCTGTGGGGTCATAGATATTGGTGTTGCAAAGATCCCCGGCGAAGAGCGTCCCGGTGCGCCGCGCGACGCGCCTGGCGATGCCGAGCGCGGCGCGGTTCATCGGCGCCAGATCCTTCTCGCGCCCGATGACGCGCAGCTTCTCGCGGTGCACGTAGTAAGTGAGCGCCTGGGTGACGTCCGAGCCCGCGTGCACGAAGTCCATGTGAAGCTGCTCGACCACCTCGGGGTGCTCGAACAGCACCTCGGGCACGAATGCGCCGGCCTGCAGATACCCCCGGCGCTCGAGCTCGAATACATAGCCTTCGGCGCAGATCACCGCGCCATCCTTGAGACGCGCAAGCAGGTCTCGCGAGGCACCGTCGCCGCGTCCGCCGGCAGCGCCTCGCTGGCGACCCTCGGTGCTCCCTGCCGACCGCCGGGCACCTTTCGCCCTGGGTTTGGCTCCTGATCGGGTTGCGGCTCGGGCCTTGGCTGCCATGAGAGTCTCCGTCGGCGACAAAAAAGCTGTGTGCCTGCTGAGGGCGCGCTACATTCTAATCAGGACCTCCGAGGTCCCGATGCCTCTTTTCGATGGGGCTATTCATTTTCTAGGCTGCGATATCCGCACCCGGCGTGGAACCATTACCTTTATGAGCACCCCTGTCGCCCGGCACGACCGCAGCACCTGGGAGCGGCTCTGCGGAAGCTTCAAGCCGGAAGGCCGCGCCATCATCGGCGGTCGCGCGGCGGACGCCGCCGACGGACGGGTGTTCGAGGACGTGAGCCCGGTCGACGGCCGCACCATCGCCGCCGTGGCGCGTGGTGGTCCGGCCGACATCGATAAAGCGGTGGCAGCCGCGCGCAGCAGCTTCGAGAGCGGTCCCTGGCGGCGCATGGAGCCCCGCGACCGCAAGCGCATTCTGCGGCGTTTCGCGGAGGCCATCCGGGCGGATGTCGAGCACCTGGCGCTGCTCGAGACACGCGATGTGGGCAAGCCCATCGCCAACTCGGTGAGCGTCGATGTCGCCAACTGTGCCGACTGCATCGAGTACTACGCCGAATTCGCCGATAAGCTCTACGACGAGGTCGCCCCGACCGGCCCGAACGACCTGGCGCTCGTCCGGCGCGAGCCCCTTGGGGTCGTGGGCGCCATCGTTCCCTGGAACTACCCGCTCATCATCAGCTGCTGGAAGGTGGGCCCGGCGCTCCTCACCGGCAACTCGATCGTGCTCAAGCCCGCCGAGCAGTCTCCCCTCTCGGGAATCCGGCTCGCACAGCTCGCCCTCGAGGCCGGCGTCCCGCCGGGAACCTTCAACGTGGTGCCGGGCTATGGCGAGGAAGCCGGCAAGGCCCTGGCGCTCCATCGGGATGTCGACCTGATCACGTTCACGGGGTCCACCGAGGTCGGGCGGCTCATGCTGCGCTATGCGGCGGAGTCCAATCTGAAGCGCGTGGCGCTCGAGTGCGGCGGCAAGACTCCGCAGGTGGTGTTCGCGGATGCCGATCTCGAGGCCGCCGCCTCCGGCATCGCCTGGGGCATCTATTACAACAGCGGCCAGACCTGCCACGCGGGCTCACGGCTCATCGTCGATCACAGGGTGCGCGAGGCGCTGCTGGACGCCATACGACGCGTCACCTCCACGATCACGCTCGGCCATCCGCTCGATCCCGACACGCAGATGGGTGCGCTCATCGACCACGGGCACATGCAACGCGTGTTGGGCTACATCGAAGGCGGCGTCGCCGACGGCGCGCGCCTCGCGCTCGGCGGGCACCGGGCGCTCGAGGACTCGGGCGGCTTCTATGTGGAGGCGACGGTGCTCGATAACGTGCGCCCCGACATGAAGGTGGCACGCGAGGAGATCTTTGGCCCGGTGCTCTCCGTCATGAGCTTCGGCGATGAGGCGGAGGCGCTGCGCCTCGCGAACGATTCGCCGTACGGGCTCGCGGCTGCGGTGTGGACGCGCGACATGAGCGTGGCGCATCGTCTCTCGAGCGCGCTGCGCGGTGGCACCGTGTGGGTGAACGCCTTCGATCGCTCCACCATGGCCACTCCCTTCGGCGGCTTCAAGCTCTCGGGCTTCGGACGCGACCGCTCCCCGCATGCGATCGACAAGTACTGCGACCTGAAGACGATCTGGACGGCCTACTCGTGAGGCGCCGCGGGCGCACGGCGCTTGCGGCAGTTTCGCGCAGGCCCGGGCTAGCCGACCGGTTTTCCCGCCATCTCCAGGTGCAGCCGGTCGCCGTGGTAGGGGTGCTGTGCGAGCACCGCCTCGTTCAGCTCGACACCGAGACCCGGCTCGCTCGGGGGAATCACATAGCCCGCTTCCCAGCGAATGGGTTTCATCAGCACCTGTGCGTGAAAGCCCTGCCAGCGCTCGATACCCTCGAGAATGAGGAAGTTCGGGCTGCAGGTGGCGAGCTGGATGTTGGCGGCGCCGACCACCGGGCCGCAATAGAGGTGCGGGGCGAGCTGCACGTGATCGACCTCCGCGAGCGCGGCGATCTTCTTCGCCTCGAGAAGGCCGCCGACGCGGCCGAGGTTCATCTGCAGGATCGCCGCCGCGCGCGCACGCAGGAGCCGCGCGAAGTCGTACTTCGTCGCGAGGCGCTCACCGGTGGCGATGGGGATGGAGGTTGCGCGCGCCACCTTCGCCATCTCCTCCGGCGCATCGGGCGGCACCGGTTCCTCGAACCACAACGGGTCGTAGGGCTCGAGCCGCCGTGCGAGACGAATCGCGCCCGCGGCCGTCATCTGGCCATGGGTGCCGAAGAGCAGATCCGCCTTCGTGCCGACCGCCGCGCGCAGCTGGCGCATGAAGCGCTCGCACAGCGCGAGTGCCTCGAGCGAGAGCTGCCGCCCGTCGAAGGCGGAGTACGGGCCCGCGGGATCGAACTTGAGCGCCGTGAAGCCCTGCGCGAGGTACTCGGCGGCGCGCTCGGCGGCGAGGTCCGGGTCCTGGTAGACATCGGTCTTGTCCCCGGGCCGCGCGTAGATATACGTGTAGGAGCGCAGCCGCTCGTGCACCCGGCCGCCGAGGAGCTTGTATACCGGCTGCCCGGCTTCCTTGCCGATGATGTCCCAGCAGGCCATCTCGAGCGCCGAGAGCGCCGCCATGAGCGAGAGGTCCGGATGCTGCGTGTAGCCCGCGGAGTAGACACGCCGCCAGAGCGTCTCGATGTCGTGCGGGTCCTGCTCACGGAAGTAGCGCTCGAAGACATCCTCGAGCATCGCGGTCACCACACGCGGGTGAAACGGCAGGCAATAGGCCTCGCCGACCCCGTGCACGTTGTGGTCGGTGGTGAGCTTGACGAAGATGAAATAACGCCCGCCGACGCCGGGTTGCGGATTGCCGACGACGAAGGTGCGCAGGTTGGTCAGTTTCATGGAGCCGCTTCTTACACTACATGAGCGAGTATGACTACATCATTGTCGGTGCGGGAACCGCCGGCTGTGTACTCGCCAGCCGCCTGACGGCGAGCGGCGCGCATCGGGTGCTGCTGCTCGAGGCCGGGGGCTCCGAGCGCTCGCTCTGGATCCAGGTACCGGTGGGCTACGCCCGCACCTTCCACGACCCGCGGTACAACTGGATGTACGAGGCGGAGCCGGATCCGGCGCTGGACAACCGGCGCGCCCACTGGCCGCGCGGCAAGGTACTCGGCGGCTCGGGCTCGATCAACGCGATGGTCTATATCCGCGGGCAGCCCGGGGACTTCGATGACTGGGCCGCGGCCGGCAACCCCGGCTGGTCGTACCAGGAAGTGCTGCCCTACTTCATCAGGCTCGAGGACCACTGTCTGGGCGCCTCCGAGTACCACGGCGCGGGCGGTCCGATGCAGGTGAGCGAGGTGTCATCGGGCGCGCACCCGCTGTGCCACACCTTTCTCGCCGCCTGCGGCGAGCTCGGGATTCCGACGACCCCCGACTTCAACGCGGCGCAGCCCGAGGGCGCCGGTTTCTGGCAGGTCGCGATCCACAAAGGTGTGCGCGTCTCGACCGCCAGCGCTTACCTGCGGCCGGCGATGCGCCGCGCCAATCTCAACGTGCAGCTGCACGCGCTCGCGACGCGCGTGCTCTTTGACGGCACGCGCGCGCGCGGCGTGGAGTACGAGCGTGCGGGTGCGCGGCACGAGGTACGGGCGCGGCGCGAGGTGCTCCTGTGCGGCGGCACCATCAACTCGCCGCAGCTTCTCGAGCTCTCCGGCGTCGGCGATGCGCGGCTGCTGCAGCGCCTGGGTGTCCCGGTCGTCGCCGACTCCCCGGCGGTCGGCTCCGGCCTTCAGGATCACCTGGCGGTATCCTATTTCTACCGCTCGCGCGTGCCCACCCTGAACGATGAGTTGGCACCGTTCTTCGGGAAGGTCAAGGCGGCGCTGCGCTATGCACTCACACGCCGCGGCCCACTCTCCATGAGCGTCAACCAGGCGGGCGCCTTCCTGCGCAGCCGCCCCGAATACACCCGTCCGAACCTGCACATCTATTTCAATCCGGCGAGCTACAGCACCACCACCGCGGGGGCGAAGCGCCGCCTCACGAATCCCGATCCCTGGCCCGGGTTCCTGATGTCTTTCAACACCTGCCGCCCGACGAGCCGCGGAACCGTCCACATCCGTTCGGCCGATCCGCGCGTGAGCCCGGCCATCGTGCCAAACTCGCTGTCGACCGCCGCGGACGTGCAGGACGTGTTCGACGGCGCGAAGCTCGTACGCGGCATCGCCGCCGCGGCGCCGCTCGCTGCGGTGACAGACAGCGAGCGCCAGCCGGGAGCCGCGGTGCAGTCCGATGCCGAGGTGCTCGCGGACTTTCGCCAGCGGGCGGGCTCGGTGTTCCACGCGAGCTGCACGTGCGCCATGGGCGCCGATCCGCGCTCCGCAGTGCTCGATTCCCGGCTGCGGGTGCGCGGGGTCGGGGCGCTGCGTGTGGCCGATGCTTCGGCCTTCCCGAACGTCACCTCGGGCAATACCAACACGCCGACCGTCATGCTCGCGGAAAAAGCCGCCGATCTCATTCTTGAGGACAGCCGCGCGCCGGCGGGTTAACCTGCACGCAGGACCCGGAGCGGGCAAGCATGAGCGAACTGCAAACGAGCGTAGCCTCGGGCGTCGGCGAGCTGCGCAACGCGCCGGCCGCGGCACCCTCCACGACACTGCTCGCGCGGTGGTACGTGCTCATCATGATGTGCCTCGTGTACACGCTCAGCATCGCCGATCGCTACGTCGTCTCGACCGTCCTCGATCCGATCCGCATCGAGCTGCATCTCACTGACTTCGGCGTCGCGGTGCTGACTGGGGCGGCCTTTGGTCTCTTCTACGTAGTGCTGGGCTTTCCGCTCTCCTACCTCATTGACCGGCACAACCGCCGCAAGATCATTGCGGTGTGCCTCGTGCTGTGGTCGGCGATGACGGCTCTCTGCGGGCTGGCACGCAACTCGTGGCAGTTCTTCTTCGCGCGCGTCGGGGTTACCGTCGGCGAGGCCGGCGGTACTCCGGGCGCGAATTCACTTCTCTCGGACTACTTTCCGGCCACGCGCCGTGCGATGGCGCTCACCGTGTTCTCGCTCGGCGCGCCGATCGGGGCTTGGGTTGGCTACAACGTAGCTGGCGCCATCGCCGACCACTACGGCTGGCGCGCGGTGTTCTTTGCGCTCGGCATCCCCGGCGTACTCGCCGGCATCGCCGTGTGGCTCACGGTGCGTGAGCCGCAGCGCGGATGCCTCGATGCCGGCGATGACGGCGCGGCGCCCTCCTTCGAGGAAACGATTCGTTTCTGGTGGCAGCAGCGCTCGGCCGTGCACTGGATGATGGGTACGGCGATCTGCGCGCTGTGGGGCTGGGGACTGATGTTCTTCACACCCACCTTTCTGCAGCGCACCTACCAGATGAGTGTCGGCGAAGCCGCTGGCGTCACGCAGAACATGCACCTGTGGGGGGGCGGGCTCGCCACGGTCGCGACCGGCTGGCTCATGGCCCGCACCAGCATGATCGATCCGCGCCGCATCGTGTGGTTGCTGACGGCCGGAATCGGCATCGCCACGGTCGCCTCGGGCGTTGTGTACTACACCCGCGACCTGGCCCTCGCGCGCGCGATGCTGTGGATCTTCATCCCGGCGATCTACTTCTACATCGGGCCCGGCTTCGGATTGCTCAACAACCTCGCGCCGTGCCGCATGCGTGCGATGTTCTGCGCGATGGTGCTGTTCCTCGCGAATCTGGGCAACCTCGTGATCGCACCGACTCTCGTCGGCGCGCTCAGCGACTGGTTCGGGCGCACTCACGCCTCGAACGCCGACTCACTGCGCCTTGCGATGCTGTGCCTCGTGCCGACCGGATTGTGGGCGACCGCGCACCTCTGGCTCGCGGCGCGCGACGTCATCAAGGACCAGGAGCGCGCCCGCAGCTTCGCCCACTGAGGCTCACGGCCCGACCATCGCGGTGCATGCACCGCGCAGCCCGAGCTTTGGATAGCGGCGCAGAAGGTTGCGGAGCAAGAATGCGCTCCCCGCAATGGAGAGAACGTTGGCCAATTCGATCATGGATTCGATCCTGGCATCGGTCACACCTGAGATGACGCAGGCCCTTGCGGCGCGGCTCGGCGAGTCACCGCGGCCGGTGTACGAGGGACTCGGCACGGCGGCCGCGGCGATCCTCGATGGGCTCGCGAGCAAGGTCGATGCGGGCCACTCCACCTCCGAGACGCTCGGGTTCATCCGTGCGGCGGCGGCCGAACCGGCCGGAGCGGCCGCGGACGCGGTGGACCGGTTCCTGAAAATGGTGTTCGGGTCGCAGCTGAGCCAGGTCGCGCGGGCGATCGCTCAGCAGTATGGCCTGAGCGCGTCTTCAGGAACGGGGCTCCTGAGGATGGCAGCGGCGGTGCTGTGGGCGATACTCGCGAAAGCGCAGAGCGCCGGTACGCTCGATGCGGAGACGCTCGAGGATATGGTGCGGAACGAGGCGCCGAATCTGCGCGGCTACCTGCCGAGTGACCTCATCGGTACCGCAGCGGGAGTGGCGCACCGCACCCCGAACCGCGAACGTCTGCTGCCGCAGGCCGGCGATGGCGCCGAAGGTGTCGTCCCCCGCTGGCTCGTGCCGGCCGCCATTGCGGGTGCGCTCGTGCTCGCGTGGCTCGCGATTCGCGCGCTGACCGCACCCAAGGTGACTGCGCCGGCGATCGCGACGGTGACCGCGGAGGCGACCAACACCGGCGTGACTGCGGCGAGCAAAGCGGCGCTCGACGCCGCTACGGCGGCCTGGACTGCACTCGGGGACATGATGAAGGTGAAGCTGCCCGATGGCAGCGAGCTCAACGTGCCCTCGCTCGGGGTGGAGGCACGGTTGGTGAAGTTCCTGAGCGACAGCTCCGCAGCCGTGAGCGACGCCGCGTGGTTCGATTTCGACCGCCTGCTGTTCGATACCGGCAAGGCGACGCTGCAATCGGCCTCGCGGGAGCAGCTCACCAACATCGCCTCGATCCTCAAGGCATTCCCGCAGGTCAGGATCCGCATCGGCGGCTATACGGACAACACCGGGGAACCCGCTGCAAACCTGCGACTCTCCGAGGAACGGGCCAACAACGTCATGGACGAGCTGGTGAAGCTCGGAATCGATCCGGCACGCATGAGTGCCCGTGGTTACGGCGGGCAGAACCCGGTCGCGGACAACTCTACCGAGGAGGGCAGGCAGAGGAACCGCCGCATCACGCTCCGCGTGACGGACAAGCAGGCGTCGGTCAGCGCGGCGGCGAGGCCGGCGGCGGTGCGCCGTCCGCAGGAGACGCAGGAAGTCGCGAGCCGGGGCCCTGCGCAGCCTGATCATCCGCAATCAGCACCTCCGCCTTGAGCTGGGTGCCGCCGATCTGGAGCTGGTGCGGAACGCAGGTCGAGTGATAGTCCACGTTGTGCGCGTTGAAGGTCGGCAGGACACGGGATTTCACCTGCTCGATGAGCTCGCAGTCCCCCGCTTCCCGCAGCGGATCGAAGTCGGTGCTGATCACCACCGTCTTCCAGTGCGCCGGGATCGGCGTCGCGGCCGCGTTCGTCGCATTCGGGTCCCAGGGTGCCAGGACGTTCATGCTCACGGTCACGCCCGGGAATTCGGTCGGCCTTCCGAAGGTTCCCGAGCACGGGACCGGGCGCACCGTGAGGTCCGGGCGGGCGCCGAGCTGCAGCAGGATGGCGCGCACCTTGTCCCGCAGACCATCACACGAGTAATACGACGTGAAGCCCGAGTATACGAAGCGCAACTCCTTCGGCGTCCACACCGCCCAGGCCTGCGGTGCATTCTCCACCGGGGCCTGCGCCGGCGCCTCGGCAGCTACGAAGAGCGCGAGGAACGCGAGGGCAACCAGACTCCGGGGAACGCTGCGGCGGTACTTCATAGGGCCTCTCTGCAAGATAAGACAACATCGAAGACTGGTCGTTTCATCTCAACGCAGCAACCCCCAGGCCGTTGGCGTAGGCTGCAGGTGGTCAGCGACGATTCGAATCAACACAAAAAGGGGAGCGCGAGCATGAGCACGATTCCCGTCCGGGCACTGTGTGCCGCGGTATTCCTGGCGTTGCCTGCCGGCGCACAACAACCGGCGGCAACGGCTGCACCGGCCGCCAATCCGCTCGACGCGGTGCCTGACAAGATGCCGTTCGACGTGCCATATGGAGCGCCGATCCCCCTCGAGCGCGCGCTTGCGGCGATCACCGCGGCGGTCGCCGAGGCCAGGAAGCACGACTGGAAGCTCAACGTCGCAGTCGTCGATTCCGGTGGCAACCTCGTCGCGTTCCAGCGGATGGACGGCGCGCAACTCGCCTCCATCACGATCTCAGAGCACAAAGCGCGCGCCGCCGTCACGTTCCGTCGCGAGACCAAGGCATGGGAGAGCGCCATTCAGACCAACGGTGCACATTACGTGATGACGCTCGATGGCATGATCGGCTCGCGGGGCGGACTCCCGCTCGTTGACGGTGGCAGAATCATCGGCGCAATCGGCTGTTCGGGGGCAACGGGTTCGCAGGACGAGGTCGCCTGCAAGGCAGGCGTGGCGGCGCTGCAGAAGTAGCGCATCGCTCAGGCCTGCGGCTCGGCGAGCACCTGTACCCAGTACAGGCCGTGCCGGCCCGAGCGACCCGTCGCATAGGCAATGCCCATCTCGGCGAAGCGCGGGTCCATGATGTTCTCGCAGTGCCCGGGACTGTCGAGCCAACCCTGCACGACCTCATCCACGGACTTCGGGCCGTAGGCGATATTCTCGCCGACGACCTTCTCGCGATATCCCACTGCGCGCACGCGATCTGCCGGCAACTGTCCGTTGAGGTCGCGATGCTCGAAGTAGTCGTGCTCGGCCATGTCGGCGGCATGTCCGAAGGCAACGTTGGCGAGCGTGCCCGAAAGCGCAAGCGCCCGCGCCGGTGGGAAATTGCGCTCGCCGCAGCGTGCTCCGCGCGCACGTACGTCATTCACGAGCTGCAGCGCCTGATTCGCGAGGACCGCTGCGGGCGCAGCGCGCGGGGCGGCGGCCGGCGCGCTCTCCACGGGAGGCACCGGCCGCGCCGCCGGAGCTGGCGGAATGGAGGGGGCGCTACGGCCGGCGGTCGGCGGCAGATACAGTGCGCGGTAGTCGGAGCTCATGACGATCCAGCTCTCGATTCCCTGCCGGTAGACGCCGAGCGCGCGCAGCTCCTGGCTGGTCACGGTGCGGCAGGCGGAACGACGGAGCACCTCGAGAATACCGGCGTCGGTACTGCTGATGTGCAGGCCC
>Ga0307472_100000929_pt1 | contig 11098 bp, 10 predicted proteins | sample atmos_gasesAM5C__2_FD_204582 | JGI IMG/M metagenome (GOLD analysis project Ga0307472, IMG submission 204582) | Hardwood forest soil microbial communities from Morgan-Monroe State Forest, Indiana, United States - atmos_gasesAM5C_05 | ecosystem: Environmental > Terrestrial > Soil > Temperate... | reverse complement strand
GCAGCAAAACCAGTATAGAAACTTGTGTTGCAAGAGTCAAGATATATCCAGTGAAATGAAGAGGTTAGGGAAAAATCGATGCAAATTTGGCAGCCGAATTGCTTGCAGACTTCAACCATTTAGCCTGGGACATCCGCGATTCCGCCTTCAAGACCTACCGTTCAAAGCGGTAATCCCGCCAAACGCTGCAGAAACGTCCGTTTCTTTCTTGCGCGGGCCCGAAATCGTTAGACAGCCAGGCGGGTAAGGTACAATGCGCGTGTGATCGTCCTGACTATAGATACGTGCGATCCCCGGGGGAGTGTGGCCGTGCTGCGGGATAACTTGGTCGAGGGCGTAGCCGCACATGACACCGCTGAGGACTACTCCTCCTGGTTACTGCCTGCCGTTGAGGAGTTGCTTAAGCGTGCTGGTTTTCGGACAAGTGATATGGACGCCTTTGCGGCTGCCTCAGGCCCGGGTTCGTTTACGGGCGTACGGGTAGGCCTCACAACGGTCAAGGCTTGGGGTGAGGTTTACCGGAAACCTGTAGTGGGTATTTCTCGCCTTAAGGCCATTGCCGTCGAAGGTTGGGGGGATCCGGGCTATGTCGCGGCCTGGTTTGATGCCCACCGAGGCCAAGTTTTTGGTGCGGTGTATAAATCAAACGACTCAGAATTGGTGAGGGTGGGCGATGAAATGGTGATCGCACCTGAAAAGTTCCTTGAGAAGGTGGCCGAAGTGACTGAGGGAGCTAAGGTCACATGGGCTTCCGCGGATCCTGAGAGCCTGTTTGATCCTGCCGACGTGGAGAAAAGGCGCAGACTAGGAGACGAGTTCAAGTATGTTTCCGGTTTGCTGGCGGGCCCTATTGGAGCCTTAGCCGCACGAGAGTTGGCCGCCGGTCGGTTTAGCGATCCGTTGGGCTTGGACGCGAACTATGTCCGACGTTCAGACGCGGAGATTTTCTGGAAGGGTGCGGCGCATGGCCACTGAGCTTCGAAGGGAGGCGGCAAGATCGGCGATTCGCGTGCTTCGTCCCGAAGACGCCAGTGCGGTTGCCGAGATTTTGCGCCAATCGCCGGAAGCAGTGCTTTGGCCGGAAGCTAGCGTGCGTGAAGTCTTGGCCTGGGAGGGAGTCCTCGGCTTAGCGAGCGAGGCAAACGGGGAAGTCGTCGGTTTTTTGATTGCCCGGCAGGTAAGAGTGGATGCGGAGGTTTTGAACCTGGCTGTGGCGCTGGAGAGCCGGCGAAGAGGCGAAGGCGGAGCCTTATTGAGAGCCGCAGTTGTGGAGTTCCGAAAGCGCGGCGTACATCGCGTGTTTCTGGAAGTTCGCGAATCAAACGCAGCGGGAATCGCGTTCTATCAGAACCACAGCTTTTCGAAGGTGGGACAGCGTGATGGATATTACCGAGATCCTATAGAAGCAGCCGTTGTGATGGAGATCCGACTCTCGGAGTGACTCGAAGTCAGCTCCGACTTCCTTCTGGTTCCCTTTTACAGCAGTTCATTTGGCTCCATTCGATTCCTTGCGTTGCTGGGAGTCACAAGGAAGCCCGGAATCTGATACTGTTTCTCCCCGCGTCTGATTTGCATTTCGTAAGGGCACGGCATGCCGTGCCCGCCCTAAGGGAGGGGAAATGGTTCATAAAGGAGTGACATCGCGTGCAACGAGTCGCGCGACGAGAGGAGAATTCAATTTTCCGGCATCAATTGGGATGGCAGTTTGCTTGGTGGCAGTTGCTGCTCCTTCCATCGCTCAGGCCCAACTGAGGGAGTCCGCCGCGAAACTCATCGCGCGCACCATGGGCAATCCGGAATTCCGGCCGAAGTCTTTTCGCGGCGGCACCTGGCTGGGCAATGGCGACGCGTATCTGGACATTGAACCTTCGGCCTCAGGAGCCGGCAGCGACATCGTGAAATACGGCACCGCAAGCGGCGCAAGAGAAATCTTTGTTGCCGCCAGCCGCTTGATTCCCGCGGGCGAAAAAGCGCCGCTTGACGTCGAAGACTACAGCATTTCTTCCGACGGAAAGCGTGTTTTGATTTTCACCAACTCCAAAACGGTTTGGCGCCGGAACACACGCGGCGATTATTGGGTACTTGACTTGGCCAGCGGCGGGTTGCGCAAGCTGGGAGGCAATGCTCCTGCATCGAGCCTGATGTTTGCCAAGTTCTCGCCGGACAACACCAAAGTCGGCTACGTTCGCGGAAACAACGTTTACGTCGAAGATCTGGTGAGAGGGAAAATCACGCAATTGACGCAGGATGGCTCAGACACGGTCATCAATGGAACATCCGACTGGGTGAATGAAGAAGAATTCGATATTCGCGACGGTTTTGCCTGGAGTCCTGACAGCAAAACCATTGCGTTTTGGCAATTCAACATCGGCGGCTTGCAGAAGTACACTTTGATTTACGACCTCGGCGCGCCAAGAGGCGACATCGTTACCGGAATTCCATATCCCAATACGGGACCGGATCCTCAGACACTCGAATACCCTTATCCGCTAGCGGGAACCCAGAACTCCGCCGTGCGCGTTGGAGTAGCGAGCGCCTCAGGCGGCCAAGTTGTTTGGATGCAAACGGCCGGCGACCCGCATAACACTTACATTCCGGAAATGGGTTGGGCCGACTCTGGTCACGTCCTGATTCAGCATATGAACCGATTGCAGAACCGGAATGAATTTCTGCTCGCCGACGCTGCAACCGGCGCTTCGCGCACGGTGTTTGTGGACGAAGACAAAGCCTGGGTGGAAGTGAACCGCGACGTTGCCTGGATCAACCAAGGACGGGAATTCCTGGTGGTGAGCGAGCGCGACGGCTGGCGGCACCTGTTCCGCGTTGCGCGCGAAACCGGCAAAGCACAGCTGGTTACGCGCGGTGACTTCGACGTCGTCAGCCTGGACCGCATCAGCTCCGATGAGAAATGGGCTTACTTTATCGCGTCACCGGAAAACGCCACGCAGCGCTATCTCTACCGGGCGCCGTTGGACGGCACAAAAGCGCCGGAACGCTTGACACCAAATGTCCCGGGCACGCACTCGTATACCATTTCACCGAACGCTGAGTGGGCTTTCCATACTTTTTCTTCGCTGAATGAGCCACCGGTCTTCGATGTTGTACACCTGCCCGATCATCGCGTGGAGAGAAAGACGATTGATAACTCCTCAATTACGGAGCACGTAAATCTGCTAACAGGCGGGCCCGCGGAATATGTGAAAGTGGACGCTGGCAACGGCCTGGTGGTGGATGCGTGGCTGATGAAGCCGCCGAATTTTGATCCCGCAAGGAAATACGCGCTGATTGTGTATGTGTATTCCGAGCCTGCGGGACAAACCGTTGCGGACCGCTGGCCTTCGATGTTCGATCGGGCATTAACCAGTGCGGGGTATTTGGTGGCGAGCTTTGACAACCAGGGCACGCCTGCGCCGCGCGGCCGCGAGTGGCGCAAGATCGTTTACGGAAACGTGGGACCGCTTTCCTCGCAGCAGCAAGCAACGGCGTTGCAATCGCTCGAGAAGACTCATTCGTACATCGATTCGAAGCGCGTCGGCGTGTGGGGATGGAGTGGAGGCGGAACGGAGACGCTGAATCTGATGTTCCGTTATCCGGAAGTTTACAGTGTTGGTGTCTCTGTAGCGTCCGTCCCTGATCAACGGCTCTACGATACGATTTATCAGGAGCGCTATCTAGGTTTGCCGCAGGACAGTCCGAAGGCTTACGAGCAAAGCTCGGCGATTAATTTCGCTCCCGGCCTGCGCGGCGACTTGCTGGTGATGCACGGCTCCGGAGATGACAACGTGCATTTTCAGGGATTCGAATTGCTGGTGAACAAACTGATTTCACTCGGAAAACAGTTCGACATGCGCGTGTATCCCGGCCGCACGCACTCCATCTCGGAGGGCAAGGGAACGACTCAGGATGTGTATACAAACATCCTGGGATATTTCGAAGACCATTTGCCCCCGGGTCCGAGAGACGCCGCATCTCATTGAAATTGAAATACATGATTGTTGATGCTCGGCGTTGAGTGGACGGCCAGACTATCCGGATTGCGTTCTTGCATCACGATTCCGTCCCTGTGCCGCCGCGTTCGTTCGAGAAAACCCTCAGCCTAGGACTAAAATGCTACTGATTGCCTCTTGACGTGGCCCGCCGGAGTGGTATCGTTCGCTCATGTAGTGTTCACACTCCATTCACGAAGTCGTCAGGAGGAACGCATGGCTAGCGCGCAGCGGGCACCTCGGGACGTGCTTCTCCAATCAGACGCTGAGTATCGGCGTCTGGCAGAGCAGCACCATCAGTATGATGTAGAACTTCAGCGAATCTCCAAATCCCCCTACCTGAATGCAGAAGACCTCCTCGAAGAAATCCGATTAAAGAAAATGAAGCTACACTGCAAAGATGAAATGGAGCGGATTGCTGCGCGCATCCTGCGAGAGCAGCGAGATCCAAGCAATACCAGCTTTGCAGCGTAGAAAACTGTCGTAGAATGGCCATGCTTGCGCGCGGTGCTTAGCCGCGAACGAAAAGGCGGAGGTCTACTCCACTCAGCATGGTCAAAGAAGGCTATTTCTTCGGATTGCCGCTGCTGGCACTGGGCGGCGCAGCTTTCCTCCTTCACTGGTACATAGCTGGGACCGTGCTGCTGCTTCTCGCCTTGTTTGTGTTTTCTTTCTTCCGCGATCCGGATCGGGTCATCCCGTCGGAGCCTGGGGCCGTTGTGTCGCCCGCGGACGGGCGCGTCGTGGTAGTAACCGAGGAAGAGAACGCCGGGCGTCCGGGGCAGCGCGTGAGCATTTTCCTGGCGATCTGGAACGTGCACGTGAACCGCGCGCCTGCTTCGGGAACCATTGCGAAGATGGATTACCTGCCCGGGAAATTTCTGGCGGCGATGCGGGAGCGCGCGTCGTTTGAAAACGAGCAGAACGTGTTTACGCTTTCGACCGAATCCGGCGAAATGGTGTTCAAGCAGATTGCCGGACTCATCGCGCGACGCGTAGTCTCTTGGAAGAAAGCCGGTGAGCAGGTCCTGCGCGGAGAGCGCATCGGGCTGGTGCGTTTCGGATCCCGCGTGGACGTCTGGCTGCCGAAAGGGGCGGAGATTCTGGTGAAAGTGGGGGAGAATGTGAAGGGCGGTTCCAGCCTGATCGCGCGATGGCCCGCGAAGCGCGCGGAGGCTAAATTGAGTGGAGTAAGTACCGCGGAAGCGGAAGCAAATCTTACTGCGACAGGGAAGCGGTCGTAATCATGGGTGATCCCGAACAGCACGAGATACCGTTCCAGGAACGACGTATCAAGAACCATCGATTGCGGCGAGGGATTTTCCTCTTGCCAAGCTTATTCACTGTGGGGAACCTCGTGTGCGGATACTATGCCTCTGCGGCGTCTCTCGTAGGTGGGGCGGATGATTTTGATCGCGCGGCGAAGGCAATCGGGTTGGCGATTCTATTTGATTCGATGGATGGCCGAGTGGCGCGAATGACGGGGACCAATACAGAGTTCGGCGTGCAGTTTGATTCGCTCGCCGATGTTGTGAGTTTTGGCATCGCGCCCGGTTTGTTGGCGTATGCGTGGGGCGTTCGGCATTTGCCGGGGCTTGACACATCAGTGGAAATGCAGCAGATCGGGCACTTTGGTTGGTGGTTTTGCCTGGCGTTTGTAGTTTGCTGCGCGTGGAGATTGGCGCGATTTAATGTTCAAGGCATGGCGCCCGGCGGTTCGAAATATTTCGTAGGGATGCCGACCCCCGCGGCCGCGGGAATGATCGCGTCCACCGTGCACATGTTCAAATCGCCGATTCAGGATCAGCGATGGGCGATTGTGTGGATTTTGATGGTTCTCGGCTTGGCGGCATTGATGACCAGCACGATTCGATATTCAAGTTTCAAAGACATTCCATGGACGAGGAGGCAGCCCTCTTTGGCGATTGTCCTCCTGGCACTGCTGGGGGCCGCGATTTGGAGGTGGTCGGAAGAAGTTTTGTTTTTTCTGGCAGTCGGTTACACGGTAATAGGATTGGCACTTCATCTCGTACGATTTATCCGACATCGAATGGTCGCGAGGACTGCGTGATTCATGCCTCCCATGGAACGGGAATCCCACCGAATTGTGATTGCAGGTGCGTCTTCTCTGCTGGGCGCTGAGCTGAAATCCCTGCTGGAAGAGAGCAAGTTTGCCGGCTGGGATTTTCGGCTGCTGGATGAAGAGAACGCGGCCGGAACACTAACCGAGGCTGGCGGAGAAGCCGCGGTCATTCAACCAGTGGAAGAAGGCAGCTTTGAAAGAGCACGATTCATTTTCTTCACCGGCTCGCCAACATTTACCAAAACGAATTTGGCCGCGGCAAAGCGTTCCGCTGGGAAGATTGTGGATCTTTCGGGCGCGCTCGCTTGCGAAGGAGAAGCGGTCATCTGGTTCCCCAAGCTCGACGAGTTGCGGCAAGCAGATTTTCCTTCTAGCGCTGCCACTTATGCCGTCCCCTCAGCGGCAGGGACCGCGGCAATTGCCTTGACATTGGCGCTTTTGCGATGCGATGCGAAAAGAATCGCGTTTCAATGGTTTCAGCCGGTTTCCGAGGTGGGCCGCGCTGGGATAGAAGAGCTGGAAAGTCAGACGGGACAACTGCTGTCGTTTCAGGGCGTGGGGCAGCCGGTGTTTGACGCGCAGGTCGCGTTTAATATGTTGGATGCCTACGGTGCGGCGAGCGCTCATAAATTGGACGCGGTGGGTGAGCGTGTTCGAGCTGAAGTGAATGCTTGTTTGGGCAAGTCGGCGGTTGTGCCATCGATCCAAGTCATCCACGCGCCTGTTTTTTACGGAACCACGTTTTGTGCATACGCAGAAGTGGATCCGAGCGCGGACGCCGGAAAAATCGCCAGAGTCTTTGCCGATGCGGGGTTCGCGATGACTGAGCGCGGCGAAGTGGGGCCGAGCAACGTGAGTGCAGCAGGAGAGAAAGCGATTCAGCTCGCGCATCCAAAAGCTGATCCGGTCCATCCGGGAACATGGTGGTTTTGGGGCGCTGCCGATAACATTCGATTGCCGGCGTGGAATGCAGTGAAGCTGGCGGAGAAGCTTGTGTGAAAAGAAGTGGCGAGTGGCGGGTGGCGAGTGGCGAGAGATTCGCCATTTATACTTCAAGCCTATTCTTTGCGCTGCTTGCGGGTTGCGGGTATCACGTTGCGGGCAGGAGCAACGCGCTGCCGAAGAGCATTCATGTGATTGCCGTACCGGCGCTCGAGAATAAAACGACGAGTTACCGCATCGAGCAGAGACTGACCGCTGCGACGGTGCACGAGTTTTTGGCTAAAACCAGCTACCGCGTGATTTCCGATCCGGCAAACGGAGATGCGATTTTGCGCGGGAAAGTGCTCAGCCTGGAAGCGGTGCCGCTGTTGTTTGACACCGCGACCGGCAGAGCGACGACCATGCTGGTGAGCGTGAAGTGCGAAGTCACCTTCGAGGAGCGCGAGACCGGAAAGGTGCTCTATCACACGGACAACTTTTTGTTTCGCGACCAGTACGAAATTTCGACCGACGTAAAAAGCTTTTTTGAAGAGCAGGATCCCGCGCTGGACCGCCTGGCGCAGGATTTTGCGGCGCGGCTGGTAGCGGCCGTGACGGAGAATTATTGAAGGCTCGCAATGGGCTACGGCATTAGACCCTAATCTTTTTGTAGTGAGTAGGTTAGAGACGAAATGCGAGGTTAGGAAGCGGCAAGCTACTTTGCGGCGCGAAGCTTAAAGTAATACTTTAAGTGGGCGCTCTAACTCGTTGAATCGTCTCCACTTAGGACGAGGGAATAGGCGAAATGGCGCGGATTTCTGCAAATGAGTTGCTGTCCCGACTGGAGAAGGGCAAACCTCTCCCGGCGATCCTGCTGCTGGGCGCGGAACCGTATCTGCGGGACAGTTGCCGTACGCTGTTGATTGAGAAGTACGTGCCGGAGGCGGCCCGGGCGTGGGCAGTGTCGCGTTATTCGGCGGACCGTGGCGAGACACAAGCGGCTCTCGAACAAGCGCAGACCATGGCCATGCTTTCGCCAATCCAAGTGGTTTTCCTGGAAGACGCGGAAGCCATCGAGAGGATGGGTGAGAAAAGCAGAGACGAAGCCGTCGAGCGACTGACGGCGTATTTGGAAGATCCGGCGCCGTTTACGGTGCTAGTGATCGAAGCCACGCAATTGGACCAGCGCATGAAGTGGGGGAAGTTGCTGGCGGAAAAAACGCTGGTGGTGGAGTGCGGGCTGGGAGAAAACCTCAACGAGCGGCAGGCTGCCGCGGTGGCGTTGGCGCGTGCGATGGCAAGAGAGCAAGGCGTCGAATTCGAACGAGGAGCTGCCGAGGATCTGGCGGAGTCTGTGGCCGCGGATTTGATGCGGCTGAAAACGGAAATCGACAAGCTGGCAACGTTTGCGGCGGGAAGAAAACAGATTCGGCGAGAAGACGTGAGCGCGCTGGTTGTTTCGGAAAAAACGGCGACGGTTTGGGAACTGGCGGACCTGCTGGCGTCGCGGCAGGGGAAGAAAGCGCTGGAGTTTCTGGACCGGCTGCTGCGTGAGGGCGAAGAACCGCTCCAGATGCTGGGCGCGATTACTTGGATGTACCGCAAGCTGGTTGAAGCGAGCGAAGTCAAAGTCGTCGCGAACGGGTGGCAGGCGGCGCGAGCGCTGGGAATGCGGCCGGAGCAGGCGGAATTGGCGCTGCAGAGCGCGCGAAGAATCTCAAAGCCGCGCTTGCTCGCCGGACTGGGCGCGTTGCAGCGGGCCGATGACCGGCTGAAAAGCGGCAGGGGAGATGCCCAAGCGGTGATGGAATTCCTAGTGACGGAACTGACTTGTGTCGAGGCGAAAGCTGCTCGGGGATAACAAAATCAAGAGCAAGAATTAACGCAGAGTTCCGAGAGGACACGGAGCCTTCGGGGACTGCCCTGCAAATTGAGAAAGGGCGGCGCAAAGCCGCCCTTTTTCGTTGATTGCCGGAGGAAGTTACTGGCTGTCGCCGTCCTGATGGCCTTGATCGCCGAAATTAAAGAGGTCAAACAGATCGCCTAGGGCCGGACTATTCAGAGGCACATACGGATTGGTCTTGTCGACGGCGGGATTAGGAAAATTATCGCGGCTGCGCCGGGTTAGCGGCCTCAAGCCCCAATTGCGCTCGATGAATTTCAGGACCGAAACATGGTCGGTGTAAGTGTGGCTGATGTGGCCGCCCTTGGAGAAGGGCGAAACGACGATCAGAGGAATGCGCGGCCCATCTCCGAAGAAATCCAACGGCTGAATGTAACCGGAGTCGAAGTAACCACCGCCTTCGTCAAAGGTGATGATGAGAGCCGTGCTGGCGAAAAGCTGAGGGTTGGCTTGAAGCAAGTCCACGATTTTCCTGGTCATGCCTTCAAAGAGGTCGAGCTTCGAGGAAGCAGGGTGCCCATCCAGTAAGCCGTCCGGCTTGACGAACGATACGGCAGGAAGAGTGCCCGCCTGGATGGCAGCATAAAGATCCGTTGCGTCTTTGATATGGGCCGCGCGTTGCGCCGGGTCGCCCATGATGGAAGTGGCGTAGGACTCAAAGTTGCAGATGTTGCAGTAGGCCCGGCCGACCTGCACGGCCGGATTGGGATTGCCGGGATCATGCTGGAGGGCCACAGCGGCGCTATAGGCTCCACCGTAGTACGCCCAGGAAATGCCTTTGTCGTTGAGCGCATCGCCGATGGTGCGGATATTGGTCGGAGGAACGGAGCCGCCCTTGGCAATTCCCATTGCATCGACTGTGCCATCCGGGAGAAAACCCGGGCTGTCGTTATTGATCATGTAGAAGTGGCCGGGTTTGCAATTCGAGCTCGGATGGTAGGGGAGCGACGCCAGATAGTCGCGGACGGGCTTGATGCCGGGTTGCGAGAGGTCTCCGCACTCGGTGAAGTTTCCGTCAAAGAAAAGATCAACGGTATAGACGTCATCGGTGCCCGAAAGCGGATTCGGGTTGGCGATATGTGATGGCGGAGTTGTCGGATTGCCGTTGCCGTCGCTCCAGAAAATGGCATCGCCGGTACCGAGCATGAAGTGGTTCGCGCCAGTGCCGCCCATGAATGATTGATGGAAATTGTCGCTCATGGAGTACTGGTCGGCGAGGCTCTTCAGAACGGGTGCGTCCCCGTTTTGGACGTTGTAGAAAGCCATCGAATTGCCGCCGCCGTTGTCGTCAATCGCCGGGGGCGTGTCGAAAGGATCGAACTGGTTCGTGTAGTTGGTGATGACGAAAGGATAGAGATCGCTCAAGCAGCCCGAGGGATTTTCGCGCGTGGCGTTCTTGGTGTTGCAATCAGACTGTTGCCACATCTCGAAGAGGCGGTGTGTCGTGTCTCCCGTATAGGAATCGTAGGGAAGAGCGTCTCCCTTCAGCGGAAAGGGGCCGTTCGGCAGATTGTTATAGTTTGCGACGCGCGTGTCGAAGTCGGGGACGGGAGTGAGGACGAACGTATTGTTGACACCAGGGGCGCCCGTGGTTAGCAAGCCAAGATCCGCGGGTTCCAATGATGGCTCGATCGCTGCCAAAAAGCTTAGTGGCGTGGCCGCGGGGAAAGGAGGCGGTTCCGTGGCAAAACCGATGATAGAGGCGTCGGGACTGGGGGAAAAGTTGAGTGTCGGTGCAGGGAGCGTGTCGTAAGGAGCTTTCTCGTTTGCGTTCAAGCTGATGAAATACTCGGTGCGAAAAGGCACGATCGCCTGGAACTGTTGGGCTTTCTTGAAATGCGGGCCCGGAGTACCGTCGGCGTTGATGATCCCTTTAGAGAGCAGGTTGGAGATGGAGTCGTGGCTCTTCGGAACATAGGTGGCGAAGACGTGGTCGAAAGTGCGGTTTTCTCCGATGAGAACGATGACATGCTTGATGGGCGTACCCGTTTGTCCTTCTTCCTGGGCCTGGACCGAAGTCGCGAGCGGACCACCCAGGCTGAGCTGCAGCACAGTCAAGGCGACTAAACCTTGGCGAAAACCGTACAGCGATTTTGAAACGAAATGCTTGAAAGACATGCAATCTCCTCTCTTCTCGAAAATGGATTCAGGACTCTCTTGGTCGGAAAGACATTGCGCTGCGCGCGTTACAGAGAGGTTGCTGGA
>Ga0307472_100000928_pt1 | contig 11104 bp, 9 predicted proteins | sample atmos_gasesAM5C__2_FD_204582 | JGI IMG/M metagenome (GOLD analysis project Ga0307472, IMG submission 204582) | Hardwood forest soil microbial communities from Morgan-Monroe State Forest, Indiana, United States - atmos_gasesAM5C_05 | ecosystem: Environmental > Terrestrial > Soil > Temperate... | reverse complement strand
GCACGTCGACGGCAGGAAGCTCACGCTCAGCCATGTCGGGCTCAGCTGCTTCGACCTCGCCCGCATGGAGGACTTCTACACGCGTGTCCTGGGCATGACGGTGACCGACCGGGGAGAGGTCGCCGGAGGGAGCGCGCAGCTCGTGTTCATGACGACCGATCCGTCCGAGCATCACCAGCTGGTGCTCGCCTCCGGACGGACCGAAGGGACGATCCTCGAGGGGCCGGTCCTCGGCGGTAGCTTCGGCGCTGCGATCTTCCAGCTGACCTTCCGTCTGCAGGATCTCGCCACCCTGCGCCGCGTGCAGCAGCGGCTCGTCGCCGAGGGGAACACGAACTTCGTCCCGCTGAACCATGGCAACTCCTGGTCCCTCTACACGCGGGATCCGGAGGGCAACGCGCTCGAGCTGGTCGTCGACAGCCCGTGGTACGTCCACCAGCCGTCGGGCGCGCTGCTCGATCTCACCCTCGACGACGCCGAGATCCTGCGCCAGACGGAGGAGCTCTGTCGCGCCACCGGGGACTGGCAGCCGTACGACGACTGGCGCGAGCAGATCGCGCGCCGGATCGCCGCCGACCAGGCCCGCCTCGGATAGGCGGTCGGTGTTCGAGATGAAGCGAGTGGACACGCCGGTGCTCGTCGTGGGTGCCGGTCCGGCCGGCATGACGGTCTCCCTCCTCCTGTCGCGGCTCGGCATTCCGAACCGCGTCGTCGAGCGGCGCGCCGCGCCCCAGTCCGCCCCCGCAGCGCACGTCGTCAACGCGCGCACCTTCGAGATCTTCCGCGCCGCGGGGGTCGACATGCGGGCGATCGCCGCCGCGTGCAAGAACCCGGCGGACTCCGGCCAGGTGCTGTGGGTGACCACGCTCGCCGGCCAGGAGCTCGGCCGTCTTCCCTTCGAGCGGCAGGGAGACGACGCGCTGGCGTTCACGCCGACGCCGCTCCGCAATCTCTCCCAGCACCGCCTCGAGCCGATCCTCCTCGACGAGCTGCGACGCTGCCCGGACGTCACCGTCGCCTACGGGCACGCGTGGGAGGTCGCCGAGCAGGACGGGGAGGGCGTGACGTCGAGAATTCGCGACCAGCAGAGCGGGGCGGTCTACGAGGTCAGGAGCCGCTGGTTGATCGGCGCCGACGGTGCCGCCAGCCCGGTCCGGAAGCTCCTCGGCATCGAGCCGATCGGGCCCGACCGGCTGCAGAGCTTCGTGATGATGCACTTCGAGGCGAATCTTCGTGCGCTCGTCGGCCACCGACCCGGCGTCCTCTACTGGACCACCACGCCCGGGGCGACGGGCGCCTTCGTCGCGCACGACATCGACTCGACGTGGGTCTACATGCATCCGTGGGACCCCGATCGGGAGTCGCTGGAGCAATACTCCGACGGCCGGTGCACGGAGATCGTCCGGCGGGCGATGGGGACGGACGCGCATCCGTTCGCCATCCGTACGGTCCGGGCCTGGACGATGACCGCCCAGGTGGTCGAGCGCTACCGCGAGCGGCGCATCTTCCTGGTCGGCGATGCCGCGCATCGCTTCCCTCCCACCGGTGGCCTCGGCCTCAACACGGGGGTGCAGGACGCGCACAACCTGGCGTGGAAGATCGCGGCGGTGGAGGCGGGCTGGGCGGACGACGCGCTGCTCGACACCTACGACGCCGAGCGGCGCCCCGTGGCGCAGGCGAATGCGGACGTGAGCTTGCAGAACGCGCTGCGCATGAGCGAGGTCTATCAGGCCCTGGCGGCGGAACCCCTCGACGAGGATGCCGCGACGACGCCCGGCGATGCACTGCGCAGCGCCATCGCACACCAGGCCGAGCACTTCGACATGCTCGGGCTGCAGCTCGGGTTTGCCTACCAGTCGGATGCCATCGCGGTCGAGAGCAACGGGACGCCAGCGCGAGCCGGATCGGTGCGCGAGTACGTGCCGAGCGCACGTCCGGGGGCGCGCGTCCCGCACGCATGGGTGAAGCGCGCCGGCACTCGCCTCTCGAGCCTCGATCTCTTCCGCTACGATCGCTTCACGCTGGTGGCGGGTCCGGCGGGGCACCCCTGGGAGGCGGCCGCCGCCGGTCGGATACCGCTCGATCGCCTGCTCATCGGACGGGACGTCGTCGACGAGGGCGGGCTCTGGACGACGCTCCTCGGCATCGACGCCGACGGCGGGGTGCTGGTGCGCCCCGATCAGCACGTGGCGTGGCGCGCCCGGCACGGCGTGGCCGACTCCGCCGACACGCTGTCGCACGTGCTGGCGGCGGCCGTGATGGGTCCAGGGAGGGAGCGGAGGAAGTGAATCTCGGACTGGAAGGCCGAAGGGCGATCGTGTGTGCCTCGAGCAAGGGGCTCGGCCGGGCCTGCGCGCTGGCCCTCGCGCGCGAGGGGGTCGCGGTCGTCGTCAACGGTCGCGACGTCGAGCGCGTCGAGACGACGGCGGCCGCGATTCGCCGCGAGACCGGCGCGCGGGTCATCGCGGTGGCGGCCGACCTGTGCAGCGAGGAGGGCCGCGAACGGCTGGTCGCCGCCTGCCCGGAGCCGGACATCCTGGTCACCAACAACGGCGGTCCGGCGCCCGGTCGTTTCGAGGACTGGGATCGCGCGGCCTGGCTCGCCGCCCTCGAGCAGAACCTCCTCGCGCCCGTCCTCCTGATCCGGGCCGTGATCGGCGGGATGCGGGCACGCCGGTTCGGCCGCATCGTCAACATCACCTCGGCGATGGTGAAGTCGCCGCACCCGCTCATGGGCCTCTCCACGGCGGCGCGCAGCGCGCTGACGGCGGCGTGCAAGGGCCTCTCGCGCGAGGTTGCCCGCGACAACGTCACGATCAACAACCTCCTTCCCGAGCGCATCGACACCGATCGTCAGCGGTTCATGGCCGGCCTGCAGGCGGCGGGCCGCGGGATCACGCTTGAGCAGGCGTACGAGGAGATCGCCGCCTCGCTGCCCGCCAACCGGCTCGGGACCCCCGACGAGCTCGCGGCCGCGTGTGTCTACCTCTGCAGTGCGCAGGCCGGCTTCGTGTCGGGTCAGAACCTGCAGATCGACGGCGGCTCGTACGCGGGCCTGGTCTGAGGCGCCTCCCCGGGGCCCGGGACACGACGGCCGGTCCCCCGGGAAGCCCGCGGCTCTTGAAGCTCCGGGCGCGGCATGCTCTGTGGGCGCACCGCGTGTTCCCGAGGGCGGTGCGGAGGGAAGAGGTGGTCCGGATGAGCGCTGGAGGCGCGCGCCTGCTGGTTGCGGCGCTCGTCTGTCTGCTGCACGCCGTCCCGGTGACGGCGGAGGACGTCGCCGCGGCCGCCGCTCCCGACGTCGCGGCTGCCCCGGCGGCGGACTACGATCCCTGGCAGTCCTTCAACGAGCGAACCTTCGCTTTCAACTACCGCATCCTGGATCGGTACATCATGAAGCCCCTTGGTCACGCCTGGGACTGGCTTCTTCCCGACCAGGTCCAGCGGAGTCTGGACAACGCCTTCGTCAACCTCGAGATGCCCCGGCGCTGCGTGAACCACCTCCTCCAGGCGCGGCCGCGGTCCGCGGGCGTGGAGGTGGGGCGGTTCATCGTGAACACCACCGCCGGCGTGGTCGGTCTCTTCGACGTGGCAGACCGGATCGGGCTTCACGGCAGCGACGCCGACACCGGACAGACGTTCGGCGTGTGGGGCATCGGGCCGGGCCCGTACCTCGTGCTGCCCTTCCTCGCCCCCCTCAACGTGCGCGACGGGATCGGCCAGGCCGTCGACGGCGCCCTCGACCCCGTCGGCTACCTGTTCCCCGTTCCGCTCGCCGTGACCGTCTCGGTGACGGCCGTGCGCCGCGTGAACGGCCGCTCGCTCCAGCCCGCGGCCTTCGAGAACGTCGAGGACACCGTGATCGACGTCTACAGCTCGGTCCGGAACGCCTACCTGCAGCGACGGCACGCGGCGGTCCTCGAGGGAAAGGCCGACTCGGCGTGCTCCTGCTTGCGGTCCCCGTCCGGGACGCCGCCGCCGTTGACGAGCCCCTGAGGGGCGCGCTCAGCGCGCGCTGAACCGCCGGCGGAAGAGGATGAACCCGAGGGCGAGCGCGGTCGCGCCGTGCGCCAGCAGCACCCCGACCGGGACCGCCATCGCTTCCATCCCACGGTCGCGGAGCACAAGGTCGTTGAGACCCTGCATCGCCCAGGTGGTGAAGAACGCGGGACTGATGCGGCTCATCCACGCGGGCTGAATCGACTGGGGCCACCAGAGTCCCCCGAGAGCCGAGAACGTCATCACGAATGTGAGCCCGAGGGGGAGGGTCTGCTCGCGGGTGCGGGCGAGCCCCGCGACGAGCATGCCCACCGCCACGGTCGCGAACACCACCGCGAGCGCGAGCACCAGGAACGCCCAGGGCGAGGAGCCGAGCGAGACGCGGAACATCCAGTGGCCCCAGAGGAAGAGGCAGACGATCTGCACCAGGCCGACGACGAAGCGCGCGCCGAACTTCCCGAGCAGGAGACGGGTGAAGCCCCCCGGAGCGACCAGGAGACGGGGCAGCGTTCCCCAGTCGCGCTCGTCGTGCATGCTCATGGCCGTTCCGAAGATGACGGCCATGAGGACGAACATGAGCGAGAAGCCCGGAACGTTCTGCTCGAAGGCCGTCACCGAGAGGCGGTTGCCGGTGAGGTTCTTCTCCTTGAGCGTGATCTTGTCCTCGGAGAAGGGGTCGGCGAGCGCGGCGGCGTCCTTGTCCATCAGGAGGAGCAGTACCTTGATCGCCTCGAGGTCGCTGCCCGCGGCGGGGTCGGTGAGCAGCTCGATCTCCGTGGAGCGGCCCTGGAGGTACTGCTTGCTCAGCTGGGGCGGGAAGGCGATGGCGGCCGCGGCCCTGTTGACGTCCCGCACCAGGTGCACGGCCTCGGCCCGGCTGACCTCGCGTACCTCGGCGTGCTCGCCGAGGAGCTTCATGAACGTGCTCGCGACCGGGCCACCATCCTCGTTCACCACCGGCACGAGCAGGCGGGGTCCGCTGTCGCTGTGGAACAGCGCCTCGGCGATGATCGTGACCACCAGCACGGGCACGAGGATGGCGAAGAGCATCGCCCAGCGATCGCGCACGAAGATGCGCAGGTCCTTGCGGAAGACGGCGAGCATGGGGGGCGGCTAGCCCGCCGCGGCGGCGCCGTCCACCTTCTTGCGCAGCAGCTCGAGGAGATCCTGGAAGCTGCTCTTGGCGAGGGCAGTATCGAACTGTGCCCGGAAGTTCTGCGCGAGGCTGACCTGCTCGACCATGATGTCGGTCGCCCGCCAGCCGCTCTCGGTGTGATGCAAGGTGTAGTCGACGGCGAACCGATCCCGCGGGGTGACGATCTCGGTACCCACGGTGGCGGTGTCGCCGGTCACGCGCTCCTCGCCGTAGGTGAAGTCGGGTGCGTCGAAGAGGAGCAGGCGCTGCACGTAGGTCCGGATGAAGAGCTCGCGGAAGAGCCGCAGGAACTCCGCGGTCTCCTCGGGAGTCCTCCCGTCGAGGTGCTTGCCCGCAGCGAGCCGGGCGAGCGCCTCGGTGTCGAGGAAGTCGCGCAGGACGTCGCGCAGCGCGAGCAGCTTCTGCTGGCGGTCGCCGCTGCCGCGGACGATCGCGTTGCTCTGCTCGAGCGCGCGGCGGGTCACTGCCCGCGGGCTGTCGGGCGCATCGGTCGCCGTCGCCCGGCCGGCCGCGACCAGCAGCAGCACGGCGCCGAGCCGAGCGGCGCGCGTCATCAGTCGCGCAGCTCCTTGCCGGTGAGCTCGAGGAACACGTCGTCGAGGGTGACGGGGCTGACGCGTGTCTGCACGATGGGCTGACCCAGGTACCCGGCCGCGGCATAGACGCGGGGCAGCACCTGCTGGGCGCGGGTGGTGAAGACGCGAACCTCGTTGCCCACCGTCTCGACCCGCTCGACGTACTCCATGCGCTCGAGGGCGGCGACGCTGAGCGGCGGGCGCGCCAGCCGCAGCTCGATCACCTCGGTCGAGTGCGAGAGCTCGAGCAGCTCGGCGAGCGTCCCGAGGGCGATGATGCGGCCCTCGTCCATGATCGCGATGCGGTCGCAGAGGTTCTCGGCCTCCTCGAGGTAGTGGGTGGTGTAGAGAATCGTCATCCCCCGGGCACGGAGTGTCCGGACCGCGTCGAAGATGTGCGCGCGGGACTGCGGGTCGACCCCCACCGTAGGCTCGTCGAGGAGGACGAGCCGGGGCTTGCTCACCAGGGCGCACCCGAGGTTCAGCCGCCGGCGCATGCCACCCGAAAAGGTCCCGACCCGATCGTCGCTGCGGGCGGTGAGGCCGACGGCCTCGAGCGCCTCGCCGATCCGGGCCGGACGATCGCGGCGCGGCACGCCGTACAGCTCGGCGAAGAAGGTGAGATTCTCCGCTGCCGTCAGGCTCGGGTAGAGCGCCTCCTCCTGCGGAGCGACGTTCAGCATTCGGCGCACGGCCGTCACGTCCTGCACGACGTGCTTGCCATAGACCCACACGTCACCGCTGGTCGGACGGATGCGCGTCGAGATCATCGAGAGGGTGGTCGTCTTCCCCGCCCCGTTCGGCCCGAGCAGACCGAAGATCTCTCCCTCGTGGATCTCGAAGGAGATGCCGCGCACCACCTCGCGCCCGTCGTGCTCCCGCCGCAGATCGCGCAGAGCGACGGCAGTCGACACCGCACGCACCTCCGGGCGGGGGTGTGCGGGCTCCGGACTCCGGAAGGCAGCCGGCTTCAGCGGGTGCAGCGCCATTCGATCAGTGGGCGCTCCAGAGGCCCGCGCCCGAAATTCCACGCGCAAGAACGATAAACGCTGCCACCCACGGTGCGCGGAGTCAACCTCCGGTACCCCCGCGCGCCGTCCTGGCCAGGCTTCATCTGGGCTTCATCGGGGGGACGCCCCGTGGCGAAAGACCCCGGGGTTCCTTCATCCCGGCACCTCCCATAGCCTTGGCCCGAGCAGGGAGGGCACCAGACATGAGCGATAAGTCGAAGGCCGTCGTCGTCGGCGTGGGACCCGAAGCCGGGCTGGGCGGAGCCCTCTGCGAGCGGTTCGTCCGGGAAGGGCTCCACGTCTTCGTGGCGGGACGGACCCCGGCGAAGGTCGAGGCGCTGGTCACCACGCTCCGCAACGCCGGCGGCCGGGCGACGGGCGTACCCACGGACACGACGATCGAGCGGGAAGTCGTCGCGCTGTTCGATCGCGCCGAGAAGGAGGGCGAGGGCGTCCTCGACCTCGTGGTCTACAACGCCGGCAACGCGGCGATGGGGCAGGCCCACGACATGGAGGCGAGCTTCTTCGAGCAGGTGTGGCGCGTGGGCTGCTTCGGTGGCTTCCTGGTCGGGCGCGAGGCCCTGCGGCGGATGTTGCCGCGTGGCCGCGGTACCCTCCTCTTCACCGGGGCGACCGCGTCGCTGCGCGGCAAGCCGAACACGACGGCCTTCGCCGCCGCCAAGGCGGGGCTGCGGTCGCTGGCGCAGTCGATGGCCCGTGCCTACGGGCCGCAGGGAATCCACGTGGGGCACGTCGTCGTCGACGGCGGTATCGCCGGCGATAAGATCATCAAGGGCATCCCGCAGTTCGCGCAGGCGATGGGCGAGGACGGCCTCGTCAGTCTCACGGGGCTCGCCGATGCCTACTGGTACCTCTACCGGCAGCCGCGCGCGGCGTGGACTCACGAGCTCGACCTCAGAACCTTCAAAGAGTCCTTCTGATGTCGGCGAAGGTCTGCGTGGTCGCGGGGGCCGGTCCCGGCACCGGCAGGGCGCTCAGCCGGCGGTTCGCCGCCGGCGGGTACCGCGTCGCGATGCTGGCCCGGGACGCCGGGCGGCTGGCGGCGCTCGAGCGGGAGATCGAGGGCAGTCGCGGCTACGCCGTCGACGTCGCCGACGCGGCGGCCGTGAAGCAGGTCGTGGACCGCATCCGCACCGATCTGGGGACGCCCGGCGTGCTCGTCCACAATGCCGTGAGCGGCCACTTCGGCGAGTTTCTCGACGTGCCGCCCGAGGCCCTCGAGCAGACGTTCCGCACCAACGTGCTGTCGCTCATGCTCCTCGGTCAGGCGATCGTTCCCCACATGCTCGCCGCCGGCGGTGGAGCGATCGTGGTCACGGGGAACACGTCGGCCTGGCGGGGCGTGGCGAACTTCGCCGGCTTCGCGCCGTCCAAGGCGGCCCAGCGAATCCTCGCGCAGTCGATGGCGAGGAGCCTGGGGCCGAAGGGAATCCACGTGGCCTACGTCGTCATCGACGCGGTGATCGACGTGCCGTGGACCCGGCAGGCCTTCGCGTCGAAGCCCGACGAGTTCTTCGCCAGCCCCGCGGGAATCGCGGACACGGTCTTCCACGTCGCGCACCAGGACCGAGCGGCGTGGACCTTCGAGGTCGACCTCCGCCCCTTCGGGGAGAAATGGTGAGGCGGTAGGAGAACCCTTCAGGCCGCGCGCGAGAGCGGTCCGAGTCGAACGGGCACACCGTTCAGGATCGACTGGCCGATGATCGGCTCGACCACCGCGTCGTCGATCCAGTCGTTGATCGACACGCCCGCGTGGCTGCCGGCCACCTTCTGCCATCGTGCGCTGTCGGCATGACCCCAGCCGTGCGGCAGGCTGACCACCCCGGGACGCATGTCCTCGGTGACCGCGACCCGCACCGTGCCGCGATGGACACGGCTCTCGAGGAGCGCGAGCTCCCCATCCCGCACCTGGTAGCGGGCGGCGTCGTCCGGATGCACGTAGAGCACGCAGCGCTCGCGACCCGAGACCAGCGACGGCAGGTTGTGCATCCAGGAGTTGTTGCTGCGCAGCTCGCGGCGGCCGATCAGCACCAGGCCGTCGTCGCCGCGCCGGGCGTCGAGATCGCGCTCGAGCGCCGCCATCGCCTCCAGCATGCAGGGCGACGCCAGGTGGATGCGCCTGTCCCGGTGGTAGAGGCGCCGCTCGACGCCGGTCTGCAGCGGACCCAGATCGATGCCGTGGGGCGCGGCCTTGAGCTTCTCGAGCGTGAGGCCGCCGGACCACGGCAGGAAGCGATCACCGTAGGGCCCGAGCCGCAGGAGCAGAGCGAGGAACCCCGTCGGAGTCCAGCGCACGCCGAGCGGACGGAGCCAGCGCAGCAGGCGGTCGAGCCAGGGATCGCCCAGCGCGCCGCCGCCCAGGCGCTCGGTCAGCTCGAGGAGGATCTCCCAGTCGGCGAGCTCGCCCTGCTCGCGCTCGACCACCGGGGGCGACCAGCGCGCGATGTTGCGCACGGCGACGGCGGCGAAGAGGAGATCGATGTGGTCCTCGGCGAGGTTCCAGCACGGCGGCAGGATCACGTCGGCGTGGCGCGTGGTCTCGTTGATGTAGATGTCGATCGACACCATGAAGTCGAGCCGGTCGAAGGCAGCGGCGAGGCGCTTCCCGTTGGGTACCGAGAGCACGGGGTTGCCGGCCAGCGTCACCATCGCGCGGATCTGGCCCTGACCCGGGGTCTCGATCTCGTCCGCCAGGATGGCGGCAGGGAGATCTCCGAGCGTCTCGGGCAGGTCCCGCACCCGGCTCCGCCAGCGGTCCCGCCCATCCAGGCCGCCCATGCGTGCGACGCGGGCGATGTCGAAGGCCGGTGTGGTGAACATCGGACCGCCCTCCCGCCCGAGCCGTCCCGTGACGATGTTGAGCAGGTCGGTGGCGAAGGTCGCGACGGTGGCGTGGGCGCCCACGCACACGCCGACGCGTGAGTAGCAGACCGGCGCGCGCGCCGCGGCGAACTCGAGGGCGAGCCGCTCGATGGTCTCGGCCGGCACACCGACGAAGGTCGCGACGCGCGCCGGCGTGAACGCCGCCAGCCGTCGCTCGATCTCGGACCATCCGGTGGTCGTGCCGTCGAGGAAGCGCCGGTCGACGCGCCCGCGCTCGACCAGGACCCGGGCCATCGCCAGCAGGAAGGCCGCGTCGCCACCGGGGCGGATCGCGACGTGCTCGTCGGCCTCCTTCGCGGTCTCGGTGCGCCGCGGGTCGACGACCACGATCTTGCCGCCGCGCGCACGCACGGCGCGCAGCCGCCGCCGCATGTCGGGCGCGGTCATGACGCTCCCGTTCGAGATCATCGGGTTGCCGCCGAGGCAGAGAAAGAAGTCGGTGCGGTCGATGTCCGGGATCGGAATCGAGACCGACGAGCCATAGAGCTCGTAGGAGGTCACGACCCGCGGGTTGGCGTCCTGCGAACCCGTGCTGAAGCGATTCCTGGTGCCGATGGCCTTGGTGAGCGAGCTCACCATGAGGAGCGCACCGTGGTTGTTCCCCGTGGGGTTGCCCCAGTAGAACCCGATCGCGTCGCTCCCGTGCTGCTCGCGGATCGCCCGCAGGCGGCTCGCTACCAGGTCGAAGGCCTCGTCCCACGAGATCTCCTCGAAGTCGCCCGCCGCGGTGCGGCGTACTGGACGGCGCAGGCGATCGGGATCGGTGTGGATGTCGGCGATGGCGATGCCCTTGGGGCAGACGTAGCCCTTGGAGAAGACGTCGTCGTCGTCGGGACGCACGGACAGGATGCGGTTGTCCTCGACCTCGAAGGCGAGCCCGCAGGTGGCCTCGCAGAGCGAGCAGGTGTGAAAGACGGTGTGCGCCATCGGAGCCTCCTCGACGATCTCAGTCCGACGTGTCCTTGAGCAGCCCGCCGTCGTCCTTCTGGAACGGGGCGCTGAAGCGCGCGCCCCAGCACAGGCTGGAGCCGCTCCTCCGGAGCTGGACGTCGAGCGGACCCGTCAAGCCCGACGGGTCGGGCAGCGCAAGGCTCGCCCCCTTCCCGTTGAAGATCTCTCTCGCCGTCCCATCCACCAGCCCCGCCACGAGCTTCAGACGCTGCACGCCGGAGGGCTGGAGCGACGTGTTTTGGAACACGAACCCGGTCGACGTGTCGACCCAGCAGGGCTTCCTGGTGCACGAGCCGATCACCCGCGACGTCGACACCAGCGCGCCAGCGTCGTACAGGCAGAGGGTGTAGCCGTCGGTGGTGGTGGGGTCGCCGAACTCCATCTTCGTCGTCGCGGTGCCCTTGCTCCACTTCCACACCATGCGGCTCCGGTCGGGCGGGGACTTCTGCGACAGCACCAGCGACGAGCCGCCGCTCACCGCCGGCGGCCGGCACGTGTCGGGTGCGGGC
>Ga0307472_100000927_pt1 | contig 11108 bp, 9 predicted proteins | sample atmos_gasesAM5C__2_FD_204582 | JGI IMG/M metagenome (GOLD analysis project Ga0307472, IMG submission 204582) | Hardwood forest soil microbial communities from Morgan-Monroe State Forest, Indiana, United States - atmos_gasesAM5C_05 | ecosystem: Environmental > Terrestrial > Soil > Temperate... | reverse complement strand
AAAGGTCCAGATGCGAGGCGACGCCCGAAGGCCGCAGGCGAGGCGTACCCCTGGTACGTTGAGCCTGCGGCCGAGGGCGTCAACGAAGCAGATGGGCCTTTTTCAGCGGCCGGTCTAGGGAGTGTCGGGGTCGATACCATGCTCCTTCAGCTTCTTCCTCAGCGTATTGCGATTGATGCCCAGAAGCTGGGCCGCGCGCACCTGATTGCTCTTGGTTTCGCGCATGACGGCGCGCAGGAGGGGCTTCTCCACGAGCCCTACCATGAGCCCGTGCAGGTTGGCCGAGGCCTGGCCGCGCATGCCGCGCACGCACTCCACCATCTTCCGCTCGATGATTTCCTCGAGAGAGGCGTCGGCCGTCACCCCCGCCGCCGCGGAGACGGGCCCGATGGGCAGGTGCTCGGGCAGGATCACCCCCGCCGAGGCCATGACCATGGCGCGCTGGATCACGTTCTCGAGCTCGCGCACGTTGCCCGGCCACTCGTAGCCCACGAGGCGGTCCATGGTCTCGGGAGCAATGACGCGCTCCCCCAGCGACTCGGCGTACTTCGAGAGGAAGTGCTCGACGAGGAGCGGGGTGTCTCCGCGGCGCTCGCGCAAGGCGGGAAGAGAGAGCGTCACCACGTTGAGGCGATAGAAGAGATCCTCGCGGAACTTCCCCGACTTCATCATCCCCTCGAGATCTCGGTGGGTCGCCGCGAGCACGCGGACATCCATGCGGATCAGCTCGTGGCCGCCCACGCGCTCGAAGGCCCGCTCCTGGAGCGCGCGGAGCAGCTTCACCTGGAGCTCGGGTGGCATGTCGCCGATCTCGTCGAAGAACACGGTACCCCCGTGGGCCAGCTCCAGCTTACCCAGCCGCCGCTCCTTGGCGTCGGTGAACGCGCCCTTCTCGTGGCCGAACAGCTCGGATTCGAGGAGCGTGGCCGGGATGGCCGCCGCGGAAATGCCCACGAAGGGCCGGCCGGCCCGCCGGCTGTAGTGATGGAGCGCGCGCGCCACCACTTCCTTGCCCGTGCCCGACTCGCCGCGCAGGAGCACGGAGACGTCGCTCGCCGCCACGCGCCCGATCGTCTTGTAGACCTCCTGCATGGTGGGATGGCGTCCCACGAGCGCGCCGAACTCCCAGACCTCCTTGAGGCCCGTCTTGAGCGAGGTGACTTCCTGGGAGAGACGGCGGGCGGTGAGGGCCCGCTCGGCGAGGAGGAGCGCCTCGTCGAGGTCGAACGGCTTGGCGAGATAGTCGTAGGCGCCCCGCTGCATCGCCTGGATGGCCGTCTCCACCGTGCCGTGCGCGGTCATGATCACGACCTGGGCATCGGGCCGCTTCTCGCGCACTTGGCCGAGCAGGGTCAACCCGTCGATGCCGGGCATACGGATGTCGAGGAGGATGAGGTCGAAGGGCTGGGCCTCGGCTTCCCGCAGCGCGGCCGTGCCGTCCTTCACCGCGGTGACCTCGTAGCCCGCCCCTCGGAATCCCTTCTCGAGGACCCAGCGCAGGCCGTCTTCGTCGTCCGCGATGAGGATGCGGCCTTCCGCCATGCCGGCCATTCTACTCTCCGTGCCTCCGGGTTCGCTCAGTGCGCATCACTTGGTAATGGGCAGGAAGCAGGAGAAGGCCGTGCCATGCCCGGGCTCGCTCGTGACCTGCATGGCGCCCTTGTGCTCCTCCACGATGCGGTGACAGAGGGCGAGGCCCAGGCCGAGGCCGCGATCCTTGGTGGTGAAGAAGGGCGTGAAGAGCTTTTCGCGCGTGGCCGCGGGAATGCCCTCCCCCTCGTCGACCACCTGGATCTCGGCCATGGTCCGCTGGCCCTGCCCGAGGTCCACCTTGGCGAAGAGGGGATTCATGCTGAGGCGCGTGACCAGGGTGAGCTTGCCTCCCGTGGGCATGGCCTCGATGGCATTGCGCATGAGGTTGTGGAAGACCTGCACGATGCGATCCTCGTCGGCCATGATGGGGGGCAGGCTGGGGTCGTAACGACGCACGAAGGACACCTGGCGCGCCGCCGCCATCTCTTCGAGGAGCAGGGCCACCCGCTCCAGGAGCTGATGGACATTGAGGGGCACCGCGCGCAGCGTGACGGGGCGGCTCAGATCGAGGAGCATCTCGATGATGCCGTTGACCCGCGTCACTTCCTTGAGCAGGACGTCCGTGTACTCGCCCCAGCGCGCCTCGTCACCCAGCTCGCGCTGGAGGAGCTGCACGGCGCCGCGGATGGCCGAGAGCGGGTTGCGGATCTCGTGGGCGAGCCCCACCGCCATCTGCCCGGCCGCGGCCAGCGTCTCGCCCCGGCGCACCTCGGACTCGAGCTGATGGAGCCGCGTGATGTCGCGCACCACGGCTACCGCGGAGTCGATGGCCCCGCTCCGGCCCGCGAGAGGCGCGGTCACGATGCTCACGCGCACGGGACGGCCGTCCTGCCCCTCGATCACCGCCGAGGATTCGGAGCGGCTCTCGCCCGTGGCGAGGGTGTCCGTGAGATGTCGCACGAGCGACGTATCAGGCGGGAAAACTTCCTTGAGCGGCCGCCCGATCACCCGGCGCGCGGAGCGACCCAGCAGCTCCTCCGCCGCCGGATTCCACAGCACCACACGGATATCGGCGTCTACACCGACGAGAGCGTCGGGGAGCCCGGACACCAGGGCCTCGTAGTCCAGTCGCGGCATGGCCACTACGCGAGGGCCATGCCGGGATCGGCGTTCATGGTCAGGGGCGCACGCTCGCCCGCCTCGAGTCGATCGTGGCCCGCCGCGGCGATCATGGCCGCATTGTCCGTGCAGAGGGCGCGCGATGGGATGAAGAGCTCCCACCCTCGCTCGCCGCACTCGGCGCCGAGGGCCTGGCGCAGCGCCGTGTTCGCGGCCACCCCACCTGTGAGCACGAGCCGCCGTATGCCCAGGCGCTGCCCCGCCCGCAGGCTCTTGCGAACCAGCGTCTTGACCACGGTGGCCTGAAAGGACGCGGCCACGTCGGCCACCTGGGCCGGGGAGAGCGCACCCGACTTGCGGACGTGCAGAGACACTGCAGTCTTGATCCCACTGAAGGAGAAGTCCGGCGCGCCATCGCTCATGCTCGCGGTGGGAAACCGGATGGCGGCGGCGTTGCCACCCTGGGCTGCCAACTCGATGGCGGGGCCGCCCGGATAGCCCAGGCCGAGAAGCTTGGCGACCTTGTCGAAGGCTTCGCCCGCGGCGTCGTCTCGGGTTTGGCCCACTCGCGCATAGCGCCGCGGCGTCTCGACTAGATAGAGCGCCGTGTGCCCGCCTGACACCACGAGGGCGAGGAAGGGATGCTCGGGCGCGCGCTCGTCGAGGAAGGCGGAGTAGATGTGGCCCTCGAGATGATTCACGCCGACGAGGGGCGTCCCGTGGGCCCAGCTCAGCGCCTTGGCGGCGGAGCAGCCCACGAGGAGCGAGCCGACGAGACCCGGCCCCTGGGTCACCGCGATACCGTCGAGGTCGGGAAGACCCATGCCGGCCTCGGCGAGGGCACGGCGGATCACGGGCACGATCACCTCGAGGTGTCGGCGTGACGCGAGCTCGGGCACCACGCCGCCATAGGGGGCGTGGACATCGTCCTGCGAGGCCACCACGCTCGAGAGGATCTTGCGCCCGCCGTCGAGCACGGCGGCCGCCGTCTCGTCGCACGAGGTCTCGATCCCGAGCACGATCACGGGCGAGCCTCCGTCACGCCACTCATCGCGCGAGCTGAGACACGGGCACGAGCCGCATGCCGCGGGCTTCCCAGCGCGGCACGTATTCACGCAGGAGACGCGCGGTGAGCGGATGACCGTGGGCGATCACGATGACTTCGCCGCGGCTCTCCGCCCACCACGCCACCTCGTCCCAGCGCACCCGGTCGCCCGCTTCGCCCGACGCGTGATCCACGATGACCTGACGGCGCCCGGCCCGGAGGCCCTGGGCCTTGGCTTCGTCATAAGCGACGGAGAGATTGCTCGTAAGGCCGTCCACAAGGAAGAGGCGGCGCCCCGCCATCACCTCGAGCACGCTGCGCATGCGCGGGCGATCCTCGGTCATGCGCGAGCCCATGTGATTGGTCACACCCACCGCACCGGGCACGCTGGCGAGGTGGGCGCCCATCTGCGCCTGTAGCTCCCGCGGGCTCATGGCCATGAGCAGCGCGCCCGGTCCGGGATCTACCTCGGGGAAGCGATACGGCTCCATGGGGAGATCGAGGAGGACTTCCATGCCCGCCTGCGCCGCCTCGCGGGCCGTCCACCCGGACAGCGGCAGACCTGGGAGCACCGCGACGGTCAGGGGGCGGCGAATGTCACGGAGCACGTCGAAGACGTCGCGGCGACTACCGAGATCGTCGACGATGATGGCGACGCGCGGTGCCCCCGCCAGGCCCGGAGGCGCCGGGGAGGACGAGAGGGGCACGGCCACCTCCCGCGGCCTCGGCGGCACCGGCGCGCTCGCCGCGGGAGGTGGCGACGCGCGCCACGGCAGACCGAAGAGGCTAGCCTCGCCGCGCCGCGCCTGCCACTGATCTAGCCCCACCACGGCGACCAGCAATACCGTGATGAGCCCGGCGAGAGCCGTCCAGACTCGCGCCGGCATGCCGCCCGATCAGCGCGCCGAGGCCTGCGGCGGCGAGCCAGCCGGACGGGTGGTCTTGTCCATGATCTTCATGGCCTTGAGCAGGTCCAGCGCCCGCTGCAGCTGCGTGTCCTTCTTGAGCTGGTCGTTCAGCCTCGCCTGCTCATCGATCGGCGGCGGGGGCACCGCCTCGCCCGGCTGAGCCGCCGGGGGCTTGGGCGCCTCGACGATGATGTCTGGCGTGATGCCCTTGCCGTGGATGGAGCGGCCCTTCGGCGTGTAGTACTTCGCGGTGGTGAGGCGCAGGCCCGAGCCGTCCGACAGCGGAATGATCGTCTGTACGGAGCCCTTGCCGAAGCTCTGGGTGCCTAGCACGACGGCACGTCCCCAGTCCTGGAGGGCGCCCGCCACGATCTCGGAAGCCGAGGCGCTGCCCTGGTTGACGAGGACCACGATGGGGAAGTCGGCGTAGGTATGCTTGCCGCTCGCCTGGAAGCGCATGTTCTGGTTCCGCACGCGCCCCTCGGTGTAGACGACGAGCTTACCCGGCTCGAGGAACTTCTCCGCGACCTCCACGGACGAGGTGAGGAGCCCGCCCGGATTGTTGCGCAGGTCGAGCACGAGCCCCTGGATGGGCTTGGCCTTGTTGTACTTCTCCAGCGCGGTCTCGATGTCGTTGCCCGTCTGCTCCTGGAACTGGCGCAGGCGGATGTACTCGATGCCGGGCTCGAGCTCGCCGCTCTTCACGGACTGGACGCGGATCTGCTCGCGCGTGATGGTGAAGTCCTTCGGCTCCGTCCACCCTTCGCGGATGACCGCGATGACGATCTTGCTGCCGGGCTTGCCGCGCATCTTCTTGACCGCGTCGGCCAGCTGCATGTCCTTGGTGGAGATGCCCTCGATCTTCACGATGCGGTCACCCGGCTGGATGCCCGCCCGGTAGGCCGGCGTCCCTTCGATGGGGGTGACTACGGTCAGGATGTCGTCGCGCAGCGTGATCTCGATGCCGAGTCCCCCGAAGCTGCCCGACGTTTCCACCTGCATCTCGCGGTACATATCGGGGTCGAGGAAGGACGAGTGGGCATCGAGTCCGCGGAGGGTGCCCTTGATGGCGCTGTAGATCAGCTCCTTCGGCGGCATCTCGTCGACGTATTGGCTCTGGATGATGGACAGCACCTCGGTGAAGAGGCGCAGATTCTCGTAGGTTGCCGCCTGGTCATTGCTCTTGCTGGCGACTGCGCCACCGAGCGACAGGGTGAGCAGGAGCAAGACTGCCGCAACCATCCCCGCCTTCTTCACGTTTCGGAACGAGCCCATCGAGTTCTCTCCTGTCCCCTAACCTCGTGGTCTGAGCCATTGGGCGGGGTCCTGGGGCTTGCCCTGGTAGCGCACCTCGAAGTAGAGGCGCGGCCCCTGCAGCGAGCCCGTATCCCCGACCGTACCGATCACTTGTCCCTGCTTGACGTCATCGCCTTCGGCCACCTTGATGTCGGCCACGTGAGCATACAGCGTGTAGTACTCGCTTCCGTGATCCACGATGATCAGGTTCCCGTAGCCCCGGAACCATCCCGTGTACAGCACGTGCCCGGGGAAGACGGCGTGGATGTTCGCTCCCTCGCCGGCGTCGATATCTATCCCGTTCCGGAACGTCTTCGTTCCGAAGCGCGGATTCACGCGTGTGCCGTACTCCTCGACCACGCGTCCCTCGGCGGGCCATCCCAGCCGGCCGCGCATCGCTCCCAAACCCACGCCCGGCGGCGTGCTCTCCCCGGGCGCGACCTTCGGCGGCTTCGAAGAGGGCGGGGGAACTTTCGCTACCCGTCGCCTCTCCTGGAGGTCCCGAACGAATGCTTCGAGTCGCCGGGTGGCTTCGCTCAGCTCACCGACCATGCGGTCGTGGTAGACCCGCTCGTCCTTGACCCGAGCCAGGATCGCCCGCCGCTTGGCTGCCTCTCGATCGGCCTCGGCCCGCTCGCCTTCCGCCTCGACCCTGAGGGCTGACAACTCCTTGCGCCGGGCCTCCAACCTGTCTTTCCGGTCCGCTAATCCCTCAGAAGTAACACGATACTCTCGAATCATTCGGGCGTCCACCGTGGCGAGGGTGGCCAGATGGCGCAGTCGAACGGCCTGGGCGATGGGGTCGTCACCCGACAGGAGCACGGGCAGGGCGCCCCCCTGGACCTGCAACCGGTACATGGTCCGCAGGCGCTGGGCGAGCGCATCTTCCTGGCCCGACCGCTGGCCCTCGAGCCGGACGATGTCCCGCTGGAGCTCGCTCATCTCCGCCTGGGAGCGCTGGATCCGCCCGTCGAGGATGGCCACCTGCTTGCGCTTCTCGCTCAGCCGCCGGTCGATCGCCTCGAGCTCGGAGAGGAGCCCCGCCTCGCGCTTTCGCGCGTCCGCGGCCTTGGCCCGCTCTTCCTTGAGCCGCTTCTGTGTCTGCTGGAGGGCGTGCTCCTTGTCGCCGAGGTCGGCGCTGTCCTTCTTCTGCTGCCCCACCGCGGGCAAGGTGGCGGCGAGGACGAGGAGGGAGCCAAGGGCGACCCGGAGCGTCCGGGTCACGCCACCACCCGCCCCCGGGCGAGGAGACCGCCGAGGCCACCCAGCACGGCGCCGCCCGCGATGAGCAACAGGATCTGCGGCACGGAGAGAAACGCCGCGCGGGCCAGCCCCAGGGTGAGCTGGAGCAGCGGCTCGAGCCTCGGCGCGCCCACCGCATAGGCCGCCTCGAGCAACGCCAAGGCGACTACGGCGCCGAGGAGGCCCTGGACCATGCCCTGGAGGAGCTGGGGAAGACGGACCACCGCCTCGCTCGCCCCGACCAGCCGCATGATCTCCGTCTCGGCGCGGCGGACGTGGAGGACGAGGGTGGTGGCGGTGGTCACGGTGAGGATGGCGGCCAGCGCGAGCACCGCTCCCACGGCGAGACCCACCACCTGGAAGAGCCGCTGCCAGCGGGCGAGGCCTTCCACCCACTCCGCGCCGCCTTGCACTTCCTCCGACTCGGGCAGCGCGGCGAGCTGCGCGGCGAGCGCCCGCGTCGCCTCGGGGGTGGTCGCGTCCTCGGCGGGCGTCACCTCGAGCGAGGCGGGGAGCGGATTGCGCGGTAGGTGATCGACCACGCCTCCCTGGGGTCCGAGAGACTGTCGCAGGGCGCTCAAAGCCTCCGCCTTCCCCACATAGCGCACCCGCTGCACGCCCTCCAGGTCCTCCACGCGACGGGTGAGATCGGTGAGGGCGTCCGGCGTCGGCTCGTCCTTGAGGAAGACCACCACCTTCACGCGATCACGCCACTGCCCCACGGCGCGACCGAGATTCAACGACAGGAGCCAGAACCCGCCGAGCGCGGTCAGCGACAGCGTGATGAGCAGGATGGCGCTGATGCCCACGCGGCCGGCCCGGCGAAGGTCTACGAAGGCCTCGCTGACGATGAAGCTCAGCATGGAGGGCGATCTCTCTCCCGGAGGGGGGAGCGAGGCTCCGCGGCCCAGCTCATCCTTCGTCCTTGATGAGGACGCCGGCTTCGAGGCGGAGGGTGCGGCGCTTGAGCTGCGTGGCGAGCCGGGACTGATGCGTGGCGAAGAGCACGGTGGTGCCCCGGCTCCAGATGTCTTTGATGAGGTCGAGGATCTCGCTCGCCATCTCCTCGTCGAGATTGCCCGTGGGCTCGTCGGCGAGCAGGAGAGCGGGAGACTTCACGATGGCGCGGGCGAGGGCAGCGCGCTGGGCTTCTCCCTGGGAGAGCTGGGCGGGATAGGCCTGGGCGCGCGATGACAGTCCCACCGCCTTCAGCGCCTGAAAGGCCTTGGGCGTGATCTCGCGGCGGGGTGTGCCGAGGACGCGCAGGACGAAGGCTATGTTCTCGAATACCGTGCGGCCGGAGAGGAGCTTGGCGTCCTGGAAAACGATGCCGAGCGAGCGCCGGAGGAGCGGGACCTCGGAGCGCCGGAGCCCGGTGACGTTGAAGCCGGCGACCTCGATCTCCCCGTCCGAGGCCTGCTCGTCCGCGTAGAGGAGACGCAGGAGGGTGGTCTTGCCCGCCCCGCTCGCCCCGGAGAGCACCACGAACTCGCCCTTGTCGACGGTGAACGAGACATCGCTGAGAGCGGGCAGCTTCATCGGCCCGCCTTGGAAGAGCTTACAGACGTGGTGGAGCCGTATCATGAGGCCCCACTATTCTATCTAAGGCTTCAGACTTTCGGTAGTTTCTCCATGAGGAGCGAGTTCACCACGGCGGGGCTGGCCTTGCCCGAAGTCGACTTCATCACCTGCCCCACCAGGAAGCCCAGCGCGGCCTTTTTACCCGCCTTGTAGTCCTCGACCACCTTGGCGTGCTCGGCGAGGACCTGGTCGACCACCGAGCCCAGCTCCCCCGCATCGGCCACCTGCGTCAAGCCCTCCCGGGCCACGATGGCGCGCGCGCTTTCCCCGGCCACGAGCATCTTCTCGAACACGTCCTTGGCGATCCGGCCGCTGATCGTGCCGTCCTCGATCAGGGTAATGAGGCCCGCGAGGTCGGCGGGCTTGATGGGGCACGCGGCGATGGCCTTCTCGTCGTCGGGGGGCACCACCCGCAGTATCTCGTTGAGCACCCAGTTCGCCACGGTCTTGGGATGGGCCGAGCCTTTGGCCGCCGCCTCGAAGTAGCCGGCGAGCTCCCGGCTCTGCGTCAGCACCTCCGCGTCGTAGGCGCCGAGGGCATAGTCCTTCATGAAGCGCGCGCGCTTCGCCGCCGGCAGCTCCGCGAGCGTCGCGCGCACGGACTCGATCCAGCCCGGAGCCAGATCCAGCGGGGGCAGATCCGGCTCCGGGAAGTAGCGGTAGTCGTGCGCGAACTCCTTGGAGCGCATGGACACGGTGTGCCCACGGTCGGGATCCCACAGGCGCGTCTCCTGCACGATGCGCTCGCCCGTGTCGAGGGCGCGGGCCTGGCGCTTGATCTCGTACTCGAGCGCGTGCTGGACGTTGCGGAAGGAGTTCATGTTCTTGATCTCGACCTTGGTGCCGTACTCCTTCGCCCCGGGACGGCGCAGCGAGATGTTCGCGTCGCAGCGCAGCGAGCCCTCTTCCATGTTGCCGTCGCAGACGTCGAGGTAGACCACGATGGCCCGGAGCGCCTTCAGATACGCGGCCGCCTCCTCGGGGGAGCGCATGTCGGGCATGGAGACGATCTCCATGAGGGGAACTCCCGCCCGGTTGTAGTCGACCTGGCTCGACTGCGCCGTCTCGAGGCTCCCCTCGTGGACGAGCTTACCCACGTCTTCCTCGAGGTGGAGGCGCTGGATGCCGATTCGCCGTGACGCTCCCGCGACTTCGATGTCGAGATAGCCGTGCTCGGCCAGCGGCTCTTCGTACTGGCTGATCTGGTAGTTCTTCGGCATGTCGGGGTAGTAGTAGTGCTTCCGCGCGAAGCGGTTGTCGGCGTTGACCGTGCAATTGATGGCGAGGGCGGTCTTGATCCCGAACTCCACCGCCCGTCGATTGATGACGGGCAGCGTTCCCGGCATGCCCTGGCAGACGGGGCAGGTCTGGGTATTGGGCGGGGCGCCGAAGGCGGTGGAGCAGCCGCAGAACATCTTGGTGCGCGTGCGAAGCTGCGCGTGAACCTCGAGCCCGATGACCACCTCGTAGGCGTCGCTCATGCCGCCAGCTCCGGCTTCCGTTCCCGCCATCGGGTTGCCCCTTCGTAGGCCTTGGCCGTGCGCAGCAGCGTGGCCTCGTCGAAGGCCTTGCCGATGAGCTGAAGGCCGATGGGCAGTCCCGTCCGGGTGAATCCGCCGAGCACGGACAGCCCGGGCAGCCCGGCCAGGTTGACGGGAATGGTGAAGACATCGTTGAGGTACATCTGCAGCGGGTCGGCCCGCTCCCCCATGGTGAAGGCCACGCCGGGCGTGGTGGGGGCCACAATCACATCAACCAACTCGAAGGCCCGCTGAAAGTCGCGCAGCACGAGCGTACGCACCTTCTGGGCCTTGCCGTAGTAGGCGTCGTAGTAGCCGGCGGACAGCGCATAGGTGCCGAGCATGACCCGCCGCTTCACCTCGGCGCCGAAGCCCGCCCCGCGCGTGCGCGAATACATGTCGATGAGATCGCGGGCCCCCGGCACGCGCAGCCCGTACTTGACGCCGTCGTAGCGCGCGAGATTGGAGGAGGCCTCCGCGGGCGCGATCACGTAGTAGGCGGCGAGACCGTATTCGGTGTGAGGGAGCGAGACTCGCTGGGTCTGCGCCCCGAGATCCTCGAGGGTGGCGATGGCCGCCCGCACCGCCGCCTCCACCTCGGGGTCGAGTCCTTCGATGAAATACTCGTCGGGAATGCCCACCTTCAAGCCCTTCACCCCGAGGGAAAGGGCGGCCGCGTAATCGGGCACGGGCACGGGGGCCGAGGTGGAGTCCATCGGGTCGTGTCCCGCTATGGCCTGGAGCATGAGCGCGGCATCCGCGACGTCCTTCCCGAACGGCCCCACCTGGTCGAGTGACGAGGCAAACGCGATGAGGCCAAAGCGCGACACGCGTCCATAGGTCGGCTTCAGGCCGGCGGTGCCG
>Ga0307472_100000926_pt1 | contig 11109 bp, 10 predicted proteins | sample atmos_gasesAM5C__2_FD_204582 | JGI IMG/M metagenome (GOLD analysis project Ga0307472, IMG submission 204582) | Hardwood forest soil microbial communities from Morgan-Monroe State Forest, Indiana, United States - atmos_gasesAM5C_05 | ecosystem: Environmental > Terrestrial > Soil > Temperate... | reverse complement strand
GGACCTCCCGCGGCTGGTTCGGCTTCCGGCGCTGGAGGCAGGCTTCCCCAGAGAGGAGATCGTCAACCGGGCGCGGGCAGCGCTGGCCCCGATGCAGCTCGACCCTGCCTCGCTGAAGACGGTGACCCTCGATGCGACGACCGCCGCAAGGAAGAACCCCCGCGGGCTGGTGCTGGGGGTGGTGGTGCCCACCGACGTCCGGATCTCGTTGAAGCCGGCGGGCGGGGCGCGGGACCAGCGCAGCGCGCTCCACGAGTTCGGGCATGCGGTGCACGACGCGTACACCGAGGAGAAGCGGTTCGAGCTGGCCAAGCTGGGCAACCGGACCACCGCCGAGGTCTGGGCCGCGCTGCTCGAGGGACTGACCACCGATCCGGCCTGGCTGGCGCAGGTAGGCGTCGCTCCCGACGCGGCGCGGGGGTGGATCCAGGCCGTCGCCATCCAGCACCTGTTCGTGGTCCGTCGGGCGGCGGGCAAGGTCCTCTACAACATCGAGCGCAGCAGGCCGGGAGCGGACGATGCGGCGGTCTACCGCTCGCTGATGAGGCAGACCTACGGGGTGCCGGTCACCGCCGACGACGAGGCCCGCGCCCCGCTCGAGGTGGAGGAGACGCTCGCCTCGGCCGATTACCTGAGAGCGTGGCTCCTCGCCGAGCAGCTCCGCGCCCAGCTGGTGTCGCGGTACGGCGCGACCTGGTGGCAGGGCCTCGACGCCGGCAACTGGCTCCGGCAGATGGCGACTCCGGGGAACGTGGTGACCGCCGACGGTCTCGCCTCCCGGATGGGTGAGCCGGGGATCCGTCCCGAGCCGTTCGTGACTCGCATCACCGCGATGCTCGCCGGCTCCGTGGCCACGCCTCCGGCCGCTCCCCGTCCGGACGGGGGAACGGCCTCAGATGCTGGAGTCCGGAGCGGAACCACCGGCGCCGCCGACGCTGGCACGGGCGGCGGCAGCTTCTGAGCGGACCGACTCTCTGACCCTCCCCTGAGTTCCGGCCGCACGAACCGGTCCGCTCCGGCGGACGGGCCCGTCAGCCCTGCCAGGTACACGGTGGGGTCAGGCCAGCCGTCCCGCTGCACACTGCCCCGGGCAGCCGACCCCGGAGGTACGCGATGGCAGAACTGGAGAGGGGTCCGGAGCGCGACCTTCCGCCGCAGCTGGTGCTGCGGGAGATGGTCATCGAGCGGGTCGTTCGGACCGCGAGGAGGGTGCAGCTGGTCAAGCTCGACCCGTTCCGGGATGAGCTGTGGGCGCTCTATGGCGAGGACAAGGTCCGGATGGACTTTCGCGACTTCCGGGTGGTGCTGACCGCGTTCAGACCAGGCGAGGGGTCGCGGCCGGTGGTCGAGCTTCGCCTCCTGCCCGACCGTCCCGTGGCCCCGACACGCTGGACGCTGACCGGTCGCGCCGCCGAGGAGGTCTGGCTGGTGGTGGACGCCGTGCTCGACCAGCTGGAGAGCCTCGCCGAGACGATGGGGTTCCGGTACCAGCCGAGCCCGGTGTTCCAGGCGGCCGCCGAGCCGGAGGCGGAGGGCACACAGGCACCGGCGGAGCCTCTCACCCGGTCGGCCGGGTAAGCACGCTGGTCCTGGCCGGCGTCCTCACCGCTCAGCGACTCAGTCGTCCTTCTTGCCGTGGCCGTGGCCGTGACCGTGGCCATTGCCCTCGTCGTGGTCACCCTGGTCACGCTGTGCGTGGTACTGCGGCACGTAGACTTCCTGGTACCAGCGGTCCTCCACGAAGAAGACGCGCTCGCCGCAGGCGTTGTACTTCTTGCAGTGCTTCCGCCAGTTCTTGGCGTGGCCCGGCGGGACGCGGAGGTAGACCGGCGGGCGCTCCACCTCGGCGGGCACGGGCTGGATGACCACCGGTTGGGGGTTGATGACCTGCGGCGGCTGCGGGACGGTGCCCACGTCGATGCGGCCGTAAAATCCAGAGTCGCCGACGCTGACCGAGACGCCGACATCGGCCGCGCGGGCAGCGGAGGCGGCGAGAACGAGTGCCGCGACGAGAAGACGGTTCATGGATGGAACCTCCGTGAAGTACCAGACCAGGGCTCGAAGCACGCCCCATCTCGGTCACCGCTTCAACGGAGACTCCCGCCGCTCATGTGCGCAGCGCGCGCACCGGAGCGGTCCACCGGGGCCACCAGCGCCGATCGTTTCCTCGTGGAGATCTAACCCGCGGCCTTGCCGCAGCTTCCGCAGAACTTGGCGCCCGGGGCGAGGTCGCTGCCGCACTCGGCGCACTTCCGCGCCACCGCCAGGGGCTGACCGCAGTTGGCGCAGAAGCGCCCGGTGCCCACCGTGCCGCAGTTGGCGCAGGCCACGCCCCCGGCCGGGGCCGCGGCCACCGGTACCGGCGCCGGTGAACCCGGCCGCTGCTGGAACGCCTGCTGTGCCATCCCGAAGCCGATGCCCAGCCCCGCGCCCTGCAGGGCCGCGCCGCCACCCTCGCCGCCCTTGGCCATGCCCTCGGCCGCCCCGAGCATTGCCTGCCCCTGGGCGTACTGCTGGAAGCCGCCGGCGAGCTTGCTGTAGGCGGTGTCCTTGGTCAGCCGCTTCAGCGTCGCCTCGTCGTCGTCCTTGATGCTGACGGTGAAGTTGCCCATCCGGACCACGGTCAGCCCGTAGCCATCGACGTGGGGCTTCACTCCGGTGAGCACGTCCTGCTCGATCTCCTCGGTGTAGGCCCCGGAGGTGACGTCGAGCAGCGCCCACTTCTTCTTCACCAGCAGCTCGGCGATGCGGTCGCGCACCACCTTCATCATCTGGCTCTTGAACCAGGAGAGGAACTCGTCGTTGGTGGTCCGGCGCAGCCCCACCAGCCCGAGGATGAGCTTCTCCGGCTCGGTGACCCGCACCGAGAAGTCGCCGTAGACCATGGTCCCGATGCCCAGGCCGGTTTCCGGATCGCGCACGTCGCCGATCGGCCCGCCAAACTTCACCCCCGGGAACTCCCGCATGCTCACGAAGTAGATCTCGGAGACGAAGAGGTTGCCCCCCGTCGCACCCTCGATCAGCCGGCCGAGAAAGGGGATGTTCTGCGTCTCCAGCGTGTGGCGACCGGGGCCCAGGCGGCCCTGCACCTGGCCATCCTTGACGAACACCGCCACCTCGTCGGCGCCGACGGTGAGCTGGGTCATCATCCGGACGTTGCGCTCCGGATAGGCGTAGATGATGTCGTTCTTCGCCTCGTCGGAACGGGCGATGAAGTTGCGCTGCGCTTCGTTCTTCAGTGAGTCGAACAGGCCCACGGGCACGACCTCCGCGCGATATCACCCAGTCTCACGCAGCCGCCCCCCGAGGATTGCGCGGTGCGTCTGGCGTGCCAGGACGATGGCACGGACGACGGGCACTTGCGAGATCGGACCCAGGGGCCACTCACACCCAGCGGCTGACCAGGCGCTCCCGGTCGAAGAGCCGCACGCTGGCCGCCACCAGGAGAATGTCCAGCACCAGCACCACCGCCCCCTGGAGCGCGTAGTAGCCGGTGCCGGCGCGGATCCACCCCGCCAGCTGCGCGCCCACCAGCCCCATCAGGGGGAGCACCACCAGCGCCGAGAGCTGCTGCGCCAGCCGCGACTCCCCCACCCGGGCCGAGACCAGCACCGCGATTCCATTCCCCAGGAAGGCGAACAGCGGTGCGACCACCCCGACACCGAACAGCCACATGGCGTTGGGAAGCACCGGGCCGTCGACCAGGGGCCAGGCCACCGCGTCCACCAGGACCACGAAGAGCCCGAAGGCCAGCCAGGAGATCGCCACCGCCGGGACCACCGCGGCCAGGCTCTTCCCCGCCACAAGCTCCGCCGGCCCCAGCGGGGCGGCGAGCAGCGGCTCCAGCGTTCTCCGCTCCTTCTCCCCGGCCACGCTCTGCGAGGAGATGAGGATGGGGGTGAAGACCGGCATCAGGAGGAAGAGCCCGAACCAGTCGGCGAGCAGCTTCTCCACCAGGAACCGCGCGGCGCTGGCGTGGAGGGGCAGGCTCGGGTCGTAGTACAGGGCGATGGTGCGCAGAGAGACATCGTCCGGGCTGTGCACGTAGGACCAGATGATGCCCACCGGCACCAGCACCAGCGCGGCAGGAAGGGCGAGCATGCTGGCCAGCAGCCCGGGGTTCTTCTTCAGATCCAGGGCCTCCTTCCAGGCCACCGCCATCGCCCGGTGCGCCCGGAAGCTCACGGCTCGGCTCCGGCACGGGTGAGCTCGAGGTACACGTCCTCCAGCGCCCGCTGGGCGGGAACCGCAGCGTGGATCCGCACCCCGGTCTGGACCAGGGCTGCAACGACGTCAGGGATCTCCACGCCCTCTCGGAGCGTCACCCGCAGCCTGTGTCCATCGGCGGACCAGGGACAGCCGGGCAGCGCCCGATCGAGCGCCAGCCCGGCGTTGGCGGCCGCACCCTGGACTTGCAGCTCCACCGCTCCACTCTGCCGCCGTAGCTCCGGCACGGTGCCCACCGCGAGGAGCCGGCCCTTGACCACCGCCACCCGGCCGCAGAGCCGCTCCACCTCGGACATGTTGTGCGAGCAGAGGACGATCGTCCGGCCCTCCCCGGCCAGCTCGGCCACCGCGTCGCGCACCGTCCGCGCTGCCTCGGGGTCGAGACCGCTGGTCGGCTCGTCGAGGAAGAGGACCTCCGGGCGGTGGAGCAGCGCCCGCACCAGGGCCAGCTTCTGGCGCATGCCCTTGCTCAAGGCACCGCAGGGCTCGTTCTCCCGGCCACCCAGGCCGAAGCGTTCCATCCACCCGCGGGCCTCCTCCCAGGCCGGGGCGGTGTCACGGTGATGGAGCTTGAGGAAGAAGCGCAGGTTCTCCCGGGTGGTGAGGCGGTCGTAGAGCCCGGGCTGCTCGGTGAGCAGTCCCACCCGCTGGCGGAGGAGCTCGCCGTCGCCGTCCACCGAGACTCCGCACACCGTGGCCCCGCCCGAGGTCGGACGGAGCAGGCCGGTGAGCATCCGCACGGTGGTGGTCTTCCCTGCCCCGTTGGGCCCGAGGAGCCCGAAGACCTCGCCCTCCCCCACCTCGAAGTCGAGGTCCTCCACCGCGGTCCGTCCACCGAAGCGCTTGGACAGCCCGCGGACCTCGATCCGCCTCAATCGATGGTCACCAGCACGAACTTCACGTTGAGGTCGCGGTCCACCGGCTCGATCCGGTGGTCGGGACCGATGGCCTGGCGGAGCAGGCCCAGCCGGGGGTGTTCCACCAGCGCCCACTTCCGGCCGGGAAGGTTGGCGAAGGCCGCCATCCGCTGCGGGCTGTCCTTGATCTGCTTGACCGTGTTGCGGCTGTAGAAGGTCTCGCCCTTCCAGTCCATCATGTAGGCCACGATGGGCTCGCCCGGCTTGCGCCGGTCGTAGTACCGCCAGAAGAGGTCGCGCTGGGTCCAGTGGTGGCTCAGGTCGACCCAGTGGCTCCAGCTGAACCACAGGGCGAATCCCAGCGACAGCGCCCCGAAGGCGCCGAACAGCGGGCCGCGGGCCTTCATCGCCGCGGCCAGTGCCACCGCCGCTCCGCCGAGGAGGAAGGTCCAGCCCATCACCTGCTTCACGTTCATCGGCTGGCGGAGGTTGGTGGAGATCAGGTCCACCCGGGGTGCGAGCGAGGGCAGCACCACCAGCACCGCCCCGGCCACCGCCACCGCCGCCGCGCCCTCCAGCATCGGCCTGCGCCGGTCGGGCGGAGCGGTGCTGGCGCCCCACAGCCAGTAACCGGCGATGGCGAGCACCAGGACGGCCAGGATCCGCAAGGGGGAGTTCGCCCAGGTCTGGCTGGTGGTGGCCAGCGCCATCAGCCCCACCGCCCCCACCAGGAGCCCGGGCACCTGCGCCTGGATCCGCGCCGCTCGCTCCTTGGCGCTCACCCCGAACGAGAGCCAGGCCCCCACCGCGAGGAGGACCACCGCCAGGACGTCCCCGGTCATCAGCGCTCGCCGCGACCAGGCGAAGGCGATGGGCCTGGTGTCGAGGTCGTGCGGGTAGGTGCGCTCGTAGTTGTAGACGAAGAGATCGGTGAAGTCCTTGGGGGTGGAGGCCAGGTCCTTGGCCACCACGGCGAAGAGCATCAGGCCGAGGAGGATGGAGACGGCGTGGGGCGCCGGACCGTCCTCCCAGAGCTGGTCGATGAAGAGGGCGATGAGGATCGCCAGACCGGGCAGGACCGAGAGGACGTAGTGGTGGAACTTGGTGGCCGATTCGCCGACCAGGAGGAAGGTGGACACCATCCACAGCACGGCGATCAGCGTCACCCGGCCCCGGGTATCGAGCTGGGAGAGGCGGATCCGCGCCGCGAGAGCCAGTGCACCGGGAATTGCCGCCACCCAGGGGAAAATCGCATAGCCGCCCTGCTCGATGAAGTAGGTGAAGGTTCCGCCCGGGGTGGTGGTGTGCACGCCGCTGAGGAGCCGCTCCAGGTGGTCGTGGATGAAGAAGCGGACGAAGAAGGTCTTGCCCTCGTTGTCCACCTCCGGGAAGGCGCACATCACCGCGTACCAGGGCCCGGCGACGGCGAGGAACACCCCGATGCCGGTGAGCAGCCGCATCCGGGACATCTCGGCGAAGAGCTCGGGCATCGAGGCCCGACCCTCGGCGACGTCCTTCCGCACCCGGCGGTGGGCCAGGTATTCCCAGTGCCGGGCCAGCCCCTCGCGGGTCCAGGGGAAGACGGCCAGCATCGCGTAGAGGAGAAGGGTCACTGCCGCAGGGACGACTCCCAGCAGCCCCTTGGCCAGCATCGAAAGACCCAGGCAGACGTAAAACCCCATCCACCATGCGGTCCGGTGCCGGGTCTGGGTGTCGAAGAGCCCGATCAGTGCGCAGGCCATCGCGGCGATGAACGCGGCGATGAACGGCGTGTCGGTGACCGCCTGGCGGGTGATGAGGAAGAAGAGTGGCATCGTGGCCAGGACGAAGACGCTGGCCATGCCCACCCGTCGATTCACCGTGCGGCCCAGCGCCATCGCCAGCAGCGCCAGCGCGGCGAGGGTGGTGAGGACGAAGGGCATCCGCATCGCCCACTCGGTGTAGAGCGGCAGTCGCCCCGGCGGCGCGCGGTTGGTTCCCACCAGAGCCATGCCCACCACGTCCATCCACATCGCCAGGGGCGGCTTGGAGAAGAACCAGCTGCTCTCCCAGTACGGATGGACGTAGTCGTTGCGGTCCATCATCTCCCGGGCCACTTCCCCGTAGTGGGTCTCCCAGGGGTCCCACAGTCCGACCGCGCCGACGTAGGGAACGAACACCAGGACTCCGACCAGCAACGACATGAGGATCTGCCGGCGGTCGGGGCTCAGCGTGCGGAGGCGCTGGAGCAGGGGGTGGCGCCAGGTTCGCTCGCCGAGCAATTCCTCGGCAATGCCCGGGCCGAGCACGTCACCTTCCCTCACGTTCATGTGGGCCGGGCTTGTACCATGCCTCCGGGACGGGGGAGCGTCCTGCTATACGGGCTGCTCCGAGAGCGAGCCGGTTTTCGGATGAAGCTGGTCATCGAAGACGACGAGGGGCATCGCCGGGAGGTTCTCCTCGACCGGGACGAGATCACCATCGGTCGGAGGGAGGACAACCTCGTCCACCTCCCCGAGCGGAACGTCTCGCGCCTGCACGCCCGTCTGTTGCGCAAGGACGGGGGCTTGCTCCTCGAGGACCTGCGCAGCGCCAACGGCACGCGGGTCAACGGGGTGCGGATCGAGGAGGTGGTCGAGCTCCGGAGCGGAGACGTGGTCAGCATCGGCGACTACGGGGTGGCGCTCCGTCCGGACGACGCCCCGCTCGACGGTCCGCTGGCCGACGACCCGATGGAGAGCACCGCTCCAGCCATCCGCACCGACGTGCTGCTGAACGACACCGCGCCCCATCCGGTGGTGCCGGCTGCGCTCCCGGAGATCGTCAGACCGCCCGAGCCGGCGCCCACCCCGCCGCCGCGCAGGCTGACGGCGGGCGTCGTCGGAGTGGGGCTGGTGATCGGGCTGGCGGTGGCGCTCTTCCTCCGGGCCTGGACCGCCGAGGAGGGCGGGCGTGGGCGCCAGGTGACGCCGCCGCCCGAGGCGCCCGTCGCCGCGACCCAGGAGGTCCCACCGCCCGCGAGCGAACCACCGCCGATCGAGCTCACCCCGCCCACCGTGGCCCCCCAGCGCCCGAGCACCCCCACCGAGTGGCTGGCCGCTGCCCGCGCCGCCGCCGGGGCCCGCGACTTCGACAAGGCGCTGCGAATGCTCGGCTCGGTGCGGGATCCGGCCTATCAGGGCGAGGTCCAGGCGCTTCGCAAGACCTGGCGGCTCGAGGCCGCCGCAGGGCGGACGGTGCAGGCGGCCCGGGCGGAGCTGGAGCGCGGGCATCCCACGGTGGCGCAACGCAAGCTGGAGGGCGCCCGCAACAGCCGGGCCTGGGCGCCGGAGGTGGCGGTGCTCCGCGCCGACATCGCCGCGGCGCTGAAGGCGCCCAAGAAAGGCCGGGCCCGGCCGGCGGGCACCGACTCCACCGACCAGCTCTACCGCGAGGGGAAGGCACTCTACGACGCCGGGGACGCCCGCGAGGCCACCACCCGGTTCGAGCACTGCCTGGCCATCGACGCGCGGCAACCACGCTGCCACTTGATGCTGGCCAGTGCCTCGGTCCGTACCGGCGATGCGGTCCGAGCCGAGGTCCACTACCGCCGCTTCCTCGAACTGGCCTCTCCCGACGACCCGGCGGTGCCCAGGGTGAAGAAATTCCTTGAGGATTCCGACGCCCAGAAGAAGGCTAGGGACGCCAGCGCGAGCCCTCAGCGCTAGGAGGGGCGATGCAGATCCGCATCCTGGTTGTCGACGACGAGAAGGAGACCGGCGACTACCTCCAGCTCTTGCTCACCAAGGCCGGTTACGAGGTGGTGGCGCTGACCGACCCCACCCAGGTGATGGACCGGTTGCGTGCCGAGGACTTCCACCTGGTGATCCTCGACATGATGATGCCGCAGATGTCCGGCACCGAGCTGCTGGAGAAGATCCGCGGCTACGACTCGGACATCGCGGTGATCGTCGCCACCGCCCACCCGGCGGTGGAGACGGCGGTGGCCTCGCTCAAGGCGCAGGCCTCCGACTACGTGAAGAAGCCGGTGGAGCCGGAGGAACTGCTGGCCGCGGTGGAGTCGGCCCTCTCCAAGAAGGGACTCTCCAAGGATCCGGAGGCCGAGCTGCACCGGGCGATCGGCCGGACCATCCGCGAGGCGCGCAAGTCCCAGGAGCTGACCCTCAAGCAGCTGGCCCGCCGCACCGGACTCTCGGTGTCGTTGCTGAGCCAGATCGAGCGTGCGGAGTCGAGCGCCTCGATCAGCTCCCTGTACAAGATCGCCTCGGCGCTGCGCCTGCGGATGGCCGAGCTGTTCGGCGGCGCCTAGCCGCGCCGGCAGTCTCGCCGTGGAGCTCTGGGAAGGAGCGACGCCCGACCTGGCCGATCCGGCCGTGGTGGGGGTCTACGACGAGGTCCCGCTCTGGTCCGCTCCTTTTGGTCTGGCGCTGCTCGAGGCAGTGGAGCTCCGCCCGAACATGGTGGTCCTCGACGTGGGGTGTGGGACCGGGTTCCCGCTGCTGGAGCTGGCGGAGCGGCTCGGACCGGGGGCCCGCCTCCACGGCGTGGACCCCTGGGCGGGGGCGATGGAGCGGCTCCGGCACAAGCTCGAGGCCTGGCGGGTGGAGACGGTGGTGCTCCATCCGTTGCCGATCGAGGAGGTGCCGCTGCCCGACGCCTCGGTGGACCTGGTCGTCTCCAACAACGGCCTGAACAACTGCCCCGACCTCGACCGGGCGCTGGCGGTCTGCGCCCGGCTGGCCCGCCCCGGGGCGCAGCTGGTCTTCACCGCCAACCTCCCGGCGACGATGCATCGCCTCTACGACGCTTACCGCCAGGCGATGGCCGAGGCCGGGCATCCGGAGCTCCACCGAGCGCTCCAGCACCACATCGACGCGCGCCGCCAGCCGGCCGAGGCGCTCCGGGCCGCCACCGAGCGCGCGGGCTTCGAGGTGCTGACTGCTCCGGAGCGGACCTTTCGCTGGAGCTTCGCCTCGGCCCAGGCCCTCTTCTCCCACCACTTCATCCGCCTGGCCTTTCTCGAGCCCTGGCGAGCGGTGGTCCCGGCGGAGCTACGCCACGACGTCCTCACCCGTCTGATCCGCATCCTCGATGCCGAGGCGGAGCGGCATGGGAGCCTGGCGCTGGACGTCCCCTGGGTCTGCATCTCCGCCCGGCGGAGCTAGGGGCTATCGTCCCTGCCAGCGCGGAGGGCGTTTTTCCCGCAGCGCCGCCCGCGCCTCCCGCGCATCGGCGGAGGCGAAGGCCTTCCGGCGCAGGGCCTCCAGCTCGGCACGGGCGCGGGCATCCAGCGGCAGGCGGCCGAGGAGCTGGAGGGTGCGCCGGAGGCCGGACATCGCCAGGGGCGCCCCGGCGGCGAGCTCGGCGGCCAGCGCCCGGGCCTGCCCGGCGGCGTCGGGGTGAACGCGGTCCAGCAGGCCCCATGCTTGCGCCTCGGCGGCTCCCAGCTCGCGGGCGGTGAGGAACAGCTCCCGCGCCCGCTGGAGCCCGGTGAGACGGGCCACCCGCCACACCCCCTCGGGGGCGTAGACCACCCCCAGGCGAACCGGCGGCATGCACAGCGTGGCCTCCGGCGTGCCGAGGCGGAAGTCGCAGGCGCAGGCCAGCTCGCATCCAGCGCCGAAGGCCGGCCCCTGGATGACCGCCACGCTGGGGGCGGGGTTGGCCTCCAGGAGGGCCAGCACCTCCTGGATCCGCGCGTCCGGGAACCGGTCTGCCTCGGCGTCGGCGCCCAGATGCCCCAGGTCGTACCCGGCGCAGAAGGAGGGCCCCACCGCCTCCACCAGCAGCGCCTGGACGGCGGGGTCGGGGGCGAGGGCGGTGGCCAGCGCATCGAGCAGCGCCGGGGTCAGCGCGTTGCGCCGCTGCGGGCGGTCGATGGTGAGTACCCGGACCCCTCCGGGCAAGGACGAAAAGTGGAGCTGCCCGTCACCGCTCACGGGGAGAGGACGACCAGCACGTCGCCCTCGTTGACCGACTGCGAGGGCTGGCAGCGGATCTCCTTCACCGTGCCGGCCTCGGGCGCCTCCACCGGCATCTCCATCTT
>Ga0307472_100000925_pt1 | contig 11114 bp, 12 predicted proteins | sample atmos_gasesAM5C__2_FD_204582 | JGI IMG/M metagenome (GOLD analysis project Ga0307472, IMG submission 204582) | Hardwood forest soil microbial communities from Morgan-Monroe State Forest, Indiana, United States - atmos_gasesAM5C_05 | ecosystem: Environmental > Terrestrial > Soil > Temperate... | reverse complement strand
CATGTCCGGCGCGGCGCAGGCGCAGGACTATCCGACCCGCACCATCAAGGTCGTGATCGCCTATCCGCCCGGCGGCCCGACCGACTTCGTCGGCCGCCTCCTCACCGACAAGCTCAAGGACATCCTCGGCCAGAGCGTCATCATCGAGAACAAGGCCGGCGCTTCCGGCACGATCGGCGCAGACTTCGTCGCCAAGGCCGAGCCCGACGGCTACACGCTGTTCTTCACCACGGTCGGCGCCATCGCCATCACGCCGCACATGCGGCCGAGCATGCCCTACGATCCGCTCAAGGACTTCTCGCCGATCGGGCTCGTGGTGCGCAACACCACGGTGCTTGTGGTGCGCTCCGACTCGCCGATCAAGTCGGCGAAGGACCTGGTCGCGCTCGCCAAGGAGAAGCCCGACACGATCCCGTTCGCCTCGACCGGCATCGGTACCACGCCGCATCTCGCGCTCGAGCTGCTGCAATCGTCGTCGAAGGAGAAATTCTTGCACGTGCCGTATCGCGGCGCGGCGCCCGCCCTCACCGACCTGCTCGGCGGCCAGGTGCAAGCCTTCTTTGCCGACGCGCCGGTGCTGATGCCGCAGATCCAGGCTGGCAAGGTGCGCGCGCTCGCCGCCGCGTCCGACAGCCGCAATCCCGCCCTGCCCGACGTGCCGACGCTCGCCGAGCTCGGCTATCCCGACACGCAGGCGGACAACTGGTATGGCCTCCTCGCGCCGGCCAAGACGCCGCAGCCGATCATCGACAAGCTGCACAAGGCCGTCGCGAGCGCGCTGTCCGATCCGACCGTCAAGAAGAAGCTTCTCGAGTCCGGGGCCATTCCCGCGCTCGACACGCCGGAGGCGTTCGGCAAGCTGATGAAGGACGACTACGACCGCTGGGGCAAGGTCGTGCGCGAGAAAGGACTGAAGGAGTCCTGAGCTTCGCAGGCGGCCCCCACCTCTCCGCCTGCTTCCAAGAGTGGAACGACAAAATGACGGCCGGGGTTCCGCTGCGAGCACTCGGGCGGGATTTCGAACCCGCCGTCGTGTCCACCATCGACGCGCGGCTGCGATCGATCGACCGAGACCATCGCGCGCGAGTTCTTCTCGCCGTCGAAAGCGGCAGCCGGGCGTGGGGGTTTCCCTCCCCCGACAGCGACTATGACTGCCGTTTCATCTACGTGCGGCGGCGTGACGACTACCTCAGCCTGTTTCCGCCGCGCGACGTGATCGAGCTCGCGCAGGACAAGGTGCTCGACGTCAACGGCTGGGATCTCGCCAAGGCGTTGCGCCTGCTGCTCAAAGGGAACGCGGTCGTCGTTGAATGGCTGACCTCACCGTACGTGTACGCAGGCGACGCCAGCTTCCGCGACGAAGGCCGGGCGCTGGCGCGGCAGGTGCTGCGTCCGGCCGCGGTCGCCCGGCACTATCTCCATCTCGGCGAACGCCAGCGCCGGACGTATTTTGCGGACGTTCGGGCGATCGAGCTCAAGAAGATGTTCTATGCCCTGCGCCCCGCCGTGGCGCTGCGTTGGCTGCGGCTGCACTCCGGCGAGGCCGTCGCGCCAATGCACTTCCCGACGCTGGTCCGCGAGAGCGAGCTTCCGGCAGAGGTCGTGATGATCATCGATGACCTGCTGGTCCGCAAAGCGGAGACGCGCGAGCTCGGGCGCGGTCCGTTGCCGACAACGGTCGGCGCCCTGATCGACGAGGAATTCGAACGTGCGCGCGACGTCTGGCCAGACCGCGCCGAACCGCCAGCAGTGAACGACAAGCTGGCCGCAGACGCTCTGTTGCGCCGGTGGGTCTGCGGGTAAATCAGAGATCAGGAACCGCACCCAATCGTATTCGTCGCGAGTAACCTTAATGCGCCGCTAAGCCGCCGTGCGCGACGCCGATACACGTGTCGGAATCGCTGCGCTTTTCGGCGTTACGTCGTTAACGTCGTCGGCTGCCGCGACGCCGCGAACGTTGCGCGTTTACTGGAAATTTGAACCGCGCCGTTAGCGTTTGCCCGAACAAGAAATTCGGGAGTGCGCAATGCTCACCTTCACGCTGATCGGTACGTTCTTCGTCTCGCTGATCGTCGCATCGCTGTGCTCAGGCGACGGGCGCGCGCGCTACGAGTAACTTCGCCGCGCGGTAGTCACTCCGCGCGATAGACGCCGGTCTTCGGATCGGGCCTGAGCTTCGGCAGTCGGTCGCGATCGACCCCCTCCTCACCGCGCGTCGCACCCGGATGCAACTCGGCATTGACGCGCTGCCATTCCTTGCGGACGAAGCGCGCGAGCATAGCTCCGCCTGCAAGCGCGAGTGCGACGGCGACCAGCGGCGGCAGAGCAAACGGCATCACGAGCTCCTTGCGTTTCCCGCACTATAACCCGTAACGCGCCCAGATGGCGCGCGCCTCGATCGCCGAAATGATCTCGTCGGCCAAACCGGCACGGCCGAACATGTCGCCGAGATGGGCTTGCCCGACGCCGGGAAGCGGACGCCCGAACCAGGAGCGCTCGCCCTGCACCAATGGCGTCAGCACGTCCTTGCCGTAACGCTCGCGCAGGACCGAGCGCAGATCGCCGATACGGTCGATCAGGCCGTAGCCGAGCGCGGTCTTCGCGGTCCAGTACTCGCCGGAAAACAAGGTGTTTTCCGGGCCACTCAGATTGCGGCGCCGCTCCTTCACCAGGCCGATGAAGGTCTGGTGGATCTCCTGCTGGAGCGCCTTGAGGCGGGCGACGTCTTCCGGGTTCTCCGGCAGGAACGGATCGAGCGTCGATTTGTTTTCACCCGCGGTATAGACGCGGCGCTCGATGCCGAGCCGGCCGATCGCCTCATGGAAGCCGAAGCTTGCGCCGATCACGCCGATCGAGCCGACGATCGACGATGGATCGCACACGATCTCGTCAGCAGCGCAGGCGAGCATGTAGCCGCCGGACGCCGCCACGTCCTCGACGAAGGCGAGGACCGGAAGGTTTTTCTCGTCGGCAAGCTGGCGGATGCGCCGGAACATCAGATGCGACTGCACGGCGGAACCGCCCGGCGAGTTCAGCACCAGCGCGACGGCCTTTGCGCGCTTCGCGCTGAAGGCGCGCTCCAGCATGCGTGCGGCGCCGGCGAGCGTCAGGCCCGGCCTGAGCGGCGTCGACACGCCGATCACGCCCGAAAGGCGCACCACCGGCACGATCGGAGTGCCGGCGCGCATGCGCTTGGGCAGCACCGGGCCCAGTAACTCGCGCCCACGCGCCGTCAGCTGCTTGAGGTGTTCGGTCATCCCCTGATCGGCCATCGCTTCCACATAGGCGGCGGCCCGGCCGCGCTCAAGTCGCGATTTTCGGGGTGGGGCGAGGAACCGCAGCATGTGTTGCGTGTTTGTTGCACGCTTGTTTGCACACTTCTTGCAAGGCCTTGGCACCGGCAACGGCGCCGGCCCACCTCAGGACGGGGAACATGATCGTTAAATTGATCATACTTGCTGCGTTGTTTGGTTCGATTGCCGTCGCTTCGGGTCTTAACGTGAAGTCCAGCGCTGTCACCGAAGAGGAGATGCGTCCGAGCTGAACGGCACGCACTCCAGCGTCCCTTGCACAGGCAATAGGCAGACACTTTCACGTGCCGCTTAGCGGCTGAGCGTCGCGCAGGATCGCTTCGGCGGCGCGGCTGGGCCGCCCGTCGGCCTCGGCGAGGATCAGTCCCGGCTGCACGGTCAGTGCCGCACGGCTCTGTGCAATCGCGCTGACCAGGACCCGGATCGCCGGGGCCGCGGGCTTCGCGTGGACCGGCGTCACCGTGATCGCGCCGAAACTTGGGGCCAGCGCGGCCAGCACGTCGGCAAGGCTCTCCGCGCGGTAGATGAGCGTCAGCGTGCCGCCCGGCTGCAGCAGCCGGCTCGCCGCAGCAACCCAGGCCGCGAGCGTATCGGGTTCGGCGACATGCGCCGCACGACGGCTCTCGTCCGGCGATGCCTGCTGGCGCTGCGGATCGTTGAAAGGCGGGTTCATCAGCACCCGGTCGGCGGAGCCCGTCGTAAGGCCGGCTTCGGCAAATCGTGCCGCAGCAGCGGCGACGTCGAGCGCGACCGCGCGCACCCGATCCGCCAGTCCATTTGCGCGCGCGTTGTCGGCGGCGAGCGCGACCAGCGCCTCGTCATTGTCGACCAGAGCAACGGCGAGCCCTGGGCATCGCCACGCCAGTGCGAGGCCCGCCGCGCCGACCCCGGCGCCGAGCTCCACCGCATGCTCACCGGAGAGCCCTTGCGTCGCCGCCGCCAGCAGGATCGCGTCATGGCCGACACGGTGCCCCCGACGCGGCTGCCGCAGTTGCAGGCGGCCGCCAAGCACCGCATCGGTCGTTACGTCGTCATTTGCCATCGGGCCGGAGTTCATGGCCGAAGCCGGCATCCTCGAGCAGGCGCCGGGCCGCCATGGCGTAGTCGCTCGCCACCAGCACCCGCCGCGGCAGGATGCCGAGCGAGCCTTCGAGCACGCTCATGTTCTGATCGAGCACCATGTGGGGGATGGCGGCGCCGGTCAGCAGCGCCTCGATCGCCGAGACAAGGACGGCATCATTGGTGCGCAGGATTTCGTGCAAAATTCGCCCCTATATATGTCCTATGCGGCGTTCCCGGGTCTCGCCATCGACCAGGGAAACTGCAGTACCGTCAGCGTCATTCGGCACCCTTGCCGCGCCACCATAGCGTTTCTATGCTCGCGGCCGCTACTCTCCCAGGAGTCCCTTTTGGCAGTCATTGTCCCATTCGAGAGCCGCGGTGAGGCCACAATCGACCGCCTGGTCGATCTCGTTGCCCCCGACATGGAGCGCGTCAACGGTGTCATCCTGGCCCGTACCGGGTCGGACGTGACGATGATCCCCGAGGTCGCCAACCATCTGATCAGCTCGGGGGGCAAGCGACTGCGGCCGATGCTTACGGTCTCGATGGCCAAGCTCGCCGGCTACTCCGGCGACGGGCACCTGAAGCTCGCCGCCGCGGTCGAGTTCATGCACACGGCGACACTGCTGCATGACGACGTGGTGGACGAGAGCGACATGCGGCGCGGGCGGCTCGCTGCGCGCATGCTGTGGGGCAACGAGGCGAGCGTGCTGGTCGGCGACTTCCTGCTCGGCCAGGCCTTCAAGATGATGGTCGAGGTCGGCTCGCTGCGCGCGCTTGAGATCCTGTCGTCCGCGGCCGCGGTCATCGCCGAGGGCGAGGTGATGCAGCTCGCCGCCGCCAAGAACACCGCCACGACCGAGGACGAATACCTCGCGGTCATCCGCGCCAAGACCGCCGAGTTGTTCGCTGCCGCTTGCGAGGTCGGTCCGGTGATCGCCAGCCGCCCGAAGGATGAGCAGGCCGCCTGCCGCTCGTTCGGCATGAACCTCGGCGTCGCCTTTCAGCTGGTCGACGATGCGCTCGACTACGGCGGCAAGGCCGCCAAACTCGGCAAGAACGTCGGCGACGATTTCCGCGAGGGCAAGATCACGCTGCCGGTGGTGCTGGCATTCCGGCGTGGATCGGACAGCGAGCGCGAGTTCTGGCGCCGCACGCTCGAGCAGGGCGAGGCGACCGACGCCGACCTCGAACATGCACTCGGCCTGATGATCAAGCACCGCGCGCTCGAAGACACGATCACGCGGGCGAGCCACTACGGCGCGATCGCGCGTGACGCGCTGGCGCTGTTTCCCGCCTCGGACATGAAGCAAGCGCTCGAAGAGGCGGTCGAGTTCTGTATCGCCCGCTCGCACTAGTGTCGTGGTTCAGAAATTCGCTTCATCGTCACCGCGAGTCACCAAGCGAACTTCTTCGGATTCGGGACACTAGCCGAGCGTGGTCGCCTGCCCCCACCACCCAGGGTGAGCCGACAACAGGCGCTTCGCGCCGGCAACTGCCAGGCGGTTGGTTTCGAACAGACCGAAGCAGGTCGCACCCGAGCCCGACATGCGGGCCAGCCGGCATCCGGGTAACTCCCTGAGCACAGCGAGAACCTCGCCGATCACAGGCGCAATGGTGATCGCCGGCCCCTCGAGGTCATTGCGGCCCCGGGCGACCTGCTGAATCAGGGTTGCCGCAGTCGGCCGCGGACCCGAGGTCTCGAACGGCGACGTCTTCGTGGACCCGCATCCGGCCTTGACGGAAGGCGCGCTCAGGATTGCGAACACGTCCTTGGTCGGCACCGCGACGCGCGGGTTCACCAGCACCGCCGGGAGCGTCGGCAGGTCGAGCGGCTCCGACAGGATCTCGCCGATGCCACGCATGACGCGCGGGCGCGGATCGACGCAGACCGGCACGTCGGCGCCCGTCGAGCGCGCGGCATCGCGCACGCGCGGATCGTCAAGGGCGAGCCGGTTGGCGCGCGCCAGCAGACGCAGCGCCGCGGCGGCGTCCGCCGAACCACCGCCGAGCCCGGCGGCGACGGGAAGCTGCTTGGTCAGGACGAAGCGGCCTTCGGCGAGGCGCTCGACCCGCTCGTCGAGTGCGCGCGCCGCCTTGAGCACGAGATTGGCATCGATATCGCCAGCCGACGCCGCGGTCGGCCCCAGCACCGCAAGCTCGAAGCCGCGACGCGGGGTGAATGTCAGGCGGTCGCCCACCCGGGCGAACATCACCAGGCTTTCGATCTCGTGATAGCCGTCAGACCGACGTCCAAGCACGTGGAGCGTCAGGTTGACCTTTGCGGGAGCATCCGCGACGAGCAGATCCGGCATCAGCGGGACGGTCTTACCCACCGTCCCCGGGTTTCTTGGTCTTGGCGACGTCCGCGGTTTCGTCCGGCAGCCCGTCCTTGAGCTTCTGCTCGATCTTGGCGAGCTCATCGGGCTCCGGCTTGAGGTCGCGCGCATGCGACCACTGGAACCGTGCCTCAAGCTGGCGCCCGACCCGCCAATAGCCGTCCCCAAGATGATCGTTGATGGTCGGATCTTCCGGCCGCAGCTCGACAGCGCGTTCGAGGTTCTTGGTGGCTTCCTCGTAATTGCCGAGGCGATAATAAGCCCAGCCGAGCGAGTCGACGATGTAGCCGTCGTCCGGGCGCTGGTCGACGGCGCGGCGGATCATGCCCATGCCTTCGTCGAGGTTGAGACCCTGATCGACCCACGAATAGCCGAGATAGTTCAGCACGTGCGGCTGATCCGGGAAGAGCTCAAGCGCCTTCTTCAGGTCGGCCTCGGCCTTGGCCCACTCCTTGGCGCGCTCGTAGCAGATGCCGCGGAAGTAGAAGATGGTCCAGTTCGACCGCTCGGGCGTGCCGATCGCGGTGATGCCCTTGCTGTAAACGTCGGCGCATTCGCTGAAGGTCTTGCGGCTGCGCAGGATGTTGCCGAGCGCCATGATGGCGTCGATATCGTTCGGCTGCTCGGCGATCAGCTTCTGCAGGTGCTGCTTGGCCTCGTCGGTACGATCGGTGCTGTCGAGGTTGAGCGCGAGCTGGATCTCGGCGTTGCGCTTGAGCGGCGACTTGTCCGGCACCCGCTGATAGACCTTGATCGCGAGCGGCGACTTCTTCAGCGTCTCGTAGAGGTCGCCGAGCGACAGCAGCGCGAGCGCGTGATTGGGCACAAGGCCGAGCGAAAGCTGGAGATAGACGAGGGCGAGATCCTCGCCACCGCGCCGTCCGAGCGAGGCGCCAAGGCCGTACAGAACCTCGGCGGCGCCCGCCTGCGGGTTGTCGGCAAGCGGCGGCAACTGTCCGCCCTTGCGGATCTCGTTCATCGCCTCGACGATCAACGGATGACGTGGCAGGGCCTTGTTGAAGGCCTCGAATACCTTCGTCGCCTCGTCCTTGTTGTTGCGCGACGCCCAATTGCCGTAGGCGAGCGCAACCCGCAGCGCCGTCGGATCGAGCTTGTAGGCCTTCTCAAGCCGCTTACCGGCATCTTTCTTGTGGCCGGCGGCGTCGAGAATCATGCCGGCATGCAGGTCCTTGAAGATCGCGTACCAGTCGGGCCCGGTGAGGCGGTCAATGATCTCGATCGCACCCTTGAGATCGTTCGCCCCATAGAGCGCCCAGGCCGACAGCAGCGTTGCCGTAAGATCGGTGATCGGCCCGCGGATCGACTGCGCGAATTGCTGGCGCGCGGCCGGATATTGCTTCTGCTTGAGCGCCCGGATGCCGAGCACCAGCCGCGCCGTGCGGTTGTTCTTGTCGACCTGGAGGATCCGCTCGGCCAGCTTGCCGGCTTCCTCGACATCGCCCTCCGCCAGCATGGAGAGAAATGCCCGTTCGAGCAGCTCGCCATTCTTCGGATCGTGCCGCAGGGCGGCCCGGTAATAAGCGGCAGCGGCCCCCGAATCGCGCTCGGTATTGGCGTGACGTGCCGCAAGATAGTTGCCCGACGGCGAGGTGCGCGCCAATTCCTGAGGGGTCGGCACCTGGGCGGCAAGCGCGGATGGCACTGCAATAATGGCGGCGAACAGCAGCGCCGCACAGCGGAGCGGATACGAACAGGTCACGGGGAGCTAATCTCCATCGGGTGAGTGCCAGAGAGCGCCGGCTCACCTTAGTTGGCGCCGCAGAATGGCCTTTTTATGCAGCACTCGCAAGGATGCAAACGCCGCGGTTCCGTCTGCCACACGAAGGCTCGGCGGTCGCGAAAATTTGAAGAATTCGAGGCACCTGCAAGTCGCAGGCTATCAGACGCAAGTCCCGCCGAATAGGATGAATGGTGCGGTGATGCCGTTGGCGTGTGTGGGGATCAGATGAATCAGTCGCCGTCGTGTGGCGGTGGTGCGGGAGCCGGCCAGTGACCCAGGGGGGCAAGACATTTGTCCTCGTCCACGGCGCCTGGCATGGCGGCTGGTGCTGGCAGAAGGTCGCCGCGATCCTGCGTGGCCGCGGCCATACCGTGTTGACGCCGACGCAGACCGGCCTCGGCGAACGCACCCACCTCCTCTCGACCTCGATCACGCTCGACACCTTTGTCGCCGACATCGCCAACGTGCTGAAATGGGAAGACCTGACCGACGTGGTGCTGGTCGGCCACAGCTTTGGCGGCAGCACGATCTCCGGCGTCGCCGACCGCATGCGTGAGCGTATCCGCGAGTTGATCTACGTCGATGCAGCGATGCTCGAGAACGGCGAGACGCCGTTCTCGAAGCTGCCGAAGGATATCGTGGAGGCGCGCAAGAAAGCCGCCCAGGAGACGAGCGGCGGCGTGAGCCTGCCGGCGCCGCCGGCGAGTGCGTTTGGCGTCACCGACGCGGCGGATGCCATCTGGCTCGAAGCGCGGCTGACGCCGCATCCGTTCAGCACATTCGCCTCGCCGCTCAACCTCGCCAACAAGGTCGGCAATGGATTGCCGGCCACGTACATCGTCTGCGTCGATCCGATCTACGCGCCGTTGAAGGCGAGCCGAGACTGGGTCCGACGCACCGGCTGGACGACGCGCGAGATCAGCAGCGGCCATGACGCCATGGTGATCGTGCCGGAAGCACTCGCCGACATGCTGGAGGCGAGCGCCGCTTAAAGTCCGTCGTTCGCCTATGCGCGCTCGACCTTTGCCGCGTAGCAGCCCGGCGCCGCGTAGTGGATGTGCAGATAGGCCGCACGCGGGTCGGCGAGCAGACGCTCGATCGTCGCTTCGAGGTTGCCGCCCGCCTCCACCAATTCCCAGCCGAGCATCATCGCGTTTGTGTCGAACGCACGCACCGCGAGCGCGCGCACCCGCAACTGTTCGGGCACTTCGCCGACCTGGTCGTAGGTCTCCTCGCCTTTGCGCACGTAGACGGCAAACCGCATGCGGTACGGCGAGTCGACCGCATGATGCTCGTAGTTGACGAGGATCAATTCGTCGCCCGGCTGCGAGTCGGTCAGGCTGATGCGGCACGGATAGCCGGGCTTGCGTGCGTCGGCGACGCGGCGCACGGCACCGCGTTCGGCCAACTCGACGTCAGAGAGAGCGAACAACGGCGCGAACGGTTCGGTCGGCAGACCAACGATACGAAAGCTCATGGTCGATCCTCCATGTTGTATGGAGGATATGCCTTCGATGCGCGCTGCAACCCACCCGATTTCTGGATGCACCGGCGCGCAACGACCTCACATGTTCGGATAGTTCGGCCCGCCGCCGCCTTCCGGCGCGACCCAGGTGATGTTCTGGTCCGGATCCTTGATGTCGCAGGTTTTGCAATGGACGCAGTTCTGCGCGTTGATCACGAACTTCAGGTCCGCCCCCTCGCCCACCCATTCGTAGACGCCGGCCGGACAATAGCGCTGCGACGGTCCGCCGTAGACATCGTGCTCGGACTTCTTTTCGAGCTGCATGTCGCGGACCCGCAAGTGCACCGGCTGGTCCTCCTCGTGGTTGGTGTTGGAGAGGAACACCGAGGAGAGCTTGTCAAAGGTAAGCTTGCCATCCGGCTTCGGATAGGCGATCGGCGCGCACTCGGCCGCAGGCTTGAGCGATTGAGCGTCGGTCTTGCCGTGTTTGAGCGTGCCGAACAGCGAGAAGCCGAGCGTGTTGGTCCACATATCGAGGCCGCCGAGCGCGATGCCGACCGCGGTGCCGAGCTTCGACCACAGCGGCTTGGCGTTGCGCACCTTCCACAGGTCGCGGCCGATGTCGGAACTTCGCCACGCGCTCTCATAGCCGGCAAGCTCGTCATTGGCGCGGCCGGCGGCAAGCGCCGCCGCCACGTGCTCGGCCGCCAGCATGCCGGACAGCATGGCGTTGTGGCTGCCCTTGATGCGCGGCAGATTGACGAACCCGGCCGCGCAGCCGATCAGCGCGCCGCCCGGGAACGTCAGCTTCGGCACCGACTGCCAGCCGCCCTCGGTGATCGCCCGTGCTCCGTAGGCGAGCCGCTTGCCGCCGGCGAACGTGTCGCGCACCAGCGGATGCGTCTTGAAGCGCTGGAACTCGTCGAACGGGGACAGGTAGGGATTCTGGTAATTGAGGTGGACAACGAAGCCGACCGACACCAAGTTGTCGTCGAAGTGATAGAGAAACGAGCCGCCGCCGGTGCGGTTGTCGAGCGGCCAGCCGGAGCTGTGCTGCACCAGGCCGGGATGATGCTTGTCCGGCGCCACCTGCCATAGCTCCTTGAGGCCGATGCCGAACTTCGCCGGCTCGCGATCGTTTGCGAGTCCGAATTTGGCGATCAGCTGCTTGCTGAGCTGGCCGCGCGCGCCCTCAG
>Ga0307472_100000923_pt1 | contig 11120 bp, 7 predicted proteins | sample atmos_gasesAM5C__2_FD_204582 | JGI IMG/M metagenome (GOLD analysis project Ga0307472, IMG submission 204582) | Hardwood forest soil microbial communities from Morgan-Monroe State Forest, Indiana, United States - atmos_gasesAM5C_05 | ecosystem: Environmental > Terrestrial > Soil > Temperate... | reverse complement strand
GATGGCGTTGAGCTTGCGGCGCACGGATTTCTCGCGCTCCTCCTGCCCAGGCATGATGAAGGTGCGGCCGATGTAGCGGTTCTTGATGAACCCCTCGCGGTACTTGACGCCGAGCCGCTGCGCGAGCTGCAGCGCCGAAGTGCGGCTCGTGTCCGGGATCGGGATCACGACCTCGATGTCGTGATTCGGGCGCTCGCGCAGGATCTTGTCCGCGAGGCGGTCGCCCATGCGCATGCGCGCGCGGTAGACCGAGATGTTGTCGATCTTGGAGTCGGGACGCGCGAAATACACGTACTCGAAGATGCAGGGCGTGTGGCGCTGCGTGGCGACGCACTGCTGGGCGTGGAGCCTTCCCGCCTCGTCGATGAATACCGCTTCGCCGGGCGCCACGTCGCGCACCATGCGGAAGGAAAGGCTGTCGAGCGCCACGCTCTCGGAGGCCAGCATCCACTCGGTGCCGCGCGAGCTGCGGCGCTCACCGAGCACCAGCGGACGGATACCGTTCGGGTCGCGGAACCCCAGGATCCCGTGGCCGATGATCATGGCGACCACGGCGTAGCCGCCGCGGCAGCGTCGGTAGACCGCGCTCACCGCCGCGAACACGTCCGCCGGGACGATGCGCGCCGTGCCGACCCGTTGCATCTCCGAGGCGAACACGTTGAGCAGCACCTCGGAGTCGGAGGTGGTGTTCAGGTGCCGGCGGTCCTCGCGGATCAGGATCTCGGCGAGCTCGGAAGCGTTGGTGAGGTTGCCGTTGTGGCCCAGGCAGATGCCGTAGGGAGCGTTGACGTAGAAAGGCTGGGCTTCGGAGGCGCTGTCGCAGCCGGCGGTCGGGTAACGCACGTGGCCGATGCCGGCGTTGCCCTTGAGCTCGACCATGTGGTGCTGCTGAAAGACGTCGCGCACCAGCCCGCTGCCCTTGCGCACGCTGAGCTCGCCGTCGCCCGAGGTGGCGATGCCGGCGGCGTCCTGGCCGCGGTGCTGGAGCACCGTGAGCGCATCGTAGAGGCGCTGGTTGACTGCACTCGTGCCGACGATGCCGACGATGCCGCACATGGCTTTGAGCTCAGCTCCTCATACCGGGAGGTCGCGGCTGTGGGGCTGGGCGCCCTCGCCCACCAGGAACCGCACGCCGTTCGCGACCGACTCGCCCACCGGGATGAGATGCGATTCGCGCCACCAGTGATCCTTGTCGAGCCGCAGCAGCTGCCCGAGCATCACGAAGATCCCGAACAGCAGCAGCCCCCGCAGCGCGCCGAAGGCGAGCCCGCCCAGGCGGTCCATGCCGGCGAAGATCGAGAGCCGCACGAACTGGCTCACCACGGAGCCGATCAGCGCGCCGACCAGGAGTGCGCCGCCCAGGACGATGAGGCGCGCCACCCAGGGCTTCACGGCGACCGATGACAGAACTCCGCCGAGGTGGGGCTCGACAAGGTCGGAGAAATGCCAGGCGAGAATCAGTGCGATGATCCACGTGACGAGCGCAATACCCTCGCGCAGCAGGCCGCGGGCGGCGCCGATGATGGCCGAGATCAGGATCGCCGCGATGATCACGTAGTCTGGAATGGTCATTGCCGGGGCACATCTCCGCGCTCATTGCGAGCGGCGCGAATTGTACAAGACCAACTCGCCGCGTGCCGAGCGGCGCGTCGCACGGGTCCGGAGCTACCTCGGGACGACCGTGCCAGTATGTACCTGCGCGCGCAACTTCGCCGCCACCTGCTCCGCCGACGCGCGGTCGCGGCCCGGTCCCACCACCACGCGATAGAGCCGCCGGCCCGTGCTGCCCCGCGACACGCTGACCGGGTAGCCGAGCCCGTGAACCTGCTTCGCCAGGCGCTCGGCGTTGGCGCGGTTCGCGAAGCTGCCGAGCTGCACGACATAAGCCCCGCTGCCGGTCGCCGCTGCCGCAGGGGTTTCGGGGGGCGGCGTCGCTGCTGCATGGGACGCCGGTGTGGCCGGCTCGGGAGTTGGCGCTGGGGTGGGCGGCGTGACCGGCTCGTCGCGCACGGCGGGCGGCGCAGCCGCCATGGGTTGAGGCTTGCTCTGGCCTGCGGGCGAATCTACCGCGGCGGCGGGGAGCGACGGCGCGCTCGCCGGCTGCAGCGAGCCGCTCCCCGCGTGGGGCTCGTCCGCGAGATCGATGGTGTAGGAGCGTAATGGCGGTTCCTCCGCCGACGCCGCCGGCCCGCGTGTGCGCGATGCCGGGCGGATCGGCCCGCTGAGCAACTCCGGCACCAGCACGACGATCAGGGCCACGAGAATGATTGCGCCCGTCAGCCGTTCTTTCACCAGAGTGTCCACGATGGGGGCGAAACCGAGAAACCCAAGGCCGCGCAGACCGTGGTTAGTATATCCGAAGCCACTCGAGTGCCGGGCCGACGGTGTGGAAGGAACCAAACACGACGACCCGGTCTCCGGATCGAGCGAGCGAGCGCGCACGCGCACACCCCTCCTCCACCGAATCCTCGGGCGTGAAGTCGCCTGGCCGCAGTTGCATCCGCTCGGCGAGCGATGCGGCGCTTCCGCCGCGCGCCCCGGGCAGCGCGCACACGATCCAGTGGTCGACGAGGGGAGCGAGCGCGGCGGCGATCCCTGCTGCGTCCTTGTCGGCGAGCACGCCCGCCACGGCGAAAGTGCGTCCTCTCCCGGCCGCGCCGCCGGGGGGCGGCCGCTCCTCGAGGTGCCCGGCGAGCACGCGCGCGGCGGGCTCGTTGTGCGCAATGTCGAGGATCCATTCGACCGGCCCCGGGACGATCTCGAAGCGGCCCGGAAGGCGCACGCGTTCGAGCGCCGTGTTGACCGCGCGCCGATCGAGGGGAGCCGCGAGAGGGGCGGCCACGGCGAGCGCCGCCACGGCGGTGAGGGCGGTAGCGGCGTTGCGGTACTGTATGGAGCCCGCGAGGCTGGATGGCGCAAGGTCCTCGAGATGAAGACCCGGGCCCCGATAGCTCCAGCGCTCGCCGGCGGCATCCCAGGTGAAATCGCGGCCCGCCACCAGCGCCCGTGCTCCGAGCGTAGCGATCCGCGCGAAGACGCTCGCGGGCATGTCGGCGGTGCCGAGCACGGCGGCGCGGCCGGCGCGAACGATCCCGGCCTTCTCGGCTCCGATCGCCTCCAGGCTCTCGCCGAGGTACTCACGATGGTCGAGCCCGACGGAGGCGATCACGGCGATGTCGGCGGGGACCAGGTTGGTGGCATCGAGGCGGCCGCCGAGACCCACTTCCAGCACCGCGACCTCGACCGCGCGCTGCGCGAAGACGAGAAGCGCGGCGAGCGTGTTGTACTCGAAGAAGGTGAGCGTCGTTGCACCGCGCACCGCTTCGATGCGCTCGAACGCCTCGACGAGCTCCGCGTCGCTGGCGTCCTCCTCCGCCACACGAATGCGCTCGTTGTAGCGTACCAGGTGGGGCGAGGTGAACAGGCCCGCCCGCGTACCGAGGGCGGCGAGCAGCGCCGCGGCATGCGCGGCCACCGAGCCCTTGCCGTTGGTGCCACCGACGGTGATGACGCGGAAGGCGGGGGTCGCGACGCCGAGGCGCGCGGCGACCTCCGTCACCCGCTCGAGGCTCAGGTCGATGGTGCGCGGATGGACCGACTCCTGAAGCTCGAGCCACTCGGCGAGCGTGCGCATTCCTGAGCTTTCGGGGAGCGGCGGACGCTCTTCAGGCGGCCGCCACCGGGAGCTTGAGGAGCAGCCGCAGCAGCGCCGCGATCCGGTCGCGCATGTCGCGCCGGTCGATGATCATGTCGATGGCGCCGTGCTCGAGCAGGAACTCGGCGCGCTGGAACCCCTCGGGCAGGGTCTCGCGCACGGTCTGCTGGATGACGCGCGGGCCGGCGAAGCCGATGAGCGCGCGCGGCTCGGCGATGTTGAGGTCCCCTAAGAGCGCGAGGCTCGCCGACACTCCGCCGGTGGTCGGATCGGTCAGCACGGAAATGAAAGGCAGGTGCGCCTGCGCCAGGCGTGAGAGCGATGCGGCGGTCTTGGCCATCTGCAGGAGCGAATACAGCGCCTCCTGCATCCGCGCCCCACCGCTCGAGGAGAAGCATACGAACGGCCGCCGCTCCTGGATGCAGTAGTCGACGCCCCGCTTGAAGCGCTCGCCGACCACCGACCCCATCGAGCCGCCGAGGAACTGGAACTCGAAGGCGGCCGCGACCACCGGCAGTCCGTTCAGCGTGCCTTCGAGCACCACCAGCGCATCGCTCTCGCCGGTCGCCTTCTGCGCCTGGGTGAGGCGGTCGCGGTAGCGCTTGCTGTCGCGGAACTTGAGCGGATCCTCAGGCGCGATATTCGCGCCGATCTCCCCGATCGCGCCCTGGTCGAGGAAGCGCTCGAGGCGCTCGCGCGCGCGGATGCGCATGTGGTGGCTGCATTTCGGACACACATAGAGGTTGCGCTCGAGCTCGGCCCGATAGAGCACGGCGTCGCACGCCGGGCATTTGATCCACAGCCCTTCCGGCACCGAGCGCGTGCGTCGCTCGGTCTTGATGCGGGAGGGCATGATCTTGTCGAACCAGGTCATCCGGCGCGCTCTCGGCAAGCGCCGCGGCAAAGTCCGGCGGCGCTTCGATCATAACTGATCGGCGCCCAGTGGCCCTTCCGGCGCCGGAGCCGGCAGCCCGAAAGCCGCCGGGTAGCGGACCTCCTGGAGATAGAGGCCGGCGGCAGGCGCGGTGGCGGCGCCGCGCGTGCGGTCGCGCCCCTCGAGCACGGTGCGCGCCCAGCCGGGCGGCTCATCGCCCCTGCCGACGGCGATCAGGAGGCCCGCGATGTTGCGCACCATGTGATGGAGGAAGGCGTTGGCGACCGCCTCGATGACGATCCAGTCGCCGCGCCGCTCGACCGTGAGCCGCGTGAGGCGCCGCACCGGGGATTTGGCCTGGCATTCCGAGGAGCGGAAGGCGCTGAAGTCGTGCTCGCCGATGAGGAGCGCGGCCGCTTCCGCCATGCGCGCCGCATCGAGGGCGCGCGTCACCCAAGCGGCGCGCGATGCGTGCAGGGCCGAGCGCGCCGTGCGGTTGAGGACGAGATAACGGTAGACGCGCGCGGTCGCTGAGTAGCGGGCATGGAAGTGCGCCGGCACCGGCAGCGCCCAGGAGATCGCGAGATCGGGCGGCGCTTCGGTGTTGGCGCCCAGGATCCAGCCGCGGGTACTGCGGTCGGCGTGCGTATCGAAGTGCGCGACCTGACCGCGCGCGTGCACGCCGGCATCCGTCCGCCCGGCGCACACGAGGCTCACGGGCTCGGCCGCAATGACAGCGAGCGCGCTTTCGAGGACCTCTTGAACGGTGCGGACCGACTGCTGGCTCTGCCAGCCGGCGAAGGCTGAGCCGTCGTACTCGACGCCGACGGCTATACGAGTCAAACCGCTAACCCGGTAATGACTCCATCAACCGCTGCGCTTCCTGCTTCTGCGCTGCCGAGCCCTCGGTCAGGACTTCTTCCAGGATGTTGCGCGCGCCGTCGGGATCGCCCATGTCCATATAGGCACGGGCGAGATCGAGCTTGGTGCCGACCTCGCTCATCGTCACGGGCTCGAGGTCCGGCAGCGCCAGGTCCTCGTTGGCGAGCCTCTGCGTCGCCGCAAATGCGGCGTCCGGCACCGTCGCGGTGCCGACGTCGAGGTCGAGCTTGCCGCCGTTGCCTGGGGGGTAAGTGCCGCTCCCGAGATCGAGATCGACCCCCGAGGCGCGAAGATCCGGGTGCGTGCCGGTGGTCGCGGTGCTGGCGACGTCGATGTCGACGGTATCGCCACGCAGTTGCGACAGGCGCGAGGTCTGCGAGCCGTCCTGGAGGGGCCCCGCGTGCGTCAGTGCGTTCTCGAGCTCGTCCTGGTCGAACTGCCACTGGCCTGTGGTCGAGGTCTTCACCTGCGCCTGCGAGGCGGTGTCCTCGAGATTCTTGCGCGTCCGGTCGTCGAGTCCAGCCACCATGGTCGGCGCATCCGCGCCGGCGCCGAGCGCCGGCTGCTCCTGGGTGTCGACCTGGCCCAAGTCCAACCCCAGATCGTCGATGGCGAGCTCGGCCGTCTGGTCCGCGCCGCGCAGCCGCGGCTCGATCTTCGCGCGGACCGTGCGGTTGTCCGGCGAATCGAGCGTCGGCTGCTCGACCGTCGGGCCCTCGGCGTCGGCGGCCGGCTGGCGCATCTTGGTGGTCATCTGCCGCGTGCTGCCGGTAGCGCCGGCATCGCCGTAGCCGCCGCCCTGGAGTGCGGTGAGGTTGCGATCGGTGACCCCGGTCGTCGCCTCGGTCATCTGCGCGGTATCGCCAACCGCGGAGCCGATATCGAGATCGACGCCCTGTCCGTCCGTCGGGACCGGCTCGCCGAGGAGGTCGAAGTCGACGCGGCTCTGGCCGCCCTCGAGGTTGAGGTCGACCCCGCCCGCGGCGGCACCGCCGACGCCGGCACCGCCGGAGAACAGCGGATCCTCGGGCGCGAGCTGCTTGCCCATGATGAGGATCTTTTCCCACTCGCCGGGTGCGGCTTCCGAGCGCGTCTGAGCGAGCTCGTGCGCGGTCTGCAGGAACTGCTCCTTGTTGCCCCAGACGAAGAACACTTCGAGGAGCTTGAGTTTGAGGTCGCGCCGCCCCGGCTCACGGCCGATGGCGATGCGGATGAGGTCGGCGGCCTGGTCATAGAGGCCGTAGGCCATGTGGAAGTCGGCCTCGGCGAGGGGGTCGCCCTGGTCGAGATTGATCGCCGTCTCGCTGCTGATCGTGTCATCAGCCGTGACGTGCCTGGCCGCCGCAGGCGCGGCGCCCGCCGCCGCCATACGCGGGCGCTCATGGGTGCTCTCCTCGACGACGACATCGACGTCGGGCTCGGGCTCGGTGAGGGGCATCGCCCGCATGGTCGGAGTTTCGAACCCACCCGAGCCGCGCGCGGAGCCTCCTCCGCCGAGCGCGCCACCGGCGGCGCTCCCGCCGGCCACGGCAGCCGTCGCGAGGCGGCCGAGCGAGTCATCAAACTCCGAGGCGCGGCGCGAACGCAGGAACCGGAGTCCTGCGACCACCGCGAGCACCAGGGCCACGAGGGCGAGCACCCACCAGTAGCCCATGATCGTGTCGAGAATCGAGCCGCTCTCGGCAGCAGGCGCGGGTTCGGGCTTTCCAGCCGGCGCAGCCTTCGCGAGCGGCTTCGTTACCGGCGGCAGCGGAGCCTCGGCAACCGGCGGCGGCGCTTCCTTCGGCGCAGGCTGCTCGACCGGCGCGGGCGGCGGTGGCGCCGCCTGGGCGACCGGCGCCTGGGCGGGCGGCGGGGCTGGAGTCGGTGCGGGTGCCGGTATCGGAGCCGGCGGCGGCGCCTTGGCGGCGGCGGCCTGCTTCGCGGCGAGCTCCGACTGCAGCCGCGCGAGATCCTGGTTCTTGAGGTCGAGGAGGCGCTTCGACTCGGCGAGCTGACCTTCGAGATCGTGTACGCGGCCCTTGAGGGAATCGACTTCGGCGGTGTTCGCTGCCGTGCCGGCGCCGGCGGCGCCCTCCGACGGCGTCACGAGGCGCAGCCGGCCGGACTGCGAGCCTTCGCCCGCGGGTGCCGCTGCGGCCGCGGCGCCGCTTGCGGGAGCTGCCGTGGAGCGCCACGCCGCGGTCTGGCGATTGATCTCGGCGGTCGCGTCCGCGGGCGAGATCGCCGCCGCCGTCTCCGGATCGGGGATGCGCACGACCGCACCCGAGCGCAGCAGGTTCATGTTCCGCTCGAAGGCCTTGGGATTCGCCTGATAGATGGCGAGCATCCAGCTGCGCGTGCGCGAGGAATTCGTGCTCGCACCGGTCACACCGCGCGCGATCTCGGAGAGGGTCTCGCCCTTTCTCACGGTGTGTTCCGTGTTGGCGCCCTGCCCGGAGGCCGGCTCGGCCGACGGGGCAGCCGGTGCGGGGCTCGCGCTCGCGGCTTCAGGCGCCGGAGCCGCCGCCGCGCTCGGTGGCGCTGCGGCCTTGCTCGAGCTGCGCGCGGGAGGCGCGCTCGGTGGCGGCGCGGGAGCCTCGGCGGGTGCGGCGGCCTGCGCGGCCTCGGCCGTCGCGGGCTCGGTGGTTGCAGCCGGTGCGGGCACTGCGGGTGCGGGAGCTGCCTCCGCGGGAGCCGGAGCCTCGCTGCCGCGCGTGATCGTCCCGGCGCGGGTGTCGGCGCCGGTCGCAGGAGCTGCGACTGGCGCGCTCGCCACGGCCGACTGGCTCGGCGTGTAAATCGGCGGATCGAGCAGCATGGTGTACTCGCGTACCAGCTGCCCGTGGGACCAGGAGACGTTGATCAGGAGTGTGATGAACGGATCGGTGATCGCCTCGATCGACTTGAGCTTGATGATGTGCCGGCCGTCTGAAGTCTGGACCGTGCGAAGCTGAACGGTCGTCAGGTACGTCGGGTAGTCGATGCCGTTCTGCGAGAAGACTTCGCGAGGCGCCAGAGTCGCCTTCAGCGTGTTGACCTCGTCCGGTGCGACGTCGGTGATCTCGATCTCCGCATCGAGCGGGGAGTTGAGTGCCGAGTTGAGATGAATGTCTCCGAGACCAAGGGCAAACGCCGCTGACGGCAAAGCCAGCAGCAATGCCAGCGCCCGGCTTGAGCGTTTGGCGAACATCAGGGCACCCCGGCAGGAGTCATTTGAAATGTCTTGTAGAAACAATCGGATGGACGACAAGTTGCGAGTCCACCACGAATTGGGCGGCAATATAACTTAAATAGGCCTACAACCCAAAGCCTAGCCTCTCCCGCTGCCGTCGATCGCGGCTTTCCGGCGCACATTGTCGGGCACAATCCTCGAGTTAAATCCCCGTTCAGAAGTGGAATCTTTACGGATTCTTAGGACATAAACTGTGTCGCGGTTCGCCTCGGTAGGGGCTCGCGCAGCTCGAGCGCCGCTCGAACTGTGATCGCCGCCACATCTCGCGGGCGGCAGGCATGGGAGGGACGGTCAGTCGCCCCGCAGCGGGCGCCACGGGGCTGCGGGGGCGAGTGCGCTCAGCCGCGCGGTGCGCCGGGGATCACCGGCGTCCGGGACTTCACGTCAGCGTTCTGCGCGCGGTGGCGCAGATAGTGGTCCATGAGGACTATCGCGAGCATCGCCTCGGCGATCGGCGTCGCGCGAAGGCCCACACAGGGGTCGTGCCGGCCGGTCGTGACGATCTCGGTCGCGTTGCCTGCGACGTCGATCGTGCGCGCCGGCACCTGGATGCTCGAAGTGGGCTTGAGGGTGAGATGCGCGACGATGTCCTGGCCCGAGGAGATGCCGCCGAGGATGCCTCCGGCGTGGTTGCTCAGGAACCCGCCGGGGGTGAGCTCATCGCGGTGCTCGCTGCCGCGCTGCGCGGCCGAGCGGACGCCCGCGCCGAGCTCGACCGCCTTCACGGCGTTGATGCTCATGAGCGCATGGGCGATGTCCGCATCCAGCCGGTCGAACACCGGCTCGCCGAGGCCCGGTGGAACGCCGCTCGCGATCACGGTGATCCGTGCGCCGATCGAATCGCCGGCTTCGCGTGTCTTCCAGATCAGCTCCTCGAGCTCCGGCACCCGCCCGGGGTCCGGACAGAAGAACGGGTTCTGGTAGGCGAACGCGGGATCGACCGCCTCGAGCGTGAGCGGGCCCGCCTGGCTCAGGTACCCGTAGATGCGCACACCCAGCTGCGTCGCGAGGTAGCGCCGTGCGATCGCGCCGGCCGCGGTGCGCATGACGGTCTCGCGCGCGCTCGAGCGCCCGCCGCCGCGATAGTCGCGCACGCCGTACTTCTGCTGATAGGTGTAGTCGGCATGCCCCGGGCGAAAGCGATCCTTGATGCGCTCGTAATCGCGCGGGCGTGCGTCGGTGTTCTCGATGAGGATGCCGATCGGCGTGCCGGTGGTGCGACCCTCGAAGACCCCGGAGAGGATGCGTACCTGGTCGGCCTCGCGCCGCTGACTGACGAAGTGCGAGGTGCCGGTGCGGCGGCGGTCCACGTCCTGCTGAAGATCCGCCTCGCTCAACTCGAGCCCCGGCGGACAGCCGTCGACGATGCACCCGAGCGCCGGCCCGTGGCTCTCGCCGAAGGTGGTGACGGTGAAGAGCCTGCCGATGCTGTTGCCTGACATGAGCCTAGTGTGCCACGAGTTGCTCGCGCGTCAGCAGGAACACCCCGCCACCGCCGCGCGCGAACTGGAGCCACACGAACGGGAGCCTCGGGTACGCCCGCCGCACCGCGGTTTCGGTGTTCCCGACTTCGACGATGAGGAGCCCCCTCGGGCGCAGATGCCGGTGCGCCGCGCGCAGAATGACGGCCACCGAGTCGAGGCCCCGCGCACCGGCAGCCAGCGCCACGCGCGGCTCGTGCCGGTACTCGGGCGGGAGGCGTTTGAGCTCGCGGCTGCCCACGTAAGGGGGATTCGCGACGATGACGTCGTAGGTGCTGCCTCTGAGGGCACTGAAGTGATCGGATTCGAGGAGCCGCACGCGCCGCGTGAGGCGGTGGCGGCGGACGTTCGCCCGGGCGACCTCGAGCGCGTCGGGCGAGATATCCACGGCATCGACACGGGCCCCCGGCAGATATCTCGCGCAGGCGATGGCGATGCAGCCCGAGCCCGTGCCGAGATCGAGAATGCGCCGCACGCGCTTCGAGTCCGCCCACGGCGCAAAGCCCCGTTCGATGAGCTCGGCGAGCGGTGAGCGTGGCACGATCACCCGCGCATCGACCGTGAAGGGAAGGCCCGCGAACCAGGTGACGCCGGTCAGGTAAGGAGCCGGGGCGCGCTCGGTGATGCGCCGCTCGATGAGCTCGTCGGCGCGTGCCGCGTTCGCAGCGCTGACGCGGCGCCGGTAGAGCGTCGGGGCGCCTGCGTGGGGCAACCCGAGCGCGTGCAGCGTCAGGCTCGCCGCCTCATCCCACGCGTTGTCGGTGCCGTGGCCGAAATGAACGCGCGCCCGCTTCAACCGCCGCGCGCCGCGGGCGATGAGAGACCGTACGGTAAGAGGAGAAATCCGCCCGGCGCGACGTCCGGATTTAGATGCCGCTGTCATCCGCCTTCGTACACCAGTATGAAATAATTCGCTCATGAGTACCGAGAGCACCGTGAGCCCCTCCGGACGCCGCCGGACCTGGGTCCTCGGGGTGGTCGTCCTCGCCGCCTGCACGGGGCTCGGGAGCTTCT
>Ga0307472_100000921_pt1 | contig 11121 bp, 12 predicted proteins | sample atmos_gasesAM5C__2_FD_204582 | JGI IMG/M metagenome (GOLD analysis project Ga0307472, IMG submission 204582) | Hardwood forest soil microbial communities from Morgan-Monroe State Forest, Indiana, United States - atmos_gasesAM5C_05 | ecosystem: Environmental > Terrestrial > Soil > Temperate... | reverse complement strand
GCAGTGAAGCCCAGCAGGAGGGCCGCCCGGGTCCAGAAGGATGACGACACGAGGGTGTGACCCTAGCACGGGCCTTCCGCTGTCCGGCCGGAGGCAGGTAGAAGCAGCGGGTCAGGTGCAGAACCTCCGCGACAAGTTGCTGAAGGCCGGGCTGGTCACCGCCGAGCAGGCAGAGAAGGCCGGTGCAGAGCCAGCACGACCGCGACCGGCGAAGCGCGGGCCGCGGCCCGACGGAGCGGGCGGAACCGAGGGACCGACGGGCGGGGCGGAGGCTGGCCCATGGATCACTACCCGGCTGAAGCCGCTGGGAGCGGTACCGAGGCTTCCTCCGCTCGCCGGGAGCAAGGCCTCGCAACGGCTGGAGGCCAAGCGGCAGCTGGAGAGCGATCGCCAGCTCCGCGAACGGGTGGCGGCGGCGCAGGTGGCGGTGGAGCCGGGCGACCGGGCGTTCTACTTCGTCACCCGCAAGAGCCGGCTGCGGCGCCTGGAGCTCTCGGTGGAACAGGCTGCGGCACTGGAGCATGGCCGGCTGGCGGTGGTGGAGCGACCGGACCCGGCCCAGATCGAGCACGCCCTGGTTCCGGCGGCGCTGGCCAGCGAGCTGCTTGCCGACTTCCCCAAGGCGGTGCGCTTTCTCAACGCCCCAGGGGCCTCGGTGGGGTTCCTCAGCGACGAGGAGGTTCGGAATCGCGCGGCGGCCGAGGCGGCGGAGACGCCGGAGGAACGCGCGGCGGCCGACGCACCGGAGAGCGCCGAGGAGCGGGCCGAGGCGGAGGCGCGGGCTCAGGAGCCGGCGACCGAGGGTGAGCCGGAACAGGCCCAGAGCGCAGATGGGGCCAGTGCCGGGTCGCTGCCCGACACGGAGTCGTAGTCGGCTTGGCGGCCGGCGGGTTCCGTCACCGGAGCGCAAGAATCGACACGCCCGCCGAGGCGGGCGCTCCTAGTCTCCGATCGTGGGGTCGACGGACAGGCGTGCGGCAGGCCGCATCTCGAAGGACGCGCTGGGGAGGCTGGAGGCGACGGGCTTCGCCGTTCTCCCTGGGTTTCTCGCGGCGGGAGAATGTCAGGCCCTGGCTGACCTCTACGAGCAGCCGGCCCGCTTCCGCTCCCGGGTGGTGATGGCCAGGCACGGCTACGGGCGTGGCGAGTACCAGTACTTCCGAGCTCCCCTGCCCCGGCGGGTCGCACAGCTCCGCACCGCGCTCTACCGGCCGCTGGTCTCGGTGGCCAACCGCTGGATGCAGGCGATGGGGCGTCCGACCCGTTATCCCGGCCGGCTCCAGGAATTCCTCGCCGCGTGCCACGCCGCCGGCCAGACCCGGCCGACGCCGCTGCTGCTCAAGTACCGGCCGGGCGACTTCAACTGCCTGCACCAGGACCTCTACGGGGCGCAGGTCTTTCCCATCCAGGTGGCGGTGCTGCTCAGCCAGCCCGGCGAGGACTTCGAGGGCGGCGACTTCGTGCTCACCCAGCAGCGCCCCCGGATGCAGTCACGGGTGGACGTCGTCCCGTTGCGCCGGGGCGACGCGGTGGCCTTCGCGGTGAACGAGCGACCGGTGCAGGGAACGAGGGGCGTGTACCGGATTCGCATGCGGCACGGCGTCAGCGAGCTTCGCCGCGGCCAGCGGCTCACGCTGGGGATCATCTTTCACGACGCTGCCTAGCGCGCTCGGAGCGGGCCATGCGCGACGGCTCGGCGCCAGGCCCCGGTCAGTGCTTCGCCCAGGCCCACCCGGTGATGTACCAGCCGGTCGGCCACTTGCGCAGGGTCACGGTGAAGATGGAACCCCTCTCGGACGCCGGCTTCCCCTTCACCTTGAACTTGTAGTCGGCTGGTATCACCAGATAGGCGCGGTCGCCGTCGACGTCGACGTGCCTGGGCTTCCCCAGCGTGACGACCGGATCGGTGATTCCATTCTTCTTGGCGTCGGCGGCGAAGTCGTCCGCCCAGTCCGAGCACGCCATCTCGCCATACCAGACGTACGGCGAGAACTCGTCGATGATGGCCGCCTCGGCAGCACACGTCGCAAGAACCGCCTTGGTGTCCCCTTTGTTGAAGCCATCCATGAAACGATTCACCACCGCCAGTACGTCCGTCCTGTCGGATGCGGAGGCGGAGCCAGTCATCGCCACGATGGCAAGTGCGACAGGGATTCTGCGCATGCTCTGCTCCCTCGATGAGCTTCGCTGGCCACTGTGGCACGCCCCCGTACGGGGCGGTCAGGTGAACGCGTCGATCCCGGTGATCGCCTTGCCCAGGACGAGCGTGTGCACCTCGTGCGTCCCCTCGTAGGTGAGCACCGATTCGAGGTTCAGCGCATGGCGAATCGGCGGGGCATCGTCGGTGATGCCGTTGGCCCCGTAGATGGTCCGCGCCGAACGGGCGATCTCCAGCGCGTTCTTCACGTTGGCCCGCTTGGCCAGGGAGACCAGCACCGGCGAGGCCTTCCCCTCGTCCTTGAGCCGGAGCAGCCGCAACCCCAGCAGCTGCGCCTGGACGATGCCCTCCAGCATGTCGGCCAGCTTCGACTGGGTGAGCTGGAACGAGGCGATGGGCCGCTCGAACTGCTTGCGTGCCAGGGCGTAGGCCCGGGCGCCCTCGAAGCAGGCGATGGCCGCTCCGGTGACGGCGAAGGCGATCCCCGCGCGGGCGTTGTTGAGACAGCTCAGCGGCCCCTTCAGGCCCTGCACTCCGGGCAGCACGTTCCGCTCCGGTACCCGCACGTCGGCGAAGGACAGCTCGGCGGTCCACGACGCGCGCAGAGAAAATTTCCCCGGAATCTCCCGGGCCACGAAGCCGGGCATCCCCTTCTCCACCAGGAAGCCGCGGATCGACTCCGGTCCACCTTCCCCGGTCTTGGCCCACACCAGTGCCACGTCGGCCACGGTGCCGTTGGTGATCCAGGCCTTGCTCCCGTTGAGCACCCAGCCGTCGCCTTCGCGCACCGCTCGGGTGCGAAGGCTCGCCGGGTCCGAGCCGGCATCGGGCTCGGTGAGCCCGAAGCAGCCGATGGTCTGTCCGCGGGCCATCGCCGGGAGCAGTCGCTGCTTCTGCTCCTCCGAGCCGTAGGCGTGGATGGGGAACATCACCAGCGAGCTCTGCACCGAGGCGAAGCTCCGGAGTCCCGAGTCGCCGCGCTCCAATTCTTGAAGTCCGAGCCCGTAGGCGACGTTGCTCGCTCCCGCGCATCCGTAGCCGGAGAGGTTGGCTCCCAGGACGCCCAGCTCGCCGAGCCGAGGAATCACCTGCACCGGGAATGTGCCCTCGCGGAAGTGTCGGCCGATGACCGGGAGCACCTCGGTATCCACCACCCGGGCCACCGCCTCGCGCACCGCACGCTCCTCGGCGCTGAGCGCATCGTCGAGCCGGTACAGCGCCTCCACCTCGCTCCGTCCCACGTCGCCGTCCTTTCCCTCGGCTCCCCACACACCGGGGACGCCGTGGCCGCGCGGAGAGGCGCGGCGGATCTCGTCGTCAGAGCGGCAGCACGCCCTCGACCTCGCGGAGGAGATCGAGCCTCCGGGCCATCACCGGGCTCGAGCCATCCTCGAGCGCCGCCGTCTCGCGGAGCACTCGTTCCAGCGGAAATCGCTTCACCGCGGCGTCGAGAGTCGCCGTGCCGCCGGAGGAGGGCGAGTTCCAGGCCACCATCTCGTCGCTCGCTCCCCCGAGCAGCCCCATCACCGCCGCGTATGCCAGCCGCGCCGAGAGCATCCGGTCGAGGAAGGTGGGATTCCCGCCGCGGACCAGGTGGCCGAGGACAACGGCGCGGATCTCCATCTCCCCCAGCGTCTCCTGGACCTGGCGCACCAGGCGGGTGCAGGGCATCTCCACCCCCTCGGCCTTGATCACCAGCACCCGGCGCTTTCCCCGGGCGAACCCCTGTCGAACCGCGTCGCTCACCGCCTGGACCAGCGCCGCCTCGTCGCGCTGCTGCTCGCGGAAGAGCGCCACGTCGGCTCCCACCGCCACCGAGGAGGCCATCGCCAGGTATCCGCAGGCCCGGCCCATCACCTCGATGACGAAGGCACGGCGGTGGGCCCGCGCGGTGTCGTCGATGTGGTCGCAGGCCTGGACGATGGTGTTCAGCGCGGTGTCGGTCCCGATGGCCAGCGCGGTGCACCCCAGGTCGTTGTCGATCGACGCCGGCACGCCCATCACCCGCACCCCGTGCTCCTGGGCGAGGACGTGCGCCCCGGTGAGCGAGCCGTTGCCGCCGATGACCACCAGTCCCTCCACGCCCCAGGACTTCAGGCACTCCGCGGCGCGGGCCCGACCCGCCGCCTCCCGGAACCGGGCGCTGCGAGCCGATCCCAGCACGGTCCCGCCCTGGCTCCCCAGCATGTCCAGGCCGCCCTCGCCGAGCAGGGCGCACGGACCGGGGACGAGCTCGACGCTACGGCCGTCGAGCAGCCCCTCGTAGCCATCGCGTACGCCGAGGAGGCGCACCCCGCGCGCGGCGCAGGTCTTCGCCGCTGCCCGGAGCGCCGCGTTCATCCCCGGGCTGTCGCCTCCCGAGGTGAGGATCCCCAGGGTGGTCATGGTGCGGACTCTGCCACTGCTAGGGTCGGCCCCACCATGACCGAACTCCTGATGCGGGGCGCCGTGGTGACCGGGGCCAACCGGGGCATCGGCAAGGCCATCGCCCTCGCCTACCTGCGCGGCGGCTGGCCGGTGACCGCAGTGGTCCGGACGATGGACAGCGCGGCCTCGCTCCGGCGCGAGGCGGGGGAGCACGCGGCGCGACTCTTTCTCGCCACCGCCGACCTCGCCGATGCCACGCAGGTGGAAACGCTCGGGGCCGAGCTCGCCGGCCGGGACGCGGTGCCCGGGGTGCTGGTGAACAACGCCGGCGTCGAGCTGTCGGCGCCTCTGCAGGGCACCACCCCGGCGGAGCTGCACCGCGTGCTGGCCATCAACACCGTTGCGCCCTACCTCCTCTGCCGCGCCCTCATCCCGGCGATGGCCCAGGCCGGCGGCGGCCGGGTGGTGAACATCGGCTCCATCGCCTCGCTGAAAGGCATTCGCTACACGTCGGCCTACTGCGCCTCGAAGCACGCCCTGCTGGGGCTGACCCGCGCTCTGGCCGTGGAGTGGGCGTCGAAGGGAGTGACGGTCAACCTCGTCGCCCCGGGCTGGACCGAGACCGACATGCTCTCCCGGGCGCTGGACATGGTCGTCACCCGGACTGGCCGGACGCCCGAGCAGGCGCGTGCTGCCGTACTCGCCCACAATCCGATGGGGCGAGCGATCACGCCGTCCGAGGTGGCAGCCCTGGTCCTCTATCTCGCCTCGCCAGCGGCGGCCGGCCTCACCGGCGCCGCGCTCCCGGTCGACGGTGGAGAGCTCCTCTGACCGACTGACCCCGGACCGCCTTCGAGGCCCGCAACTACCGGGCTTTACGACGGTTTTAGGTGAAGGTCTTTGGCACCTTCCTCGGCACCGTCGCCGGATCCGCGTGGTGCGTTGAAGGTCTTTGGCACCTTCACGGGCAATGTCGCGCGTGGGGCCGCTTGGCGCGGCGCGGCGCATTGCTTCTGGCTGCAGTAAGAGTTGCGCAGCATAGGCACCATCGCTAATGCCCTGGCGCAGTCGGATGAGGGAGCCTCATGCAACTCGAGTCGCTCAAGATGTTCTGCGACGTGGTGGAGACGGGGTCCTTTTCGCGGGCCGCCCAGCTCAACCACGTCACCCAGTCGGCGGTGAGCCAGCAGATCCGGGCGCTGGAGACCCGGTACGAGCAGAAGCTCCTCAGCCGCAGCGCGCGGCAGGTCACCCCGACGCCGGCCGGTGAGCGCCTCTTCCGCGGCTGCAAGGAGATCCTCGCCCGCTTCGGCGAGGTGGAGCAGGAGATCCGCGAGCAGTCCACCGAGGTGGTGGGCACCTGCACCGTCTCCACCATCTACTCGGTGGGACTCCACGAGCTGCAGAGCATCCAGCGGACCCTGCTCCGCACCCACCCCAAGGTGAACATGCGGCTGATCTATCGCCGCAACGATCAGGTCTACGACGACGTCATCCTCGGCGCGGCGGAGATCGGCGTGGTCGCCTATCCCCAGCCCCGGGCCGGGGTCGACATCCTCCCCTTCCGCGACGACAAGCTGGTCCTGGTCTGCGCGCCGGCCCATCCCTTCGCCAGCAAGAGCAAGGTGAGCGTGAGCGCCCTGGCCGGCACGCCCTTCATCGCCTACGACCGCGAGGCGCCCACCCGGAAGGCCCTGGATCGCATCTTTCGCGAGAAGGGGCTGGAGCTCGAGCCGGTGATGGAGATGGACAACGTCGAGACCATCAAGCGCGCGGTGGAGCTGGGGGTCGGCGTCTCGGTGCTCCCCGCAGCCACGGTGGAGCACGAGGTCGCGGCGGGAACGCTGGTGGCCAAGCCCTTTGCCGACGGTAACTTCCAGCGCCCGATCGGGCTGCTGGTGCGGAAGGGCAAGTACCTCGACCGCGCCTCGCAGGCGGTGCTCGACGCCTTCAAGGCCGCCGCCGGCCAGGAGGTGTGAAGGGCCCGGCGCTCCGGGCTACTTCGCCTGCTGCCGCTTCTCCATCATCTCCTGGAGCTGCTTCTGCTGCTCCGGGGTGAGCTTGTTCATCGCCCCGCCCCCCATGGCGCCGAAGCCTCCCTGGCCCTCGGTGTACCCGGCCGGGACGTCGAAGGTCGAGGACGGCACCGACTTGGCGGTGACCTTGGTCGCCTCCCACACCGCTTGCTCCTTCCCGTCCTTGCCGTGGGCGACGAACTTCAGCGGAACGCCGGCCAGCCCGGCCTTCTCCAGCGCCTTCCACCAGCCGTTGCCGCCGCCGCGGGAGAACGACTTGGCGATGTCGGAGGCCGAGACCAGCTGGGTGTCGACCCAGACCTCCATGGCGTCGGAGTTGTCGTCCTTCTGCAGCTGGACGTGCTCGGTGGTCCGGCCGGCGACGGTCTCCTTCCCCAGTCGCTTCACCTTCCACTTGGCCCAGTCGGCGTCCGACCCCTCCTTGCTGGCGTCGAGCTTCTGGTAGGTCTTGCTGCGGTCGTTGAAGAGGTAGGTGATTCCCGGCTGGTCGGCCCGGACCACCGACGTCATCCGGGTCGCGCCGGTGGGGGCGTTCATGTCCATGTCCATCCGGTAGTTGAGCCCCTTGATGGTGATGGTCCCGGTCCCCGTCATCTGCATCTCCTTGCCGCTCACCGTCATCTTGGTGTCGATGACCCCCTCGAAGGCGAGGGCGGGCAGGGCAGCGGTGCAGAGGACCAGCAGCAGGGCACGGGTCATGGGCTCACCTCCGGGCGGCGACAGGGGGACGGGCATCTTGCGCTCCGCTGGCGCCGGACGACAGCCGAAAACCACCCGGACTCAGGAGAGGCGCCGCAACCGCGCGCCGAAGAAGCCGTCCATGCCCTCGGGGCCAGGGAGCGTGCGGAGGTAGCCCTGCCACGCCGGCCATCCCCGCTCCCCGGCCACCGGTGGGGGCTCGGCGGTGAAGTCGGGATGGCTGCGGAGGAAGAGCTCGACCTGGTCCTGCCCCTCCTCGGGCTCGGTGCTGCACACCGCGTAGGTGAGGAGCCCGCCTGGCGGCACCAGCGCCTGGCACCGTTCGAGGATGCGTCGCTGAAGCGCGGCGAGGCGAAGCACGTCCTCCTCGCTCCGGCGCCAGCGGAGCTCCGGATGGCGGCGCAGCGTGCCCAGCCCGGTGCACGGGGCATCGAGCAGCACCGCATCGAAGCCGCCCAGGTCGGGAAACGGCTCGGTGGCGTCGTGGGCCAGCACCTCCAGGCGGTCGGTCAGCCCCAGCCGGCGCGCCTCGGCGTGGATCTTTCCGAGCTTGGAGACGTAGAGGTCCACCGCCACCACGGCGTGGTGCTCGGCGAGGTGACAGGCCTTTCCCCCGGGCGCGGCACAGGCGTCGAGCACCCGCGCTCCCTCGGGTACGTCGGCGTACAGGCCCACCAGCTGCGCCGCCTCGTCCTGCACCTGGAAGAGGCCCTCGTCCCAGCCAACCAGCGCGTCGACCGGACCGGGCGAGGGCAGCTTGAGCCCCACCGGGGAGAAGCGAGTGGGCTCCGCGGCGAGGCCCGCCTCGGCGAACAGCGCGGCCAGCGCCTGACGGGTGGTGGCCCGGGAATTGGCTCGGACCGTCACCGGGGGCGGCTCGTTGTTCGCGGTGAGCATCGCCTCGGTCGTTGCCCGGCCGTAGCGACGGAGCCAACGCTCCACCAGCCAGCGGGGATGGCTCTCCCGCACCGAGAGGTACTCGGCCAGGTCCGACTCCGCGGGCAGGGGGAGCACGTCCACTCCGGCCACCTTGCGCAGCACCGCGTTGACGAAGCCCGCCGCCCGCGAGAGGCCGAGCTGCTTGAGCCCCTCCACGGTCTCCGACACCGCCGCCCGGCGGGGGATGCGGGAGTGGAAGATCTGGTAGGCGCCGATGCGCAGCGCGGCCAGCACCCGGTCCTCGAGCGAGGCCAGCTTCCGGTCGGAGAACTGGCCGATGATCCGGTCCAGGCCGAGGCGGCGACGGGTGGTTCCGTAGGAGAGCTCGGTGACCAGGCCGCTGTCGCGTGGATCGGCCGGCGGGGCCTCGGCCAGCCGCTGGTCGAGCACCACGTTGAGGAAGGCGTCGGTGGCCTCCACCCGGGCCAGGACGTCGATGGCCTGCGCCCGGGCGTTCATTCCAGCGCCGTCATCCACTCCACCAGCTGGTCGTCGCCGAGGGCGCCCCGCGGCTGCACGGCGAGGAACAGGGCCTGGAGCACCTCGTCGAGCAGCTCGCGCTGTCCCGATTCCACCGGCGTGCCCTGTTGCAGCGCCACCCACTGGCTGCGCGCCCAGGTGGCCAGCGCACCGGGCGTCATCCGGCCGGCGAGTCGATCAGCGATGCGCGAGCGGACCTCGGCCCGGGTCAGCCGACCGGCGGCCTCCCGTGACACCGGGCGTGCCTGGCCGAGGGTCTTCCCCTGCTCCGCCGGCGGGCGCGACCCCGACGTCTCGGCGCGCTCGGGCCTTGGCGAGGCAGCACCACGGCGACCGAGTGTCTTGGCTCCGGCAGCGGCCGAGGTGCTCGCCGGCGGCGCCGGTGCCCGGGCTGGCTCGGCCACCGGCATCCGCGGCGGCGCGGTGGCCTTGCGGCCCGCCCCGGATCCCTCCACCGTCGAGGGGGCCCCACCGGCCGACGTCGCGCCCCGGCCGAGCGACTTCCGCCCCGCGCCGAGCGCCAGCAGCCGCTCCAGCCCGGCAAGGTAGGCCTCCGCTCCGTCCCCCGAGACCCGGGCGGCGCAGACCTCGCGGAGCAGCGACTTCTTCCGCAGCCCGCCGGGGTCCTTCGCCCCGACGGTGAGCACCTCCACCACCGGCACCTTGCCCGCCGCCACCGCCTCCTTCAGCACGTGCGAGCCGAGCGCCAGTGGCCCCGGGTTGAGCAGCACGCCGTGCGCCCAGTCACGCTGTTCCCACAGCGTGTCCACCAGCGTCCCCTCGTGGTGGGTCTGCACCGTGCGCAGCACGTGGCCCAGTGCCCGGGCTCGCTCGGCCAGCCGGCGGTCCACCTCGCCCAGGTTCTGACGGAAGGACACCGTCGGCCCGTGCAGCACCAGCACGTTCATCGCTGCGCCTCACGGAAGGGCCGCTCGCCCGGGCGCAGCGGGTGGCCACTGAGGAACTCCAGCGCTGCCATGCGCCGGCGGCCTTCGGGTTGCACCTCGAGCAGCCGCAGCGCGCCCTGCCCGCAGGCGACGTCGAGCACGCCCTTCGCCGCGAGCACCGTGCCCGGCGCGCCGCTCCCCTCGGTCACCTCGGTGCGGAAGATCTTCAGCACCTGCCCCCCGAGCACCGTCCAGCCGCCGGGCCAAGGGGTGAAGGCACGGACGCGGCGCTCCAGCTCGCTCGCCGGACGCGTCCAGTCCAGCCGCCCGTCCTCCTTCTCCACCATGCGGGCGATGGTGACGCCCGTCTCGGGCTGCGGGACGGCGGTGAGCGCGCCGGCGAGAAACCGGGGCAGCGCCTCCCGCAGCAGCGCCCCGCCCAGCTCGGCCAGCCGGGCGTGCAGCGAGCTCGAGGTGTCGGTGGGGAGGATGGGCTCCCGCCGGGTGGCCAGCACCGGCCCGGTGTCGAGCCCGGCCTCCATCTGCATCAGGCAAACGCCGGTCTCGGTGTCCCCCGAGGCGATGGCCCACTGGATGGGCGCGGCGCCGCGCCAGCGCGGGAGCAGTGAGGCATGGACGTTGAGGCAGCCGCGGCGCGGCGCGTCGAGCACGTCCTGGGGGAGGATCCGCCCGTAGGCGGTCACCACCGCGACCTCCAGCTCCAGCGCGCGCAGGCGGGCGCCGAAGTCGGTGCCCTTGAGCTTCGGGGGCTGGAGGACCTGGATGCCGGCCCGTTCCGCGGCCTCCTTCACCGGCGAGGACTGGACGTGCTGCCCTCGCCCCCGGGGCCGGTCGGGCTGGGTCACCACCGCGACCACCGACCCCACGTCCATGCACGCCCGCAGCGAGGGCACGGCGAACTCCGGCGTCCCGAAGAAGGCCAGGCGTGCCGCCACCTCAGGACTCCTCGTCGGAGGCGTCGAGGCCGGCACGCTTCTTCGCCGCCAGGGCGGCCAGCGTGGTACCAGCCGTCGGATTGCCGGTGGCCAGCCCGGCCTCGAGCGCCGCCAGCTCCTCGTGCTCCCGGCGCCGCACCGCGTCCACCGCGGCGTGGAACTCGGCGAAGAGCTCCCGGAGCTCGTCGTGGTTGCGCAGCGGTCGCCAGCGCGGATAGCGCCCCTCGGCCAGGTAGCGAAACTGCCGGCGCAGCACCCGCACCGGACCGGCGATGCGGTGGGTCACCAGCAGCGCCACCAGGGCCAGCGCCGCGGCCATCAGCAGGGCCATGAAGAGGGTGAGAATGAGGACGGTGGTCTCCGCCCCCTCCAGCAAGGGCTGCGCCTCGGGACCCAGCGACTCACGCGCCTGGTGAACCGCGAGCCAGACCGCCCCCCCGAACGCCGCACACATGCAGGCCCCGCCGCCCGCCAGGCCCGCGACGTACTTGAGCTGGAAGCGGCGGTCCACCAGGACCTGGCGGCGGGTGTAGGCGTCGGCGCGCACGGGCGTCAGCATCGCACTCTACTCTCGCTGCGCGAGACACTGCGCTCATTGA
>Ga0307472_100000920_pt1 | contig 11123 bp, 9 predicted proteins | sample atmos_gasesAM5C__2_FD_204582 | JGI IMG/M metagenome (GOLD analysis project Ga0307472, IMG submission 204582) | Hardwood forest soil microbial communities from Morgan-Monroe State Forest, Indiana, United States - atmos_gasesAM5C_05 | ecosystem: Environmental > Terrestrial > Soil > Temperate... | reverse complement strand
GGCGGCGTCGAGCAGGCCCTCTTCGGCGGCAATCGTGGAAAGACCTGTCGAAACGCCGGCGCCGAGATTGCAGATCGCGCCCGGAAAGAGCTCCATCGCCGCCCGCCTGACGATGACCTTCCGCGCCCCGAAGGGCAGCGACACGATGTTGTCGACCGGGATCCGCAGCTCGCCGGAATAGCTCGGATCGTAGTACGTCGCATACGTCTGGCTCTGGTCGCGATCGACGACGACGAAATCGACGAGGATTCCCGGGATCTTCACGTCCTTGCCGTGCAACGTGCCGCGCTTCGCCATCCGCTTGACCTGAACGATGACGATGCCGCCGGCGCGCCGCGTCGCCTGCGCCATCGCGAGCATCTCGCCGAGAACCGCCTCCTCTTCCATCGTGACGTTGCCGTCCTCGTCGGCGGTCGTGCCGCGCAGGAACGCGACGCTGACCGGCACCGGCTTGAAGAACAACCATTCCTCGCCGGCGAGTTCGATGACATCGACGAACGCTGGCGGGGTGCGCGGGCTTTGCCGGGCGCCCTGCTGCCGCGGATCGACGAACGTGTTGAGGCCGGTCTTGGTGATGAGTCCCGGCCGACCCGCCGCCATGTCGCGCATCAGCTGCGACAGCACGCCCTGCGGCAGCGTGTAGGCCTCGATCTTGTTCTCGGCCGCGAGGCGCACGAGCCCCGGCGAATCGACGAGCGCGCTCGTGATCGATCGTTCGAGCAATCCTTCGTGCGCGAGATGAGTAGCGCCTAGCGCCGCGCGATCGCCGACGCCGACGATGCTGACGGACGTCAGTCGCCGTGGCTTGCCTTCCGCAAGAAAGCGGCGTTCGACGGCCGCAAGCAGCGCTTCCGGGACGGCATGGCCGCCGCCCGATCCGCTGATCAGGATCGCATCGCCATCCTGGATGATCTGTGCCGCTTCGTCTGCAGTGATCTTTTCCATGTTTCCCGATCCAATGGCGCCGCATCCGTCGGCGCCCCCGATGACATCGAGCGACCGATCGCCCTATTCCTTCCCCGCCGGAGACTCGCGGCATATCTCGAGCGCATACGTTGCTGCGTCGCTGCGAACCTCGACGCCGAGCCGCCGGAGCTCGGGCCCGTCGAACAGTCGCCGCGCACGTTCTGCCGCATCGGCAAACGACGATTCGCACAGCAGAACCCACGACGGCACGTCGAATTTGCGCGTGCGCGATTCGGCGGTGCGGACGTAGCTCGCTCCTTCGTCGGCGGCGTACAGATGACAGGCGACAATGCCGGTGAGCGCCATCGCGCGAGGAAACGCCTCGGCGATCAGGTAGTCGCACATCGCGTCGCTCGCGTCCGGGGCGACGTCAACGCGCATCGCGAGCATGTGACCACCGGTGCTCGATCCACGCGAATGGACGATCCGGCAGACGGCTCGCGCCGTATTGCGGAAGTGCTTGAGCGTACGCTCGGTTGCCGGCGTCGGCCCATTGAGCCTGGCGAGATACGCGGCAGAGGTCAACACAGCGAGGTCGACCGCCTCGTACATCGTCAGCCATTCCGGCGAATGGCAGGGCTTCGCGAAGCGTCGGCCGCGCCTGAATCCCGGAATCGAAAGCCGCTCCGGGACATGCTCCTTGTCATGCCATTCGTAGAACTGCGCCCGTCCCTCCTCGGCAACGTCGTTCCAGATGAGCACCGCGGCCTCGCCCAGCAGCGCAGTTCCGCGGCGCTCGTCAATGTCGAATGCGGACTCGCTCGTCATTGTCCGAGGAAGCCGGGCTCGCGCTTAGCGAAGAATGCAGTCATGCCTTCGCGCAGGTCGCCGCTGTCGAAGATCTTCTGCTGCAGCACCGTCGACATCGAGAGCGCGGCATCGCTCGGCAAATCCTGCGCGGCGTCGACCAGCGCCTTCGCGAAGCGGTTCGACAGCGGCCCGCGCTTCGCAATAGTCGCGGCGAGACGGCGCGCGCCGTCGAGCGCGCTTCCCTCGTCGACGACGAGATTGACAATGCCCCACGCCAGCGCCTTGTCGGTGGCGATCGTCTCGCCGGTGAAGAGCAGTTCCTTCGCGCGGGCGGGGCCGATCAACCGCGCAAGTCGCACCGAGCCGTTGCCGGCAAGGCCGCCGAGGCGCGATTCGGTGAGCCCCAGCGCGACACCTTTGCGGCACACGCGAAGATCGCAGGCGAGCGCAATCTCGAGGCCGCCGCCCAACGCCGGTCCGTCGATCGCTGCGATCGTGGGGACCGGAATGCGGGCGAGCGTACGCAGCACCATGTCCTCGAACAGTATCTTCTGCTCGCTCGCATCGTGACTAAGATTCGCGAACTCGTGGATATCGCTGCCCGCGCAAAACGCGCGCGCCTCGCCGCCATGCACTATGACGCAGCGAATTTCCCCGTTGGCCGAGACTTCGCCGAGCGCGGCCCTGAAGGCGCGCAGCAGGTCTCTCGTGACGAGGTTCAACGGCCCGTTCGCGAGCGCGAGCTCCGCTATGGGACCCGCGAGCTGAACGCGAACGCCGGCGGACGAATCGCTCACGAGGCCTCCCGCGTCGTCGCGAGCGTTGGCGAATCGACGCCATGGAGAACACCGAGGCGCTCGAAATGCCGGTGGATGCGGTCGACGTACCCGGCGAACTCCTTGACATCGCCGAGCACGATCGGGCGTGGTCGCGGCAGATCGATGCAAATCTCTTCGACGACCTCGCCGGGGCTCGGACCCATGACAAGAACGCGGTCCGACAACCCTACCGCCTCCTCGACACTGTGCGTGATGAAGAGCACCGTGGGTCTGCGACGCAGCCACAGCGCCTCGAGGTCCGTTCGCACCTGCAGCCGCGTCAGCGCGTCGAGCGCGCCGAAAGGTTCATCCATCAGCAGCAGCGATGGATCGTGGACGAGCGTGCGTATCAGCGACACGCGCTGGCGCATCCCGCCCGAGAGCTGCCGCGGATACTTCTCCATCGCGGCGCTCAGGCGAAGTTGAGCGAAGAGCTCGATCGCCCTCGTCTCGACCTGCTTCCGCGGAAGTCCGCGTATGTCGGCGTGCAGCATCACGTTGTCGAACGCGGTGCGAAACTCGAGCAGCAAGTGGTCCTGGAACGCGATGCCGACGTCGGTGATGGGTTTCACGACGGAGCTGCCGCCGATGACGATGTCGCCCCGGCTGCGGCTCAACAAGCCCGCGACCATCAGCATCAGCGTGCTCTTGCCGCAGCCCGAGGGCCCGACGACCGAGACGAATTCGCCGGCCTCGATGTCGACGCTCACTTCCTTCAACGCCTGGAACGGCTTGTCGGTGTCCTCGCCGAATGTCTTCGCAACGCGACTGATGCGGATCGGCACGCCGCTTCTGCCGGATTCGCGTGCGTCCGTCACTTCGATGCCTCCACTGCGCCGAGCGGCACCTTCGAGACGAGCAGCGCCTTGCGCCCGCGCTGGACGACGCGATCGTCTTGCGTCACGACTTCGACGTCGAAGATCGCGATCGCCTGCGTGGGCTTCGATTTGCTGTCGCGGAGCTCCGCGATCTTGTAATTGACGAAGATCGTGTCGCCGACGAAGATCGGGCCAGCGAACTTCCAGTCGTTGATCCCAAGGAATGCGATCGCCGTCTCGCGGAGCTCGCCGGTGCGCGCCCACATGAGCCCATGCGCATACGCGAGGCCGAGCATTCCGTGCGCGACGCGCCGACCGAACTGGCTCGCCCGCGCATAGACGTCGCTCGTGTGCAGCTCCGAGTAGTCGCCCGTGAGCCCGGCGAAGGCAACCAAGTCCGCATCGGTGATCGTCCTTCCGGGACTGCGAAACGACATTCCCACGCGCAGGTCGGCGTACGTGTAGCCGGCACGCTTGTCGCTCATCGGTCGCCTCTCCGGCCGCTTAGTCCGGCTATTTGCATGCGCGCATCGTCGAGGCGGCGGGCAGGTAATCGTTCGTGTAGTAGGTCTTCGGATCCTGGCCCGCGGGAAGGAGCTTCACTTCGGAGAGCAAGTCCTGCGACTTCACCCACAGCGCATCTTCGGCCTTGCCGATGTACTTTGCGCCGCCACTGCAGAAGAGCGGCGTGATGGCGGCGAGTTCGGCCGCCGCGAGCTTCTCGTTTACCTCGGGAAACACCTGCTTCAGGTCCTTGATCGCCTTGTCCGGGTTGTCGAGCGCGAAGCTCCAGCCCTTGAGACTCGCGGCAATGAACTTCTTGACGACGTCGGGATTGCTCTTGAGGTAATCGTTGCTCGCGAAGATCGACGTGCTCACCGTCGGTACGCCATAGTCGGCGAAGCGATAGACGTCGAGCTGCGCGCCCTGCGACTCGGCCTGGATCTGGTATGCGTCGATCGAACCCAGCACGGCATCGACCTGTCCCTGAAGGAGCGCCGGCACCATCGACGCGACTGGCATGTCGATCATGTTGATTTCCGATTCCTTGAGATTGTTCGATTTGAGCAGGAGCGGAAGCATCGTCGTCTGCGACGACCCCGACGGCACGCCGACCTTCTTCCCTTTGAGATCCCCGACGGACTTGATACCCGCCTTCTTGAGCGACATCACGGCGTTCGGGTTCGACTGGTAGATCGTCGAGACGACCTTCATCGGGGCCCCCTTGGCGATCAACTGGCTCACCGCCACCGCGTCGGCGTACGCGAGCTGCGCGCGGCCGTTGGCGACGAGCTGTGCGGTGTTGCCGGAGCCGTTGCCCTGCACGATCGTGACGTCGAGCCCGGCGTCCTTGTAGTAGCCCTCGGCGAGAGCGGCGGCAAAGCCGGCGTTAGCCCCGCCCGCCATCCAGTTCAGTTGAAACGTGACCGGCGTGTTGGCCGCGACAGCCGGCCCGCCCGCAACGAACGCTCCCGCTGCCATCGCGCCGATGACGATTGCCTTAAACGCATTGCGCATGTGACGTCCTCCAGATAGTTCGGGCACGCGTGCCGGCGCCCGACGAGTGAGCCGGCGGCAAGCGCCGGCGATTCGAACCCCTCCCTACGTGTTCTTCGCGCGTTGCCACGGCGTCATCGCCCATTCGCAGAACTCGACCACGTAGTTGATCGCCACTCCGATAAACGTGAGCACCACCAGCACGGCGAACACGAGCTCGATGTCCATCGTGCTCGTACCCCGCAGCAGCACGTACCCGAGACCCTTGTTGGCGCCGACGAACTCGGCGACGATCGCGGCCGTCGCGGCGATCGTCGCAGAGGTCTTGATGCCCGAGAAGATCACGGGGAGTGCCGCCGGAAAGCGCAGATAGCGGAACGTCTGCCAGCTCGTCGCCCCCATCGACCGCGTGAGGTAGAGCAGACGATCGTCGAGGATCTGGAAGCCGCTGATGCTTGCGATCAGCAGCGGGAAGAACGTCAGCAGGACGGTGAGCAGCACCTTCGACTCCATGCCGAAACCGAGCCACACGAGGAACAGCGGCGCGACGGCGATCTTGGGGACGAGCTGCATCAGCATGATCGGCGGATAAACGAGCTGCTTCGACAGCGGCGAGAGCGCGATCAGCAGACCCAGCGGAATCGCGGTGACGATCGTGATCCCGAAGCCCAGCAGGATCTCGGTAAGCGTCACCTTCGAGTGCGTCCACAGCAGCGCGCCGTCGGTGACGAGCCGCGCGAAGACGCTTTGCGGACCCGGAAGCAGGTACGCCGGGATCTTGAGGAGCTCGACGGCGCCCCACCATAGCGCAACCATGCCGACAAAGGTGAGCGGCGGCAGCAGATTCCATCCGATGCTGCGAATCGCGCGCTCGGCCTTGGATCGCTTGCGCTTCGGTGCCTCCGGCGGCGGTTCAGCGCTCGCCGGCTCATGTCGGCTCGCTTGACGCGCGCCATCGCCGGACACCTTCGGCGACGAGGTCACCTGCATTGCTGCCGTTCCTCCTTGGGTCGCCCGATTCCAAGGCCGACGCCGGTTCCGTCTGCGCCTGTTCTGTTAATGACGATCAATGATGGAACTATATTTCATCTTGACCGCTGACGCAAGCGCGGAGACTTGTCGGAGACGCTGCCGGGACTATCACGCCAGCCGGACGCTACTTTGGCGCCCGGCCAGCAATGGATCGCCGTTCTAATGGAGCTGCCGGGTCATTCGGCGCGCGTGCTCGCGCGCTGCATCGTCTTCGGAAGGCCGGCGCGCCACACGTTGCCGTGCGTAGCCTCGCCCTCGAGCCAGCCGGCGACGTGCCCGCGCAATTCCAGCAGGCGCTCGAGGTCGATCCCGGTTTTGATCCCCATGCTCGCCAGCATGTAGGCGAGGTCTTCGGTCGACGCGTCGAAGCGCGCAATGCCGACTTCCATCGCGGCATAAACGTTCGCTATCGCCATACCACGCGTATCGTGGAAATGTCCGCAGCAGAAGCGATCTCCGGCGATTCGCAGCGCGCGCTCGAAGAGCTCGCGCACCATCCGCGGATCGGCATAGCCGACGGTGTCGGCGAGGCTCACGCGGTCCGCGCCAGCGTCGAGCAGCGCGTGAACGAGACGCAGCACCTCCTCGGGGTCCACGTAACCCTGGATCGTGCATCCGAACGCAGTGCTCACACCGCCTTCGATGATCGTTTTCGAGCGCGCCGCATCGCGTGCAGCGCGGATACGTGCGACTTCGCTGACCGCCTCATCGGGCGTCCTTCTGACGTTCGCCAGGCTGTGGGCGCGACTCGCTGACAGCGGGACAAGCAGCAGATCCGCACCGTTGTCGATCGCGCGCTCGGCGCCTTTGAGATTCGGCACGAGCACCGAGGCGAAGAGTCCCGGAAACGTCTTCGCATAGGTGAGAACTTCGCCCGTGTCGGCAAGCTGCGGAATGAGCTTCGCCGGAACGAACGAACCGACTTCGATTTCGCGAATGCCCGCCTCGAACGCCTCCTTGATCCATTGTTTCTTCGCTTCCGTCGGCATGATGGTCGCGATGCTCTGCAGACCGTCGCGCAAACCCACTTCGCGGATCACGACGCGCGAGGGAAACGCAACTGTGGCGGAAGGCTTCATATAACGAGCTCGGCGGGATACGCGTGGTGGCTGGCCTACGGTTATTGTCCTCCAACGCGATCGCCGCTCCGGATCGAAAGTAGCGGCCGTCGCCCGCGCAGTCGGCTACGACTCGGAGGCCGCGTTAAGCCGCGCGTTCAACAAGGCCTTTGGCGTTTCCCGGCGCAGCGGCGACAGAGGCGGATTGATTTGACTAAACAGGGTGATTTATAATACTAAACATTCGCGCGCCCGGGCCCCGGGATCCGGCAGCGCCGTCAAACCGCGAGCCGCAAGGCTCCATCTTTGGAGTCCGCCATGGACCGCCTGAGCCTCAATACCGAACTGCAAAGCCGCAAGGAGCAGGCGACGCCGCGCGGCGTCGGCGTACTCACGAAAGTGTTCGCCGCGCGCGCAGAGAACGCCGAAATCTGGGACGTCGAGGGCAACCGCTACATCGACTTCGCCGGCGGCATCGGAGTCCTTGCAACCGGCCATTGCCATCCGCGCGTGATCGCCGCGGCGCAGGCGCAGCTCGCGAAGTTCACGCACACCTGCTGGCAGGTGATGCCCTATCCCGGCTATGTCGAGCTCGCGGAAAAGCTCAACCGATTGGCACCGGGGTCTGCCCCGAAAAAGACGGCATTCTTCTCGACCGGCGCCGAGGGCGTCGAGAACGCCGTCAAGATCGCGCGCGTGGCGACGGGCCGCAGCGGCGTGGTTTCGTTTACGGGCGCGTTTCACGGCCGCACGATGATGGCGATGGCGCTGACCGGCAAGGTTGCGCCGTACAAGACAGGCTTCGGCCCGTTCCCGGCCGAGGTCTATCACGCGCCGTTCCCCATCGAGCTCCATGGGACGAGCGTCGAGCAGGCAATCGAGGGTGTCGAGCGGCTGTTCAAAGCCGACATCGATCCGGCACGCGTCGCCGCCATCATCATTGAGCCCGTCCAGGGCGAAGGCGGCTTTTATGTTGCGCCGCCGGCGCTACTGAAGCGTCTGCGCGAACTGTGCGATCAGCACGGGATGCTGCTGATCGCCGACGAGATCCAGAGCGGGTTCGCGCGCACCGGACGCTGGTTCGCAATCGAGCACGCGTCGGTGGTCCCGGACCTCGTCGTCACGGCGAAGAGCCTCGCCGGCGGCTTCCCGCTGTCGGCAGTCACCGGCCGCGCCGACGTGATGGATGCGGCTGCCCCGGGGGGGCTTGGCGGAACCTACGCGGGAAACCCTGTTGCGATCGCGGCGGCGCTCGCCGTCATCGAGGTCATTGAAAGCGAAGGCCTTCTCGACCGGGCGACCCACCTCGGCGAGCGAATCCGCCGTTTGCTCGCGGAAGCCCGCGCAGCGCACGCTCAGATCGCCGAAGTGCGCGGCCTTGGGGCGATGATCGGTGTCGAGTTCGCCGACCCGAGTAGCGGCGCGCCGGACGCGGAATTCGCGAAGCGGGTTCAAGCGCGTGCGTTCGAGTCGGGGCTCGTGCTGCTCACCTGCGGAATTCACTTCAACGTCATACGCTTCCTGATGCCGCTGACGATTTCCGACGCGGTCTTCGACGAAGCGCTGCAAATCCTCGCGCAGTCGATCGGAGCAGCCGCGCGCGCGTGACGGTCGCGGCGGCGACGGGCCGCGCGATTGGCAAAAGCCGGGCGTTGGAATACGCTCCCGTTTCCCGGCGACCGGATTCGAACGCCACGACGTATTCCATGAGGGAGCTCCCGCGATGACGCCGTTCGCCATTGCCGGCATTCAAATGCTGGTGTCGGGCGAAGCAGAGAACGTGACCGCGATGGGAAAGCGGTTGAACCTGCTGATGGCTCGCTTCCCCTGGGTCCAGATGGTGCTGTTCAGCGAGCTGTGCGCATTCGGTCCCGCGCCGAAGCACGCGCAGCCGATGCCCGGTCCGGCCGAGGGTGCATTCTGCGAGATGGCGGCGCATCACCGCGTATGGCTGATCCCCGGGTCGCTGTTCGAGCAGCGCGACGACGGCATCTACAACACCTCACCGGTGATCTCGCCGCAGGGCGAGGTGATTGTGCGCTATCGCAAGATGTTCCCGTTCCTGCCTTACGAGGCAGGCGTGCGTCCCGGCCGTGAGTTCGCCGTGTTCGACGTTCCGGACGTCGGCCGGTTCGGCTTGTCGATCTGCTACGACATGTGGTTTCCGGAAACAACGCGCCAGCTGGCAACGCTCGGCGCCGAGGTGATCCTGCATCCGACGATGACGGACACGATCGATCGCGACGTCGAGCTGCCGATCGCGCGCGCAAGTGCGACGATGAATCAGTGCTACTTCTTCGACATCAACGGCGTCGGTGACGGCGGCACCGGGCGCTCGATCATCGTGGACCCGTCCGGAAGCGTCCTCTACGAAGCGGGGCGCGGCGTCGAGATGGTTCCGCTCGAGATCGACCTCGATCGCGTGCGTCGCGAGCGTGACCGCGGGGTGCGAGGCCTCGGCCAAACGCTGAAGAGCTTCCGCGACCGCCCCGTCGACTTTCCCGTATACGAGCGCGGCGCTCCGACGGAAGCCTATCTGCAAAGCCTGGGTCCGCTCGTCAAGCCGACGCGGGCGCCGAACGCCGCAGCTGCGGCCACGACGCATTCGCCGCATACGCCGCCGCCGTTGCGTGCTGTCCCGAAGGAGTAGTCGAGAACCGGCAGGAGGAGCAGCGATGAAGCGCAAACCGAAGCCCGTAGAGCCGCAACGCGAGATTGCAATCAATCTGTATCGGAGCGTCTGGGAGGTGCGCAACGACGGCTGGATTCACCTCTCCGATTACGCGCACCGGCTCGCCGAGCTGGAGGCTGCCGGCGGCGATATCACGCAGGCGCGGCAGTTGACCGCCGATGCACTCGAGCTGCTCGAGCCGATCGAAAGCTATTGGGCGTTTCCCGGGCGCCAGGGCTTTCTGCGGCTGCTCACGTTGTTTCAGGAGCGCGAGTATCCGGGCTTCAACGACCTCGTACACCGGATCAGTCGAGCGCTCTCGAGCCAGTCCTACCGGAAAAGCTTCGTCTCGCTGCACCTCGACGAGAAGGCCGCGATCGAAGAGGAGGAGCAACGCGAGACCGAGTCGCGCGTCGATCGCCCCTACTTCGAGGTGCTGGTCGTCGACGAGCTCTCCGCGCAGGAGGAGGATGCGCTGCGCGACCGTCTGCACTCGATGCGCCGCGACGACGACAAGTTCATCTACGAGATCGTCGTCGTTCCGAGCTTCCAGGATGCGCTGATCGCCGTCCTCTTCAACTTCAATCTGCAGGCCTGCGTCATCCGCTACGGCTTCCCGCTGCGCTCACGCTACAAGCTCGAAATCCTCGGAAAGCTGGTCCAGGGCTACGAAGAGGAAGACATCGACGCGCTGCAGGAGAGCGAGCGCGGCTGCCTGCTCGGATCGCGGATCGGGCAACTGCGCCCCGAGCTCGACCTCTACATGGTCACCGACGTATCGGCCGAGGACATCGCCGGCAAGCTCTGCGAGCAGTTCCATCGCGTGTTCTACCGCGAAGAGGACGACCACGAGCTCCACTTCAGCATCCTGAAGGGCATCGAGGATCGCTACCAGACCCCGTTCTTCACCGCGCTGCGCACCTACAGCCAGCAGCCGACCGGAGTGTTCCACGCGCTGCCGATCTCGCGCGGCAAGTCGATCCTGCAATCGCACTGGATCCAGGACATGATCCAGTTCTATGGTCTCGGCGTGTTCCTCGCCGAGACATCGGCAACCTCCGGCGGGCTCGACTCGCTGCTCGAGCCGACGGGACCGCTCAAACGCGCGCAGGAGCTCGCCGCGCGCGCGTTCGGTGCGAAGCGGACGTACTTCGTCACCAACGGCACGTCGACGGCAAACAAGATCGTCGTGCAGGCGCTGGTCCAGCCGGGCGACATCGTGCTACTCGACCGTAACTGCCACAAATCGCACCACTACGGCATGGTGCTGTCGGGCGCGAACGTGATCTACCTCGACGCCTATCCGCTCAACGAGTACTCGATGTACGGCGCCGTTCCGATCCGCGCGATCAAGGAGCGGTTGCTCGAGCTGCGACGCGCCGGCAAGCTCGACAAGGTCAAGCTCGTGCTGCTCACGAACTGCACGTTCGACGGCATCGTCTATGACGTCGAGCACGTGATGGAGGAGTGCCTCGCGATCAAGCCCGATTTGATCTTCCTTTGGGACGAGGCG
>Ga0307472_100000919_pt1 | contig 11123 bp, 5 predicted proteins | sample atmos_gasesAM5C__2_FD_204582 | JGI IMG/M metagenome (GOLD analysis project Ga0307472, IMG submission 204582) | Hardwood forest soil microbial communities from Morgan-Monroe State Forest, Indiana, United States - atmos_gasesAM5C_05 | ecosystem: Environmental > Terrestrial > Soil > Temperate... | reverse complement strand
ATGAGTCGCAAACAACCACGCCAGTTCGTTTAACAACGGAGCAGAATCTGGCGCTGAAGAAGCGATCGCTTCCAACTGCGAGGGAGCGTTCAAGCTTTGGGCCGCAAAACGCACGGCCAGATGAAGTTTGCCGGCGATTTCGGGGCGATTAGGCCATAGTAATAACGCGTAGGCGAGTTGATGAGCGGCAGTTGTGAAATCGCCAATCCCGCCAGCTGCCAGGCCGATTCGGTAATGCAAATCGGAATCAAATGGCGAGACAACGAGTGCATCGCGTCCAACGGCGAGGGCTTCTTCGGCGCGGTGGAGTTCGGGGGCCAGGGTAAAAACAAGATCGTAAGCGCGCACATTCTCCGGCTGCAATTCGAGAACCCGTCGCGCTTCGCTCATCGCGCGCAGCATATCTCCCTGCTTTGCCAGACTGATTCCCAATTGAAGATGACAATCGCCATTCGCAGAATCTAGCTCAAGGCCATGCTCGGATTGCGCGACGGCTTTCTGCCACTCACCGAGTTCATCCAAAACTGCGGCGAAAAAGCAATATGCGCCTGCATTGGAGGATTCGTTTTTTGTCGCCTCGGTTGCTTCGGAAATGGCCCGATTCGATTGAGACTGCGAAATCGATCTCCGCGCTGTGTAAATATGTTGCTCTGTCGACGGACGGATCCAGACCGAGCCGAAGCTGTTGATGCTAAAAAGCAGGAGCGCTGTGCCGAACACCAGTTGCAAAACGCGCGAGCGCGCCGTCAGCATTTGCCATCCGATTGCTGCGAAAGCACAAAACGGGACAACGGCGGACAAACCGTAAAAAGCTTTCACTTGCGCATAAGAAGGGACTCTTAGCGTCATGAAAATCAGCGCGATTGTGACGGTGGCTGAAAGTCCAAGTAACAGAAACCACTCCGGTGACGGGTGGCGAGTGAATCGATAGATCGCCACCGCGGCGCCGATGGCGACGAGCAGAGTAGGGAGCAATGCGAGCCAATAGCCGCCGATCATGAGTTGGTAATTCCACGGGGTGCGCGAACGCAAGTCGGACAGTCCGCCGCAAAGGCTGTCACCCCAGAGTGTCGAATAAATTCCATCGGCGAAGCTGTTGAAACCGCTGAACAGCGGAGAGATGAACGCCGTGCCAAAACGAAAATAATCGCTTGCGACGTGAAATCCCGGGTCTTGCCACCACGGAAATCCGAGGGTGGGATCCCAGTTGCCGACGATTGGCGTACCGAAGTGATGCCAAATCCGGAGGTAATGCCATCCGCAGGTGATGAGGATTGCGGCGATAGTTATTCCGAACGCACGCAACCAGACAAAAATTGGAGCTCGTTCTTGAAAAAATTTGATCATTAAAGCGCCGAAGAGCGGCGGAATGAGCAACAGGCTCGTCGCCTTGGCCAACATTGCCAGTCCCGCGCCGACGCCAAGCCAGAGATATTGCCAGGCCGATGCGCGCTCGCTCGTCAGCGTTCGTAAACCAAGATAGATTGTGGCGGTGGCGAGCGTTGCAGCCAGCGTTTCGTTCGTCACATAATGCGATAGATAAAGCTGCATCGGCAAAAATGCCGCGATCAGCAGTCCACCCAGTTGGGCGACAATCCGGCCGGGAAAGAGCAAGCGCACACTCAGAAAAACCAAAATGAAATTCGCGATGCCGAAAACCATCGCCATTGCGCGTAAAACAATCACTGCGGCGTCGTCCGCGACCGCGAGCCGGCAGATTGACAGGACTCCGGCGGAAGAGGCGTAATAAAGCGGCGGCTGAAACATTTCGAAGCCCTCGTTCGGCAACGGCAACGCCCCGTGGTCCTGGATGTACTTAATATAAGCGATGTGGTCCTTGAAATCGTAGCCGGAGGGGAACGGCAACATTTTCGCGTTGTTCCAAAAGAGAATGAACCAGGCGATGCTGCAGAGTCCGAGCAACGCGAAGAGTTGCCGGCGGGAAAATTTAGCGTCGCCGCCATTTGATTTTTCTTTAATCCGCGCCAACCACGAGCCCGCGGCGATCGTCAGGAGAACCGCGACAACTGCAAATACCGTCCACGCACGCCAAATATGCGGGAGCACCTCAGATATTTTTTCACCTCCGGCAAGAAGATTGCCCGGACCGGCGCGCTTAGGCGTCGAAGCAAGCCCGCTGCTGCGCCATGTCGATCCGGCGAGCGACACTTCCCATTTGTCGTCACTCCGCAAAATGGACGAGTCCGCGGTTAACGTAAGCCAGAGCGCCGGCGGCGCGTCGTCGTTAAAAACTCTGGCCTCAATTGTGTTCGGGCCGGTCCGGAAAAATTGCGACACATCGATTTTTGAAATCTCTTTCCAGTTCCGTGTCGAAACGGTTTGAACCGTTTCACCGTTAATTTTCAATTCGATCCGTTTGGCCGCGCGAACGAGCAATCGAGCCGACCCCGGCTGCGTTTCAAGCTGGAGGGTTCGCCGAAATGTTGCGTCCATCGTTGCCACTGGGTGCGTGCGGGCATCCAGTGCAGCCGGAAATACAATCCACTCGGCGCGTCCGTCTCGCGGCAGGAAATTAATTTTTGGATCGTGAACGCACTTCCAGGCAAGCCACCCAAAAGCGATGGTGACCGCCGCGACCAAAGCGAGCGCTGTCCAAAATGTTTTCAACGGCACAAACGTGGTTGCAGTCGCGGCGCGAAAAAAATGCGTGCCTGGAGGGATTCGAACCCCCAACCTTCTGATCCGAAGTCAGATGCTCTATCCAGTTGAGCTACAGACACGAAATTGAAATCCCAGGTTTCAAATCCCAAAGCCCAAAATTTGGAACTTGGGATTTGGATTTTGGGATTTAAAAAACGGGGTGGTCGACGGGACTCGAACCCGCAACAACCAGAACCACAATCTGGGGCTCTACCATTGAGCTACGACCACCATCGGGGATTCAAATTCTAGTTTTTAGACGCGTGATTGCAAACGCGCAAAGAACCCACCGGTGTGGCACACTCTCCGCTTCTCCTTCAGCCGATGCCCCATCGTTTCGTTGCAACCCGCATTGCGTTTGTTATCATCCGCACCGCGCGTTCCATGATGAAAATCAGCTCGATCCTGCTCGCCACTGTCGTTTTTTGTCTGGCCGCGCCGGTCTTGACCGCCGAATCGGATGACCCGAGCGAGACGTTTCTCAAAGCTTACATGACAGCGCAGCAGGGCGAAAAACTCGAGCACGAGAACCAATTTAAGGCCGCCCTGGCCAAGTACCGCTTTGCCGGCAGCCTAATCGAACAATTGCGCAAGGCCCACCCGGATTGGCAACCCGCCATCGTCGAATATCGCGGCCGGAAAGTGAGCGAAAGCATCCTGCGGGTGCAGGACAAAGCTTCGACCCAGGAAAGTGTAAACGCTCCCGCGCCGCCTATTGAAAATGCCGCCGCGGTTCCACCAGAACCGGCACCGACCCAAGTCGCGAAAGAACCGGTAACACCGTTGCCGGCCGCGAAGCCGGCCCCGGCGAGTACACCGAACGAGGTTGCGATCGAGCAGGCCACCCGCAAACTGCGCGATCGAGTCGACCAACTTGACGCTGAATTACAAAAATCGCGCACCCAAATGAGCGCGGCTGAAAATGAAAAGCAATCGTTGAACAGCCGTCTTGATGAGACGAAATCGAAACTCGACAAAGCTCAGGGCGATCTGGACAAAGCGAAAACGGCTGAGAAGCAAGTGCGCGATCAATTAACTGAGGCGCAGGTTTCCTTGAAGAAGACTGCGGCTGCCGGTTCGAACGAGAGCAAAGCGCAGGAGGCCCTTAAATCCGAAATCGCGCAGTTGAAAAAAGCGCTCGTTTCGGCGCAGCAAGGCCGCAGCGCCGCTGAAAAGGAACGGGACGACGCCAATACGAAAGTCGCAAGCGCCGATCAACAGCGAGCCTCCGCCAGTAAAGAGCGTGATGAAGCGAATGCGCACGCGGCCGAGGCAGACCAAAAAGTCGCGAGTGCAAACAAAGAACGGGATGACGCACTCGCCCAATTGAAAGGATTAAAGGATACGGAACAGCGGGTGGAGGTGCTGGTCGCGGAAAATTCCAATTTGAAACAGAAGCTGGCTGACGCCGAAAAAACTGTGCGCGAGATCAGCGCGGACAAACCGAAGAAAGAAAAAGAGCTCGCCGACGTGAGAAAACAGATCGGCGATCTTCAGCAGCAGCTCGCCGCCAGCCAGAAGCAAAATCAGACCTACGAAGCCACAGTCGCGCAGTTACGATCGCAACTCGACGAAGCCAGCAAGCAGGTCGAGCAGGTCAAGCTCGTCGGCGCTACGCCGGAGGAGACGGCCAAGCTAACAAAAGAGAATGAAATGCTGCGCAACATCATCGTGCGCGAGCGCCAGGAAGAAGCGCGGCGCGATCAGGCGAAAAAGTTGATGCTGGCCGAGTTCGACAAGCTACAGATCAAATCGGAAACATTGACGCAACAAATCCAGTTACTGGCCCAACCGGTGACGAGGTTGACCACGGATGAACTGGCGCTGCTCCGCCAACCGGTCGTTTCGATTTCTGATGACAATCCCGTCGCGGTCAAGGCAAGCTTCACTTTTGCCAAAAACGCGAAGCCGAATACGCCTGCCGCTTCGACCGAGGCACCAGCCGACAGTCTGGTCGCGTCGAAAGCGCCCTCCGCGCCGGCCGGACAGACTGGCTACACCGTTCCGAGCATCTTTAAGCCGAACGTCCCCGAGGACGTTGTCGATCTTGCCCGGCTAGCCAAGGAGAATTTCGATAAGGGCAAATATCGGTCGGCGGAGAAAATTTATCAGGAAATTCTGACCAAAACGCCGAACAATCTTTATTCACTCTCGAATCTTGGCGTAGTTTATTTTCGCAGTGGCAAACTTAAAGCTGCCGAGTTGACCTTGAAGAAAGCGGTCGCGCTCTCGCCCAAGGACGAATTCACGCACACCACACTCGGAATCGTTTATTATCGACAATCGAAATTCGACGAGGCGCTGACGGAATTAACCAAATCCCTCGGGCTCAATCCGAAGAGCGCGACCGCGCACAATTACCTCGGCATTACAGCGAGTCAGAAAGGCTGGCAGGAAGCTGCCGAAAAAGAATTACTCGAAGCAGTTTCAGAAAATCCAAACTACGCCGACGCGCATTTTAATCTCGCCGTGATTTACGCGACCTCGTTGCCGCCGTCGAAAGAACAGGCCAAGCGCCACTATGCCATGGCCACTTCGCTCGGGGCCAATCCGGACGCCGCCCTCGAGAAGTTGCTCCACTGATTCTGTAGCGCCAGCGCCTGATCGCCGGATATCTTGTTGGCGTGAGCCCGTTTCTCACCGCCAACTGGCGGTATCTCGCCATGCTCAATTTTGTTGTCGATCCGAAGATCGTCGCGCCGCTCGTCCCGCCTGGAACTGAAATCGATTTCGAAAATGGGGAGACATTTCTCAGCGTAGTCGGTTTTCTTTTTCTCGACGCGCGCGTGCTCGGACTGCCCGTCCCGCTGCATCGCGATTTCGAGGAAGTAAATCTCCGCTTTTACGTACGGAAAAAATCCGCCGACACCTGGCGGCGCGGGGTTGTCTTCGTTCGCGAATTAGTGCCGCGCCGCGCGATCGCTTTGGTTGCGCGCACTTTCTATGGAGAAAATTATGTCGCCTTACCGATGAAACACCGGATCGATCATCTCGATCTTAAGCTGAGCGTGGAATACTCCTGGCGACGCGGACGCAAATGGGAATCGCTCAAGATGAGCGCAAGCGGTGAACCGCAAACAATTGCCGCCGGGTCACATCCTGAATTCATCACCGAACATTATTGGGGTTACACCCGTGTGCGGGGCGGGTGCAGTGAATACCGCGTCGAACATCCGCGCTGGAGAATTTGGAACGCGAATACATTTGAATTCAAGGCCGACGTGGCCGCGCTTTATGGCGATCAATTCGTTGAACCATTGAGCGCTCGACCACGCTCCGGTTTTATTGCCGACGGTTCGCCGATTGAAATATTACTTCGCGAGCAGCTGACGTAGCACGAATGGCAGGATGCCGCCGTGCCGGTAGTAGTCGATCTCGATCGGCGTATCGATTCGTAGTTTCACCGGCACGTAACGCTTTTCGCCTTTCTTGTTTTCAATGTCCATCGTTAATCGCTGGCCGGGCTGGATCGCATCGGACAAACCGCCGATCGAAAATGTTTGCGAGCCATCAAGGCCGAGTGACTGCGCTGTTACGCCGTCGAGAAATTGCAATGGCAACACCCCCATGCCGACGAGGTTTGAGCGATGAATCCGTTCGAAACTCGCCGCCACGACCGCTTTCACTCCAAGAAGTTTTGTTCCTTTGGCCGCCCAGTCGCGCGAGGAACCAGTTCCATATTCGTGCCCGGCCAAAATAACGAGCGGCACCTTCTCTTTTTGATAACGCATTGCGGCATCGAAGATCGACATCTGCTCACCGTCCGGATAATGCTTCGTCACGCCGCCTTCAGTCCCGGGCACCATCAGGTTTTTAATTCGCACATTCGCGAACGTCCCGCGCGTCATGACCAGGTCATTCCCGCGCCGAGAGCCGTAACTGTTGAAATCCTCCAGCTGAATTCCGCGCGATTTCAAATATTCGCCGGCAGGTGAAGTCGCTTTGATTGCGCCCGCCGGGGAAATGTGATCGGTCGTTACGGAGTCGCCAAAAATTCCGAGCGCGCGCGCCCCGACGATGTTGTCAATCTTGCCAACCTCCATCGAGAAATCTTTAAAGAATGGAGGCTCGTGAATGTAATCGCTTTTCTCGTCCCATTGATAAACCTCGCCGGTGCTCGATGGGATTTCGTTCCACTTTGGGTTTTGATCCCCGAAATCGCGATAAAGCTTGCGGAAAACTTCCGGGCTCAACGCCGACTGCATCGCATCGCGCACTTCTTTCAAACTCGGCCAGAGATCGCGCAGAAAAGTTTCTTTGCCGTTTTTGTCCTTACCGATTGGTTCCTTCGAAAGATCGACATCCACCCGCCCGGCGAGCGCGAACGCGACTACCAGCGGCGGCGACATGAGAAAGTTCGCTTTGATGTTTTGGTGCACCCGCGCTTCGAAATTGCGGTTGCCCGAAAGCACGGACGCCGCGACCAGATCGTAATCGTTGATCGCCTTTTCGATTTTCGGATGGAGCGGGCCGGAATTTCCGATGCAGGTCGTGCAGCCGTAGCCGACGAGATTGAACCCGAGCTGGTCGAGATATTTTTGTAGCCCGGTCTTGTTGAGATAATCGGTTACGACGCGCGACCCCGGCGCGAGCGAAGTTTTCACCGCCGGATCGATCTTCAAGCCGCGTTCGACCGCTTTCTTGGCGAGCAAGCCGGCGGCTAGCATCACGCTTGGATTGCTCGTGTTCGTGCAACTCGTGATCGCGGCAATGAGAACAGTGCCATGACCGATCCGGCTTTCGCCGTGATGAAACGGATCAGCGGCCGAATCTTTTAATTCCTTGGCGGTGTCGGGCGTCGGCCGGTTGTTTACCATCTCGGCCTTGTTACGCTCTTCACCCGGCTCAATGCCCGGTCCGTTCTTGTCGGATGAAGGCATGTCGCCGTCGCTCGGCGGCGATCCGTTCAGCTGCACCAGATGCTTGGCGGTAAGATCGACATCTTTCATTCCATATCCGCCGTCCTTGAGCGGTTTCTGTAAAAGCGAGCGAAAGGTTTCCCCGAGTGCGGGAAGATTGATCCGATCTTGTGGCCGCTTCGGCCCCGCCACTGCCGGCTGCACGTCGGCCAAGTTTAATTCGAGATCAACGCTGTAATCGATCTCGCCTTTACGCGGCATGCCGAACATGTTTTGCGCGCGGAAATAATTCTCGAACGCCGCGCATTGCTGATCGGTTCGACCGGTCGCGCGCAAATACGCGACCGATTCCTGATCGATCGGGAAAAATCCCATGGTGGCGCCATACTCGGGCGACATGTTTCCAATCGTCGCGCGATCGGGTACCGGCAACGACGCTGCGCCTTCGCCGTAAAATTCCACGAACTTGCCAACGACTTTTTGCGCGCGCAGCATTTGAGTGATGTGCAACACGAGATCGGTCGCGGTCACGCCTTCGCGCAATTGGCCGGTCATGTGCACGCCGACGACTTCCGGCGTTAAAAAATAAACCGGCTGGCCGAGCATTCCCGCTTCCGCTTCAATTCCGCCGACGCCCCAGCCGACGACGCCGAGGCCATTGATCATCGTCGTGTGCGAATCCGTCCCGACCAGAGTATCTGGGTAAAAGATTTCTGATTTCTGATTGTTGATTTCTGATTTCGCTGAAAGAACGCCTTTCGCTAGGTACTCCAAGTTCACCTGATGTACGATTCCGATGCCCGGCGGAATGAGTTGAAACGTTTTGAATGCCTGCTGACCCCACTTCAAAAACTGGTAGCGCTCGCGGTTGCGCTTGAATTCCATTTCCAAATTCAATTGCAACGCTTTGGCCGAGCCGAAAAAGTCAACCTGCACGGAGTGATCGACCACGAGATCGACCGGCACCAGCGGTTCGATGATCTTCGGGTCGCCCTTCAGTCGCTGCACCGCGCTGCGCATCGCGGCAAGATCGACGACCAGCGGCACGCCGGTGAAATCCTGAAGCACAATGCGCGCGACCACGAACGGAATCTCTTCGTTCGCTGGCTTCTTGGCATTCCATTTCGCCAGCGTCTCGATGTCTTTGCGCTGGACTTTCTTCCCGTCACAATTTCGCAGGACGGATTCGAGCACGATCCGAATGCTGACCGGCAATCGCGAAATTGTCCCGATGCCCTGTTCCTCCAGCGCCGGCAACGAATAAAGAAATCCTTCGCGGCCGTTACCGGCGTCGAATTTGTTCAGCGCTTTGAATTCGTCGATCACTTTAAGTCGGCCAATTTCGCTTTGATCTTGTCAAAGTCGGGTAGCTGTTTTGGGTCGTCGTTGCTCTCAGCGTGTTGGATCACGCCGTTCTTATCGATGATGAACGCGGAACGTTTTGGAACGCCGCCCATGCCAAGATTGATTTGCGGCAGGAACGAATCGTAAACCACACCGTAATCCTTCGCGACTTTGTGCTCGTAATCGCTCAACAGCGTGACGCCGATCTTTTCCTTTTGCGCCCAGGCTTCCTGAGCGAACGGGTTGTCACCGCTGATGCCGTAAACCTGGCAATTCATCTGCTCGTATTCGCGCAAGCCATTGCCGACGCTGCACATTTCCTCTGTGCACGTCCCGGTAAATGCCATCGGAAAAAAGAGCAGAAGCGTGTGTTTCTTGCCGAAATTACCGCTCAACTTGATCTGCTTCGGGCCGTCGGCCATCTTGGTCGAGAGCGTGAAATCTGGCGCTTTGGTTCCAACTTCAACTGGCATAAGCAATCCTCCGGTTTGAGTTTAGAGAGGGAAATTCACTATAAGAAAGCAGCGTGACGCTGCACCCATTTTTTTCTGCAAGCTCCGGTCCGGAGTTCCTGCTTTCCTGCGTTCCTTATTGTGATAGATTCTCCGCCGATGGCAGATGATCGCTGGTGAATCGAAAGGTTCGCTGGAGGAAAGTCCGAACACCATACGGCAGCATGCCACGTAGAAAACGTGGGCAGCGTTCGCGAAAGCGGACGTTGACGGAGAGTGTCACAGAAAAGACACCGCCGGTTCTTTGAAAGAGGCGCAGGCAAGGGTGAAAAGGCGAGGTAAGAGCTCACCGCTCGCGGAGTAATTCGCGAGGCACGAAAAACCCCATGCGGTGCAAGACAAAACAGAGGGAGGACAGCCGGTCCGTTTGATCCTCGGGTATCGTCGCATCACGATTACTGTAGCGGCGGTCTATGACCGCCGATCGCGGTTCTCGGGCGGTCCCGCGAAAGCGGGATTGAGATAAATGATCATTGTTCCGAAGAAATTCGGGAGACAGAATTCGGCTTACCGCCATCTAAATATGAAGGGCGCTTTCGGAAACGAGGGCGCCCTTCGCTCTTTTTATTTCAGCACGTCATCAATACACCCAAGTAACTGCGAAATGGTTTCTTCTGTCTCGTCGCCCATGTTGGAAAGGCGGAAGGTTTTACCACGGAGTTTGCCATAGCCGGGATCGATGATGAGGTGATGTTTCTCGCGCAGTTTCTTTGCGAATGAGAGAACGTCGATACCGCGATTGTTTTTTACGCACGTCAGCGTCTTTGATCGAAATCCTTCCTCGGCGAAGAATTCGAAGCCGGATTTTCTCACCCAGTCGTGGACAAGCGCGTTCGTTTTCGCGTGGCGATCAAAGCGCGCTTGCAGTCCTTCCTCGAAGATTTCCTCCAGCTTTGATTGCAAAGCGAAGATGTGACCGATACTCGGAGTGCTGGGAGTCATCCATTCGGCCTGTTGTTTTTTGAATTCGAGAAAATCGAAGTAATAGCCGCGACCTTTCTGTTTCTCGGCTCGGGCGAAAGCTTTTTCGGAAACAGAAAAAAGCGAGAAGCCGGGTGGCAAGGCCAGCCCTTTTTGCGCGCCGGTCAGCATGACGTCGATCCCGAGCGCGTCCATGTCGATCTGCATCGCGGAAAATGACGAGACCGTGTCGACGATGAGAACGACGTCGGGATATTTCGCGAGCGTGCAGCAGATTTCCGGCAACGGGTTCATTACGCCGGTCGACGTTTCGTTATGAATCAGCGTCACGGTGTCGAATTTTCCGGAGACGAGCGCACGATCGACATCTTTCTGGTCGATATGTTTTCCCCAATCGACTTGCAGTGGCTCGGCGTTTTTTCCGCAGCGCCTGGCAACGTCGAGCCATTTATCGGAGAACGCGCCGCACATGCAGCAAAGCACACTACGATCGACCAGGTTGCCGGTCGAAGCTTCCATTACGCCCCAGGCTGACGAGGTCGAAAGAAACACCGGCTGTCTGGTTCCGAAGAGCGCTTGCAACTTTGGATGAATATCACGGTAAAGATTCTTAAAATCTTCGCCGCGATGTCCGATCATCGGCCGCGCGAACGCGGCCAGCGTTTTCGCCGAAACTTCGACTGGACCGGGTGTGAAAAGCTTGTCGTGCGGAGTCACGCGCAAACGTTAATCGCTCGCTGTTTATTTTCGAATAAAACTGATGTCGCCGCTGCGCTCGACCCGGCCCTTCTTTACTTTGGAGACATCGTCGTCGCGCAAACTCAGG